>Ga0214473_10000761_pt1 | contig 44328 bp, 34 predicted proteins | sample RVTome_7_FD_203509 | JGI IMG/M metagenome (GOLD analysis project Ga0214473, IMG submission 203509) | Soil microbial communities from uranium-contaminated site in the Upper Colorado River Basin, Wyoming, United States - RVT98D197 | ecosystem: Environmental > Terrestrial > Soil > Contaminated >...
ATGCTTACTTCGAGCTTTACCCTGATAACCGGGACAAAGAGATCTTTATCTTTCTTGATGAAATCCAGCGGGTTGAAGGCTGGCAGCTTTTCCTCCGTCGCCTCCTCGATCATGAAAACATGCGTCTTTTTATTACGGGCTCATCTTCCAGGCTCTGTACTCGGTCTCTGTCTTCGGCGCTTGCCTGCCGTACTCTCGACCTTGCCCTTTCGCCCCTGACTTTCAAAGAGTTCCTGGCCTTTAAGGGTCTGGACCTGACTCCGGATTTTCCCTATTCCAACATCCGCTTCAAGATTAGAAACCTCCTTGAAGAATACATCATCTATGGAGGATACCCGGAGGTTGTTCTCACGGACCCCTCCCTCAAGCTCCGGATTCTTAAAAACCATTATGACATGCTCATCTATAAAGACCTGGTCGACCAATTCTCCATCAGGAATGTCAACCTCCTCAAGGAGCTTCTCAAGTACCTTATCCTGCATATCGGCTCCGCCTTTTCCATAAATTCCTATTTCCTTGGCGTTCAGCCTAAGCTGCATATCTCCCGAGAAACGATCCTCGACTATGTCTCCCACTTTGAGGAAAAAGGGCTGATCGGCCTTGTCCCCATCTTTTCCGACTCTCCGAAGGTCCAGCAGGTCAATCCCAAAAAAATATATTCGTTCGACAACGGCATCCGCAATGCCGTCTCCTTTCCGCTGCCTCATTATGAGGAAAGACTCGTCAAGAATCTGGTATTTCAGAAGCTGAGAAGGTCCGGCAACGGCGTGTATTACTGGAAGAAGAGGGGAGAGGTCGATTTTGTAGCAAGGGAAAACGGGAAATTGCAGGCGATCAATGTCTCTTATGGGAGAGAACTCGGGTCGGGGGAAGTCCATTCTCTCTTGGAATTTCAGTCTTCAATGGGACGGCGTGACGCCGACATGACCGTCGTCACCAAGGACACCGAGAAAATGGAGAAGGGAATTTGCTTCTCGCCCCTTTGGAAGTGGCTGCTGGTTTCTTGACTTTTCTGCACAGGCTGAGATAGAATTTGATTGCCAGGTTTGATTTAAAAGGAAAAGGGACAACAAAAACCGAGTCCCGGCTTTAAGCTTGAGCTTTGGAATTATGAATTCTTTGCTGATTTTTAGTTAACGGCGGTAGCCTGCACTAAAATGCGTTATTCTCTACTGTTTCCCCTCAGAAATCGTATCTCTTGTCCGGGAGTTTTCCTTTAATGCTTTTGCCCTGTCTCTTGTTTTCTCTGGTCCGGGAATTGTCTTGACGGCTGATCATCCTGTTTATGACTATTGCATTCTGGAGATCATCGTACGTAGCGATAATCGAAGTTGCATTGGGATCTATGAATTCTCCCGTCCCTCTGAAAATTAATGTCACTAAGACTCCTGAAGAAGGACTTTGATCGGGATTGGTTTTGTATCCACCAACCCGGAGGACGAGGGTTTCTGCAGGTTCAGTTTTGGACTGCTGTTGGTTTATCGGTTGATAGGGCATTACATAGGCGTCAAGTTGAGCATAGCCGCTTGTTAATTCGGTGCTTTCTAACCCAATAAACGTCATGCTGTCTGAGGGAAAGGTCAGGTCAAATCCAAACGCTGTAACCTCAGATAGACATTCTATGATGATAGGGATCAAGATATCCAGGTTGGGAGTAAGGGCTATATTATCAATAGTGAGATTTGCATTTATGAAACCTGCTGTGTGCGTGGAAACTGCCGCTGCCCTGGAATTTCCTGAACATTCACTGTTGACGGTCCCTCTTTTGAGGAATTTATTGAAGATCATCTGAGCGTCGGCCGGCGTGACTTTCGGAGACAGCTTTGTGCCGCTGCCATTCACGTCGGCGTTTTCCAGCTCGCACCATGTCGGATTAGAAATTCTTCCGAGGTAGATATCAAAGGCCAGCTGAGCATCGCCAGGCGTTATCTTGAGATCTCCGTTGACATCGGTGCATTTTGTGCAGAAAGTCGCGCCTAAGGACTTATCTTTGTCCATTTTCAGGGTTACTGCGGAATTGAACATGCTGGGCTCGCTGATATCTCCTGCCCACTTTGAAAACCTGTAATCTGGATTGGCGATCGACTCGACCGAAATCGTGCTTCCGATTGAGTAAGAATGATTTCCAGGGGAAGGATTGGTGGTGCCGCCCTGGCTGGGAGCAGGCTCTCCTGTCTGCGCGGCAAGGAAAAGGTTAGCTGTCGCACTTGTTTCCCCGACCGCAATGTTTACCGTTGCGCTGGCATTCGCAAAACTGAGATCAGTGACGGTCAGGGTTGCGGTGTAATTGCCGTCAGATGAATAATCGTGAGACGGATTCTGGGAAGTGGAAGAGCCGCCATCGCCGAAAGTCCAGCTATAGGAGCAAGGTGCGGTGCCTCCGGTCGCGCTTCCGGTGAAGTTCACAGTCAATGGGGCTTGTCCTGAGGTGGGATCGGCAGACGCTGATGCGATGAGTTGGGAAGCGCCAGTTGTTACATTTATGGTGAGAGATTTGCTCTTGGTTGCACTTTGGCTGTCAGTGACGGTGAGAGTTGCGGCATAGCTGCCGGCAGATGAGTAAGTATGGGACGGATTCTGGGAGGTGGAAGAGCCGCCATCACCGAAGGTCCAGCTGTACGAGTAGGGCGAAGTGCCTCCGCTCGCGCTTCCTGTGAAATTCACATTGAGAGGAGCCTGGCCTGAGGAGGGATTGGCATTGATTGTGGCGCTAAGAGGAGTACTCGCTCCAGCATATTCATATGCGCCAATATCATACAATCCGCCTTGTGGCCGAGAAACACCATCAAAATCATTAGTCACCTGGGCTATAGTTGCGCCGGCATTAATACACGGCGAGCTCGATTGTAAGCGGAAATCGCGGCTTGAAAGGTTTACGAATTTCGGGTCTTGGGCCCATAGTTCGTGGCTTTGAGGGCCGGGTGTCGCTGAGGGATAAGAACCATTTGTGTTGTAGGCACAATTATAATCCAGAGACACATTTGTGCAATTCACTATATTTCTGTGATTATCTTTATAATCAACCGTGATATTATTTTTCACCTCGACATAAGATACATTTACTATGGTTATTGCTGTTGGCCAGTTGGCTGTGAATGAAGAGTTTCCTATAAAAGTATTATTATAGATATAGATGTCATGAGTGGAATATCCACTTGGGCAACTCACCCCCCATCCAACCTCAAAAAGATTATTTTTAATTGTGATGTGATGGGCGGGATTGGCCTGGCTTCCCTCGATCATGAAAGTAAACTTTCCGGATACATAATGCCGGCAGTGGTTTTTCTCAAATGTGCAATAGCTCCCCGCCAGCCTTCCGTTGGCTGGATTATCGTATGTTTGAAAACAATCGATGTGTGGGTTTGAGTTATATGGATCACTCAGCAAGGCCGGCTCATGAATCCAATTCCCTCTAAAAGTATGATGGTCCCCATGGAACCTCATCCCATCCGCATCAGCGCCTCCAGTTGGCCCTCCTTGCGGGTGATACTGAACGGATTCCCAAATCTCATTGTTTCTAACCAGATGATAGCTTCCCCGGACCTCTATTCCATTCTGCCCGTTATGATAGCATCGGTTGTTGTAGATGTCCCCGTGGCTCGAATTCTGATCATAGAAGATCCCGCCCCAGGGACATTCCGTCATATAGCAGTTTTTAACTGTGACATAATCACCAGAAACGTAGAGCCCACGACCCGTTGTGGAATTGTTGTCATCTGCATCGACCTTGAATCCATCGACTGTGACGTAGTTTCCGCTGATCGTAAAGCCCTTGCAGGTGACCGTATCCCCTGCGTTCGCCTGGAAGATGATTTCGTTGCCAGAGTTTCCACTGGTTGTTTGGCTGACCCGTTCGGAGTAAGTGCCGCTCTTCACGATCACTTTATCGCCGGCGACCATTGTGTTAGCCGCTTTTTGGATGGTCTTCCAGGGCAGGGATTGTGTCCCAGGATTAGAATCGCCGCCGGTGGCCTTATCAACGTAATAGACGTTTCCACCATAAATGGGCGCTGCAATGAGCAGTGCCAACAATAAGATTCTTAATGTTTTAAAAGCATCCATTTTTGTGCCAGTCTTTGTAGACTACGTCCTTATATGACAATAATTGGCATGCCGTGTCAATAATTGGCAAACAAAAATTATAGGGCTAAAGCATCCCGTTGAAAAATCGAAATTGCTCCAAAGGCCACGTCGGTATGCTGGTCCACAGCTATTATCCCCGCGATATCCGCGTGCGGCGCGAAGCGGAGGCCCTCGTCGAAGCCGGTTTCAGCGTGGACGTTGTCTGTTTGAGACTCCCCAGGATTTCCGGGCGTTTCTCCGAACCTTCCCGCGATAGAATTAATGGGGTGGAAGTCCATCGATTGCCCATTGCCCGGAAAAGGGGGACGGCCGTCCGTTACGTCTTTGAATATGTCAGCTTCATTGTCCTTGGGGCCTGGAAACTGACTTCCATCCATCTAAGAAGCCCGTTTCAGGCGGTCCACATCCACAACATGCCGGACGCCCTGGTCCTGGCCGGCCTCATTCCCAAGTGGATGGGCGCCAAGCTCATCCTGGATATCCACGACCCTATGCTGGAACTCTATGTGCAATCCAAGAACGGCTGCCGAAACCGCATCTTCCTAAAGGCCCTGCACTGGCAGGAGCAATGGAGCCGCCGGCTGGCCCACCGCATCATCACGGTGAATGAACCCATGCGCGAAAACATCCAAAGCAAAGGAATCCCGCCGAATCGTATTTTTATCGTTCATAACTTTCCCGATACTCAATATCTGCCTCTCAAGGATAACCTCGCCAGTTGGACACCACCCAAGGATCATATGGTTTGGCTTTATGCAGGGACCATAACAAGACAATACCGGCTGGATGTGGCGGTCCAGGCTCTTGAAATCGCCTCCCTTCATCTTCCCCCGATTACGTTGCGCCTGCTTGGAGAAGGCAACGACCTCGAACGAGTCCTTCGCCTGGCCGAAAATATCGGTATCCGTGGGAAAATTGAGTGTTTGGAGCCGGTCAACGTTGATCAGTTGAGGAACGTCATGAAGGGCGCCGATATTGGCATATCCTGTCAACAAGGCGGCCCATTCGGCGATTTGCAGTTCAGCGCTAAGATCATTGATTATTTGTCTCAGGGGCTACCGGTCGTTTCCAGTCGCACAAAAACCTTAGCGAGATATATCCCTGAAGACACAGTCTTTTATTTTGAGCCGGAAAATGCGAAAGACATGGCGGAGAAGATCATTTTTCTCTGGAAGCATCCCGATATCGTCAAACAAAAAATGGAAAACGCCAAAAAGCTGTTTCCTAAGTATACATGGCCTTGCGAAAAGTCCAAGCTTATTCGATTCTATCAAGGAATCCTTCAGCTCTAAAGAAACGAGGTAAGAAAGTGATTCAATTCGCCCAAATTGGTGTTGGATACTGGGGACCTAACCTTTTAAGGAACCTGGTTGCGAACAAGGAGTGCCGGGTAAAGACGGTTGTCGATATGGCCAAAGACCGGCGGGCTTATGTGAAAAATCTTTATCCCGGTATCCAAGTGTCTGAAGATATCCAGGAGATCGTAGGAGACCAATCGATCAATGCGGTCGTGATCGCGACGCCCGTCAAAACGCACTACGATCTGGCTAAGACTATGTTAAGTGCCGGCAAGCACGTGCTCGTCGAAAAACCGATGGCTACGAACTTGGTACAAATCGAGGATCTCCAATCTCTGGCGAAGAAGAACAAACGAGTCGCCATGGTGGGTCACACGTTTTTATATAATGCGGCCGTCCGCTACGTGAAAAAGCTCATAGATATGGGAGCCCTGGGCGATATCCGCTACCTCTACAGCCAGCGCCTCAACCTGGGCCGAATCCGATCGGACGTGGATGCCCTATGGAATTTTGCCCCCCATGACATCAGCATTATCCAGTACTGGCTCAACGAGCCGGATCCACTGTCAGTGACCGTCCATGGCATGGATTATGTACAGGCGGGTATCCCGGACGTGGTCTTCATGAACATCAAGTACCCGGGCAAGATTATGGCCAACATTCATGTGAGCTGGTTAGATCCTCAGAAGGTCCGGAAGATGATCGTTGTCGGGTCGAAAAAAATGGTCATCTATGATGATGTAGCCGAAGAGAAGATTTCGATCTATGACAAAGGTATCGACCGGATGGCGGCTCTGGGTGAACACATGGATTATGATAACCCTGCGCCCCTAGCATTCAACCACAGGTCTGGTGATGTGTTGCTCCCGAAGATCAAGTTCGAAGAGCCCCTTAAGGTGGAGATCGCCCACTTTGTCGACTGTATCGTGAATGGCCAGAAATGCCTGACCGATACGGAGCATGCCAGAAAAGTCATCCAGATCCTGAGCCAGGCCCGGCTGCTGTGATTTCGATCAAGGTAAACCCATGACATATGATCCTATCTTGAAACAGTGCGGAATCCGGAACGTTGTCTTTGGAGAGGATGTGGTCATCGTTGAACCCGTCAACCTGTATGAGTGTTTTATCGGCGGCCACACGCGCATCGGACCTTTCGTGGAGATCCAAAAAGGAGCCAAAATCGGCCAATATTGCAAGATCCAATCCCATGCGTTCATTTGCGAGCTGGTCGAGATCGGAGATCATTGCTTTATTTCGCATGGGGTGATGTTCATCAATGACACGTTCGATATCGGCCGGCCCGCCGGCGGCGACCGGAATCTCTGGAGATCGACGGCGATCGGAAATCATGTCTCGATCGGCACGAACGCGACAATCCTCCCGGTTAAGATTGCGGATAATGTGGTGATCGGCGCAGGTTCGGTCGTCACTAAGGATATATTTCAGCCGGGCATTTATGCCGGCAATCCGGCCCGCAAATTGCGCGCTTTATGAATAGCAAAGAAAGGAGAAATGGAAGTGAATGTTCCATTTGTTGACTTGAAGGCTCAGTATCATTCTTTGAAGGTCGAAATCGATGCCGCCATCCAGTCGGTAATCGACAAAACCGCCTTTGTTCGCGGCCCGCATGTTGAGGACTTTGAAAAGGCGTTTGCAAATAAGTACGGCGTTAAGCATTGCATCAGCTGCGCGAACGGGACAGATGCTATCTACATCACGCTCAAAGCCTTGGGGATCGGGCCGGGAGATGAGGTGATCACCGTGGCTAATAGCTGGATATCCACCTCGGAAACCATCAGCCAGGCCGGGGCCAAGCCGGTCTTCGTCGATATTGATCCGGACTACTTTCACATCGACCCGCATAAGGTTGAGGAAAAGATATCGCCGAAAACAAAAGCCGTCATCCCCGTTCATCTTTTCGGACAGCCGGCAAGCATTGACGCAATAAAAGCCATCTGCGAGAAGCACGGTCTGTTTCTTATCGAAGACTGCGCGCAGGCTCATTTCGCGACCTACAATGGTCAAAAAGTCGGGACCTTTGGGGTAGCTGGGACTTTCAGCTTCTATCCTGGGAAGAACCTGGGGGCCTATGGCGATGGGGGGGCGATCATTACGAATGATGATAGCCTGGCTACCAAGATGAAGATGTTCGCGAATCACGGGTCCCTGCGGAAGCATGAGCATGAGATTGAAGGCATCAACAGCAGGCTTGACGGGATCCAAGCGGCGATCTTGAACGTTAAATTGAAATACGTGGACGGTTGGAATCGTGCCCGCTATCAGAATGCCCTCGCGTATAATGAGCGGCTGTCTATCATCCCTCAGATCCAGACGCCCAAGGTTCGCGAGAATGCGTTCCATATCTTCCATCTCTATGTCATCCGGACAGAGAAGCGCGATGCCTTGGCCAACTATTTAAAGCCAAAACAAATCGATACCGGAATCCATTATCCGACTGCCTTGCCGTTTTTGCAGGCTTATAGTTATTTGGGGCACAAGCCATCTGACTTCCCGATTGCCTCTAGATATCAAAATGAAATCCTTTCTCTTCCAATGTTTCCAGAACTCAATGAGAAACAGATCGAATATGTGACAAATTCTATTAAAGAATTTTTAAATGAACGATAGTATTCAATATCGCTAAGCATTTTCAATCTAAATAGGGGCTAACTATTTTTGCCTTTAAGGAGGATCCAAAATGATTAATCTAGGAGTTATTGGCTATGGCTATTGGGGACCGAATGTCTCAAGAAATTTTAATAGTTGTCAAGGAACAAAATTAGTCACCATTTGTGATTTGAATGAAACCCGGCTAAAATTGGCAAAATCAACCTTTCCTTTTATTAAAGTCAGTTCAAATCCTGAAGATCTTTTTAATTCTGATGATATTCAAGCTGTCGCGATCGTGACTCCTGTTTTTACACATTACGAATTAGCCAAGGCTGCCTTGGAAAGCGGGAAGCATATATTTGTAGAAAAACCTTTCACGCTAAATGCCGGGCAAGCCGAAGAACTGATAAATCTGGCCCTCCAAAAAAATTTAAAAATCATGGTCGATCACACATTCTTGTTCACAGGGGCGGTCAGAAAGATTCGGGAAATCATAGATTCAGGGGAATTGGGTTCGCTTTTCTTTTATGATTCTACCAGAATCAACCTTGGCTTGTTCCAACATGACATTAATGTCGTCTGGGATTTGGCTCCCCATGACTTTTCCATCATGAATTACTTATTGGAAAAATGCCCCGTGGCCATATCCGCACAAGGGACGGACCATTTTGGAACCGGGATCGAAGATATGGCTTATATTGCTGCTCATTTTGATAACGGATTTATCGGCCACTTCCACTGCAATTGGTTGAGTCCGGTGAAGATCAGGACAACACTTATCAGCGGCGATAAGAAAATGCTGGTTTGGGATGACTTGGAGTCCGATGAAAAAATAAAGATCTACGATCGGGGGGTCGAATTTAGAAACGGAGATGGAATCGATAAACTCCTGGTTAGCTATCGATCCGGAGACATGCACTCGCCGAAAATATCCAATACGGAAGCGCTGCAATTGGAAGCGCAATATTTCTTGGACTGCATCGAAAAGAATATCGAGCCATTTAATAACGGTGAAGCCGGTCTGAGAGTCGTCCGTATGCTGGAAGCGACGGATAAGTCATTAAAGAAAGGGGGGGAGAAAATCAAAATCTAGGGAGTCCCAGATGGAATATTGCAGGATCGCCGCGGATGTAAAATTGGGGAAGAATGTCAAAATCTTCTCTTTTGTGAATTTGTATGGTTGTGAGATTGGGGATAATACGAAAATCGGGACCTTTGTGGAAATCCAAAAGAATGCGGTTATTGGCCGTAACTGCAAGATATCATCGCACACATTTATTTGTGAAGGGGTTCGCATAGAAGATGACGTCTTCATAGGACACAATGTGACATTTATAAATGATCTCTATCCGCGCTCGACCACGATGGGAGGCAAATTGCAGACCGAGGAGGACTGGAAGGTTGTCCCTACTCTAGTCAAAAAAGGGGTGTCGATCGGTTCCAGCGCGACCATTCTTGCCGGGGTGACAATCGGAGAATACGCGATGGTGGGTGCCGGGGCCATCGTTACCAAGAACTGCCCACCCTATACAATTGTTGCTGGGAATCCGGCTAAGGCTTTGAGAAAAATCGAAAGGGTGTAACACATTATATGAACACTTTGAATATTCCATTAAGGTCAAGAAAACCCAATTTATAGGGAGAAAGAAGATGGGAATCCTTTCATTTTTGGCGCTAATTTTATTATCTTTGTCAGGCTATTCTATTGGAGCTTCGATTAAATCTGGAAGATCCATTGAGCTTAAGCCCCAAATGATCGACCTAATTTTTGTAGCACTCATCTGGACAGGGGCGATTTATTCGAGATCATTCTTTGGCATAAACAAATGGTTGCTGATCTTGTTATGGTTTATGCTGGGCATTATTGTGGGGTATTTAGCCGTTTGGCCAAGAAAGCTATCAAGCAGAAGAATCCCCACTGTTCATAAAAAACAATACTCCTCTTCAAAAATTACAAAGAAGCTCTGGAATAGCTGGCAGGAGTTCTCGATAAAAATCGGGAGCTATCAGAGCCGTGTCATCTTATCCTTCTTTTATTTTATTTTCGTGTCACCCTTTGCCTTATTGGTAAAAATATTTTCGGATCCGCTTAAAATCAAACCTGGAAAACTCGAATTCACTAAAACTCATTGGCTCTCTAAAAAAGTTGTTAATCTTAGTAAAGAACAGTATCGGAGGCAATTCTAATGTATATCCTGGGAATTTCTTGTTTTTATCATGATGCAGCAGCCGCTATTCTCAAGGACGGAAAACTCATTGCTGCTGCTGAAGAAGAACGATTTACGAGAATCAAACACGACTTTGATTTCCCAAAGAGCGCGATTCAATTTTGCCTGGATTATGCTGGGATCACAGCCCGGGATTTGGATTACGTAGTCTTCTATGAAAAGCCTTTTCAAAAATTCGAACGTATTCTTATGACTTGTTTCCAAGGCTTCCCCCGGTCCTGGAGAGCCTTCAGAGAAGCCATGATTACCTGGCTGGGAGATAAACTCTGGATTAAATCCTTTATCAAGGAAAGATTAAAGATCGACGAGCAAAAGATACTTTTTAGTGAACATCACTTTTCCCATGCCGCAAGCGCCTTTTATCCTTCGTCTTTTAATGAAGCAGCGATCCTTACCATTGATGGAGTGGGGGAATGGACAACTGCAACCATGGGGATAGGCAGGGGAACAGAGATTAAACTCATTAAGGAAATCAAGTTTCCTCATTCTTTGGGGCTTCTATACAGCGCTTTTACGGCATTCTTAGGCTTTCAGGTTAATGAGGGCGAATACAAAGTAATGGGCATGGCTCCCTATGGGAGGCCCAGGTATATGGACAAGATCTATGACCATCTCATTAAAGTTGCAGCGGATGGTTCTTTCTGGATTAACATGGATTATTTTTCTTTCCACTACTCTGACGAGAAGACCTTTAATTCCAAATTCGAAGGACTCTTTGGAAAACCCAGGACTCCAGAAATGCATTTTTTTACCTCAGATACGCGTTTTCCCTCTTATTTTGGGGATAAACCTTCTAATTATGATGAACTATGTCGCGTGAATGAATATTATGCGGATATTGCGGCAAGTATCCAAAAAGTTACAGAGGAAATAATATTAAAGCTATCAAGTTCCTTATATAAAGAGACTGGCCTCACAAAGCTCTGCATTGCCGGCGGTGTTGGGCTGAATTCAGTAGCTAACGGGAGAATCCTTTGCGAGACCCCATTTAAAGACCTTTTTATCCAGCCCGCAGCAGGGGATGGAGGAGGAGCTTTGGGAGCTGCCTTACACGCTTACCACGGCTTGCTAGGAAATCCCAGGGGCTTCATCCTCGAACATGCTTACTGGGGAAAGGAATATTCCGAACCTGAGATAAAGGATTTCCTTGAGACCAATAATATTTCCTATGAATATTTTTCTGATGACTCGAACCTCATAACAAAAGTGGTCGATGATCTTCTTGAAGGCAAGGTGGTTGGCCTGTTTCAAGGACGATTCGAGTGGGGTCCCAGGGCGTTGGGAAACAGAAGCATCCTGGCCGATCCCAGGAGCGAGGAGATGAAGGACTTAGTGAATATCAAGATTAAGTTTCGTGAGCCTTTTAGACCCTTTGCTCCGGTTATCCTTGAAGAAAAGGCATCCGAATATTTTGTCGGTGATAACATCGCCGGGCAATTTCCTTCGCGTTATATGCTGTTTGTTTTCCCTTTGAAGGAATCTAAAGCAGAATCTATAAAGGCCGTTAATCATATGGGCACGGGAAGACTTCAAACGATCCGAGAAGAATGGAATCCGCGGTATTATCAGATTGTGAAAAAATTCGGAGAGGCGACTGGAATTCCAGTACTTCTGAACACCTCTTTTAATTTGAGAGGCGAGCCCATTGTAACTACGCCTTCTAATGCCTTCAATACATTCAGCAAAAGCGGAATAGATGTGCTTGTTCTCGAAAAGTTTATGGTTAGAAAATAAACTATGTTCTACTTTCTCGCATCGATAAAATTCATTATAACCTAAGATTTTGTAAAAAGAGGTGCCCATGAACCTAATAAAATCATTTTCGTCCAAGTTTGGAATATTTAAGGAGCTTATGGCTTTCTTATGGCAAAGAAAACTCTGGTGGTTAATGCCAATGATAATCCTATTAATTCTTTTGGGTTTATTGATCATTTTTTCCCAGAGTTCTGCCGTCGCGCCGTTTATTTATACACTTTTTTAGAACACTACCTCGATTCTGAGGTCCAAAGCCCAGGGTCATTTGCCGAAAGGAACTTGAGATGAGGAATTTACAGGAAAAGGAGAAACGTCATTGGTTTGAGAAAAACCCCAAAAAGTCCATTTTTCTATTTGTTATTTTTATTTTCTTAGTTCTAGTGATTTCTGCCGAAATAGCCTTGCGATTATCCGGCGAGAAGGCAGGTATTAGCCGACCGGGCAAAAGGTTGATAAGCACAGTAAAAGAATTGGAAATTATCTATCCTTTTTATACAGATGAAGAAGGCATTTTCAAAGCCAATAAGACCTACAATTGGGAAAGCGGGAAATTTGGCAAAGACGTGCTGATTAGCTCTGATGGTTTTAGAAGCATTGAATTCTACAATTATGATATACACATGAAAAAAATATTATTTCTTGGCGATTCATTTACTTGGGGAGCTTCCGCTGAGCCCATCACGAATTGTTTTGCTGATTTGATTTCAAAGCAGGGTTACCTGGTATTCAACACTGGCATACCTGGTACAGATCCTGGCCAATATGCCTATTTGGCCAAGAAATATGTTCCTTTACTAAAACCCGACTTTGTTATTGCTATGCTTTATATGGGTAATGATATGACATTTAATCCGAGCCAAATGATTCCCAATAAAAACCTATATTACATAACTAATGATATTTGGCTCTATGCCTTTGATGAAAACAGCAACTATTTGACATTCGAAGAATCCTTCTATCGTCATTATTATCTTGATTATAGCCCCAATATATTTAAAAATAAGTTGAAGTATTTATTTGCGAGCACAGTCATAAGTAAGAAATTATGGCAATTTGTTAAATCCCTTAAGGGCAACATGCAAAATACTTCTAAAAGGAATATGACCAATAGTGTTTTTAATTTATTAGATCAAATAAAACAAGTTTCTGCCGAATACAATGCCAGATTTATGCTCTTGATAATTCCGGCCCATCCCCAGCTAGAAAACATAAAAATTAACAAACAAGAGATCTCGGATACTTTCAGAAATCTAGATCCGCTAATTCCAGAAAACTTATCTGTCCGAGATTATAGCATTCTGCCAGATGCTCATCTAAATAATTCGGGCCATTATAAAATGTCCAGATTCATAGTCAACGAAATAAGCAAGAAATAAATGATATTCAAAATGGATAAATTGCTGCCATGATCAGGGAAAGAGAAACCGTCATCCGGAGAGCCATCTTGCTGATGGACGGCGTCCTGGTTTGCGTGGCATACATGCTTTCTTATCTGCTGACGCAGCGTCTGGATAAGTACTCCGTGTCCACTTTCTTGGCGCCCATTAAGACCGTTCAGGAGGCAAACGGTACGTTCAGCGGACATCTTATTTTCCTTTTACTCATTGTCACATTCTGGTGTCTGATGCTCTATTTCAACGGCATGTATCTCCCTATGCGGACAAGATCTTTCTTGGAAACGCTCTGGATACTTATCAAATCAGCGTTTTTCGCTAATTTGGGATTTGGCATGTTTGTCTTTCTTTTCAAGCTGACCTTTGTGAGCAGGATGTTTTTCATAATCTTCACCATAATGAGTTTTGTTTTTCTCTTTTCTGAAAAAGCGATTATCTATCTTGTCATGCATTCCGTGCGCAGGCAAGGCCTCAATCAAAGAAGACTCTTGATCGTTGGTACCGGCCGGCGGGCGGCGGGCTTTATCCGTAAAATCAACGACCATCCAGAATGGGGCCTCAAGATCTTGGGTGCCATCGACGACGAGCCTGGTCGGGGAATCGAACTTGTCGATGGAGTCAAAATTATAGGCACCCTTAAGGGAATTCCTGAAATCCTGCATGCCAATGCCATTGACGAAGTTACTTTTGTCGTACCGAGGCTCAGGCTCAATCATATTGAGGATGCCATTCGTGAGTGTGAAATAGAAGGTATCAGAGTCACAATTGCGGTCGATTTGTTTGATCTGAAAATTGCCAAGTCATATCAAACCGATCTCGATGGCATGCCCTTGTTAACTTTCAAAACAACAGTCCCAAGCGAGCGGGATCTCTTCGCGAAGAGAATGATAGATTTTATTATTTCAGGAGCTTGCATTGCCGTATGCAGTCCTTTTATTTTAATTATCTCGATATTAATAAAGCTAACCTCCAGCGGCCCAGTTTTTTATAAACAAGAGAGGATAGGCTTGAACGGAAGAAAATTCATTATGTATAAATTTCGCACAATGCGCATAGGAGCTCAAGAGAAGCTGTCTCAAGTCGATATTTATAAGGAAATTTATGAGCCTAAATGGAAGAAAACGAAGCTTCAGTATGTGACGCCGATGGGGAGGTTATTAAGAAAATTCAGTCTTGATGAGCTCCCTCAGCTCTTCAATGTATTCTGGGGGCATATGAGCTTGGTGGGGCCACGGCCAACTCTTCCCCTGGAAGTCAAGCAATATGAAACTTGGCATAGGCGACGATTTTCTATGCGGCCAGGTTTAACTTGCTTATGGCAAGTTAAAGGGAGAAGAGAAATCAAGTTTGACGAGTGGATGCAAATGGATCTTGAATACTTGGATAATTGGTCGCTCTGGCTTGATTTTAAGATTTTGCTAAAAACGATTCCCGCCGTGTTATTTGGGAGCGGGGCTTATTAAATCCTGTTCCGGTGGCCATAAAGACTAGCCGATGATTACTTTTTTTGCTTGTCCCAAACCATTCCACGGGCACATTGATATCATTCAAAGAAATGCCATCAAGAGTTGGACTCTCCTAAAACCAAAGCCTGAGATTGTTCTGCTTGGTATTGAAGAAGGTTCTGCGGAGGTCTGCAGTGAGCTTGGCTTGGTCCATATCCCAGGAGTCGATAGAAATGAATATGGAACTCCTTTAATAAAATCAATTTTTCAGATTGGACAAGAAAGGGCCAGTCATCCGACTGTTTGTTACCTAAATTCTGATATCATTCTAATGAGCGATTTCATGAGAACAGTCGAAATCGTTGTTGCCAGAATGACAAGGTTCTTGATTTTGGGTCAGCGTTGGGACGTAGATATAAAAGAAGCATGGGAGTTCGCGGCAGAGGATTGGGAAACAGATTTAAAGGTGCTTGTGGCTCGAAAAGGCACATTACATCCCCCGACAGGCATCGATTTTTTCTGTTTTCCGCGAGGGCTGCATTCTGATATACCTCCATTTGCAGTAGGACGCCCGGGATGGGATAACTGGATGGTATGGAGGACGAGATCGAATGGAGTGCCGATCGTAGATGTTACTAATGCTGTTACAGCTATACATCAAAATCATAAGCCTGTCAAAGGCGTAATGCGAGAACTTGGAGCCAAAGAAGTTGGCTCAGGAAACCATGCCTATGTTTCTAGCAATATAGTTAGGTACGATGGCCGTTGGGTTGAGCTGGGACCTGAAGCACAACGGAACGTCGCTATGGTGCCGGACGATAAAAAGAGCTTGAACATATGGGCTGCGACCTGGATGGTAGATAAGAGAGGTAGGCTTGGGCGGCGCCCACTGACTCTTAAGCCGTCCTATTTATATTATCAATTAAAATTCGTGGTCCCGTTATATTGGCCCGCCTTTGGCAGGGCAGTTCGGTGGATATTAAAAATTAGGGACGCTCTGCTGAGAGGAACCAAAAGCAAAATCAGGAAAGCCAAAGTTGTCTAATGTAAATATTGACGAGTATTTATGAATCGACAGAAAGGTTCAGGTGCGTATTTTATTTATTACTGACTACCCACCCTATCCACCAATTTCGGGAGATAGAATTCGGGTCTATAGCATAATCCGGCGACTTGCCAAACAACACCAAGTATCCGTGGCAGTGGCACTGTGGACACCCGACGAAGCCGAGAGCATATCGCATCTGCGCCAATTTTGTTACAGAGCAGAAACAGCTAGCATACGTTGGCGACATCCACTGAATTATCTACCCGACCTGATTCGCTACGCGCTTGAAGGCAAACCGCCAGAGCTTAGGTTTTTATATTCCAAAGACCTAGCGGATAAGGTCAGGCAAATGTTCTTATCCGAAGACTTCGATATCATGCACGTTGAGCAGTCACGCATGGCCCTGTACCTCGAAGCCCTCCCACGAAGTACGAATTGTGCGCGTATCCTTGCCTTTCAGAACGTAGCAAGTAGTCAATACGCCCGACTCCTACACGTGGAGCGAAAGCTAATTACCAAGATGCGCGCCTTGCTTCATAGCCTGATGATGCGTCGGTGGGAGCCTCGTTATGCAGAGCGATTTGATCGCTGCATAGCTGTATCTGAAGCGGACCGACGATTGCTGTTGGCAGCCAATCCGCGTTTGCGAATAGACGTCGTCCCCAACGGAGTTGACACGCAGTTGTATCAGCCGTTATCGCTGGAAGAAACACGGCCAGCCCTGCTTTTCATCGGAACTATGAGTTATGCCCCATGTGTAGACGCGGCGATTTACTTCTGTAAGCAGATACTCCCGCGCATCCGGAGTGCACTGGGCCAAATAGGTTTGTGGATAGTCGGGGCAAACCCGACGCCAGGCGTATCTGCCTTGAGGGGAGACGGTGTGCACGTGACTGGCCGAGTAGACTCCGTTATACCCTATTACAAACGGAGTGCTATTAGCATTGTGCCCTTGCGGGCTGGTGGTGGCACACGGCTCAAAATTCTGGAGTCAATGGCACTTGGCAGGCCTGTCGTCTCCACGTCCATAGGCTGTGAAGGACTTGATGTAGTTAATGGTGAGCATCTCTTGGTCGCAGACAGCCCCGAGCAGTTTGCTGAGCAGGCAGTGCGTCTTCTGACTGATCAGACACTGTATAATCTTATCAGAACCAATGCTAGACAACTGGTCACTGCCCGTTATGACTGGGACGTAATCGCCAGAAAACTTCTTGACGTTTACCATGAGGCCGCGTCATAACTCATGTCGCTAAAAGGAATGCGTCCGGGTCGTTGAGTAGCCGCAATTAACAAACCCTCTCAAGGCAGTTGGAGAACTTAACATAATGATTGGTGTTTTATGCAAGGAAGAGGAAAAAGAAATCGCTCAAGAGTTCTTCGAGCTTTTCAAGACGCCCTGGGAGTTTTTTGGCGAGGGCCGTCATTATGACGTCGTAATTTCGACGCTCCGTGAAATCCCTGCGTTGAATACCGCCTTATTTATCCTCTATTCATCGGAGCCCACCCAGTTCGATGGTCTCGAGAGGATCGCGATAAATCATGTGGTTTCTCCATCTTACATATATCACGATGGGATGGGTCTCCCTATTTATGGAGATCTTGTAATATTTTGCTGTCAGGGACAGCCATTACTATATAACCAGTCTAGTTCTGAAGCCGTTGCCGTCAAGTTCACTGGGCCACAGGGACATAACCTGAGAGTTGGATATGACCTATTTCATGAAGCAGCTTTCCTACTCTCCGAGGGGCAACCTGTAGAAAACGCGCTAACTCCAACCCTTGAACTTCATATCTCGATGTTGCGAGACTGGATCCTCAATGCCGGGATCCCGTTGGTCGAGATTCCTCCTGTGCCTTGGGGTTACCGTTTCATTTCGTGCCTTACGCATGATGTGGATTTTGCAGGCATTCGGCTGCACAAACTCGATCATACGATGTGGGGATTTGTAAATCGCGCTCTAGTCGGTTCTTTCTTAGGTTTTCTGAAGGGCACACGTTCTCTTGTCCAAATGATGAAAAATTGGACCGCGGTATTTTCGTTGCCGCTTGTTTACATTGGGATTGCCAAGGATTTCTGGGATGATTTTGAAAGATATGCCGAAATCGAAGAAGGGCTTTCCTCGACCTTTTTTTTTATTCCTTTTAAAAACAGACCTGGAAAGATGGTAAAGGGTGACCGCTCTGCCTGGCGGGCGACGCGTTATGATATTAGCGATATTAAAGTGCAGATAAAAAAGCTGATCAAACGGGGATCTGAGATTGGTCTGCACGGGATTGACGCATGGCATAATGCTGAAAAGGGTAGACAAGAAATCGAGAGGATTATCGAGGTAACAGGAAGAAGAGAAATCGGGGTCCGAATGCACTGGCTTTGTTTTGATCACCATTCTCCTTCTATACTAGAGCAGGCAGGATTCGATTATGATTCGACTGTTGGGTATAATGAAACTATTGGCTATAAAGCCGGAACGGCACAGGTATATCGATTCCTAGGGGTGACCCGTCTTCTCGAGCTGCCACTTCACATTCAGGACACAGCGTTATTCTATCCGAATAGATTGGCGTTAACCCGGGCCCAAGCTTGGGATATGTGTGGATCTATAATAAATGCAGCGATCCGCTTTGGCGGAGTTACAACGGTCTTATGGCACCAGAGAAGCCTGGCCCCAGAAAGACTGTGGGATAAGTTCTATATTAACTTGCTACAAGAGCTCAAGTCTCAGGACACATGGTTCGGCACAGCCAGCCAGGTGGTTCAATGGTTTCGCCAAAGACGTTCAGTGACGTTTGAAGATTGCAGTTATATTTCAAATAAAGTGCGGCTGCGCCTTAGGTGCCAGGGCGGCATTTCCAGGCCGCGCATGTTCCTGCGCATTCATAAGCCACAAAAGGCCGGACCGGTTCGATCGTATGCTGAACATGGTCACTTCGATCTTCCATATTCGGGAGAATCTTTGATGGAAATTGCACTGGACTGAATTGGGGCCCTGGAACGGCTCGAATTTGAATGGGTGCCCATCCATGCTGTTCCAAGGATTTCGGAGCTGCAATAGGAGCCACTCAGATTCTTATAAATCGCAGAGACACAGTAGATTGGGCTAATCTCTTAAGCTGTTTCTGCGTGCTCATCAATTGATCGTTGTGTACGATGGACGTTCAGTTGTAGAGTCAGACGCGGTGAGTTTTGGTGGTCGAATTATGATCTGACAGATTACTCAATCTGTTAAAACAAACAGACTTTCAAATGATTGGACAGATAAAAATCGCAATGCATCGATCACTTCTTCTGCTGGGGATGTTCCCCAAAATTATTCAGCTATCCTTAATCGTTTTGTTGGGCATCATAATTGGTGGGCTTTTTTTTCTAGTCAATCCGTTATTATTATTAGTTGCGATATCTGGGCTACTTGTCCTAATTATTATTTCCTATTTAAAACCAGAAATAGGAATATTGACAACGGCAGTCCTTATATCCAGCATCGTATTTGAATATGAGCTCCCATTAATTCCGTTACCTTTTGGAGCCTTCCATATTTCAGATATTATCCTTTTATCTCTGCTAGTTTCGATATTAATTAAGTCGTATTTTACCGATAATTTCAAGTTCCACAGTACTCCTCTCGACAGGCCCCTTGTATTATTTTATCTTGCAGCTGTTTTATCGATTTATACTTCTATTGCAGAATATGGAGTCGATTTTAGAACCGCAATGAAGTTTCTGAGACCCACGACTTACTATCTTATTTTCTTTGCGATTACAAACCTTATCCAGGGAAAAAAACAAATCAAGTTTTTGATAAAAGGCCTATCTATCATCGCGATTGTAGTCGGAATATCTATGATAGTTCAAGCCATTATAGGCTCATCAGTCCGACTTGTGCCCGGGAGGGTAGAAGGAGCCAAAGTCTTTGAGCAAGCGTATGAGGCTACAAGGATAATTCCTCCTGGTTCGATAGTACTATACCTCGGTTTAATAATATCTATATGCACGATCGTATTAATTAATAAGCCGCTATTTAAATCAACCTATATTTATAGTACGCCAATTCTAATAGGTGGAATTATATTAACGTATTTTAGAATGTATTGGGTTACAATTATTTTCTTGTTGAGCATATTTATTATCTTGATATCAAAAAGAAATAAGATGAAATTTATGGCTTGGTTTTCAACAATTCTCATAGTTTTGAGTATCCTCTCCTTAGCGTTTCTGAGCCTTGGCGGAAGGCCAAGAGCGTACGTAAATTCTATTTCTGCCAGATTTTCTTCTCTTTTTTCGGGAGAGAAAATATACGGGAGCGATACTCTTGAATTTCGAAGAAGGGAAAACAGCTATGCTCTGGCGCAGATAGCAAAACATCCTTTAATTGGCATAGGCCTGGCAACAGATTACAGACCTTTCGATCCGTTTTTGAGCGCAGGGCCGTTATGGTTCATGCATAATGGATACCTATGGATTCTTATGAAAACAGGTTTCATCGGCTTCTTGCCATTTTGTTGGTTTTATTTACGTTTTATTAAAAGATCTTATTCGAATTGGAAGAAAGTAAAAGATTTAGTCTTAAGATCAGCCCTTGTTGGATTTATGTTAGCGGCGGTAGGTCTTCTATTGATAAATATAATAGATCCAATGTTCATGCTCTGGCCTCAAATTGTTGTGATTTCGATAATGATAGGTCTTGGTGAAGCGATCATAAAGATTAAAAATCCTGATGAAGAAAAACTCAGCGGATTGTCTTAATGGATAAAGCAGTTCTTTCCAGATTCATAAGAGGGGTGTTCTCTACCAGCACAGGAGTAATTGCCCAGATTATCCTTGGATTTCTCGGCTTTATGATTGTGGTTCGTTTTGTACCTAAAGGAGAGCTTGGAATCTATATCCTTATCGAGGCTATCTACACATTTTTTGGACTTCTCAGTAGTTTAACTCTCGAAAATATCTCTGTTACAAGATTTATTGCCAGCGCAGATGATAGCGATAAAATAGACATCGCAAATGCAGCAATGAGCTTTAAGGTTATAATTAGCCTACTCATAGGCTTAACAATTTTATTATGTAAGCCTTTAATATATCCTATATTTAAAAATGAGCTTCTATCAAAATTTCTAATTTATGTGCCGCTTTTATTTATTTTAAGCGCTCTAAATGATTTTTTATTCAGAATCCAACAAGGGTTTCATCAGTATAAAAAAATGGCTATCGCGAATATTATTCAAGGCGTATTTAGTTTTTTATTCATAATAGTATTTTTAGTCGTTTTGAAAATGCGTATCCGCGGGCTAATATTTGCCTATATTGTCGCTTTTACAGCTTCAATTTTGTATCAATATATAATGTTACCAATAAAAAAGAGACTTAATCTTAATATGAAGTTATACAAAACAATCTTTAAGTTTGGGTTTCCTTTAGGATTGAACAATATTCTTTATTTTGTCTATTCGAGAATCGACAGGCTTTTGCTGGGTGCAATGATAAATCCAATCGGAGTTGCCTATTATGAGGTAGCATCCAGGATTCCGAATAAAAGTCAGCAACTTTATGGCTCTTTCAATAATGTATTCTTCCCTAATATATCTGAATATATTGCTAAGAAAAATTACAGAGAAGCAGAAAAAATATTAAACAACTCACTCCGATTAATTTCGTTTGCAACAATATTTGCTACTGTGATAGCGACGATTTTTCGTAAAGAGATAATTATTCTTCTTTTTTCGAAAATGTATATAGAGAGCGCAACCGTGCTTTCCATAATGATGGTCAGTTTGAGCATAACAATAACCGGAACAATTCTCGGGACATCATTAGTAGCCCTTGGTCAATCCGATAAACCAGTAAAGATCAACTTAGTTAACGCGGCAACCAACGTTGTCTGTAACCTAATATTAATCCCGATATTCGGATTTATAGGAGCAGCTTATGCGGCGCTGCTCTCGCATAGTATTGCACTTCCGTTTTATGTTTGGTTTTTGAAAAAGAGCAAGATTAGGCTGGAGATAACTCATTATTTAAAGCCTCTTTTGGGTTATTGTCTTCTTTTGGCTATATTTATATTAATCGGGCCGGTTTCAATCATTACTAAGCTAACCTTGATAATGGTATTTCTGATTTTCTGTATCTGTCTATCTATTATAAGGAAGAAGGATATATTGCACATCTTTGAAGTATTAAAACCTTCTCTTCAAGTCATTAAATAAATCCAACATTTCCTCATAGATAAAATAAATATAGAACCAATTGGCCATGAATATTTCTATAGTTTAACATTAAAGTTATGTCGACAACATATGTTTTAATAACAGCAGTTCAAAACGAAGAATTATATATTGAAAAGACGATCAGGGCCGTTGTCTCCCAAACTGTAAAACCTAAGAAATGGGCGATCGTAAATGATGGCTCAACAGATGGAACGGAAGAAATAGCGAGGCATTATTCATTAGAGTATGATTTTATTCATCTCCTAAACAAGAAGGGCGATAATATTCGAGATTTTGCATCAAAAGTACTTGCCATTCACCTTGGATTAAAAAGCTTACAAGGAATGCATTATGATTTCATCGGAAATATCGACGGTGATATTGAATTTGACCCAGGTTATTTTGAATGTTTACTAAAAAAGTTTTATGAAAATGAAAAGCTGGGAATTGCCGGCGGGTGGGTCTACGAGATACATAAAGGAAAGTATAAAGAGCGTTTTGGCAATTCAGAACACAATGTGCCGGGCTCGATTCAGATGTTCAGGCGAGAATGCCTAGAAGTTATTGGCAATTATCTTCCCATAAAAACAGGAGGAGAAGATTTTATCGCAGAAGTAATGGCACGAATGCACGGATGGTCAACGAAGTCATTCCCTGATCTGAGAGTTTTCCATCTGAGACCTACAGGCACAGAAAATGCCAAAATACTAGGCGCCAATTATCGTCTAGGGAAAGAAGATTATTTTGTCGGCAATCATCCTTTATTTGAGTTATTGAAGTGCCTAAAAAGAATCCGGGGAAGACCATTCGTGATCGGCAGTTTTTTTAGGCTTCTTGGATATGTGGATGGCCTGTTGAGCAAGGAGCCCATAACAGTTCCACAATATGTATTTGAATATCTTCGAAAGGAACAGATCCATAGGATTAAATCACTAATTAAAATAGAAAATGCACGGATTATTTGAGTTAATATGGTCAAACAGATTACGCGGCATGGTCACGATTACAGACAGTGAAGAAAAAGATATTTAGCTTATTGGCAATCGCCACGCTTTATCTTTCGGCATTTGGAGTGGAGAGGCTTCATGGCTGGGGAATGACCTGGATGGGGTACGACTTGGAGCAACAGGTCAACGGAGCCAGGCTAAATCTGGGTCCTTTCAGGATAAAGACAGTTTTCTACTTTACCAACGTGGGCTATGATTCAAACGTTTATAGAACTCCTAATAATCCCATTCAGGATTTTTCGATAACCGTAGGTCCTGGGTTTTATGTCTATCTGCCTTTAAAAAAGAAGATCGTCATCTCCATCTATGAATCTCCCCAGTATGTCTATTTTGCGGAAACCGAGAGAGAACGAACCTGGAATAACTATTTCAATGGGCAGGTCAATTTTGTTCTAAATAGGTTTTTTATAGTTTTAGGGAAAAAATATTCTATATCGCGAGAAATATGGAATACAGAGCTTGATATCCGGCCACAGAGAAAAGAAGACAGCTCCCAAGGATCGCTTTTATGGCAGATCTCAAAGAGAAGTTCTCTGTTTTTCAGGTTCCTTCAGGCCAAATACAACTATGAGGACCTTTCTTTCGGAGGATTAAGGATAAGCTCTGCTTTAGATCACACAGAGGACCGAGGAAATCTTATAGGTTATTACAGAGTCTCTTCTCGGACGACGTTTTTTCTCAATTTTGATTATGCGTATTTTAAATTTCAATCCCCCCTGAACCCCCGAGATTCCAAGAGCTATGGGATTTATAGCGGATTTGAATTTTCGCCCTCCGGGGTAATTCGCGGTCGTATCAACCTGGGAAACAAATACTTTGATATCCTCGTACCAGGAGTCAAGGACTACCGAGGAATCGTAGGGGATACCAGTCTCTCGATCAGGGTGGTGAGACCTCTGATCATCAGGACTAACCACAGCAGAGATGTTAAGTTCTCCGCCTGGTATGACAACGCTTATTTCATTGAAAGTTTGACTGGAGCCGGCACTTCACTTTATTTATTCAAGAATATTAGATTAGACTATAATTATTCTTTGGGAAGAAATAGCTATCCAGGGCCGGCAAGAGGGCAGTTGCCGATTGGGGCGAGTCCGCAAAAAAGAAAAGACAAGTATGAAAACCAGTCGGCCGGCATATACTTTAGAATTAAAAGTAAGACCGCCCTGGGAGTGACCGCAACTCTATGGGAACGGGATTCGAACCTTTGGTGGGAGAACGGCAAACGGCTTTTTGTTGGGATAAACCTGATCTACGATTTTTAGAGTGATATACTAAGTCAAGAGATACGCAAATTTTCTTAAGAAGGGACAAGGATGAAGAGAAAAAACATATTGGCAATCTTCATTATCTTGCTTTCCGCGGTTTTGTCGATAGGCCCATTGAAGGCTCAGCAGGAGCAAGAGGTCTTCGTCAAAGAATATAAGGTCGGGCCCAAAGACCTGTTGGAGATAACAGTTTTTGAGTTGCCTGAGCTCAACCAGACCGTGAGGGTTTCTGAGGACGGGTCAATCTCTCTGCCTTTGCTCGGAAGGGTTGAGATTGAAGGCCTGACGAAAGAAGCACTGGAGAGGAAGCTGGCGGACCTTCTCGAGGAAAAATACTTGAAAAAAGCTCGTGTCATCATATTTATTAAAGAATACCAGAGCAAGAGGGTATCTGTCATCGGCGCAGTAGGCAAGCCTGGGATGTATGAGCTCATTGGCAGAGTATTTCTTCTCGAGATGATCTCCCAGGCAGGAGGCCTAACGGACCGGGCCGGGAGTGAATTGTATGTGCTGCGGGAAGAAGAAAACGCAACCCAGGCAAAACTCACTATCGACCTGAATGATCTAATCATCAACAATAATCAAGAGCTGAATATCCCTCTCATGCCCAAAGATGTGATCAATATCCCGATTGACCAGATCATCAATGTTTTTGTTTTCGGGGCGGTGAGGAATCCAGGGGCTTTACAGGTAAAGATGTCAAAAAGATTCACGCTGCTTCAAGCTATCGCCCAGGCGGGTGGGACAGCAGAGGGAGCCTCGAAATCAGGAATCGTGATCAAGAGGAGAGATAATAAAACAGGAAAAGAGACCAAGATTAATGTGAACCTGAAGGATATTATCAGGGGGAAAAAGCCGGATATCGAGCTGCAGGAGGGGGACGTCGTTTATGTGCCGGAGTCAATTTTTTAATAGGAGACGGCCATGGATAATTATGGGCATGACGAACAAAGAGAAGAGACGGAAACAAATCTGCGGGATTACTTGGCAGTCATTCTTAAGAGGAAGTGGATCATCATATCCTTTGCGCTTGCTGTGGTGGCAACAGTAGCAGTCGGTTCCTTCTTGACAAAACCGACCTTTACGGCCAAAGGGACGCTTCTTATCGAAAAAGAGGCCAACATCTTGAGCTTCGAAGACATCTTCCAGATCGAAACGTATAATGTTGACTACCTTCAAACTCAATATAAGCTTCTGCAAAGTCGAGCGCTGGCTAATTATACCATCGAAAGACTGAAGCTTTATGAGAATGAAGATTTTATCGGCAAAATTAAAAAAGAGGGCCTTTTTCCGGATAAGGCTGACACCAGGTTCCGTGAGAGACTTATCAATAATTTCCTTGGCCGGCTTAGCATCAAACCGATAACCCAGACGAGGCTTGTCGAGCTCAATTTCAAAGCCCGAAATCCCAACTTTGCGGCTGACGTTCTTAACGCTCTTTTCGATTCCTTTATTGATATGAATATCCAGAAGAAATTCCAAGCCACAGAGCAGGCCAGCGAGTTTTTGTCAAGCCAAATTTCTAGCCTCAGGACTGAGATTGAAGCAAAAGAAAAAGATATCGGTCAATATGGAGCAGAAAAAAATATCATCGCTCTGAGCGATAAGGAAACCACCATAATCGAGAAGCTCGGCGAATTCAACCGGGCCTTGACTGAAGCCCAGCTAGACAGGGTGGATAAGGAGAACTATTATAATGAAATTAAAACGGCTTCCCCGGATCAAATTCCTGAAGTCGCGGCAAATCCATTGATCCAGGCATTGAGAGAAGATTATGCCAAGCTAAACCGGGAGTACTTGAAGAAATCCGAGACTTTTAAGCCCGAATATCCAGAAATGCAAAGGCTGAAAACCGAACTGGATTCAGCTAAGGAATCGCTGCAATACGAGACACAGAACCTGATCAACGGCGCCTATTCTGACTACCAGGGGGCTCTTAAGAAGGAAAAATCGCTGGAGGGGGTCTTTAACAGGCAGAAACAGGAAGCCATCCAACTTAACAGCAACGCCATTCTCTACAACAGCCTGAAAATCGAGGTCGAAAACATGAAGAGCCTGCTCGATTCCCTGTCGAAGCGGCAGAGCGAAACGGGCGTTTCCGCAAGGCTTAAAGGGTTGAGGACTTCAAACGTCTGGATCGTGGACAGGGCGTCGGCCCCGCTCTATCCCTCAAGCCCGAAGAAAAAAAAGAACATCGCGCTGGCCCTGTTTCTCGGGCTATTCGGAGGTTTGGGCTTGGCCTTCATACTTGATCGCTTGGACAATTCTGTAAAGAATTTCCAAGATGTTATCAAATACTCCGGGCTTCCCTCGCTAGGGATTGTTCCCACTTTCAGCGATGACGGCTACGCGGAGCTCGGTGCCAAAGGAGTGAATGACGACGGCATCCATCTTAAGATTGATAAGGGGGCGCATAAATACAAGAGAAGGGCCGATGGCGACCAATGGCTCCTGGATGGGACAAATGAAAAGAAAAATGGGAGCGTCAAGACAGAAGCCGCTAACGAGATACCGAGACAAGAATCAATCGAACTCATCACACACTTTTTGCCCAAGTCGAGCATTTCTGAGAACTATCGCTCGATCCGGACGACTCTGCTTCTTTCTGCCGTAGATTCAAAGCTGAGATGCCTTGTGGTCACGAGCCCCCTTCCCAGCGAGGGGAAAACGGCGACTGCCTCCAACCTGGCCGTCGTTTTTGCCCAGACCGGAAAAAGGGTCCTGGTCATTGACGCCGATTTGCGGAAACCCAGACAGCACAAGCTTTTCAAAGTCAAGAATGTGAATGGTCTGACGAATTACCTGAGTGATCAGGCCAACATCCAGGACCTGGCAAAGCCGACACCAATTCCTAACCTCTATTTGATTAATGCGGGGCCATTGCCGCCGAACCCGCTTGAGCTGCTTGGATCGGAGAAAATGAGTAGCCTGGTCGATTCTATGAAGCAGCAATTTGATTATATCCTATTTGATTCGCCACCTCTCTTACCAGTCTCAGATGCTGTAGTTCTTGGCCCTAAGATTGACGGGGCGATTCTAGTAATTTGGGGAGGGAAAACAAGCAGGGATGCGCTCAAGCGGGCCAAAGAAAAGCTCGCTGTGCACCAGCTCAAGTGCGCCGGTGTCATTATCAACAACATCAGACTTGATGAGAGTGATTATTACTATATGAAGCACTACTATCACTATTACGGGCATTAAACGCCTTGGTATAAGCCTGTTATGTTGTGACATCTTCGACACAATTCAATGCAAAATTCTCTACGCATTCATGTTATCGGAATTGCAGGGAGACACATTTTTGCCCGTCTCGTATAGCAGAACTAAGAGGATATTTTTCCTCGCAATCAGCCTTGTCCATTATTCTATACAATGCGTGCGGAAATGGACTAACCTTTTATTGGGGGATCAGCCTACGGGAACTTGTGCCGTCTTATATTATCATGATATTGGACCATGTCAGGACCGATTCGCTCAACAGATGCAATATCTTGCCCGATGGGCGATACCTCTTCCCGCTAATTTTAAGGCACCTTTAAAAAATGGCAAACGCTATACCTGCATCACGTTTTGCGATGGTTTTATTTGCTTTTTAGAAAAGGCACTTCCCGAGCTGGTGAAACATAACATTCCCGCGACTATATTTGTGCCCTCAGGTTATCTTGGTACATGTCCCGGTTGGGCTGATGATAATGACCACCCCGGTCTAGTTGATCAGATAATCATGGACGCAGAGCAATTGAAATCGTTGCCAACTGATCTTGTCATAGTCGGGTCTCATGGCGTTTTTCATAAGAACTTATCAAGTTTATGTAGATGCGAAGCAGGTGAAGAACTTTTTCGATCAAAGCAAGACCTGGAGCGTATCATACAACGGGAGGTTAAGCTTTTTTTCTTTCCTTACGGGGGATACAATAAAACGTCATTGGAATTGGCCCGAGAAGCTGGATATGATCGCGTCTTTTGCACGGTTCCACGCCCGGCCTTTCGGAACCCAAACGAGTTTCTTAGCGGAGCGATAATTGTTGATCCGGGAGATTGGCTGTTAGAATTCAAATTGAAGGTGTTGGGAGGATACAATTGGCTTTCTTTGATTGCCTCGGCCAAGCAGAGCCTGACTCGTTTAAAGCGCAATCAACCAAGATCAGGAAGTTCGTAATCTGCGGTTTTTGATAATTAAACGAGTGATACGCTTTCGGTGCCATCGGATTCTTTTTCGTCGGCCCATTTCGTTCGACGAGGCGTGGGTAAAATCAACAAATATTAAAACTGATAGGGAAATTTAAGCATGAATTTGTCATTAAGCGATCAACAAAAGCAACTTAGGGAGGCTATTATCACCTTTGCGCAAAAAGAACTGAACAATGGGGTGATAGCTAGAGAGCGTGAAGAAAAATTCCCCTTTGAACTCTGGAAAAAGTGTGCAGCCATGAATATCATGGCCCTCCCTTTCCCAGAAGAATTTGGTGGATGTGGCATGGACTTTTTGACTTCAGTGATTTCGCTCGAAGCACTCGCCTATGCCTGCAGAGACGCTGGTCTAGTACATGCCATTGCCGCCCATCTCATAAGTGGTATGTTGCTTTATCTTTATGGAAATGAAAAGCAAAAGCACAAATATTTATCTTCAATCAGCCGTGGCGAGAAGATAATAGCGCAGGCTGCGACTGAGGCTGAGTCAGGTTCAGATGTATTCTCTATGCAAACAAAGGCAATAAAGAAGGAAGATGGCTTTATTATCAACGGACGAAAAATGTTCATTTCTAACGGTCCTGTGGCCGACCTCGTACTCTTGATAGCGCTCACAAATCCAGATCGAAAGACATTGGGATCTCATTCATTTTTCATCGTTGAAAGAGACCATAAGGGCTTTTCACATGGAAAACCGCTGCAGAAAATGGGGCTAAGAACTCTGCAGAATTGTGAGCTGATCTTTGATGAGTGCGCCTTACCCGAGGACAACCTTATTGGCAAGCAAGGGCAAGGGGCATTTATCTTTAATGAAATCATAGAGTGGGAACGGATATTATTCGGTGCCTGTCATGTTGGGACGATGGCACGCATCTGTGAATCTTGTGTTCGTTATGCCAGGGAGCGAAAGCAATTTGGGCAGCCGATCGGAAAGTATCAATCGATAGCCAACAAAATAGTCGGAATAAAAATGAACCTGGAGCTTGCTAGACTTATGGTATATAAGGCCGCTTCTATGAAAGATGATAAGAAACGGGCAAGTCTTGAAGCCTCTATCATCAAGGTCTTCGCTAGTGAAAATCTTAAGAAGGCTTGCCTAGACGCCGTACAGATTCACGGCGCCTATGGCTATATGACTGAATTCGAAATAGAAAGGGATTTACGGGACAGCATATCTTCTACGATTTATTCTGGAACTGCTGAAATAAACACTCTGATTATAGCCAAGCTGCTCGGACTCTAAATAAGTGTTATCACGCCTTCTTCAACGATACGTGGACAATTGTGCAGCCCAATTTCCTGATAAGGAAGCCGTTATAGATGGGCAATCTCGTATTTCTTATCAAGACCTGTTTGTCCAATCCAATAGGCTTGCAAGGTGTCTTATTCACAACAATATGCCCCGCAAGAGCCACGTCGTTATATGTATGAAACGTTCAGTGCAATATATTGTCGCTATGATAGGGGTCTTGAAAGCGGATGCAGATTATATCCCTATTGAGGCCAGGACTCCCGATCATAGGCGGAATCAAATCATCAAAGATTGTAATGCCTACGCAATAATCGGTGACGATGACACGATTCCAAAAATTCTCTTGGATAGATCAATTTCTGAACTCCCACAACTCATTGTTTCACTCGGTTCTAAGAATTATCGGCAACCGAGTTCTCATGCTAATCTGATTACCCTTGATAAGCTCAAGCTACATAATGCGGACCCTTTAGATTATTCAAACGAGGATACCGATTTAGCTTGTATTATTTATACCTCTGGGTCGACCGGCATCCCGAAGGGAGTTATGATATCCCATATTAATATTGATGATTATGTTGCTTGGGCTGCTGAGCGCTTCGGGATCAGCTCGAATGACAAGATTCTTAGCACGGCACCCTTCTATTTCGACATGTCGCTTTTTGATATATTCTGTAGCCTTAAAGTCGGTGCCACATTATGTGTCGCCACTGAACGCGTTGTTCTTTTTCCCGCAAAACTTATTGAGTTTGCCGAATCCGAAGGAGTTACCATCTGGAAAGGAATATCCTCTCTGCTAATGTACTTGGCCCGCGTAGGGGCCATCTCACGGGGGCGCCTTCCAACGCTCAAAACTATTCTTTTTGGCGGTGAAGCGCTTCATGCTAAATACCTTATCGAATGGATGCGCATTTTTCCGGAGAAAACCTTTTACAACGTTTATGGGCCAACTGAAGCTACCGGCATTTCTATGTATTATCGAGTTGAGCAAGTGCCAAAGAGTGCTCATGAGCGAATTCCCATTGGCAAGCCGTGCGAAAATACCGAAATCTTTCTACTTGACCAAGACCATAAGCTTGTCTCACCAGGTCATCGAGGAGAGCTCTTTATAAAGAGCATCTGCGTCACAAGGGGCTATCTTAATGACCTTGAGAAAACAGAAAGAGCCTTTATCGATAACCCTTTTAGCCCGACGTATGGCGAACGTATTTACGGCACCGGCGATTATGCTCGTCTTCGAAAAGACGGCAATTATGAATTTCTTGGACGGAAAGATGACCAGGTTAAGTTCATGGGTTATCGAATTGAGCTCTCAGACATCGAACAGACGCTTGCTTCTATTGACGGAGTCCGGGATGCCGGAGCAATCCTTGCTGAATCATCTCTTACCGGCCTGGAAGAGCTAGTCGCTTGTGTTGAGCTGGATGACATGGTTCCTCTCTCTGGCATCGTGGAGGAAGCGAAAAAACGTCTTCCTCACTATATGATGCCAAAACATTTGATCCCCATAGGATGCGTTCCACGCTCAGATAGAGGGAAGATTAACAGGCAAGCATTGCATAATCATTACAGGAATAAGGAACACGGAGAATGATCCTTCCTAGAGAGGAAATCAACAAATATATTGATTGCATTAATCATCTTAAGACGGCCTATCCCTTGACAGATATCCATGTCAGCCCGTTCGAAGTCATTTTTAATTTATTCAAATATACTCCTAATCCTGATTATCGAGGGGTTTATAGCCTTGAAGGTGCAAGCTATAGACCACCGTCCACCAATTCCTTCAAGCTCGAAACCCGCTCTCGGAATATGATCCCAGAAAAGGGCGAAGTTGTTCCGGCAAAGTTGTCACTGTTGATGTATCGTCAAGCCTACGCAAATATCGGTCCACGCGTTCTTGTTGACCAGATGAACTTAAGCGGGATCAGCCGCTCCTTGCTGTTACCAGTTCTCCAATCTGACAGTTGCGGCGAAGAACAGGTTCGTTTAGTATTAGAACTTTATGAATCAGACAAACGTTGTTTGCTTGGATATTGCATTCCTAATACTGTGGGCAATGGCAATATTATGCAGGATATCAAAGCAGCCATTTACAAATACAAAATTAAAGCTATTAAGGTTCACCCTAATATCACAGGAATTGATCTATCGAATAGCAGCGGCAGGCGGAGAATCGAGAGGATTCTTGAGGCATGTCAGGACACAGACCTTCCGCTTATTATTCATGGCGGCCTCAGTCCCGTCTTAAAGAATTTTCAATCGAGACGCTTTGCTGCTTTAGAATATATCGCCAAAATTGATTGGGGCATAACTTCTATTCCAGTCGTCATTAGTCATGCAGGAATGATGGGACATTCGATTACCGAAATGGAAAGTGAGTTGATCCCTTTGCTAAAGAAAATGCTTGCGAAGCATGACAATATTTTTATAGATATATCAGCTCTTAACCTGGATGCCCTTTGTCTGATTCTAAAGCAAATTGATCATAATCGCATTATTTTCGGTTCAGATGCATTCTATTTTCCCCAATGGATTGCCATCATAAAACTCCTACTTGCCTTGAAAGAGAGTGTATCTGATGAGGAGGACGCTTTTATTCAAATCGCCGGGATCAATCCGGATAAGCATATTTTTCGGCAAGACAAATTATGCTGAGGGGGCTGCCGGCAAGCCGGGCATTCGCCGGGTTCGTCAAGGGATCTTATTCAAAACCCTACCTTAGGTTCAAACAGATCAGTGCAGATAAAGATTTTTCCATCGGATTATTGGTTATCTGCTGGATCATCCAACACGTTTGTTCGACCTTTTAAAAAAAAGAAGCGCCTTTTTTCCTTTGGCCCCAGATCTTGATTGGCCCGTTTGCAGGAATAGTCCAGATGGGAGCCCCAATCCTTGCAAGGTTATATGGAGGAGGTATCAGTAATGAATAAAACCGAATTTATTAAGAACATTAGGGAGTTTATGATAGAAGAACTGGCGCCAAACGATGGGACAAAGGAAATTGGGGACGACGAGTCTTTGCTAGAGAGCGGAATTTTGGATTCTCTAGGAATTATGAAATTACTCACGTTTATGGAAGAAAAATATCAAATTAAAATTTCAGAGGTAGAACTCCTTCCTGAGAATTTTGAAACACTATCCTCTATAGCAAGACTTGTTTTAGAAAAACAGTAGATTTCTTGCATAAATTCACAGCTGGCGTTGTTCAAGGAGATTTCCCGTTATGAATAAAATGAACATAAGAGAACTTAAAATCGAGGATATGCAAAAAATGTTTGATCTTTTGCGGACTCGTGAAGAATTGAACGAAGAAGGGGCAAGGAAAAGAACGCAATTAATGGAATGGCTTGCCTTTAAGAATCCATTTGCAGGGAATGAGCCAACCTACTTTATTGCAGAGGATAACGGAAAGATAGTGGCACATCTAGGACGAATGCCGAATGAATTTATTATCCAGGGGAAGCTTCATAGGGCTTATTTCAGTCATGACCTGCTCGTTCATCCTGAATATAGAAAAAAGGGATTAGGCCTTTTCCTTACGATGTCTCTTTATAAAGCTATAGAAGAAAATTCTAATTCTTTTTGCTGTTTAATTTGGACGTCAGAACTAAATTTAGATATGCAAAGACGGAGAGGGTATTACGAAACTAAGGCAGGGTGCTATCTTAAGGTATTTAATCCCGAGGACATAATAAGAAGGCTCTTGAAAAAAAAGACTCTTATTAGGGTATTAAGCCCACTTCTTAAAGGGATCTTGATCCTAACCAATTGGATGGTAATCAACCTGATCCCTTCTCACAGAATAGTGACAAAAGTAAATAGGCTTGATTCACGATTTGATGCTTTTTACAGGACGATCGTTTGTAAGATGGGAATCTGTACAAACAAAAGCAGCGCGTATCTTAATTGGAAGTTTATCGATCGCCCTTTTAATAAGACAGTAGTTTTTGAAGCACGAGAAAAAGGGAACATAACCGGTTATATCATTCTAGCCCCAAACCTTGGAAAGGAGTTCCCCGAGGGGATGATTGTTGATATTATTGTAGACCCTGAGGATACAAAAACAATTATTTCATTACTTAAGGAATCCGTAAAGTATTTCAGAAGACAGCGAGTTTTTTCTATCAGATGTTGTCTAACAGACAAGAGATTTATAAAGGTACTAAGACGATTTCAGTTTTTAAGCCTGCCCAGGGGAGAACCCGTTATGTTAGCGAATCTAAAAAAGTACGAAAATAAAGAAATCTTGATGGAAATTAAAAATTGGAGCCTAACTTATAGCGAATCAGATGAAATGATGCTAAGAGCTTAGCGATGTATAGATGATTCTTCTTTATAGTGAATTGATTGTTGCGGATCGCAATCTCTTTTCGTCCTTAGCATCCGAAGAACCTCTTCCTAAATCAAGCGACGGTATCAGCTCCGAAAGGCCCGCCATAGCACTCTAAGCCAAAGAACTGTAAGCCAAAGAATGTGTAGAAGCGCACCGATCTGCCTAAACACCTTCGCCAGTTAGAGTCTCGTAAACTAAGGGCCAGGCAAGGTGATTCCTCAGAACTTGTCCAGATTTAGTTGATTTAGTAGCAATTATCTAAAAAGTATCTTGACAAAGAAATAAAGTTATTGATAATGCTGAAAGGGGAGGATCTTTTTTTAGGCCCTTGGTAGCGAATGGGAAGAAAAATCAGAAATTCATGTCAGGGCGAAAGGAGGGACTTTGAATAGAATGCGGGGCTTAGTTTCTATATTGTTTTTTATTCTATTTTGTTTACCCCGTACGTCGGGAGCCACTCACGAGATAACAAAATGGCAAAATAATCGAGCAGGAGCTGTATCAATAACCCTAGACGATGGTTATCTGTCCCAAGCGAAGACAGTGAAAGATCTTCTGAATGCGAGAAATCTAAAAGGGACATTTTTTTTAATGATTAATAGTCTGGATTGGTCAGGAGCAACTTGGGATTTATGGCGATCCGTTGCCGCGCAGGGACACGAAATTGGCAGCCATACAGTAACTCACCCCTATCTAAATCAATTGTCAGAGCCACAAATAAGACAGGAATTAAGCCAATCTCAAACAACCATTAACTTTAATATCCCTGCTCAATCCTGCTTTTCGTTTGCCTATCCTTATGGTGTCTATAATGAATCGGTCAGCGCGATTACAGGTGAGTACTACATAGCCGCCCGCAGCGTTGAATCTCCCGACGGCTTTAATTTTTATCCCGGTGGTTTGTATCGTCCCATTAACTTTTATGCGATCGGGAGCTTTGGCTTTGATGGGACCAGCTTGGATCTTCTAAAATACTACTTGGATACTGCATTGCAGACAAATGCATGGCTTTGTATTCATGGCCATGATCTGCAAGATTCAGAAAAGGTGGAACGATTTTCCCGGTTTCTTGATGAACTTCTCACGAAGGATGTTTGGGTCGATACTTTTGGGACAGTAGTCCGTTATATGCAAGAGAGATCTTCTTCAACATTGGCGGTCCTTTCCGAAAGTAACTCCGAAATTACATTGAATTTAAGTAATTCACTTGATAGCTCTATCTACAATATCCCGGTTACAATCCGGAGTACGGTTCCATCTTCTTGGTCGCAAGTTCTGGTATCCCAAGGGATATCAGAATCCCTTGTTGAACCAAAAATCGAAAATAACGAAACAGTAGTGTATTACAATGCAATCCCTAATGGGGGCATGATATCACTCCTTGCCAAAAACCTCTCGACATCTCCCCATATTTCCCGAAGTGCTGGTATTCTGTCCGCCTCTACGGTAGCGGGCACCAATGCCCCGGCCCAGACGTTTAATGTATGGAACTCGGGGGTGGGGACGCTGAGCTATACCATTTCCGTAGATCAGGGCTGGTTGAGCTGCAGCCCTGCCAGCGGCACGTCCGCTGGCGAATGGAATGCTATCACGGTTAATTACTCTACGACCGCCTTATTTCCTGGGGTATATTCCGCCACGATTTCAATCAGCGACCCGGCGGCGAGCAATTCGCCGCAAACTATCCCCGTAAGCCTGATAGTCGCCAGTATTGCCCAGGCGAGCATTTCGCGGAGTCCTAGTATTCTGTCCGCTTCTACGGTGGTGGGCGGCAATGCGCCGGCGCAAACGTTTAACGTGTGGAACTCGGGCGGGGGGACTCTGAGCTACTCCATTACCGTGGATCAGGGCTGGTTGAGCTGCAGCCCTGCCAGCGGCACCTCCACCGGGGAACAGGGTGCCATTGCGGTCAGCTATTCTGCGGCCTCTTTACCTCTAGGGACGTATTCAGCAACGATCACCATCAGTGACTCGGCTGCGGGCAATTCGCCGCAGACCATTCCTGTGAGCTTGACAGTTGCCAGTATCCCTCAGGCGGTTATGGATTTAAATTTCGAAGAGGGGAGCGGAACGACTGCTAATGATACATCTGGCAATAATAATAGTGGAATTCTCTACGGGGGAATTGCTTACACAACGGATCGTTCTGTGGGCTCATATGCTTTGTCTTTTGATGGGATTGATGATCGCATTGTTCGCCCAGGCAATTCTTCGCTTCGTCCCAATGATATAACTGTCTCATTGTGGGTAAAACACATTAGGGATACTAGCCCTCCTAATTGTGGAGGAATCATCCAAGGGGCGTACGGGTATGGATATCGCAACGGTTTCAGAATCCTGGATTATCTGAACAAACCTCTTGCTCAGATAAATTTCGGCGATGCTAACCCTGTGTGGATTTTGGGCCTTCCGTTTACACTGAATGAATGGTCACATGTTGTTTTAACGTATGATCATGAGAAGGTAAAGCTATATCAAAATGGACAGTTGGCTATTGAGATACCGGAAACCCGAAACATAAACTGGGCAGATGATCCAGGCGCACTAAGTATCGGGCTAGCGCAATGGTATTTTAACGGCGCGATTGATAAGGTGATGATATTTGGTTCTGCCTTGAGCACGCAACAGGTTCAGGAGCTCTACAGTGATCGCTGGGCACCTTCTCGAATTTCCCAGAGTCTTGGCTCTCTATCTCCTTCCACAGTGGCTGGGGGCAATGCTTCGGATCAAACGTTTAGTGTGTGGAACTCAGGAGGGGGGATACTGAACTATGCCGTTTCGGCGGATCAGAGCTGGCTGAGCTGCAGTCCTGTTACTGGTACCTCAGCTGGCGAGATGGATGCGATCACAGTCAGCTATTCTACTTCTTTATTAGCTTCAGGGACTTATTCGGCTACGATCACCATCAGCGACCCGGCGGCGAGCAATTCGCCGCAGACCATCCCTGTGAGCTTGACAGTCACTGCTGCTCCCAAGGCGAGTATCTCTAAGAGTCCTAGTTCCTTATCCGCCTCTATAGTAGCGGGGACTAATGCTCCGGCTCAGACATTTAACGTATGGAACTCGGGCGAGGGGACACTAAGCTATTCCATTTCTGTAGACCAGGCCTGGCTGAGCTATAATCCTTCCAGCGGCACTTCCACTGGCGAGCAGGACGCGATCACGGTCAACTACTCGACCACCTCGTTATTTCCTGGGGTATACTACGCTACGATTTCTATCAGCGACTCGGCGGCGAGCAATTCACCGCAGACTGTCTCTGTAAGCTTGACCGTCGCCAGTGTTCCCCAGGCAGTTATTTCCCGGAATCCGGCTTCCTTATCCGCTTCCGCAGTGGTCGGCAGCAATGCTCCGGCGCAGACGTTTAGCGTGTGGAACTCGGGCGGGGGGACACTGAGCTACTCCATTGCTGCGGATCAGGGCTGGTTGAGCTTCGGCCCTGCCAGTGGGACCTCCACGGGCGAGCAGGATGCTATCACGGTCAGCTACTTGACTACCTCTTTATTTCCTGGGGCATATTCGGCTACGATCAGTATAAGCGATGCGGTTGCGAGCAATTCGCCGCAGACCATCCCCGTGAGCTTGACAGTCACCAGTGATTCTCAGGCGAGTATGGAATTGAATTTCGAAGAGGGCAGCGGTACGACTGCTTATGATACTTCTGGTAATAATAACAATGGAACTCTTTATGGGGGGGCTGTTTATACAACGGATCATGCTGTGGGCTCATATGCCTTATCTTTTGATGGGCTTGATGATCGTGTCGTTTGCCCAGGCAATTCTTCGCTTCGACCCAATGATATCAGTGTTGCGCTATGGCTAAAACACGTGAAAGATACGACCTCCTCTTATGGGGGGATCATCCAGGGGGCATACGGAGATGGATATCGCAACGGTTATAGAATTCTGGATTATATGAACAAGCCTCTTGTTCAGATAAGCTTTGGTGATGCTGAACCTATACGGATTATGGGTACGGCTTTCACACTGAACGAATGGACCCACATTGTGCTGACCTATGATCACATAAAAATAAGGTTGTATCAGAATGGACAGCTGGTCGTAGAAAAGCCGGAGAACCGAGACATCAATTGGAGAGCAACGGCCAGCGATCTCAGTATCGGGTTGGCACAATGGTATTTTAACGGCCTGATTGATAAGGTGATGATATTCGGTTCTGCCTTGGCGGCACAAGATATTCAGCAACTTTACAATAGCCGCTGAGCCAATCTATTCTCGGTGGTAAGGCTATTAGACACGAGCAATAGGCCCACAGAGGTGACGAGTTGGAATGTGTCTGATGCCGACGCAAAAAACAATCGCCAGTGCCGTCCGCCAAGTGCCATGAGCTATGGGGACAAAACCCGAAATTTGTAAGCCTATCAAACCGCAATTTCCACCTCCAAGCAAACTCCCCATGCACTGATGCCGGCGCATAAATATCCCAAGTAACCGAACTACAGAAAGGAATAAAAAGATGGAGAATAAAACTATGTGGGTAAAAACAAGAAGCCAGTTGAGATTGCTTTCTTGGGGACTGCCAATAACTGGGGATTACTTGGTAAGAAGATATCTTAAAGAGCAATGTAGCGTGGAAATAGAATTGATAAGGGGTAAACATGTTAATGAGAATAACCACCGAAGCATAATCCACTTTTCGATGAATAAAGCAGCTACTCAATATGTTCGGGGGCTTCTTGGCCGTTCCGCAGCTGGGAATGGGATGGTCGCAGTTGGCTTAGCTGAGTACGCTTTCCACACAAATTTTCCTTATTTGGACGACCTTTCTATTAGCGAAATGAAGAAGTACCAGTACTTATTCAAGCCCACTGGATATTTGTATAGCGTTTTTGGTGGCCTAATCGAGGGTATCGCAGACCTTGAAAAATACTTAGTTGTTTTAATGATAAGAGATCCACGAGATATCCTTGTGTCCGAGTATTATTCTTACGGATATAGTCATGCCGTGCCTTCCAGGCGCGGTAACAAATACGCCAAATTTATGAGAATGAGACAGAAGGCCAGACAACTGACTGTCGATGAGTACGTCATTGGAGAGAGTGATAGGTTATACAATACTTTCCAGCGGTATATTAACCTTTTGCTTAATCGCTATCCCCGAATTTATCTTACTCGATACGAAGACATGACTTCTAACTTCCAGGCATGGTTAGAAAAATTGTTAGATTATTGCGAGCTCAAAGTGAGCGGCGAACTTCTACGTTCTTTTTTAGAAGAATCAAAGAAACTACGACCCAAAAAGGAAGATATTTATCAACATGACCGGAAAGGGATACCTGGCGATTACAAAGAGAAATTAAAGCAAGAGACGATTGATTATCTAAATTTAAAATTTTCTTCTGTGCTTGCAAAATTCGACTTTAATTAAGACAATATAATCCTCGATTCTATTTATGAATTAATCAATTGGCTACGTACTTTTAAAGACGATTGACAATGAAAAAAGCAAGGGGCTTTGGATCTTATATGAACCCGCGCTGAAAATAAACCTACAATTTATATAAGGTGGCCCTGAGAAAATATCAGAGGATAAAACAAGAAAGGAAGGAATGTGAATAGACTGCGCTATTTAATCTATATTTTATTATTGTTTATTATGCTTTGTTCACCAAAATTAAGCCAATCACAAGCTGCCATCAGCCTATCCAAGAGTCCCAGCCTATTGTCCGCTTCCACGGTGACGGGCCTCAATGCTCCGGCTCAGACGTTTAGTGTTTGGAACTCGAGCGGCGGGACGCTGCACTACTCTATTACCGTGGATCAGAGCTGGTTGAGTTGCTTTCCTGCCAGCGGCACTTCCACTGGCGAGCACGATTCCATCACGGTCAGCTACTCGACCGCCTCTTTATCACCAGGGACGTATTCGGCTACAATCACCATCAGCGACCCGGCTGCGGACAATTCACCTCAGTCAATCCGTGTGACCTTGACAGTTACCAGTTTCCCTCAGGCGATTATGGAACTGAATCTTGAAGAGGGGGATGGTACGACTGCTTATGATAATTCTGGGAATAATAATAACGGAACTCTTTATGGGGGAGCTGTCTACACAAAGGATCGCGCTGTGGGCTTATATGCTTTATCTCTTGACGGGATTGACGATCGTGTTGTTTGCCCAGGCAATTCTTCGCTTCGGCCCGATGATATCAGTGTCGCGCTATGGGTAAAACATGTTGAAGATACAGGTACAAGTTCATCAAACTATGGAGGGATCATCCAAGGAGCATACGGAGATGGATATGACAACGGTTTTAGAATTCTGGATTATTGGAATAGACCTCTTGCTCAGATAAGCTTTGGTGATCCTGAACCTATAGGGATTGTGGGTACGGCTCTTGCAATGAATGAATGGACTCACCTCGTGTTTACATATGATCATATAAGATTTAGGTTATATCAAAATGGGCAATTGGTCGTTGAAAGACCGGAGACTCGAAATATAAACTGGGCAGCCACCGCCAGCGATCTAAGTATCGGGCTGGCGCGATGGTATTTTAGCGGCCTGATTGATAAGGTGATGATATTTGGCTCTGCCTTGACCACACAGCAGGTCCAGCAAGTTTACAGTAACCGCTGGGACTCATCTCGCGAGCGTCTGAGGTCTATTCCGCCACCACGATCGCCGTCAGAGAGCCGGCGGAGAGAAATTCGCCTGAGGCCGCCCCTGCCTGAGGCGAGCATTTCCCGGAGTCCGAGTATTCTGTCCGCTTCCACGATGGCGGGCAACAATGCTCCAGCTCAGGCGTTTGATATTTGGGATTCGGGCGGGGGGACGCTGTACTACTCTATTTCCGTTGATCAGAACTGGTTGAGTTGCTTTCCCGCCAGCGCCGCTTCCACTGGCGAGTATGATTCTATCACGGTCAGCTACTCGACCGCCTCTTTTTCTCCAGGGACGTATTCGGCCACGATCACCATCAGCGACCCGGCTGCGGACAATTCACCTCAGTCAATCCCAGTGACCTTGACAGTCACCAGTTTCCCGCAGGCGATTATGGAACTGAATTTTGAAGAGGGGGATGGTGGGACCGCTTATGATAATTCTGGTAATAATAATAATGGAACTCTTTATGGGGGAGCTGTTTATACAACAGATCGTGCTGTGGGCTCCTATGCCTTGTCTTTCGATGGGATTGATGAGCGTGTTGTTTGCCCAGGCAATTCTTCGCTTCGGCCCGATGAGATCAGTGTCGCGCTATGGGTAAAACACGGGAAAGATACGACTTCATCTTATGGCGGGATCATCCAAGGAGCATACGGAGATGGATATCATAACGGTTTTAGAATTCTGGATTATGGAAATGGACCTGTTGCTCAGATAAGTTTTGGTGACACGAAACCTATCAGCATTATAGGCACGGTTTTTACACTGAATGAATGGACTCACCTTGTGTTTACGTATGATCATGCAAAAATTAGGTTATATCAAAATGGGCAATTGGTCGTTGAAAGGCCGGAGACTCGGAATATAAACTGGGCGTATATTGCTAGTGATCTCAGCATCGGGCTGGCGCAATGGCATTTTAACGGCCTGATTGATAAGGTGATGATATTTGGCTGTGCCTTGACCACAAAACAAGTTCAGCAGCTTAATCGTGACCACTGAGCAATTGCGTTTCAGTTGATCAAGGGATGAAAAAAGCGATTGGATATTTCATCATTTGCATGATAATGATGACATCCCAATTTCTTTGGGGGACAGTTTATTGCGTTGCCGTCAGCGGCAAGGATAACAATTCAGGGACACAGCTCTTGCCGTGGCGGACCATCCAAAAGGCGGCTAATACAATGATCGCCGGCGACAAGGTGATCGTCACGAGCGGTACTTATAACGAACGGATCAGCGAGCTGTCCAGTGGGAGCTCTGGCAACGAAATCATCTACCAGGTGAACGCTGGAGATACAGTCACCTGCAAGGGATTTACGATCAGCGGAAACTATGTCACAGTCGATGGATTCAGGGTCGATGCCGATGATAATAATTCCATAACGGGACGCGGATTCTACGTTTCTGGTGATTATGTTACGGTAAAGAACTGCTATGTAACTGAATGTCCTTGGGGCGGGATTTTCTATAATCAGAATTCAAGCTACGGATACATCTCTAACAACCGCTGCTATCATAACGGGCAGAACGGAGTTGAAGTCTGGGGAAGCTACCATCTGGTTGAAAACAACGAGGTTTGGGAATCCGTCCAGCATCATCCGCAAGGAGGGCCACCCAGCGGCGCTGATGCGGATGGGATGAGGTTCCACGGCGACCATCATACTTTTCGAGGGAACTGGATTCATGAGCCGGCCTTAATGAGTGATCCGTATAATGTTTCTCCACACATAGATTGTTTTCAAACATACGATCATGCGGCAGCCGGGAAGCCGGCAGCGAGCTATTGCACATTTGAGAAGAACCACTGCAGGCATTATGTGTCCGGAATGTTCACTTTTATGATTGAGGGAAGTCAGGCCAATCCCGCTCATCACATTACGATTAAGAACAATCTTTTTGAGGTTGGGTGGGGAGTTAGTTGCCCAAGAGGATATTACACACATGACATATATATCTATAATAATACTTTCATCGGAGACCCTTCATTTACTACAGGATGGCCGTGCCCGATGAATATAAGAGAGGTATCTAATGTCGAGGTAAAAAACAACATCACGGTTAATTATGTAGGGAATGGAAATCACAGATATATTGAGAACTGTACAAATATTTCGCTGGATTATAATAGTGCCTATAACACAGACGGGTCAGTTCCCTCGGCAGCGCCGGGTGCCCAGAGCCATGAACTATGGGGACAGAGCCCGATGTTTGTAAGCCTATCAAACCGCAATTTCCACCTCCAATCGAGCTCCCCATGTGTTGATGCTGGTACATCATTATCCCAAGTAACCGATGATCTAGATGGTCAACCTCGGCTTCAAGGACGATCATGGGATATGGGCGCATATGAATACACTGGAGCGAGTACTCAGAGGCGAATTTAGTCTCTATCTAATGCGCTGTGATCGCACCTCTATTTGCTAGTCGAGGACGGAGTTAACTAATGAAAAAGGCCTTAATTAGCGGTATTACCGGACAGGACGGGTCTTACCTGGCCGAATGCCTAATCGGCAAGGGATATGAGGTCTGGGGAATCATCCGACGGAGTTCGACGTTCCACACCCAGCGAATCGACCACCTTTACAGGGATCCACATGAGGAGCCCGCCCTACGGCTGGCATATGGCGACCTGACCGATGGGGGAAACCTCTCAGCCATTGTAAATAGCATCCAGCCGGACGAGGTGTATAATCTCGGTGCCCAGAGCCATGTACGGGTCAGTTTCGACCAACCTGTCTATACGGCCGACGTGAACGGCCTGGGAACTCTCCGCTTGCTTGAAGCGGTCAGGATACTGGCCAAACCCGCAAAATTCTATCAGGCATCCAGCAGCGAGATGTACGGTAAGGTTGTCGAAATCCCCCAAAATGAGAGAACACCTTTTTATCCGCGGAGTCCCTACGCCTGCGCCAAGGTGTATGGCTATTGGCAGACGGTCAACTACCGCGAGGCCTACGATCTGTTCGCCTGCAACGGAATTCTTTTCAACCACGAGTCTCCTCGTCGCGGCGAAACCTTCGTCACGCGGAAAATAACCCGGGCGGCAGCACGCATTAAGTTAGGATTGCAAGAGAAGCTGTACCTGGGGAATCTCGAAGCGCGGCGTGACTGGGGATTCGCTGGCGACTACGTCGAAGCTATGTGGCTGATGCTTCAGCAGGAACGCCCGGACGATTATGTAGTTGCTACCGGGGAAACGCATTCAGTGCGCGAGTTTCTGGATGAGGTCTTTGGATACCTTGACCTTAGCTGGAAATCTCACGTCGAGGTCGATTCACGGTACTTCCGGCCCGCGGAAGTGGATATCCTCCAGGGAGATGCCACCAAAGCCAAAAAAATGCTCGGCTGGGCGCCAAAGGTTTCTTTCACGGCCCTGGCTCGCATGATGACTGACGCCGACAAGGAAATGGCTGAGCGCGAAAAAGCCTTGAAGGAAAAGGGCCTGTGGAAATGAGTGATTTCTGGGCTGCAGCCCTAATGAGCATGATTATTACTATATAAGAAGCATTAATATTGTTCTTGCCAGCAAGACTAAGGGCGGCTCACTACAATGATTGACTTGCATACGCATTTATTACCGGACTGGGATGACG
>Ga0214473_10000762_pt1 | contig 44279 bp, 51 predicted proteins | sample RVTome_7_FD_203509 | JGI IMG/M metagenome (GOLD analysis project Ga0214473, IMG submission 203509) | Soil microbial communities from uranium-contaminated site in the Upper Colorado River Basin, Wyoming, United States - RVT98D197 | ecosystem: Environmental > Terrestrial > Soil > Contaminated >...
CATCAAGGGCAGGCGTTGCGCTCCGTCTTTCTCTTACAGTATGTGCCAGCGGCCTAAGCGAGAAATTTATTGCAAGCTGCCTTGCAGCCAGAAGGTTTGCTCCGAGGCTTCGAAGCGTTCTGCCCGCTATCCCTTCGTCTTCGCGCAGAATGCCGAGCAAAAGATGCTCGCTTCCTATATAACTGTGACCGATAAGCCTTGCTTCTTCTACAGCGAGTTCAAGGACTTTTTTTGCGCGCGGCGTAAACGGTATGTCGCCGAATGTAAGCACATTTGTGCCGTAGGGGAGTTTCCGCTCTACCTCCATGCGCACCTCCTCTATTGAGATGCCCATCTTTTTGATTATTGCGGCGCTTATCCCCTCTTCTTCTCTCAGAAGAGCGAGCAGGAGATGCTCTGTCCCAAGGTAATCGTTCTGACGCTTTTCAGCCTCTTCCCTTGCGTAGATTACTACTTTTCTGCCGCGCTCTGTGAACTTCTCAAACATTATAAATAAATCTCCTCTGCGAAGTTCTTCTATAGTACTTATTTAAATAATACTTTTTCCGCATGGTTAAAGTCAATAAACCCTTCTAACTCTCTACAGTATAATTTATGAGATATTTAGCGGCCACTGCTTCAAGAGAAGAGGCAGCAGGCAAACCCTTGCTCAGTAAACGCAGCGCATCAAAATCAGATTTCCAAACAACATCACCGGGAGCAATCAGGCATACGCTGCCCGGCTCATGAGTAATATAGAGATTGCCGTTCTTGAAATAATAATGGTCTTCTGCGTTTATCTCTGTAGGATACGAGCACATGAATGGAGGAAAGTCGCCGGGCCTGAACCAGAGTTTGATTTCCCGTTCAGCCTCGTAATCAGTAGCCGAAGCATGGATGAGATTGTCCATCCTCTCGCCGATCTCGTTACCGGCAGCATCTTTCAGAGGAACAACTGTGCCCAATGCGCGAATGCATCCCGGTTTTGTCTCACGGGCAACGTGAGGATTGGTAGGTCCGCAGATTTCCCGCATCTTTTTCACTGCATCCCGGCCCTGATAAACAAGGGCTATTACTCTGCGCCTATCGGGTTCATCAGGGTAATGAAGCAATCCCATGATATATTCAATCAGTGAAGGATAAAACACCTTTCCCCGATGTTCAGCATAGTGTTCTTCTGCGAGCATCCTGCTTACATGCACTATCTTTGCTCCGGCAAAGCGTAACCCGGTATGAAACTCTGAAAGCTGGGAAAGCACATATCCTGTCAGTGAATTTTTCAGGGCATCCGGCTTAATTAATACAAGCGTTTGTTCAATGTTTTCTTTTTTCATGTAACCTCTTTAATTTTTATTTTGTATTTAATTTTTTATCTATATTGAAAGCTTCTTAACCAGTTTTTTTACGGCAGAGCATGATTCTTTAAGCTGCGCTCTTTCTTCCTTTGTAAGCTTAATCTCAAATACTCTCTCAACTCCCTCTCTGCCGAGAATAACGGGCACGCCAAGATACACATCTTTCATCCCGTATTCTCCGTTCAGGTACGCCGCGCAGGGAAGCATGCGCTTTTCATCGAGTAAAATTGATTTGATCATCTGGACGGCTGCGGCGGCAGGCGCATAGTATGCGCTTCCGGATTTAAGCAGGCTTACTATTTCGGCTCCTCCGTTCCGTGTCCGGTGCACCAGCGCATCAATTGTTTTTTTTTTCAGAAATTCTGTTATTGCTATGCCCTTTACAGTGGTGAACCTCGGGAGCGGAACCATCTGGTCTCCGTGCCCTCCAAGCACAATGGTTTCTATATCTTCCGGTGACACATTCAGTTCCCATGAAAGAAATGTCCTTAATCTGGCTGCATCGAGTATCCCGCCCATTCCTATTACCCGTTTGCATGAAAACTCCGTAGTCTTCCATGCAAGCTGAGCCATTACATCCATCGGATTTGTTACGACAATAACGATGGCGTTTGGAGAAGTTTTTGCAATTGCGCCTGACACTGCCTTAACAACATCGGCATTCGCATGGAGAAGGTCATCACGCGACATGTTGGGTTTTCTCGGAAATCCGGCAGTAATTACTACAATGTCGGAGTCTTTAGTGTCGGTATAACTGTTAGTCCCCTTCACGGAAACAGAAGAATTCCAGATCGGACATGCCTCTGCAATATCAAGGGCCTTTCCCTGAGGAATTCCGTCTGCAATATCAAAAAGAACAACATCGGCGAGTGCTGCCTGAGCAACCAGCTGCGCTGCAGATGCGCCTACATTTCCCGCCCCGATTACGGATACTTTTTTTCTCATTTCCTTCCCCTTAGAAATTCAATATAGATTAAGTAAAGAAAGGGGCTAAGTATAGACAGACCCCTTCGATGACTGAAATTTCCTTAATATGCAGTTCTATTGTAATTTTACTACGTTTGCAGCTTTTGGACCCCGCTCGCCTTCTACAATATCAAACTGTACTCTCTGACCCTCGGCAAGAGTCTTAAACCCGTCGTTTGCAATAGACGAATAATGCACAAACACATCCGTGCCATTGTCCTGCTGGATAAACCCGTAACCTTTTGTTTCGTTGAACCATTTTACTTTTCCTTCAAACGGCATACTGCTTGAATCCTCCTTTTCTCGTTGCGAGAAAATAATTTGCCTGAAAAACAAGGTAAACTTTTATAGCATGTAGCAGAATTGTTGTCAAGAAAAAATCACAGCTGAGAAAAATGCTTGGAGCCTATGATTTTCCTTTGACATAATATCATGAAATATGGTATTCATACATGCGTGGAAAAAAGTCCTATTCTGATAGGAGAAGAAGAATGAAAAATATTTTTAGTCCGAAAAGATTGTTGTCATCTATGGTTGCCGTTTTATTCGTATTTGCCGTATCAAACGTATCGCATAGCGGAAATATAATAGTGAAGCCCGGGGGTTTTGACCACTTTGCGGTGCAATTGCCGGAAAAAGTCAGGGCAGGCGAAGGAGTTATAGTTAAGCTGCAGGCATACGACATGCACGACAACCTGATTACGAATTTTGCAGAGACAGGCAAGGAGTTTAAGGTTTCAGTTTCAGGTTCTGCTCAGGCGCAACCCTCAATCTTAAAGGCTGCGTCATTCATGGGGGGCAGCGCCGGCATTACTATAACAGGGAACAAGGCAGAAGCGGTTATACTGTCTATTTTTGAGGCCGGAGGGACGGTGCCTGTTGTGACAAGAGAAATAACAATTATGCCCAATAAGCTCGACCACTTTTTTATTCAGTCTCCGCCTTCTGTTGCGGCAGGGAATAAATTTGACATAAAGGTTATTGCAAGAGATGCATACAATAATCCTGTTGCTGATACCGACATAGAGACTAAAAATATAAAGCTCGCACTTGCAGGCACATCCAGCTTAAAGATTGTAAGCGCAGATATGGCATTCAGAAACGGTGTAAGCATTGCTACGCTTATGGCTGAAAAGACAGGTGAATCCGTAATTGAAGTTCACGACACAGCCACAGGCAGCAAAGGCATAAGCGCCGCCTTAAAAGTTATGTCTGCGGGGCTAAGCTATTTTAAAGTGTATGCGCCAAAAGAAGCAGTTGCAGGAGAGCCGTTTGAAGTAACCATAAGTACATTTGATGTATTTGATAACCCTATAGACAATTATTCATCTTCCGGCAGGGGCGTGAATATTGGTTCTACAGGACAGGCAAAAGTATCGCCGTCTTTTATAGGGCAGTCAGAGTTTAAAAATGGACAGGCAGTTTTAAAGCTGAGATATGAAAAAGCTGAGGAAATAAGCATAGTCGCATCCGAGAGCGGTATGAGCCAACAGGGCAAAAGCACGGCAGTAAGAATAAACCCTGCTGTCCCTGAGAGCTTTGTGGTTGTCACGCCTGATTCTGCGGTTGCAGGCCAGAGATTCAGGATAAAAATAGAGGCATACGACAGATTTAAGAACATTGTGAGAAATTACAATCTTATCGGCAATGATGTTTATCTGAATGCCACAGGGACGGGTATGTTGGTTCCGAAGATGGCTCATGCCTCAGAATTTGTTAATGGTATTGCATCTGTTGATGTTGTGTACGATAAAGCCGAATCCTTTGCAATTTCGGCTTCGATGGCTCCCAAAAAAGAAGAAAAGAAAATAACCGTCAAGGAACAGAAGAAAGAAGTCAGCGTTCCTGCGGCAGTTAAAGCTCCGGAGAAATCTGCTGCTCCAAAGCATAAGGCAATAGAAAAACCAGCAGGGAAGAAAGAATCCGTAAAAGACAAGAAAACAGCAGAAAGATATTTTGAGATAAGCAAGGTTTCACTTATAGAGGCAAAGAACAAGGCAATGATAATAATGAATATGAATGCCCCCAAGGGAAATCTTGAATACAAAAACAGGACAGAAACCATAGACGGGAAAGAGTGGATAATTCTCAGCCTGAAACCTGCGGTGAATAAAACAAAAAACCTCTGGAAATTCAAGTCTGCATTTATCAAGGAAATTCATATGGAAGATGACAAGGCGGCAGGCGTGCTGAATATAAGGATTGAGACAATGGGAAAGCAGTTTACATTTGATATAAATAAAATAAAAGACTCTCTCATCATAAGCGTTACGGCAATAAATTCCTGAGCAGTAAGAAAGACAAGAGAACCTTGCGCAGACCATTCATTGCAGCCAACTGGAAGATGAACAAGACCGTTCCTGAGACAAGGGAATTCTTGAAGGAATTAGTATCTTTGGCAGAGGATACAACAGATGTGGATATCGTAGTAGCCCCGCCATTTACCTCCCTTTTTGCTGCCGCAGAGAGTGTTAAGAGCACTAACATAAAAATCGCTGCACAGGATGTTTTTTATGAAGAAAAGGGCGCATTTACCGCTGAAATATCACCGGCTATGATTTTGGACTGTGGATGTTCGCACGTTATCATCGGGCATTCGGAGCGAAGACAGTGTTTTAATGAGACGGATGAGGTGATTAATAAGAAGGTTAAAGCAGCAAAAAACAACGGGCTTGGAGTTATTTTCTGCATAGGAGAATCACTCGCGGAGAGAGAATCAGGAAAGACATTCGATGTGCTGAAAAGGGAGATAGAGAAAGGGCTTGAAAATATAGACGGAGACAATATCGTTGTAGCTTATGAACCTGTATGGGCAATAGGCACAGGGAGGACTGCTGCACCTTCGCAGGCTCAGGAGGCACATGCTTACATAAGGGATAGGTTAAGAGTTTTGTATGGAAATAAGGCTGATAAAAATCGTATAATATACGGAGGAAGCGTAACCCCTGAGAATGTAGACTCTCTTATGGCTTGTGAAGATGTGGATGGGGCGCTTGTAGGCGGGGCAAGCTTGAAAGTGGAGAGTTTTATAAAGATAGTGAAATTTAAGGCGGAGGCAAGATGATAACATTACTTTTGGCAGTTCACGTTATTGTGGCGTTTTTTTTGATTTTTATTGTTCTGATACAGAGCGGCAAAGGGGCGGAACTCGGCGCTGCATTTGGTGGTTCAAGCCAGACCCTTTTTGGCAGCCGTGGTGCGGCTACTTTTTTCAGTAAACTTACCACTATTGCCGCAGTTGCTTTTATGCTTACGTCTTTGTCTCTTGCAATTGTCTCAACAAAGAGCGGGTCTGTTGTAAAAAAGACAGTTCCGGTTAAGGAAAAAACTGATATCCCGTCATCGCAGGGTCAGATTCCGGGCGGAGGCGTTCAGCCGTCTCAGCCTTCTCAACCGCCACTTCAAATACCTGCACAGCCTGCGGGGAAATAGGCAATGAGCGGTCTGCTTTTAGCAATAGGCATTCTGGCTGTGTGGATAATTCTTCAGGTTTTAGTATTCCCACGCTTAGGCATTTCCACCTGAGGTGTTCCCAAGGAGCCGGGGGCTCCTAAGAAGAAATGATGAGAGAGCAGTAATTCTGTTGGTGCCTCCTGACCTTAAAGCATAATCTACAATAAAGTCCTTAGCTTTACATTTTTGTCATATCTTACTAAACTTATATTATGAAACGAGATTACAATAAGGCGCTGGAAATCACCGCGCTTTACGAAATAAGCAAGCTTCTCGGTTCTTCGCTTAACCTGAAATCAAACCTCAGAGGCGTAATGAGGGTGCTCTCAGAATATCTGGATATGAAAAGGGGGACTGTTGCGCTCAGAAGCAACAGCGAGGTGTCCATTGTTGCTGCTCACGGAATGACAGAGGAGGAAATAAAGAAGGGCAGATACAGGCTGGGCGAGGGTATTATAGGCAGGGTTGCAAAACTCGGCTCTCCCATAGTGATTCCAAGCATTGGTGATGAGCCTTTATTTCTGAATAAGACCGGAGCAAGGAAAATTATTAAGAAGGAAAATATTGCATTCTTATGTGTGCCGATAAAATTTAAGCATGAAACGCTCGGCGTGCTGAGCGTTGACAGGCTTTTTGGCTCTAAGGTCATATCTTTTGAGGAAGACCTGAGGCTGTTGAAGATTATTGCGTCGCTGATTGCCCAGACTGTAAAACTTCACATTGAGATTGAAAAAGAGAGAGAGGCATTTCTTGAAGAAAAGGAAAATCTCAGGCAGCAGCTTAAAGGCAAATACAAACTTGAAAACATTATAGGGCAGTCAGACAGGATGCAGGAGGTCTTTGGGGCTGTTCACAGTGTGGCGCCTTCAAGGGCAAATGTGCTTTTACGCGGGGAAAGCGGAACAGGCAAAGAGCTTATTGCAAAGGCGATACATTATATGAGCCCGAGGGCAAAGGGATCGTTTATAAAATTCAACTGTGCATCTATTCCCGAAGGGCTCCTTGAGTCAGAACTCTTTGGCCATGAAAAGGGTGCATTTACCGGCGCAATGGCAATGAGAAAAGGCAGGTTTGAACTTGCTGATGGCGGGACAATATTCCTTGATGAGATAGGCGACCTTCCTTTAGCGCTCCAGCCGAAGATACTCAGAGTTTTACAGGAAAAGGAATTTGAAAGGGTAGGCGGCGAAAAAACAACAAAGGTTGATGTGAGGCTTATTGCTGCGACAAGCAGGAATCTTGAGGATCTCGTTTCTGAAGGAAAGTTCAGGGAAGACCTCTATTACAGGCTGAACGTTGTTCCGGTATTCCTGCCTCCGTTAAGAGAAAAGATTGAGGACATCTCTCTGCTATCGGAATACTTTTTGAAAAAGTATAACGAGGAAAATCAGAAGTCTGTCTCCATCGCATCTGATGCTTTAAATACCCTTATAAATTATGACTGGCCCGGCAATGTGAGAGAGCTTGAGAATACAATAGAAAGACTGGTGGTTATGTCACACGGAAAAGTTATAACTCCGCCTGACCTGCCTTTCAATATCAGAGACCACACCCTTAAGGCAAAATATGCATCTCAGATAAAGGATGCTCTTCCCTCAACGATAGTAGATATAGAAAAGACTAAGATATTGGATGCAATTAAAAAGACAGGAGGGAATCAGGCAAAGGCAGCAAGACTGCTCTGTATTACCCCCCGCCAGATAGGCTATAAGATTAAGAAGTACGACCTCTCTACCCTTAAATAATAACCCATTCTTCATGCTTCACGGCGACGTCATAACACGAAAAATGCAATTGATCTTTACATTCAAGGACATAAATGCCTTCAAAGCCTTTTGATTTCAATCCCGACTTTAGTCGGGACAAAATACTTTTCAGTCATCCATGTCCTTGCTGATGCATTTTTCGGGTTAATGTTATTAGGTTTTTCTGACTAAATACAACAAAATTGTATGTAGTATACAATTTTGTTGTATATCCTTATTCAACAATTCCCTATAAATCAACAGGTTACATTATGGCATGATTCTGGCAATCACATCTAATAAAAAGTGGGAGGTGTTGTGATGAAAGTGTTAAAGGTTTTAGTTTTAATAGTGGTTATGGTGTTTGGGTTTTCTATCACCAGCAGTTACGCAGAAGAAGCAAAAAAAGCCGAAGAAGCAAAAGTAACCGGTAGTGCATCAGTAGGAGCATTTAATAGATATATCTTCAGGGGCTATGAGATTGGTTCCCACAGCCTTGTGGTTCAGCCTGCTGTTACGCTGACGTATAAGGGGTTTAGCGCAGGTTTCTGGAGCAATATTGACAGCAATGAGCACAGGACACAGTCTTTTGTGCCTGATAAGGCAGGGCATAAAAGCTTTAATGAAACCGATTTGACATTGATCTATACTTGTTCGATAGAAAAACTCAGTCTTACGGCAGGGTATATCTATTACGCCATGAAATACAACAGTCCTCCCGGCGACACAGAGGAGGTTTTCTTGAGCGCAAGCTATGATGTTATAACAAAGCCTACGCTGGCGGTTTACCGCGACATAACATCATATCCTGGAACCTATGTAAATTTTTCTCTTTCACATTCGGTTCCTGTATATAAAAAGATAACCCTTGACCTTGGAGCTTCGGCAGGATATTTCATGGGCAGCGATGATTATTGGAAGACATACGAGTCATCAACAGGGGCATATACAGGCAAGAAATACAGCGGATTGCATGATGGCATGGTAAAGGCGGGCTTTACCATACCAATAGCAAAGAATGTTTCAGTTCAGCCTCTGGTGCAATACTGGTTCCCGCTGTCAAGCAATGCTAAAGAAAGCGTGAGCGGAAATTCGTATAACCCGAACGGGAAACTTGACGAAACACTTGTGACAGGCATTAACCTGACACTCAGCTTTTAAGAAATTATGATGGAGGGATGAGATGAAACAAAATTGTAGCAAGATACAAATTTGTAATTATAAGATTTTATGGAAATCTTTTAAATTCAATAAGTTAGACACTGGCACAGTTCTGGCTTAGAATGTAGATAACAGGTTAGACCGAACAGGGAAAAACAGGAGGATAAAAAATGAAAAGGTTACTGAGTACTCTGGTTTTAGCATGTATTATGGCATTTGCAGGTTCTCTGCTTGCCGAAGAGGTAAAAAGTGAAGTGCCGGCTGCAACGCCGTCACCGGCTGTTACAGCACAGCCTGCACCTACAGCGGTTCCACCAGCGCCAGTTGCTACTGCTCCGCCAAAGGTTGATACTGGCGATACTGCATGGGTTCTGATATCTTCAGCGCTTGTCATGCTGATGACGCCGGGGCTGGCTCTATTTTACGGCGGTATGGTCAGGCGCAAAAATGTTCTCGGAACAATAATGCAGAGCTTTGTAGCGCTCGGAGTTATAACCATATTATGGGTGCTTTATGGTTACAGTCTTTCATTCGGACCCGATAAATGGCACATAATAGGTGGACTTGAATGGGTCGGGCTTAGAGGGGTCGGGCTTGAACCGAATCCTGATTATGCGGCAACGATACCGCATCAGGCGTTTATGATATTTCAGATGATGTTTGCAGTGATTACTCCGGCGCTGATAACAGGCGCGTTTGCCGAGAGATTCAAGTTCAAAGCGTATCTTTTGTTTCTTGTACTCTGGGCAACTATTGTTTATTTCCCGATGGCGCACTGGGTGTGGGGTGTCGGAGGATGGATAAGAGAACTTGGCGCCCTTGATTTTGCAGGAGGCCTTGTTGTTCATATAAGTTCCGGAGTTTCAGCGCTTGCTGCTGCTATTATCGTTGGTAAGAGAAAGAAACATGGCGTTGAGCAGATGGCGCCTCATAATCTCACAATGACGCTTCTCGGAGCTGCGCTGCTCTGGTTTGGATGGTTCGGTTTTAACGGAGGAAGCGCTGTTGCATCCGGTTCTCTGGCAACATCAGCCTTTGTTGTAACGCATATTGCAACTGCAGCAGCAGCGCTTTCATGGATGTTTACCGAATGGATTCACAGGAATAAACCGACTGCTCTCGGCGCGGCTTCAGGGGCTGTTGCAGGGCTTGTTGCGATAACACCTGCATCAGGTTTTGTCGGCCCGATGCCGGCTCTTGTTATAGGGCTTGTGGCTGGTATTTTGTGCTATATGGCTATTAATCTCAAGGCCAAGCTTGGTTACGATGACTCTCTCGATGCAGTTGGAGTGCACGGCATAGGCGGCACATGGGGTGCGATAGCAACTGGATTGTTCGCATCGAAATTAATAAACAGCGCAGGCAACGACGGGCTGTTTTACGGGAATGCATCGCTTTTGCTGAACCAGATAATAAGCGTTGGCGCTGTGTGGATTTATTCCTTTGCAGCGACTCTCGTGATATTAAAGGTTATTGACTGGACTGTTGGGTTACGTGTAAGCGAAGAAGATGAAGCCGACGGCCTTGATCTGAGCCAGCACGGCGAGAGCGGATACACATTATAAATAGGGATTAGGGATTGGGGTTTAGGGATTAGTAAAAAACTAACCCCTGACCCCTAACCCCCAACAACTAAAAGGAGGGAATATGAGAAAGATAGAAGCCATAATAAAACCTTTCAAGTTGGACGAAGTAAAAGATGCCCTTAACAAGATAGGGGTGCAGGGGATGACAGTTACGGAAGTGAAAGGATTCGGAAGACAGAAAGGGCATGTGGAGCTTTACAGGGGCGCGGAATATGATATAGCCTTTGTTCCGAAGATAAAGATAGAGATTGTGGTATCCGAAAGCCTTACAGAAAAGGCCATAGAAACGATAGAGGCTGCGGCAAAGACCGGCAAAGTAGGCGATGGAAAGATATTCATCTCAAGACTTGATGATGTAATCAGAATAAGGACTGGAGAAAAGGGGGACATGGCGATATAACCTTTTGACCGGCAGACATGGGTAATTATTTCCTACAAAAATGTAGCTAATACAAATTTGTAGGAAATCTATAACCGACTGTTATTAAATAATAAAACTATATTAAAGCTATGGAATCCTACAATTTTGTAGGATTCCATAGCGTCTTTCCTCTAAAATTTTCTTTAAAATCAATATCTTCCCCAGGCATAGTTTTAGCTATATCATCCTAAAAATAATGGCAAGGAGCGTTCGAGATGAAAAAAGGGATGACAGTAGTTATTTATGCTATATGGTTGTTTTTTCTAACAGTGTCTGATGTTTTTGCTCAGGAAGCAGGGAAGGTGGATGCGGGTGACACCGCCTTTGTTCTTCTGTCAGCATCACTTGTGATGCTTATGACTCCGGGGCTTGCGCTTTTTTACGGCGGTATGGTCAGGCGCAAAAATGTCCTCGGAACAATCATGCAGAGTTTTGTCACGATTGCAATAGTAAGCATTCAGTGGATACTTTTCGGATACAGCCTGTCTTTTGGCCCTGATATTGGCGGTATTATTGGAGGGCTTGACTGGGCAGGGTTAAGAGGAGTAGGCGGCAATCCTAACCCGGACTATGCCGCAACAATCCCGCATATTGCGTTCATGATATATCAGGCGATGTTTGCTGTGATAACACCTGCATTGATTACTGGCGCCTTTGCGGAAAGAATGAAGTTTTCAGCCTTCTTTGTATTCACAATTCTGTGGTCAACGATTGTCTATGACCCTGTTGCGCACTGGATATGGGGCAACGGCGGCTGGCTTAAAAACACCGGGGTTCTGGATTTTGCAGGAGGCGTTGTTGTCCATATAACATCCGGCATATCAGCGCTTGCAGCGGCATTGATAATCGGAAAGAGAAAAGGTTACATGCACGAAGCGTTTACCCCTCACAACCTGCCCATGACAGTGCTCGGCGCAGGGCTTTTGTGGTTCGGGTGGTTCGGGTTCAACGCCGGAAGCGCACTGTCATCAGGCACATTAAGCGCGATGACGTTTGTTGTGACGCACATATCAGCTGTTTCAGCGACCCTCATATGGGTGGTTATAGAATGGCTTCACAGGGGAAAGCCGACAATGTTCGGTGCTGCGACGGGTTCCATTGCCGGCCTTGCGACTATCACGCCGGCATCCGGGTTTGTAGGCCCTATGTCCGCGCTCTGCATAGGCTTGGCCGCGGGAGCAGTTTGTTATGCAGCTCTTAACATGAAAAACCGTTTCGGGTATGACGACTCGCTTGATGCGTTCGGAGTGCACGGCATTGGAGGCGCATTAGGCACAATTGCTACAGGGATTTTTGCTCAAAAGATTTTAAATCCCGCAGGCGCTGACGGACTGCTTTTCGGCAGCAGCAAGATGTTGATTTCCCAGATTATCGCGGTATCTGTCACGGCAATATATTCATTTGTAATAACGGTTATCATCTTAAAGGTTATTGACTGGACAATCGGGCTGAGGGTTGATGAAGAGGCAGAGGTTGAAGGTCTTGACATATCCCAGCACGGTGAAAGCGGCTATACATTGTAAAGATAAAAAAAGTGTCAGTGATTAGTGTCTGTAATTGATGCTGACTACTGGCACTAATCAGATAATGTTATGCTATAATCTGCATACATGGTGAAGGTTAAGATATGCGGCATAACAAATCTTGATGATGCAATGGCAGCGGCGGATTTTGGCGCTGATGCGCTCGGATTTATGTTTTTTAAAAACAGCCCACGGTACATTTCACCTGCAAATGCGAAAAAAATAATAAAAAAACTCCCTCCGTTCATTTCAACAGCGGGCGTATTTGTAAATGAGAATAAGAACACCATAGAAAAAATTGTTTTACAGTCAGGAATAGATATAATCCAGCTTCACGGCGAAGAGCCTCCTGCTGCATGCAGATTCCCTGAACATTTAGCAATAAAGGCAATAAGGGTTAAGTCCATTGATAATCTTGAAATAATCTCTAAATACAAAGATAAAGTTTCGGCCTTTCTGCTTGACACATACACGCCTAAAATATTTGGTGGCACAGGTCAGATATTCAACTGGGACATTGCAGTAGAGGCAAAGAAATTCGGCAGAGTTATCCTTGCAGGGGGGCTGACCCCTGCAAACATAGAAAAGGCAGTACGCTTGGTTCATCCTTATGCTGTTGACGTAAGCAGCGGCGTTGAGGCAGAGAAAGGCAAAAAAGACCACCTTAAAATGAAGTTTTTTATCGAAAGGGCGAAGAGCATTAGCTATTAAAATAAAGTCAGGGCATGGTATTAGAGCAATTTTATTTTGCAGATACTCCAAAAAATAAGTTAATCAAAAAATAACAGAGGCAAAATACCTCGGAGCGAAGCGAGAATGAGCGAAAATGCTATACCCTGACTTATAAACTTACTTTTCAGTATTCTCTGAGCAGACCCTTATAACTGTCTTTACATTCCCTCTCGGATTAAAATCGCCGGTGACTTCAAGAAACCGTGGTTTTAGTTTCTTCTCAAGTTCTGAATAAATCTTGTTCGTTGCCTCTTCATGCGAGATACTGCTATTGCGGAATGAATTCAGATACAGCTTAAGCGATTTTAATTCCACAATCATCATGTCAGGGACATATTTTATGGCTATCGTTGCAAAATCAGGATAGCCTGAGCGGGGACAGAGGCACGTGAATTCAGTAAAACTTATATTGATTTCATAGTCCTTTTCAGTATAGGGATTGTTCCACAGTTCCAACCTTGCTTTTTTTATAGTCTTTTCTCCGTAGCGCATAGAAAAATTTAACACGCAAGTATTGACAAAAGCAAATATATTTTAGTAAGCTTTATCCAGTAGTAGTCCTTTTATTGTAAAAAACCCCCTCAGGATAGGCAATGCCTACCGGGTTTTATTATTAAATATAAAAAACCACCAGCGAAAATCCCTAAGAGGAGCTAAATATGGATAACATATCTATTTCAGAGCTAAAAGAAAAGACCATTGACGAGCTTACAACTGTTGCAAAGACCCTGAAGGTTGAAGGCGCATCAGGCATGAGGAAGCAGGATCTCATATTTGCAATACTTCAGGCGCAGGCTGAAAAGACAGGAAATGTATTCGGGGAGGGCGTTCTTGAAATACTGCCTGACGGTTTTGGATTCCTCCGCTCACCTGATTACAGTTACCTTCCCGGCCCTGATGATATTTATGTTTCGCCTTCTCAGATTCGCAGATTTATTTTGAGAACAGGCGACCTCGTTTCAGGCCAGATAAGACCTCCCAAGGAGAGCGAAAGATATTTTGCGCTCCTCAAAGTAGAAGCAGTAAACCATGAATCTCCTGAAGACAGCATAAACAGAACGCTTTTTGACAACCTTACTCCGTATTATCCCACCGAAAGGATAAAGCTTGAATATGACACAAGTGATTATTCAACAAGGGTAATGGATCTTATAGCTCCGGTTGGCAAAGGGCAGAGGGGGATGATAGTTGCAGCGCCGAGAACGGGGAAGACAATGCTGCTTCAGTCAATAGCAAAAGCCACGAAGAAAAATCACAGGGAAATACATCTGATAATCCTCCTGATAGACGAAAGGCCCGAAGAGGTTACTGATTGGAAAAGACAGGTTCCGACAGCAGAGATAATAAGTTCAACATTTGATGAGCCGCCTCAGAGGCACTGCCAGGTCGCCGAGATGGTCATAGAAAGGGCAAAAAGACTTGTGGAATGCAAGAGAGATGTAGTTATTCTTCTTGACAGCGTAACAAGGCTTGCAAGGGCTTATAATGCAATTATGCCAACAAGCGGGAAGGTTTTGTCAGGAGGGCTTGACTCAAATGCCCTTCAGAGACCAAAGAGATTTTTCGGCGCTGCCCGGAATATTGAAAACGGCGGCAGCCTTACAATCCTTGCCACCGCGCTTGTTGATACAGGAAGCAGGATGGATGATGTTATCTTTGAAGAATTCAAAGGCACAGGCAATATGGAGCTTCACTTAGACAGGAAGCTCGTTGATAAGAGAATATTCCCGACCATAGACATAAACGCATCAGGCACAAGGAAAGAGGAACTGCTTGTTGATAAAGATGTGTTGAATAAGATGTGGATACTGCGGAAGGTCTTAAACCCTCTGAGCACTGTTGAAAGCATGGAGTTTCTGCTTGGCAAGCTTACAGGCACAAAGGGCAACAAGGACTTCCTTGATATGATGAACAAGTAGTCCTTCTCGTCTTGGATACAAACAAGAATACTTCTTTAAAGAGGGACAGCGCGCATTTTTCTTTCATTCTGTCATTGCGAGTCCCGTTTTCATCGGGGTAAACTCCGCGAAAGTAATGTAGCCTTTTAAAATCTGTTATTCCCTCAGTTTCCCAGCTTACGTCCCGCAGGGACAGACTCCATGTAAAATACGCGCCAACCAAAAATGCTGTTAAATTGTTGCGATGTGATATAATAGCTTCATGTTTAGGAGAATAACCTTTGACCAGCAGATTATGGGTGGAAGGGCATGCATAAGGGGCATGAGGATACCTGTATCCGTAATTGTGGGACAGGTAGCGCATGGCGCTACTGTTGATGAAATTCTACGGGACTATCCTGACCTTGAACGAGAGGACATTACAGAAGCCCTTGAATACGCCGCATGGTTAGCCCAGGAAGAAGTCCACGCCGTTTAGCTTGATGCGATTTCTTGCCGATATGGGTGTGTCCATGAGGATTGTGGAATGGCTCCGTTTACACAACCATGATGCGGTTCATTTGCGGGAACAAAATCTTCATACGTTGCCTGATAGAGAAATATTCGATAAGGCAATCAGCGAAGGCCGCATCATTCTTACTTTTGACCTTGATTTCGGGGAGATTGTTGCACTGTCCAAAGGAAGGCCGGTAAGCGTAATTCTTTTCCGTCTCCGTAATACAACTGTGCCATTTGTCCTTCAGCGCCTTGATAGTGTGATAGGTGAATCGGCATCATTTCTTGAAAATGGATATATCATCATTGTAGAGGAAACCAGATACCGAGTCCGTAAGCTGCCGATATAAGATTATAAAGGCAATAACAACAGCGCCTGCTATTTGTCTCTTTCCTGTTTCTAAACTTTTCCTTGTCAATCTCCATATTGCATAGATATAATACATACTATGCGTGTTTCTTTTGATTGGTTAAAAGAGTTTGTTGACATTACTAAAAGCCCTGAGGAAGTAGCGGATATGCTTACAATGGCCGGACTTGAGGTGGAGGCAGTAGAAAAACTGGATGGAGATTTTGTATTTGAGGTGAATGTTACTCCAAACAGGCCTGACTGTCTCAGTGTTATTGGTATTGCACGGGAGATTGCCACAGCAATGAACCTGCCGCTAAAGCATCCTGAGCGTGGTATAAAAGAAGAAGCTTCGGATGATGGTTTTAAGATAGAAATACCTAACGCAAACTTATGCCATAGATATGCCGGAAGGGTTATAAGGGGAGTAAAGATTGCGCCTTCTCCGGACTGGCTTAAAAACAGGATTACCAAATGCGGCATACGAACGATAAATAATGTAGTGGATATAACAAACTATGTCCTCATGGAATCAGGCCACCCGTTACATGCGTTTGACCTTAATACGTTGAAGGGGAAATCAATAAAGGTGGCGCTTGCAGAGGAAGACTGCAATATTGTGACACTTGACGGCATAGAGAGAAAATTGCCGCCGGATGCGCTTCTCATATGGGATGCAAAAAATCCTGTAGCAATTGCGGGTGTTATGGGAGGCGCTGAAACAGAGGTCAGTGATTTTACGCATGATGTGTTTCTTGAGAGCGCATATTTTGAACCAACATCAGTCAGGAGGACATCAAGGGCTTTGGGCCTTAAATCAGAATCATCTTACAGATTTGAAAGAGGCACGGACATTGAGGCTTTGAGCAATGCGCTTGACAGGGCAACAGCCTTAATCCGGCAGGTTGCCGGAGGAATTGTCTATAAAAAAGTTGATGTTTATCCAAAAAGGTTTGTCCCTGTAACTGTGGATGTGAGATATGACAGGGTCAATAAGGTTCTGGGAACAGATATTCCTGACAAAGAAATGGTGGATATAATTAAGAGATTGGGCATTGACGTGGATTTACATAAGGACTATTTCACGGCAAAACCTCCGGCATTCAGGCCTGACATTAAGATAGGGTCTGATGTTATTGAGGAGATAGCAAGAGTTTACGGCTATCAGAAGATACGGACAACAATTCCAAAAGCCGGTATTTCGGGAGGGAGCCCGGACAGGAAACAAACTTTCGCTATTAGGATAAAAGATATAGTGAGAAAAGCAGGGTTCAGCGAGGCTATAAATTACAGCTTCATGGCTGAAACAGGCCTTGATATGCTTCATATCACAGCGGAAGACAGGAGGCGCAAGGCTGTTTTAATAAAAAACCCGCTGAAGAAGGAAAGCTCATTGCTACGGACGACGTTAATCCCGTCACTGCTTGAAAATTTTATGTATAATTTTTCGCGGGGCATAAGAGATATAAGAATTTTTGAGTTATCCAGAGTATTTGAGGATATAGGACGGCCGCTGCCTCTTGAAATCATGTGTCTTGGCGGCGTCTATTATAGGGAAAGAAAACCATCTTTGTGGAAAGAAGAAGCGCATAGTTTCTATATAGTCAAGGGGATGATTGAAGACTTATTCGGCGACCTGCATATTAATAGTTATGCGTTTTCTCCTTCAAGCGAGCCTTTCCTTCATCCCGGACAGTCATGTGAGATTCGTATCTCAGGTTCAGGCATAGGGTTGCTCGGAGCTGTTTCGCCTGTGGTGGTTGATAAGCTGGATATAAAAGTGCCAAAACCGGAAATAGTTGTATTTGAAATAGACTTTGACAGATTAATTTCTTTGATTCCTGCTTCTATGGAGTATTCGCCCATACCGAAGTTCCCGTGTATTGAGCGTGACATAGCAATCATTGTGGATGATAAGCTCAGCGCGTCTGACATTGAGAATCTCATAAGGGCTTATCCGTCGGAACTAATAGAGGATGTTTCAATCTTTGATTTTTATAAAGGCAGAAATATTCCTGATGAGAAGAAAAGCCTTGCATTTACGGTAAGATACAGGTCGGACAGCAAAACGCTTACAGAAGCAGAAGTTGAAGAAATGCATCTTAATATTCTTAAGTATATTACGGCAGAGACAGGCGGAAAGTTGAGAGCTTGAGGGCCTGTTGAGACCGATTATAGGTATAACAGCAGACATCGAGGACAACCGCTTAAAACTCAACAGGGATTATGCGGAGGCTGTTGAGAATGCAGGAGCCTGTCCTGTATTGCTGGCGCCTTCCCGTAATGCCGCGGATATTGCTTTAAGGATTGACGGAATTCTTATCTCCGGAGGAAGTGACCTTCATCCCTCCTATTACACCGAAGATGTAAATTATGAGATAAAAATTGTTGAAAGGGACAGAAGCGGCTTTGAATTTGCGATAATTCATGAGATAATAAAGCTGAAGAAGCCGGTGCTCGGCATATGTTATGGAATGCAGCTTATCAATGTTGCTTTTGGAGGAAGCCTTTATCAGGATATAAGGCAGCAGATTCCTGCAGCAATAGAGCACAGAGAGGGTTACCATACAATTAAAGTAAGTGATAACAAATTTATAGATAGAGGTGAGTTTAAGGTGAACAGTTCTCATCATCAGGCGGTAAAGGTTATTGGACAGAGATTGAATGCAATTGCCTTTTCCGCTGATGGCATCGTAGAGGCAGTATGCAGCGAGGATTATCCATTTCTTTTTGGAGCGCAGTGGCATCCTGAGCGGCTGCAGGACAGTCTGTCAGAAAAAATCTTCAGGTCTTTTGTTGAGGCAGCAGTTGAGAATAAATAGGTTTTATGTCGTAACCTCTATATTTATACTGCTTGTGCTTGGCTATCTGTCATATCAGATACTCAAGCCGTTTTTTAATGCCATTGCATGGGCAATAGTTTTTACAATAGTCTTTTATCCTGTATATACGTTTATATTGAGGTACGGCAGATCAGGGTCTTTCACATCTCTCATAACAACAGTCTTAATTCTCCTTGTGATTGTTGCGCCGTTTATCTATCTCTCTTTTGTTCTTCTGGAAGAATTAAAGGAAGTAGCTGAAAAAATTGACAGGGAAGCTGTTGACTCTATAAAAAACATTTTAAATTCTCCTCACGTTGTGCGCGTGACTGAAAAAATACAGTCCTATTTCGGCATTGAAGGCGTTGTGATAAGTGATGTTGTCTTTGAGGGGCTTAAGAAATTCGGCAAGGGACTGGTAGATAATCTTTCCGTCTGGGCAGCGAATATCAGCAGAGCAATCATAGATTTTATATTTATGGGATTTGCGGTATTTTTTCTCCTGAGGGATGGGCCTGATATTTTACGGAAGATAGGAGGTTATCTTCCTTTTTCTGAAAATCAGAAAGACCGGCTCAGATTTCAGGTGAAGGATATGGTAGTATCAACAGTTTACGGCGGAGTTGTGGTTGCAATTGTTCAGGGAGCGCTCGGCGGCATTGCCTTTTTTGCGCTCGGCATTAATGCGCCTGTTTTATGGGGGACTGCAATGGCAGTGATGTCATTTCTTCCCATGTTCGGTACATTTTCAATATGGGGCCCTGCAGTAATATATCTGCTTATCAAAGGCAGTTATATGAAGGGCATAGTTCTTTTACTTTTTGGATCACTGGTTATAGGCATAGTGGATAATATTCTGAAGCCTGTCATAATAAGCGGAAGGACAAAGATGCCTACACTCTTGATATTTTTCAGCGTTATCGGCGGGATAAACTTTTTCGGTTTCATCGGGTTTGTGATAGGGCCGCTGGTCCTGGCGCTTTTCGTATCAGTATTTGAAATATTCAGAGGTACAGAAGAAGGAGGGACAAATGCTTAATCAGGAAGAACTAAAAGAGATTGCAACACTTCAGGCTGACGGCAGCTATTTTGTAAGCCTCTATCTTAATGTAAGCCCCGGCACAAAGGGAGATTATGTAATACACCTCAAGAACATGCTTAAGAAGATTTCGGAAGAAACAGACAAGGAGATACTCAAAAAGATTAAAGGCGATATAGAAAAGGTTGACGCATTTGTTACTGCGAATAAGAGGGAGTTCAGAAAGGGGCTGGCAATAATCACTTCCTCAGAAAAGTCATTTTGGAAGGAGTATCATCTTGCTGTCCCTGTAAAGAACGCAATAATAGCGGATAAGGCTCCGTATATACAGCCCCTGCTTGATATACTTGATAATTATAAACAGTATGCTGTGCTTCTTGTTGACAAGGAATCTGCGCGTTTGTTCCTCGTGCATCTTGGCGAGATAGAGGAATACGGCGAGGTGCATACTCAGGATGTGCCGGGAAAACATAAAAGAGGAGGATGGTTTTCTCTGTCAGGACACAGATTTGAACGGCATATAGATTATCATGTAAGTCTGCATATAAAAGACGTTATAAAAAAACTGGAGTCATTTCTGGCAGCTGAGCGGATAGAAATGATAATAACAGGAGGTTCCGACAACGCCGTTGCAAAGGTAAGGGAGATGCTTCCAAGGGCAGTCAGTGAAAAGATTGTGGGCGCTTTTCATGCCGAGATGTTTGCGAATGTCAATGATGTATTTGAAAAAGTCAAACCTGTGATAAGCGAGTCTGAGAGCATGGCGGAGAAAGCGATTGTTTCTGATTTGCTGACAGCAGCCGGTAAAGGGCAGAATGCAGTAATAGGCATAGAGGATGTTCTGAATGCGCTTCAGGAAGGAAGAATACTGAAGCTTGTATTACTGAAGAATTTTAAAGATGAAGGCTACGAATGCCGGAACTGCAGGAATCTTTCAAAGCAGAAAGTATCTGTCTGCCCTTATTGCAAGGGAGGGATGGAGGAAGTCAATTATCTTATTGACCTCGCGGCGCAGAGAGCGGTGGAACAAGGTTCGCAGATAGAAGTAATAGCAGAGAATAAAGAGCTGTTAGACGCAGGTGGTATAGGAGCATTTCTGAGGTTTTAAAGGAGGTGGAATTGAAGCGTGAGATTTATCTTGAGACAACCCCGCTGAGTGAGGCCATAGAAAAATGGCTCAGAAGGCTTGAATCACAGGGTTTTCTTAAAGCCTTTCCCGGAGAAAAAATAATGGTCTCGGACTCCCTCGGAAGAATAACAGCAGAGCCTGTTACAGCAAGACTTTCATCTCCTTTCTATCATTCATCTGCAATGGATGGATATGCCGTAAGGTACATGGAAACCTTTGGCGCGTCCGAGACATCCCCCAAAAAACTTAAACTCGGTGAGCAGGCGGTTTATGTTGACACAGGATACCCGATGCCCGATGTTTTTAATACAGTGATAATGATAGAAGATGTAAATGTAATCAGGTGTCAGGTGCCGGGTGTCAGGTATCAGGAAGATGAATACATTGAGATTACCGAGCCTGCAACTCCATGGCAGAATGTAAGGGTGATTGGCGAGGATATTGTTGCCACAGAGCTTATACTTCCTGAAAATCACAGAATAAGGCCTGTTGATGTAGGCGCAATGCTTGCAGGGGGATATGTAGATATTAACGTCAGGAGAAAACCGAAGGTGGTGATTATCCCGACAGGCACCGAAATCGTAGAGCCCGGAACCAATTTAAAAAGAGGAGATATTATTGAATATAATTCAAGGATGCTCGGCGGCCTTGTTTCTGAATGGGGAGGAGAGCCTGTCAGGTTCAGAATTGTCCCTGATGATATTGATGTGTTAAAGGAAGCAATTTTAGAGGCGCATAAGGCAGGAGACATGGTTGTCATAAATGCTGGCGCATCTTCAGGTTCTGAGGATTTTACATCAAGGGCCATAAGCGAAACCGGTGAAGTGATACTTCACGGTGTAAGCATAAAGCCGGGGAAACCTGTAATATTAGGCATTGTTAAAAACAAGCCTGTGCTTGGCATTCCGGGATATCCTGTGTCGGCATTCATAACGTTTAATCTTTTCGGAAAGCCTGTGATTTATAGATGGCAGGGGATAGAAATGAATCCCCCTGAGATTTTGCAGGCAGTCCTTTCAAGACAGGCTGCTTCAACTCTCGGACAGGAAGAATTTTTAAGGGTCAAGATAGGGAAGGTCGGAGATAAATTCATTGCCACTCCTGTTTCACGGGGGGCAGGAGTTTTGATGTCGCTTGTGCGCGCAGATGGTTTTGTGAGAATACCTGCCATGTCTGAGGGAATAGGCGCAGGTTCAGAGGTGAAAGTAGAACTGCTTAGAACAAAAAACGAAATAGAAAATACAATAGTATGCATTGGAAGCCATGATAATGCGCTGGACCTGCTTGCAAATTCACTGAAAAAGAAATATCCGGGACTCTCGCTTTCGTCAGCCCATGCCGGTTCAATGGGCGGATTAATGGCTTTAAAAAAGAGAGAGGCGCATATTGCAGGAACGCATCTGCTTGACGAGGAGACAGGAGCGTATAATGTCTCTTCCATAAAACGGCTTCTATCCGGCAGGAGGATTATTCTCGTAAATTTAATTTACAGGGAGCAGGGGCTTCTTGTGCTGAAAGGCAATCCGAAAAATATAAAAGGATTTGAAGACCTGACAAGGGAAGATGTTGTTTTTATAAACCGGCAGACAGGCGCCGGGACAAGGTTATTGACAGACAAACACCTGCGGGAATTGAGAATAAAACCAGAAGATGTGAAAGGATATGAAAGAGAGGAATACACTCACATGGGCGTTGCATCAGCGGTGCTTACAGGCATTGCAGACACAGGACTTGCAATTCTTGCGTCTGCGAGAGCGCTCGGGCTTGATTTTATCCCTGTTGCAAAGGAGCGCTATGACCTCGCAGTTCCGTTTGAATTCTACGACACAGATATGATAAGGGCTCTGTTAAGCATTATCAGGGAAGATAATGAATTCAGGGATATAGTTGCAAAGCTCGGAGGTTATGACGTAAGCGATATGGGCAAGGTTATGTATGCCGAGGGCTCGTAGAGAGGAATAAGGGAATGTGAAAATTACCTTGACAGGCTTATCTCTCGCTTGTATATTATGTGCAAATACTCATTTCAGGGGGACGAATGGATAAGAAGTTAACAGTAACAATTGAATTATTGCAAAAAGAGAAATGGGTTATAGCCAGAATACCTGAACTGGATTTTATCGCACAAGGACAAACTGTTGAAGAAGCAAAAAAGAATCTTAATGAAGTAGTGAAGATTCAATTAGCAGAGATGAAAGAGATGGGAACATTTGAGGATTATCTGGCAGAATGCGGCTTCGTGTTCAGGGATGATATTGTAGAACAGCATTCGGATATTATTGGATTTGAAAAGCAGGTTTTACAGGTTGCCTGATGCCGACCCGCACAGACAGAGCGGCGAAAATCGGCATGGTTTTTGGTAAAATAAGACATTAAGAATATTTTATAGAGGAGATATTAAAAAAAATGAAAGAGCCTATCAGATATCTTGAAAATGCCAGGGAACTTCTGCGCAAGTCTTCGATAGAAGATGGTTACTACACAGACAAGAAATATGTAAAGTCAGCGTGCGGGGTTGCATATCTCGCTATTCTTGAGGCAATAAATGAATATCTTATTGCCAGAGGATTAACTAAGAAAGAACTGCCCAAAAAGGTTGAAGAGTACGAAAAGGCTTTAAAAAAGTATGCCTCTGCCCATAACGGAAAACTTGCAAGGCAATTCGATATTCTTTATGAAGAATTGCATATTGCCGGATATTACAGAGGATTACTGAGCGATGTAAATGTGGTAAAAGAAGTTTTCAAATCCGCAAAGGGTTTTATAGAGAAGATTAAGCAGTAAAAGGGAGATAAAGCATTGGGATAACTAAGCCTCTGGCATTAATTATGCACAGACAGACAGACAGACAGACAGACAGACAGACTTAAACTCTTTAAGAGATTATATTTCAAAAGGCATGGTTGCCGTTTCGGCGCTATGCCTTTTTTGTTGATGAATAAACAAGAAAGAGGGCAAAACAGAAGGTTTTTTCAGAAATATACAAATAGGCTATTCGCCTTTAATCTTATTTTGAGAGAGGGTTAAAAAATGGACAATCTTTTTAGAAAAAGGCAGGGGGTATCAAAATTATTGTTTTCAATAATAGTCATGTTTGTTGCGGTTCTTAACGCATGCTCTATAGAAGCAAAGTCGCTGAAGAAAGGGGAGGTTTACCGTTCGTTGGATGGGGAGGTTATAGAGGTTATTTCAAGCAGTGAACTGGAGATAAATAACGGCGGTAAAACAACTGTTGCCAAGTATGGCTTCAAAGGAGATAAACTGCGTGCAGTGATTGGGGATGAGGTTATTTATTTTGAAATAATTAAGGCAGGGCTGAAGGATGAGAAATCAGGGAAGGTTTATTATTCTAAAGCTGCATTAACCGCATTAGAAGAAAAAATACGAAAGGTAGAAGAAGAATTAAAACTGCCATTGGAAAAGAGGATGGTCTTTGTCAAAGGCGGATGTTATCAGATGGGAGACACATTCGGAGACGGAGAATCACATGAGAAACCGGTTCATGAAGTTTGTGTTGATGACTTTTATATCGGCAAATACGAAGTAACACAAGGGCAATGGAAAACAATAATGGGGAATAACCCGTCATACTTCAAAGCCTGCGGAGACAGCTGCCCTGTTGAAGAAGTAAGCTGGAATGATGCACAGACATTTATACAAAAACTAAATCAACAGACAGGCAAAAAGTACAGATTGCCAACTGAAGCAGAATGGGAATATGCTGAAAGGAGCGGAGGCAAGAGCGAGCAGTATTCAGGAGGCAATGATATAGACAGCGTTGCATGGTATGACAAAAACTCAGGAAACAAGACACATCCTGTCGGAACAAAACAACCTAACGGCCTTGGAATATATGACATGAGCGGCAATGTCTGGGAATGGGTAAATGACTGGTATGACGGCGGATATTATAAGAATAGCCCGAAAGATAACCCTAAAGGGCCAGGCAGCGGCACGTTCCGCGTTCTTCGCGGCGGTTGTTGGGCCAATAGTGCGAGGAGCACACGGTCAGCTAATCGCTACGGGGGCAATCCTGACTTCGGGGACAGCAGCTACGGGTTTCGTCTCGTCAGGACTCAGTAGTTTTACACTTTGGTATTTTACACTTTTACGCTTTTGTTTTTTGACTGACAGCGGCACAGCCGCTGTCAGTCTGACGAAAAAATGAAATCTGAAATGAAATGAAAATGAACGAAAAAAAAGAATACAGCAATATAAATAGGGGACAGCGACCATTTACAAACAAAACGGGGATGAATACATTTTTTTGGCATGGGCAAATTGGATTTCTACAATAACACTTGCCGAAGGGGCGAGCGTTATTTATAAATGACAGAAAATAAAGCTGTATATCTTAGGAATAAACAGTCTGCTATTTGTAGATAAAAGTGGTTTAAAAAGGACGAAATATAATTTATGGGTGATAACAACCTGACTAATTCTGAATGCGGACGAAAGAGTATTCTATCTCGATTTATTAATCCAGAAATCCGTAAAGGCAAGGATCTAAATCTATCAGAGAGAAGAAATGTTATATCATCTATCTTCATTGCGATGCTTATTGCTTTGGCATATGCAGAGACATTTCCCCCAGTTCGAGAATCTGTTAGAACATATGGCTTGACTTTAGGGACGATTATTTTGTTCTTTGTATTCTTTTTAACAAGCATGCGCTTTTTTATTGGTAATCAACTGCATCTTTTAAGCGAATATTGTGTTCGGATGAGAGGGGATATGTGGTTGTATGATTTCTTAATAATTGCATTACAGACATTGGTTTTGTGTTTTCTCGGCGGTCTTTCTTCGGTTGATATTAACTATAAAGTGCAAATAGATTTTGTTGACCTACTTATCTTCTTGTATGCATTTGATATTGCATGGGTAATTTCCCAAAAAGTGTTAGGAGTAGTATTTCATAGCTGGAGGCGGGATTTTATTCCTTGGGCTTGGGCAATCCTTAATGGCCTGCTGATGACGGCTATAATTGTGCTTCGCTTCATTGTCGGAGATATATATTCAAATATAGGATTGATATGGCTTGGAATTCTTAGTATTATTGCTTTTATGATGGATATAATATTAATTGACCACTACGACATAATATAAATGTTATCACTACGGAGATTGGCATGATAGATGAGTTTATGCAAGCTGCAATAGATGAAGCTAAGAAAGGAAAGGCTGAAAATGGCATTCCAATTGGCTCGGTCATTGTAAAAGATGGAAAGATTATAGGGCGTGGGCATAACAAGCGGGTACAAGACAATGATCCTGTAGCGCATGCTGAAATAGTTTGTCTACGAAACGCAGGAAGAATCGGCATCTTCACTGGCACAACGCTCTACTCTACATTAATGCCTTGTTATTTTTGTGCTGGCGCAATTGTTCAATTTGGCATAAAAAATGTCATAGTGGGTGAATCAGAAACATTTCACGGAGCTAAGGAATTTATGGAATCACATGGCGTTAACGTAACAGATTTAGGGCTTCTTGAGTGCAAAGAACTCATGCGTGAATTTATCAAGGAGAACCCTTCGTTATGGAATGAGGATATAGGGGAATAGTGCTGCGATGCTCAAAATAAACAAATATCTTTTTTTGTGTGCACTTTTCTTTATTTTTTTTCAACTTAAAATATATTCTTCGTATGGGCAGAACATAGATACCCTTACTTTGGCTACAGGAAATGAAAAAGGAGTTTATTACCCTTTAGGTCAGGGCATTGCCGAGGTTGCTAAAAAATCAGATATAAAAATCAATGTATTAAGCTCGCAAGGGTCTGTAGAAAACCTATACTGGCTATCGAAGGGTAAAGCACAGTTGTGCATAGCTCAGAGTGATACGGTTTATAATGCATATAATGGTTTAGGGCGATTTACAGAGAAAATCACAAACATTCAAGCCATAGCATCCTTATATACGGAGGCAGTTCATATACTGATTCGTAATCCTCTCTATATAAGAAAGATAGATGACTTTAGAGGCAAGCGTATTTCAATAGGTCCCGAGGGGAGTGGAACGGAATCTAATGCTCTTGCAATACTTGAGGCAGCAGGCATTACTCCAAATGAGATTCAAATATTACACCTAAACTCTGAAGATTCTGTAAAAGCTCTGAATGAGGGCAAGGTTGACATTATTTTCTTCACATCCGGCTATCCTTCGGATGTCGTGAAAATTATGACTCAGAATAAAAGTGTTTATTTCTTTGAGCCTAATCCAGAGATATTGCAGCGTCTCATTGATATTTATCCATTCTTTGTCATTACTGCTATTCCTCCCGGCACATATCCAAATCAAGATGAAGACATAACTACTGTCGGAGTAGCAGCTTTATTGATAGGGAGAGATGATTTAGATAGTAGTTTAGTTTATGCGCTGACGAAATCAATATTTACAAATACAAGAGTAATAGCAAATTATCATAAGAAGGGTCTTGATATAAAGTTAAAATCTGCCCTTAAGGGTATTGCAATCCCGCTCAGTGAAGGGGCGGATCGGGTTTATGAAGAGAAAGGCATCTACAAAAAGGAGCGCTATAGAAAGATAACAATGAGTTATGTCGTGCCAGCCTTATTGCTTTTGCTTTTTGTAATTGCTGTAATTAAGTTCAGAAAAATCAGTTTTTTCTTTAAGAAGAGGGAGCTTGCGCGGGTTTTAGCCGTTCTTATCCTAATCTGGATTTTTGGCTCGATGACACTTTATTACTCTGAGCATAGGATAAATGATAATTATTCCACTTTATTCTCGGCATTTTGGTCAACTCTAATAAACTGGATTAACTTTGGTTCAAAAGAGCCTTATACCTTAATTGGCAGAACCACGACAACAATTATGATGATATCAGGAGTTGGCGGGATAGCATGGCTAACGGGACAAGTAGCTTCTATTTTTGTGCACAAAAAATTAATGGGAGGGAAGAGGATGATTGAAAAATTAAAAAATCATTATGTAATTGTCAATTGGAATAATAAAGGCTATGGAATTATTGATCAATTGCATAGTTCAGACCTTAAAGATAGGAAACCCATAATAATTGTAACTGACTTAAAAGAATCTCCCATTCCAATAAAGTATGAATATGAAGATGTTTATCATATTAGTGATGTCCACATTAATGAAGCCTTACTTAAAAAGGCGAATGTGCATCTTGCTCATTCCGTTGTTATTTTAGCTAATGATTTAAGTCAGCCCGATACTGCTGATGCTAAAACTATTCTCATTATATTATCAATAAGAAAAATATATATAGATGCGGTGAGAAAACAAGTGCCGATTATTGCTGAGATACTGGAGCCTCAAAAAGTAAGATTGGCCGAGTATGCCGGTGTATTGGGAGATGGCAATGTGGAGATTGTTTCTTCTCAGCATGTTGCCCAGAATCTTTTAGCTCAGGTAGCAGCAACTCCCGGGCTAACAAAGATTTATGAAGATTTGCTTACTTTTGGGGAGGGCACCAATGAGATACATAGTTATAGTCTCCCATCAAAATTTATAGGCAGAACAGTTGACGAATTTTTTAAATGGATTTTAGATTTAAGGAGTAAGAATATCAATATAATCCCCATTGCAATTTCTCGTAATGGAGAAAATTATATTAATCCCGCCAAAAATGATATTAAAACAATAGAGAATGGAGATATTCTTTTTGCTATTTGCGATGCAAAGGAGAATTTAAAGAAACTTGAGAGTTATTAGATGAAACAATTTCGGAGGTCATAAAGATGTTTGCATGGTTTAGACTTTTCATAGTGTTTCTACTCATTTTCCTCGCCTCATGCTCTGTTAACTCTCTTACAGCCCCGAGTTTTTCAATAAATTATGCAGGTGAAAAAGTTGACCTAAGAATTGCGCTTATTATCAGTGATGATTTAAGGAACGAGGTGCATGAAACCACTATATACTCAGCGTGCGGCCACCGGAACAATACCCCAGCGACTGGTAACAATTACCGCTTTGGAGGTATGTTTGATTTTGAAAAAAGAGGAGGTCAAGATGGCTAATGTGAAAAGACTTTTAATGGTGTTTTTAATTCTTCTATTGGCTTCGTGTGCTACTCCACCAGCAACTCCTGATGTTAAGGTTAAAGGATATGCACCAGTTAGTGGAAAGCTTCCATTAAAGGTTGCGCTCATTATAGGTGGTTTAGATTGGAAAGCAGTTGAAACAACTGTTGTTGGTCGGTGCCTACATTTTAAAGACCATCGAGACAATCATTATTCTGTTACAACAGACGAAATGTATGCTAAAAATAATATAGGGCTCGGAGTTGAGAATTTATTTATTCAAGGACTGCCATATCTTTTTACTGAAGTTGCGGTATACAGGACTGAATCAGGGATTAAAGGTATAGAAAATTTTGACCTTATACTGTATCCCGATATAGAGATAAAAACCTCTTATGACAAAGAAGGAGCCCTTAAAAGAGAGATTTCTGATTTGTTTCAAATATTTGTGGAAGGTAAACTCAATCTAGAAGTAGCAGATGTAAAGAGTGGGTTAACTTATAACTTTGCAGAAGACTTTAAGGGTATCGGTTGGGCAGGCAACAGATTATGTTCAAGGAAGCGCATGGATAATACAAAGGATTATGTGCTCAGCAGCGATTACAATAAATTAATTGAGTTGGTATACAAAGGATTATGTGCTCAGCAGCGATTACAATAAATTAATTGAGTTGGTTTTAACCAAAAATTTGCCTGTATTACTCCAAAAGGCAGAAACGGGTCTTCTTCCCCTTGCCAAAACCAAATCTGAAGAGCGCGCCTTGCCTTCTGACCTTGCCCTCAATGTCCGCTTCTCAGATACCAGTGGATTTTTGCCTAATAATTCTATTGATGCAGGCGAAAATGCGGAGATGCTTGTAACAATTAAAAACACTGGCAAGGGAACAGGATATGGAACAAATCTTGAAATTACTTCGGATAATCCAAAAATAATGATTGATAAGAGTATTACTGTTGGTGACATCCAGTCGAATGAGACAAAAGAAATCAAAATCCCTCTTAAAGCAGGGCTTGACATTGGAGACGGCAAGGCGGCTTTTCAGTTCAACCTTAAAGAAAAGCGGGGCTATGACGCAAAAAAGGCTGCCATGTATGTACAGACAGCAAGGCTTGAAAGACCTGCCCTTGAGATAGTATCAACAGAAATAAATGACGGTGATACCGGTCTTGCAAAAGGCAATGGAAACGGCATCATAGAAAGCGGTGAGACTATTGAATTAACGTAATTGGTCCGGGACACTTCCCATATATTTTCTTGGGTAAAAGCTATTAGCCTTATGCCATAAAAGCATCAAAAAAGTGGGAATGTCATTTTAGAAATTTCCACCCTGCCTCTTTCTGCACAACCTACGGGCAGAGGGTGAAGTAGGGAGAGGAAAAAGCTGAAAAGCAGGGTTTTGGGGTCAAACCTACTAAACAAACCTACAAAATACATTTTTAAAAAGGAAATGCCCGAAATTTTTTTGAGCGGGAATCTGGTTTTCTTCAAGGCGTAGCAACATCTTTTAGCCCTGTGTGTTGTATGATAAGATTGCCATTGTGGAAGGGAAAGGGTAAACTGTAAAACATATCAAGGAGGTGTAAGCAAATGACTCTTGCAACAAACATATCAAAAACATTACTTGAACTTACAGGCGAGCCAAGAGCAGAAGTAGCAATATATGAATTGATGAAAGACGCTGTTGAACACAGGATAGAAAAGATTGAGACAGAAATGAAAAAACTGGAAGACAAGTATCGTATGACATTTAAGGATTTTATGGAAAAATTTCAGAAGGAAGAGATTCCTGATTCATACGGTTACAATGTGGAATCAGACTATCTGGAATGGGAAGGGCTCATCAGCCGTTTGAATAAATACAAATCATTGCTTAACTCCCTCATATAATGGAAGCATTTGAATTCTCAAAACATGCGATAGATGTTTGCTCACGGTATGATTTCATTCAAGGCATTGAGATTCAAACTCTCGATGAGCCGGTGGTTAAAATCAAGGCGGTTGTAAGCGACGATGTCTTTATCAATATTTTTTATAATGCAGAAACCGTAAAATATTCCTTTGCCCTGATTAAGAACGGCAGGAGAATTTTCGGAGCAGACAATGCCAGAAGGTGGCATATTCATCCATTCGATAATCCAGACAACCATAAAGAAATAAACGACATTTCTTTGGCTGAATTTTTAGATATCCTGAATACAGATAAAGAAAGATGGCTGTAACCAAATCCCTCTGCTGGTTCAGGCTTGTAGCCATAGAAACAGGAGGTGAAAGAAATGAACATTTCAAAGTCAAAATTAGAAACCCTTTTTAAAGGACTCCCTGAAAATGTTGATACTGAGGAGGTTATGTATCGCCTTTATCTCCTTCAAAAAATAGAGGCAGGTGAGAGAGATATTCAAGAAGGCAGGACACTTTCACATAAAGATGCTATGGAGAGATTATCAAGGAAATGGCAGAACTGATATGGAGTGAAGAGGCTATCTCCGATGCAGGGAAGCAAAAAGGGACAGGCTACTTTAATGTCCCCTTTTTGAATGTCCGGTAAGGAGAATTCACCAGAAGCCTCTTTCTGCACAAACTGCGGGCAGAGGGTGAAGCAGGGAATATGATATTTTAAAAGCCATGCAAGATGCTATCCTTCATGGAGCTGTTTTGTTATTTCTATTTCCGCATTGTCTATGATGAATCGTTTTCCGCCTATAAACCTCTTGAAGTAGTATGGAGTTTTAAGGCTGTCTATGCTGACTTTTTTCCCCTTTGAAGATGCGTGTATGAAAAGATCGTTCCCCATATATATGCCTACATGAGAAGGGAATGAGGCATAGGTCCTGAAAAATACAAGGTCGCCGATAGAGAGAGAATCCCTGTCAACGATTTCTCCTTCCTTGAACTGAAGCCTTGCCGAACGCGGGATGGTTATTCCTATCAGGCTGTAAACTTTCTGAACATACGCTGAACAGTCAATGCCCATAATGCTGTTCCCGCCGAATTTATACGGGATGTTAATAAATTTATTTGCGAATAATATGAGCCGGTCTTTTGCATTCATCTGAGCTATTTCTTCTGATTCCGAGATGCTCTTTATCTCATCCTCTAAGTTTATTGCTGCGGTTTCAATCTCAGGTTCGGCTTCAAGGAGGAGTTTCTGCCCCGGTTTTAAGGAATCGGAGTCAAGCAGATTGATGTCTTTCAGCTCCTCAACATCAATATTGAATTTCTTTGCAATCCTGTTAATGCTGTCGCCTTTTCTTACAGTGTAGGTCTTTGGGCCGGTTTTCTTGACTATTAAGGTTTGCCCTATTTTCAGTTTTGAGGATTTTTTAAGATGATTAAGGCTGCGAATTTCCTTAGCGCTGACCTTGAATTTTTTTGAGACTCCGGAAAGGGTGTCGCCCTTTTTTATTGTATATGTCACATCTGCATTAGCATATGCTGAAAAAATTAATAATATTGCGGCAGCAAGGCAAAATCTTTTCATATTATTCCTCCTGTCATCATGCTGCCTCTTCCCTTTCAATGTCCCTGAGCGTAGGGAGCCCTGTCAGGTCTTTTAACCCAAAATACTGCAGGAACTCTTTTGTAGTCCCGTAAAGCAGAGGCCTGCCCGGAGCTTCTTTTCTCCCGAGTATCTTTACCAGCTTTCTGTCAAGGAGCGTTTTTACAACTCCGTCTGAATTTACGCTTCTTAATTGTTCTATCTCGGCCTTGATAATCGGCTGTCTGTATGCGATTATTGCAAGTGTCTCAAGCGCCGATGTTGAAAGTTTTGCAGAGGCGCTCTTGACCCTGAATTTTCTCAGAAAGGGAGCATACGCAGTGTTTGTTATCATCTGGTAGCCGTTGGCTATTTCAGTGATCAGGACTCCTCCGTTTCTTTCAGTGTAGTCTGTTATAAGCTCATCCATAAATTTTTTAAGTTCAGTTTCCTGCATTTCAGTGACGTCTTTCAAAGACGACAGTGTTACAGGCTCGCCTGAAAGAAAAAGAATCGCTTCAAGCAAATATTTCTTATCTCTGTCTTCCATACAAATTATAGAACTATACCAAAAAAGCGCCAATAAATGCAATTGATTTTGGTAATTATAATTGGTGGATTTTATAATTAAAAATATTATAAACTGTAAGCAGAAAATTCAGAGGGGACAGTAAACAGTGGAAGAAGAGATTAAACCGGACAGAAAGATTAATATTAAAGGCCTTGTGTGTCCTTACACATTTGTAAAGGCAAAACTTGCGGTTGAGGATATGGAAGTGGGAGAGGTGCTTGAGATACTCCTTGATTATGAGGAGGCATCGAGAAGCATCCCCAAATCAATGGAAGACCATGGGCAGAAGGTCCTGAAAGTAGAAAAGATAAATGATACTGATTGGATACTTGTTATTCGAAAGGAAAAGGAATGAGCGAATTCACGGAAGACCAGCTTCAGCGATACAGCCGTCACATTATTCTTCCTGAGGTTGGAGGAAAAGGTCAGAAAAAACTGCTCACCGCAAAGGTATTTATCATAGGAGCGGGAGGACTGGGATGCCCTGTCGGCTACTATCTTGCTGCTGCCGGCATCGGTACAATAGCGATAATAGATAATGATGAGGTTGAGTTAAGCAATCTCCAGAGGCAGATAGCGCATAGTGTTAAGACACTCGGAAAACCTAAAGTTGAATCCGCAAAAAATACCTTTGAGTCCTTAAATCCTGATGTGAACGTTATTGCGCTTAAGCAGAGGATTTCAAAAGATAACATTATGGGCCTGATAAAGGACTACGATATTGTGATTGACGGCAGCGATAATTTTCCTACGCGGTATCTTGTTAACGATGCCTGTGTAATGGCAGGAAAGCCGCTTGTCAGCGGCGCAATCCTGAGATTTGAAGGGCAGGTTACAACGATTATTCCGGGAGAGGGTCATTGCTATAGGTGTCTCTTTGAAGAAATGCCTCCGGCAGGCCTTGTGCCGTCATGCCAAGAAGCCGGTGTGCTCGGAGTGCTGCCCGGAGTCATAGGCAGCCTTCAGGCAACAGAGGTGTTGAAGCTTATACTCGGCAAAGGGGATGTTTTAAAAAATGAATTGCTGATTTATAATGCGCTCAAGACAACTTTCAGAAAGGTTAAAGTCCCTAAAAATCCTGATTGTCCTGTATGCGGTAAAAATCCTACAATTACAGAACTTCTTGATTATGACGCTGAATACTGTACTATGCAGTAGTTTAAACACAGAAGAGTCCTCTCCATGCCTGCCATAAGAATACCCTTTAAGGAGGCTGTGCCTGTCTTTCGGCAATATTAAACTACCTATGTAATGGTGCAGATGTTAGTACAATATATAAAACTCTTACAAGTTGTTATGCGGGGCTATCCGCTCCACTTCGTAGAGACTTCCCGAGCAGCTCGGGACAGAGCCGTGAATCTTGTCTCAATCCAGACACAGCCTCCTTATTTTCCGACTAAGTATTCCCTCCTTGCCAGATGAGTACAGATGTGAGATGATTTAGATATTCATAATTCCTTCAAATTTATATGCGATTATGTAGCACCCGCATGAGGCGAGGAGATTGCTGTGGTATTTGATCAGGAAAAGATAACCAAAGAAGAACTATATAGAATCACAAAGGACAGCATTGAAAAGTGAGGGGCCAGCGCTGTGCGCAGATTTTAGCGAAAAAGAAACTTACCGAAGAAGACCTTATTGAAAGAGTCAAGTCAGCAGTGTTATGAGTCTCATAGACCTTGCTGCATGAGCTAAGGGGAATGCTCTGTTATTAGTTCTTAAACAGGTATAGTGAAGTTTCGCTGCTTGTCGTTTTGTCATCCTGCTTCTTGAATGGCGGTTAATTGTAACCTTTTCGAACTCCATTCGTCTTATCTTGTAAAGAATAGAAAATTTCTTTAAGCTGACTCTCAGCAAGATTGGAGGTGAATAGATTGAGAAAGGCGTTAAACATAGCATTAGCAACAGTCTTTGTGCTTACCCTTATCGTCGGCACAACCTTCGCAGGTATGGGCGGCGGTATGGGTAAGGGTGCAGGCACAGGCATGACTCCCGGCACAGGCATAACTCCCGGCGCAGGCATGACACCGGGCACAGGCATGACTCTCGGCACAGACATGACTCCGGGCGTGGGCATGACTCTCGGCACAGGCATGACTCTCGGCACAGACATGACTCTCGGCACAGACATGACACCGGGCACAGGCATGACACCGGGCACAGGCATGACAGGTAACTAAGTTGCCATATTTTGGGGGCAATATCAAATCACGAGATATTGCCCCCATTTCTTCTTCTCCCTTAGAGAATTTCAAAGAATTCTTTTGTTAAAATATCTTCATTAAAGATTTGGGATCTTCACATCATTGTTGTATAATTGTTTCGTGAGATTGAAGACGAGGATTGCGGGATATCGCATTTCAGAGTGCCCTTTTTTCTTCCTGCTATTGGGGGCGCTCATAGGCCTTGGCGGCTGCAGTGTGAAATATGCAGCACCTGAGATCGTTGACGGTGGTGTGAGATTTTCAATTAAGGTCCAGAATGCTATAAAGGTTGCCATCGCCGGTAGTTTTAACCAATGGGAGAAAGAAAAAGATCTCCTTTCCGGACCTGATGGCGAAGGAACATGGAGTATTATCCTCCCTCTTGCTGATGGCCGTTATGAGTACCTCTTTGTGATCGATGGAGAAAGGTGGATAAAGGATTCGACCGTTCCGTCTGTCGATGATGGCTTGGGAGGGAAGAACTCGGTAATTTCGGTCAAGAGATGAGTTTTATAGTGTAACGTTTCAGGTATGTTTTTCGTCTTATGTATAAAGCCAATGAGAATATGCAATCAGAGGAATATTCGCTCATTAAACAGTGTGTCGACGGCGATGGAGAGGTCTATGCCATTCTTGTCGAAAGGTATCAAGAAATGGTCTATAATATAGCATACAGGATGTTGGGAGATGCTGAAACCGCGAGGGATATCTCTCAGGAGAGCTTCATCTCGGCTTATGAGGCATTGGAAAATTTTAAAAACAGTTCAAAGTTCTCGACATGGCTTTGCAGTATCGTTATGAATAAGTGCCGGGACTATCTAAGATGCAAAAAAGTCGATATTTCCATTGACGATGTAAGAGAATCACTCTTCTCCACAATGCCTGATCCTGAAGGTTCGATGTATCAGAAACAGCTAGGTCGGACACTACAGAAGGCCATTGGGGCGCTACCGGAAGATTACCGGCAGGTAATTGTTCTGAAGCACATCGAAGGGTTTGATTATAAGGAAATGGAATCGATATTGGGTGTGAGTGCGAACGCCCTCAAGGTCCGAACATGCAGGGCGAGGGAAATGCTCAAGAAATTCCTGCTTGAGACAAGGGGTACGGATGGGTAAAATGGATAAAGAAAGACAGCTCATTCACGAACTTCTGGACGGTGAATTGTCCCCTGAAGAGAGGCGGGAGTTTCTCGACCGGATGAATTCCGACCCCCTCTTGAAAAGGGAGTTTGACGACTTGCGCAGCATTGTCAATATGGTAGAGACGGGCGAGAGGCTGATCGTCCCTCCACTGTTTACCTCGCAGGTGATGAGGAGATTACCTGCTCCCAATGTCTCTTTCAGAAAGAGAGTCTCAAGTTTTTTCTTTGGAGTAAGGGTCTTGAGATGGAATATGGCAACAGCTTTGGCGACACTTTGCCTCGTGGTGATAGCCACGGGTGCGCTTCTTCAAATGCAGAAAAAGGGTGACATCGTTTCAGATCAGTCTTCTCTCGAAAAGGCCACAAGGACAGTGACCATAAGTTTCCATGCGCCCCAGGCAGAAAAAGTCTCTTTGGCAGGGGATTTCAATAAATGGAGTGCTGAAAAGGGTTTGATGAAGAAAGAAAGCAATGGCATCTGGACTTTAGAGGTTCCTTTGCAGCCGGGAACATATCACTATATGTTTGTCGTGGATGGAGAAGCCTGGGTGTCGGATCCGCATGCCGAGTCATACCGTGATGACGGTTTCGGGAATAAGAATTCCGTGCTGAGGGTCAGCTTATGAGATTGAAGAGAGCAAAGACATGGCTTTCGATTTTGATCGCAGTCGGTCTGATCGTGTTCTGCGGCGTGGCAACGGCAGAAACCGGCAGAACGGATATTGAGGAGATAAAAGTCTCGATTGAAAGATCATTATTGTCGCAAGAAAAAAAGACGAGCCTTTTCAATAGAGCCTCCAATGCCGTGAACACAGGGATTCCATCGGCAGATGTGGCGGTGATCGTGAAAAGAGGGCTCGCAAGAAACGTAGACAGCAAAGTGATAGAAGAGTTTATCGGTATCACCGTCAGGGCAAAAGAACAGAATCTCCCTGTCAGGCCGGTGCTCGACAGAGTGCAGCAGGGCCTGTCAAAGGGAGTTCCCCCTGAAAAGATAGCTGCTTTTACCGGACGGTTAGTCGAAAAGCTCGCTGAGGCAGACAAGATCGTAAACAGTATTGAGAAAAGCGGCATAAAGGCCGACAAGAGAACATACAGGGAAGAGGGTACGCAAACCGTTGCCAGGGCGCTCGAAAAAGCGATCCCAGAAGATATGATCACCAAGATCGGGATAAAGGCGGCCATGAAGGGGGCTTCTTTTTCTATGTTTAATGCGTCAATCAATACTGTTACCACTTTCGTCGAAGCTGGGATGCAGCCGGAGCAGGCTTCGCGGTTGGTTCACATGGCGATGGATAAAGGGTATTCTGAAAAGGAAATGATGGGAATGGAGATGGAGATGTCGCGCATGATGAGAGAAGGTTGGATGAGGGATGACGCGATGAAGTCTATGGAGATGATGATAAACAAAGGTTCGATGGGCGATATGCAAAAAGGCATGGGAACGGGCCCGATGTCCGGGCCCGGCACAGGAATGGGCGGAAGCTCCTCTATGCCGACAACTCCCGGGGGAATGCATCACGGAGGTCCGGGAATGGGCCGTCACTGAAATACGCAACAGAATTCGGGAGGATTATGGAAAATAATATTCGAGTCTTCAGGAATTGGTCTCTTTTTGTTATCTGCGGTTCTCTTCTGGCGCTCCTATGGCTTTTTGCAGCCTCCGGGGCCTCAGGTGAGGTGAATGCCTCCGTCGATCTTAAAGGAACATACGAAGACAATATCATCGGTTCAGCGGCGGATATCGGTAAAGACGGTGACTATTATTCTGCGCTCACCGCTTCACTTGGCGGATATCACGGGATCGGCGCAAATACATATCTGTTCTTGAAAGGGGATGCCGGCGGCTATCTTTACAGCAAATACACCGATCTGAACGCCACGGTAGTCGGCATTAATGGCGGCGTATACAAGGATTTTACTGACCGTGTGGCGGCTCAACTCACGCTGAAGGGGAAGAAGAAGGAGTTCAAAGATTCACGACGGAGCAGTGTCGCTTATGGAGGAAGCCTCGAGGTGAAGGAGCAGGTATCGCCGGAATTTTGGTTGAAACAGGGATATGAATTTGAGAAGAACGATGCGGACGACGCGCTTTTCACTTACCGGGGACACTTCTTTGGAGCCTGGGCAGGATACATGGTCTTTCCGAAGACGACTCTGACTGGAGGCTACAGCTACCTTTCGCTCAAATATGAAGAGCCATCGAATTTCAGGGATGAGTTCCATACGGTCTCCTTCGGCGTTTCAATGGAGCTCCTGAAAAAGGTGCATCTCTACGGAAATTACTCCCGGCAGTTTATAAATTCGAGCGTATCCGAGAAGGGTCGCACGAATAACATTTATACGCTGGGCTTACTCTATGGTTTTTAAATTCCTATCGACCAGAAAAGATTATTAGTCGTCGACTCATCTCATTACAAAGTCTGTAACCCTTAATTCATTACAAAGTCTGTAACCCTTATTGCATGAAATTTGGAGAAGGTCTTCCCCATTGATCGATTTTGTGATAAGATTTAAAGAAGAAGGATGGATGGGAAGCTGAGTCATGAAAAAAGACCCTGTGTGTCACATGGATGTGGACGAAAGGGGCGCCGTCACAGCGGAATGCGAAGGCAAAACCTTCTATTTCTGCTCCGAAGTGTGCAGGGATAAGTTTTTAAAAGAAAAGGCATGCAAGATTCCCCGCACTTCCTATGACCTTGTAATCATCGGGGGCGGTCCCGCAGGGCTGACGGCAGCGATCTATGCAGCCACCATCAAGATGGATGCCTTGCTCATCACGAAAGACCTGGGAGGCCAAGCGTCCACCAGCAGGTTTAATGCATCACTCTGACAGGGGAAGCCAGCACTTGCGCCCATGACTACAGAAAACTGCTTGAGCAGTTCGGCATGAAAGCATCAATGAGCAGAAAAGGAAACTGTTATGACAATGCTCCGATGGAGAGTTTCTGGGGAACGCTAAAAAATGAGCTTCTGCATCAGCATCGTTATAGGACAAGGCAAGAGGCGATTCAGGATATTATAGAATACATAGAAATATTCTACAATCGGCAGAGACGGCAGAAACGGCTGGGGTATCTATCTCCTGCTGTGTATGAAAAAAAGTTCTATGAAAAGAGGGTTGCGGCATGAGTCAATTGGTGTCCACTATTGACAGCAGGGGTCAGAACACCTATGTTTATGCCGAAACTTGGAAGGGAGAGTTGATGGAAAAGATTTCATTCAATGTGGGCAAGGAGTTCTGTGATGAATGTTCTCTGGCTCTAAGAAGATTTGTCGGGCATATGAAAGGCGTTGAATCAATAAATGTTGAATCTGGTAATATTTTAGTGGAGTATGACAGCTTACAAATAACAGAAGCCGAACTCTCAAGGATTACAAGGGACAGCATAGAAAAGTTGGGATACAAGATAAAAGAGTAATTTATAGGAGGAGGTGAGCTATTAAGATAGCAAAGATATTGAAGAAGAAAAGGTTGTCTTGTTCGCCTCGGCGAATCAGACGAGTCTGATAAATGTCATAAATCTTGTTAAGGAGGATGAATATGAAAAGGTTAGCAATTGTTTTTGCAGTTTTGTTTGTTTTCAGCGTTTCTGCATATGCGCAGATGGGTGAAGGCATGAAACCCGAACAGAAAGGGCCGATGGGGCAGGGCATGATGGGCGGCGAAGGGAAAATGCCGATGATGCCTATGTGTCAGGAGATGATGAAACAGCAAATGGGCGAGGGACAGCAGATGCCTATGATGCAGATGATGCCCATGTGCCAGCAGATGATGAAGGAGCATAAGGCAATGATGCAGATGATGATGGCAATGATGCAGATGCAGAAGAAGATGATGAAAGGCGTAAAGCCTGCAGAGAAGAAAGAAATGATGATGGAAATGGACAAGATGCATGAAAAGATGGACAAGATGATGTCAAAGCGCATGGGAATGATGAGTGGCATGAATACACAGGCAAAAGTGAAATGCGCGGAGGAGTGGCTTAAGAAAGCAATAGACCTTCATGAAGTGCACATTAAAGACCCCAAGACAGCAACCGAGGCATCTCAAATGGAGATGATGGATCAGATGAAAAAAGCATATGAATGCATAACAGGAGCAGTGAAAGGAGCGCCTTCAGAAGGACCTAAAACTGGAGAGACCAAAAAAGAGGTGACGCCCAAGGCAGACCCGCATAAACATTAATCAAAATTGAAGAGATGCAATAGTGAAGCTTAATCTTGGAGAGAGGCTTATAACAAATAACCCCCTCAGGGCTTTTATTCAGAGGCGCGTAGAAGGCCCCATATTGAAGCGGATGGCTGGTTTTGAGAGCTATCCGCTCTGCCTTGAGATTGGATGCGGAAGGGGGATAGGGGCAGAGATAATTGTTGAGCAATTCGGCGCGCAAAGGGTTATTGCAACTGACGTAGATTCTGAACAAATAGAAAGGGCGAAGAAGAACCTCAGGCCTGAACTTAAGGATAAGATTGAGTTCAAGGTTGCTGATGCAATGGCTCTCGATGAACCTGATAACAAGTTTGATGCTGTTTTTTCTTTCGGCGTTATACATCACATGGAGGATTGGAGAAAGGCAGCAAAAGAGATTTCAAGGGTTCTGAAGAGCGGAGGAGAATTTTTTTTTGAAGAACCGCTCAGGGAGTTTACGAGCATTTTTACAAAAAGTTCTATGTTAAGTATGATTGCAACACACCCTACCGGAGGGATGTTCAGCTTTGACGAATTTAAAGGCGAGCTAAAGAATAACAATGTGGATATAATTAATATAAAGCATTTCGGAAATATCGCAATATTCGGCGTCGGGAGGAAGAGATGAAAGTTACGGATCCAGTATGCAACATGACAATTGAGGACGCTAACGCTGCCGGCGTATCGGAATATAAAGGGAAGAAATACTATTTCTGTGCGAAACACTGCAAGGAAAAATTCGAAAAAAATCCCGAAGCATATATAGGCAAAAAGGCAGTTGCATCTCTTTCGTTGATGATGCCAATGTCAAAAGAGACTGCCAATAAAGTCACAAAATATACGTGCCCGATGGATCCTGAGATCATGCAGGATAAACCCGGCGCTTGTCCTATCTGTGGAATGGCTCTTGAACCACTTGTTCCTTTGTTAACTGTGACCAAAACCGAATGGACATGCCCGATGCATCCTGAAGTTGTCAGTGATTCTCCCGGAGCTTGTCCAAAGTGCGGAATGGCTCTTGAGCCAAAGACCGTCTCGGCAGAGGAAGCAAATCCGGAATTTATTGACATGACAAGACGCTTCTGGGCCGGAGTGATTCTTACAATCCCGCTGGTTCTCATTGCAATGAGAGACTATATTCCGGGTCTCTCCCTTGAAAGTTTAATTTCGCATGAAGCCATGAAATGGCTGGAACTCCTCCTTGCCACGCCTGTTGTCCTCTGGGCCGGATGGCCGTTTTTCGTTCGCGGCTGGCAATCTCTTATGACCCGCAATCTTAATATGTTTACATTGATAGGGATTGGCGTTGGTGTTGCTTATATATACAGCATTGTTGCAGCGCTTTTTCCGGGCATATTCCCTGTCTCGTTCAGGAAAGACGGAGAAGTGGGAGTCTATTTTGAAGCTGCAGCAGTCATAGTGACCCTTGTGCTTCTGGGGCAGGTGCTTGAATTAAAGGCACGAAGCAAGACAGGCGCAGCCATTAAAATGCTGCTTGGCCTTGCGCCAAAGACAGCAAGGCGCATAAAAGAGGGTGCAGAAGAAGACATTCCGCTTGAACATGTAAAGATAGATGATATTCTCCGTGTGCGGCCCGGTGAGAAGATACCTGTGGACGGCATAGTTATTGACGGGTTAAGTTCGGTTGACGAATCAATGGTTACCGGCGAACCTATTCCTGTTCAGAAACAAAAAGGAGACCGAGTAATCGGCGCGACCGTCAATGGAACCGGCATGCTCATAATGAAGGCTGAAAAGGTTGGTGCTGATACCCTGCTGTCACAGATAGTTAATATGGTTGCAGAGGCGCAGAGGAGCCGTGCGCCTATCCAGAAACTTGCAGATATTGTTGCAGCCTATTTTGTCCAGATAGTCATGGCAGTTGCGATTCTCACCTTCGTTATATGGGCGTGGATAGGGCCTGAACCCAGAATGGCATACGCAATCATCAACGCTGTGGCAGTCTTAATCATTGCGTGCCCGTGCGCACTCGGCCTTGCAACTCCAATGTCCATAATGGTTGCAATGGGAAAGGGAGCAATGGCAGGCGTGCTTTTCAAAAACGCAGAGGCAATAGAAGTGATGAGAAAAATTGACACCCTTGTAGTGGATAAGACAGGAACCCTTACCGTAGGCAAGCCAAGGCTCATAAATGTAATTCCGGCAAATGGATTTGATGAAAAATCCGTGCTCCATTTTGGCGCAAGTATTGAGAGGGGAAGCGAACATCCCCTTGCGTCTGCAATTGTTAATGGAGCGGAAGAAAGAGGCATAAGCCTTACTGATGTTGAAGGTTTTGATTCTGTGACAGGCAAAGGAGTAATGGGCAGTATTGAAGGGCATAAGGTTGTGCTCGGCAATCGGAAGCTTCTTGAAGACATAGGCATTGATCCGGGTGCACTCTCGCAAGAGGCTGAGGCAATGCGTACAGAGGGACAAACAGTGATGTTTATTGCAATAGACGGCAAGGCAGCCGGACTTTTAGGCGTTGCTGACCCTATAAAGGAAACAACGCCTGAGGCAATCAAGGCTCTACATAAGGAGGGTATAAAGATTGTCATGCTGACAGGAGATAACCGTACCACAGCAGAGGCAGTATCAAAGAAACTTGCGCTTGATGATGTGATTGCAGAGGTATTGCCTAACCAGAAGGCAGATGTTATCAAGCGTCTTCAGAATGAAGGAAGAATAGTTGCCATGGCCGGTGATGGAATAAACGATGCTCCTGCATTAGCACAGGCGCATGTTGGAATTGCAATGGGCACAGGCACAGACGTTGCGATGGAAAGCGCGGGAGTTACATTGGTCAAAGGCGACCTCAGAGGGATAGTGAGGGCAAGGCGTTTAAGCAGGGCAACGATGAGAAACATCAAACAAAATCTTTTCTGGGCATTTATTTATAATTCAATGGGTGTTCCGGTTGCGGCAGGGATTCTTTATCCGTTCTTTGGCATACTTTTAAGCCCGATAATGGCTGCGGCAGCGATGAGTTTTAGCTCGGTATCTGTAATAATGAATGCGCTCAGGCTGCGCGGCGCAAAGCTTTAAGGCAAGCGAAGAAGGCGTTATTTAGAAATATTGCACTGAGAATGCATCAAATTCACCTTTGAAAATTTCCCATTTGACGTCAATGTTGTTTACTCTTGCGGCAGGAGGGCCTTTGTAGCATGAGCGTATGGCTGATTCTATATCTTCTTTTTTCCCTTCAAAGATCGCCTCAACATTTCCATCGCCTCTGTTTTTAACCCATCCCTTGAGTCCAAGCGAATGAGCTACGTCTTCTGTAAATGCCCTGTAAAATACTCCCTGCACCCTGCCTGAAATTATCAGATGCGCCCGTGCGTTTTCCATGGGAGATTATAGCACATAGAGGAGCGGTGTTATGTGCTTGACGACAAAATTCAGCGGCGGGCAACTGCCCGTCCGCTGGAATGTCTTGTTAGGCGAGATTGACGTTGAATCAACCATTTCTTAAAAGATTTCTGGCTTTCCCCTGACGGTTTCCCAGTTAACAATCCTTCAACACTTATATCTTCATCAATATCTTCCCAATGAATACCATGACCCCTGCCAATCAATCTCCAGTTACTTCGTTCCTCTGGAGTAGCATATACCAAACGAGGAAACCATTCCAGAGGAACTGAGGGAGGATAGGAAAAGTGGACACCAAAAGTTGAGGTAAAATAACTTAATGGAGGTGTTCAGATGGAGAGATTACCGTATGGAAGGTACACGAAGGAATTTCGGCAAGAGGCAGCAAAGCAGGTGTTAGAGGACGGTTTATCAGTGCATGAGGCAGCCAACCGGTTATCGTTGGCTTCGACGACCTTAAGCAACTGGGTCAAAGCATATAAGGCTGGGAAGCTGTATTAAGAAATAGTATTAAGAAATAGGGACATATTAAGAAATAGGGACACATCCCATATTTATCTCTTTTTCTTCCTCGGTCTGCCGGGAGATTTCAATATAAATTTCCTTTCAAGCTTCTTTTCCATTTTCTTTATGAACTCTTCGTTGCCTAAAGGTCTGCCCG
>Ga0214473_10000763_pt1 | contig 44243 bp, 33 predicted proteins | sample RVTome_7_FD_203509 | JGI IMG/M metagenome (GOLD analysis project Ga0214473, IMG submission 203509) | Soil microbial communities from uranium-contaminated site in the Upper Colorado River Basin, Wyoming, United States - RVT98D197 | ecosystem: Environmental > Terrestrial > Soil > Contaminated >...
CCTGTTCGGCGTAACCTTCTGGGGCATCGTAGACCGTGGTGTAGGAATATACGCTACCCTTACCGCTGAACTGGAAGAGGGTTTTAGCCTCTTCTCCGCATTCGGGGCAAATATCGCGGGGCGGGAACAGCTTGGCATTGCAATGCTCGCAGACTTCACCCACCAGGGCATAGCGTTGTTTCTTTAATCTCCAATGACGCGGGATATCCATCTTTACTCCTGTTTGGAATACTCTATTCCCCCGAAACTATCAGAAACTATCAAAAAAAGAACAGCAGCCATGGTAATAGTCAGATAACCATGCAAATCTGCTCAACATTCGGAAGGAGCCAGCGAAAGCAGTTGAACGAACGATTTTGTTTGGAAAAATTGTCGATTCGATGTATATTGCATTTAATGGCGTATAATTTTAGTATCATGGATCTTTAGGGACAAGGAGGAACCGTGAAGAAAAATCTAGGCTACGTTTTTTTGACCGTGTGGTTACTGGTATTTACATCATCGTGTCAACCCCTGTCTTGCCCTCCGAACCCTTTCAGCCTTATTTCTGGAAGGGGTTCTTTTGCTACAAAATCAAGCTCGGATGCCCTTACTTCTGAAGTCTGGAAAACCTCCGAGGGAAATAAATGCTCATTTAAACCCCTAGCGGGAAATGCGGGGGCTGGTGAAACTGGCACTTGGCATGGCGTTGTAAAAAATACGTCAGGCCAGTTGATGATGCTAGTTTCAAAAATTCCTGATATTAATTCTGAGGAAGAACTTATTGGATGGATCGATTGCGGTAACATTACCAATATCGAGGATATTGAGTCGATCCCCGACCCAGAGCAACAGGTACTGTTGCATGAGTGCGAGAGCCAATGACCCAATGACTCAATCCTGCATAAATGCAAAGATAGTGCTTTTCATTAGTCTTTAGCTCGATTTACGCACCCTCAGCACATGCGTCACGGCCGTTGAGGCAGGACCGCCCAGGCTTTGCACTAAGGCTATTTTCGCACCCTTTACCTGCGCCCCGCCCGCCTGGCCGCGCAGTTGTAGAACAGCCTCAACCGCCTGGTAGGCGCCAGTGGCGCCACCGGGAAAGCCGCGCGCTTTCAACCCGCCCAAGGTCGAGATGGGTAACTCCCCATCCAACTGGATGGCGCCATCCTGCGCCCAGATCCAGCCGCGGCCTGTTTCGGCGAACCCAGCCGCCTCTAATGAGAGCGCGCTGTAAATAGAAAAGGCATCAAACAACTCGAAGAGATCGGCGTCCTTGGGCAGGATACCTGCCTGGGCGCATGCGCGCTCAATGGAAAGGCGCGCGGCGTTAAACACCAGCGGATCCGGGCGGTCGTGCAATGCCAGGGTGTCGGTGACAGAACTTGAGCCGGCGATCTCAACTAACGGGTGCGGGAACTTGGGCGGCAATAGTTCCGGGCGAGTGAGCAGCAGGGCCGCGGCGCCGTCTGCGTTGGGGGCGATATCGAACATATTCAGCGGCGCGCTGACGATGGCCGCTTTAGCGTAGGTTTCGGGTTTGATCGCTTTGCGGAACATGGCGTTGGGGTTGTGCGCCCCGTTGGCATGCGCCGTTATTGGAAAACCGCCCAAGGCATGCTGGGGAACTTTATATTCGTGCATATAACGCTGAGCCAACATGGCCGCTTGCGCGGTGAGCGTCAGCCCCTGCTCGGTCTCATAATCTGTGTCTGCCCCCATGGCCAGCGCAGCTTCCACCTGGGCTGGCACCTGGTCGCTGAGTTTTTCCACGCCGAGCACCAGCGCCGCATCCACCATGCCGGAGGCAATCGCCAGGGTGCCCACGCGCAGGGCCATGGCCGCCGAGGCACCGGCCGCCTCGATCGTGGCGGCTTCGATGCCATGTAAGCCGGCAAAATCGGCCAGCAGCGCACCCAGCTGCGCCTGCCGCGACAGGCTGCCGGAAAGCATATTGCCGACATACAGCGCGGTCGGCCGCAACCCGCCCGCATCCTGCATGGCCGCTTCCATGGCTTGTAGAGCCAGCTCGCGCAGTGAGATATCCCAATGTTCATTAACCGGCGTTTGCCCTATGCCAGCAATGACGACTTTATTCACACAAGACCTCCGGTGCCATCTGGATCAGAAACATTAAGCGAAGATAATAAAGTTGTTGTATTTTTTTCGTGGGCGGGTAGGTATCAAAACCTAATAACATGATTCAACGCCTTGACATTTCGATATTACGTCTTGACAAAGCTTAGGACATAAATTTACGCAGCGGCTCGTGCATGAACATGATCTGGGTGGACTCTTCGCTTCGCTCAGAGTGACAGAATCTTTTTTGAGCAGAAAGAGAATTTGGATCCTCAACCTGAATCCTGTCTTACTTCATGGTCAACTTGCCGCGCATGCGCACATACGCGGCGTAATCGATTTCTGTGCGGCGGGTAATGTATTCTTCTGTAGTGGTGGCCAACTCCGGCTTGCCCTTGATCTTGTCCGTCACGCGCAGCACCATCGCATCCGAACCCGCGCCGCTTCCAAAAGAAACCATCATGATGCGCTCGCCGGGTTTGGCAACATCGAAAATGGCGGTGAGGCCAATGATGGCCGCGCCGGAATATGTATTGCCGATGCGCGGCACCAATAGGCCGGTCTCGATCTGCTCCGGCTTGAAGCCCAGCATCTGCGCGGCGCGCTGCGGGAATTTGGTGTTGGGTTGGTGGAAGACCGCGTAGGCATAATCTTCTGGCTTTGTCTTAGTGGCCGCGAACATGGCTTCGCCCGCCGAAGTGATGTGCTTGAAATAGGCGGGTTCGCCGGTGAAACGCTGACCGTGCTCGGGATATTTGGCATATTGCCGCCGCCAAAAATCCGGTGTATCTGTAACGAAGGAATAAGTGGATTCGATCTCGGCCAAGGATTCATCCCCCTGGCCGATGATAAAAGCGGCGCCCCCCGCCCCGGCGGTATATTCCAACGCGTCGCCCGGGCGGCCCTGGGCGGTATCCATGCCGATGGCCATGGCATAGCGCGCCATTTTCGAGCCGACAAAACCCATCGCCGCCACCATGGCCTCCGTGCCGGCTTTGCAGGCAAATTCCCAATCCGCGGCTTGCGTGCTGGGAACTGCGCCGATGGCTTCGGCCACAATAGTGGACGTGGGCTTAACCGCGTAAGGATGCGATTCTGAACCCACCCAAACGGCGCGCAATTCTTGGGGAGAGATCTGCGCGCGAGCCAGCGCGTTGCGGGCCGCCTCGATGGACATCGTTACGACATCTTCATCAATCCCTGGCACTGATTTTTCCACAATGGGCAGCCCGCCCGTCCCGTCTGTCCACACTCGCGCTACTTCGCTGGCAGGAAGGCGATAGCGCGGCACGTAGGCACCGTAACCCACTATTCCGACGGGATGCTCGGTTTTTAGCAATCGGGCGATCTCGTGGCTGTGATCGCTCATTGATCCCATTCCTTTAATAATTCCTCGGCGCGGTCCACGCGCACCGTTTTCTCTTTGATCAATTGGCCGGCGAGCTTCTCAATTAATTCGCCCTCCGCCCCGGCGGCAATCGCCACCTGGCGGGCGTGCAGGCTCATGTGTCCGCGCTGGATACCTTCGGTGGCCAGGGCGCGCAACGCGGCTAAATTCTGCGCCAGGCCAACCGAAACAATGATCTCGGCCAATTCGGCGGCGGTCTTCACGCCCATCAGCTTTAACGCGGCTTGGGCAGTGGGATGAACCTTCGTGGCGCCGCCCACAATGCCCACGGCCATCGGCAGCTCCAAACTGCCGATGAGATCTCCATCGGAAGCTACGCCCCAAGTACTCAGTGATGTATAGCGACCGCTGCGTGCCGCATAGGCATGCGCACCGGCTTCCACGGCGCGCCAATCGTTGCCCGTGGCGATCACCACCGCGTCCACCCCGTTCATAATTCCTTTATTGTGCGTGGCTGCCCGGTAAGGATCGGCGGCAGCAAACGCCCAAGCTTCTATAATGCCGTCGCGCACCGCCTCAGCGGAGAACTCGCCAAAGGCCAGCTCCTTTAACTGAATTGTGCATTCCGCGCGCGCTAAGCGGTGGTCAGCGAGATTAGACAGGATGCGCAAGTGCACGCGCCCGCCAGTGAGCGCTTCGATCTTGGGCGCCAGGCGCTCGCAAGCCGTGTTCACCGCGTTGGCGCCCATGGCGTCGCGCACGTCGTAGATCAGGTGCAATACCAAAAACGGGCCTATGGGCGACTCGGTAATGCGGCGCACTTGCAGATCGCGCGGCCCGCCGCCCAATTTCTGCAGCACTGGGTCGATAGCAGCCGCTTCGGCTAATAACTCTTTCTTAGCTTTTTCAATGGCGGCCGTGGACTTCTCAAAATCAGCAACGTCCAGCAACTGCATCTGCCCGATCATCTCGGGCGCAGCTGCCGAAGCGCGGAAGCCGCCCGCGGCGCGGGCCAGTTTGGCCATGAAGGACGCCCCGGCCACTACCGAAGGTTCTTCGATAGCCATCGGCACCAGCACCTCTCGGCCATTGACCACAAAATTAAGCGCCACGCCCAGGGGGAGGTTGAAGGTGCCCACCACGTTCTCGATCATGTGGTTGGCTGCTGACGGACTGAGGCCCTGGCCGCTCAGCGCGGCCAGTTCGGCCTCGCTCAGGCTGTCCAAGGCAGCGATCTGAGCCTGGCGCTGGGCCAGAGGCAAGTTATAGAAACCGGGCAGGCGGGATCCGCTGGCGGTCATGAACTCTATTAAGAAGCCAGCAGGCTTTCAAAAGCTATCAAAAGGTGAAAGTAGGGAAAGCCAGAAAGCCCGCACCTCGTCGGCCTTGCCGCCGCCATCCCTCTCGCGTGGGGAGAGGCGTCAACTGACCCAGGAGCAGATGGTTGCCTGCGAGCAGGTGGTCGGCCTGCCCATGGGCGAGCGAGTTACTTTACTAAATCTTTCGATCGGTCCAGGAATATTGCTTTACAAGACGCGCGGTGTATGAAAATCCCATTTAGCGACTTTCTGCACGGATTAAATAGACGGCTGGATCCCCTGTAACTGGGATCCAGCCTTTTCCTTTTACGAAGGGTTAATCGTCCCAGGCTTCAAAAAACAGACTGCATTCCGAAATGCCCGGGTCGGCATTGCTTACCTGTACCCACAAGGTGGCATCGTACATCCAACTGTCTACGGTATAACTGCTGTCGTATTGGTAACCTTGGCCCACATACACCCAGTCCTCGCCCTCGTCGAAATCACTCCATTGGGCACCTCTCAATCGCACCGCAGCGCCGCCTTTATAGCAGGCAAACGTGTAATGGCCGCGGTCTTTATCATCCATATACCAACCTGTCTCAAGACCCTGGGGTAACAGGAAATCGTAATAGAGACTGTCGTAGTTGTTATCTTGAAATTCGTAGGGAACACAATACCCCTGAGCCGTGCACATCATGGGCGGGTCGTTGGCAAAGCGGAATTCCCAATTATTAAACTGGTCAATATCGGGTTGCAGATAACCTACTAAAGGTCCATTGTTGGCCGTTAGGGCCGAAAGCAATGTATTGAATACATCGGGCGTCATATTTGAACGCAGTTGCTCAAAATCCCACCAAGAGTTATCGTTGCCGAGGAACTCGAAGTGGTCGATGTTGGTAATCTCCGTGTTATAAACATTGCTTCCATACCATCCTTCGCTGCCGCAGCGGGTTTGCAGGCCGTAAGCGCCAATGCCTCCTAAAGCCGCGACTACTTGATCTGCTTGTGACCAAAAATTCCAAACCCAGCCCCGCACATGCGTGGCGGCGAGCGGCAGGTTCACATTTTCGCCATCTTCACAACCGGCCACAATTCCTTGGTCAAGCGGAGAGCCCATCAGAATCCAATTATCCACGGCCATGCCTTCCTGCAAAGCGGCTAGTGTGACTAGCGTGCCCTGGCTGTGCGATATTATTGTGATGGGAAGTTCGGGGAAAAGACGCTGCAGACGCGCAACGGTCTGACCAAGTTTCCACACCGCGTAAAAAGCGAGGTCGCTCATGCCAGTAACCGAATTGGCACGTCCTCCAACCTGATCGCTTGCCTGCAAAAAATTATCTTCTGCCCAGTTGAAAGACACATAAAACGTAGAGCTTAATTCGGGATACTCACCACTATTGAAAAGACCATCAATCCATTGCGAATAAACACTTGAGCTTGTGTATACTCCATGTACAAAGATCACGATCGATCGCTGACAGTACACACCACTGCTGCCATCCCAGCCATACGCATACTTACCCGAAAGGGGGCAAGGCGGAGTCTGGTAACTGTGATCTGTACCCAAAAACGCGTCCGATTTCTGAGCTGGCGGCAGGCTTTGGGCAGCCGCCGGACGGGCTGCGGTAAACAAAAATAGCGCGGCAAGAAAGAATAGGCAAAGGCGACGAATTCTCAGCTTGAACATGTTCACCTCACGGCTAGTTCCTTCAGTGACGCGAAGAAAAACAAGGCGGATTTGTTTAGATGTCACGTGTTCGATTTGGAAAAGATTAGTTTCGTTTGAATATAATTGGATTCTGCAAATCCCTCTTTGTGACAAATGTACCAAGTTTCCCCTGACATCTGTCCCGGTACGTGTGTAAGTGCAAACTGACTATTTAGGGGATTTCCAACTAAGCAATGTAAAATCTTCGCGCAGCAAACACGAAGCTTGATCCGCTCTTAGGGATTCCCCCAGATCATGTATGACTCGCTGGTGCAAACTTCGTCGGCACCAAAACCTTCCAGGCAGACCCGGTAAGGCACCAGGGTCCCATTTTGGCCCTGTACGGGCGGAATGGTCAGCTGGGTTAGTCCATTGGCATCACTGGGCGGGAATTGATAAATGCTGGTGCCGCCGCCGGGCAGGGTGAGTTCGATATACGGTTGCAGCCCAGCCAACAACTGAGTACCCGCGAACAGGTTGGCATAAATGATCTGCTCTTCAGCCGAGGAGATCTGCGAATGCTCTTCCCAGACGCGGACCTGAACTTGCTGCGCCTGCACCTGAAGCGCGGGGGCGTCATAGAAGCGCGCTTTGTACTCCGCCCCAATGGGCAGAGGCTGCACTTGTCCCTCACCCAGGTATTTCAAACACGCGTTGGCATAACATTGGCTGGGGATCCCGCCTTCCAACAATTTGACCTCAGAAATAGGCTGCCCAAAAATTTCAAAGCCGCCGTGTTGAGCGATGTAATCCGAAAAAAGGATGGGCACGTTGTAACCATATTCGCCGTCGATGCCGTAAAAGATCACGTTGGGGTTGTCCAGGCGGGTCACCAATGCATCGGGGGTTCTGCCCAGCAGCGAGAGGATCGGCCGCGGTGCGGCGCGTTCCGACTGATCCGCATTGGCCGCCAAGACAATATTTTCATAGATCACTTCGAGGCTGCCGTCGGCCGTTTGATAGGGCCCGGCCAGGCGCGCGCCTACGAAGCCATCGCCTAATCTCGACACCGTGCTTACGAAGGGTTCCCCATAAGGCAACTCGATCTGGATGATGGCGGCCGGGTTGGCAGGCGCGCCGCAGGAGTCTCCGCAGACCAGGCGCCCATAGGAGATCAGCTGCACGCCTATATCGGGGTCATCCAAATTCAAGTAGAAACCAAGATTCTCAAAATATTGTTCCACCCGCTTCTGTTCGGCAATGTAGCGCACACCGGTGAGCGGCTTGCCCACATAGCGCTGGCCGCCCAGCTCCTGGTAAAGCGGGGCAAAGCCTTCATAGACAATATAGCCTTCCACAAAGAGCACGCCGGGCAAATCGGTATTGGCCAGCGGCTCGTCCCACACCCCCAATTGTTGGCCCAGCGGGGACAGGCTGTACTGTTCGCTGGGCGGCAGTTCGGGGTTGTAGACCATGAGGGCTGATTCCAGGTATTGCTTCTGGACATTGCCCTCCACAATCACCGGAGAAAGCGCCGCGCCCAGGCGCGCCTGGCCGCCGAGAAAATCATAGAATTCCTGAAAAATAGGCTCGATAAGATAAGGGCTGGCGCTGCCCAAACTCGTCTCTCCGTTGCGCGCTCCACCCGAACAGGCGGCCGCGATCGCCGCTAAGAAGAGTAGCGCAACGAGATGCTTGCGAATCAGACGAGTTCCCAACATAGTTTTACGATTCGCGCACCTATTACAGAGTGCGGAGAAAGATTTTAACATGCGGGCTCATTCGCCCGCCCATCGCCTAAACGGGCTATTTCTTTACTCGCTGGACTATAATAAAAGGGCAGTTTGTTTTTTTAGGAGGCGCAACCCATGGTGCAAGTAAAAGAGCCGCAAATCCGCCCAATGACCGAGGAGGGCGATTTTCTACAAATTCAAGCGATCGACCACCTGCATTTTTACGTAGGCAACGCTAAACACGCCCTGTATTACTGGTGGAAGGGCTTCGGTTTCAAGCCAGTAGCTTATTCCGGCCTGGAGACGGGCAACCGCGAATTCGCTTCCTATGTGCTCGAATCCGGCAAGATCCGCTTCGTGGTTTCTGCGCCCTATGGGCCTTCCAACGAAATGGCCGGCCATCACTTCACCCATGGCGACGGGGTTAAGGTCATCGCCATCCAGGTAAAGGATGTCGAGGAAGCCTACAAAGCCACCACCTCGCGCGGCGGGCAAAGCGCCTGGGCGCCACGCGAGGAGAAGGACGAGTTCGGCATTTTACGCACCGCGGCCATCCACACTTATGGGGAAGTGCTGCACGTCTTCGTGGACCGTAGCGACTATAAGGGTCCCTTCGCTCCAACCTACCAACCGTTAAATAAAGAAACCGAGCCTACCGGCCTGGCCTCCGTTGATCATGTGGTGGGCAACGTGCAGCTGGGCAAGATGAACCACTGGGTGAACTACTATCATCGCGTGATGGGCTTCCGCCAGTTACTGCACTTCGATGACAAGGACATCAGCACCGAATATTCGGCGCTCATGTCCAAAGTGATGGAGAACGGCAACGGGCGCATTAAGTTCCCCATCAACGAACCCGCCGAAGGCAAGAAGAAGAGCCAGATCGAGGAATATCTGGATTATTACCTCATGCCAGGTGTGCAGCACATTGCCATGGCCACTGGCGACATTATTGAGACCGTTACCAAGCTGAAGGCCAATGGCATCGAGTTCCTGCGCGTGCCGGATACTTATTATGAGCAGCTGCCCGAACGCGTGGGCGACGTAGTCAAAGAGCCGTTGGACAAGATCAATGAGTTGGGCATCCTGGTAGACAAAGACGACGAAGGCTATCTGTTGCAAATTTTCTCGCGCCCCATCCAAGACCGACCGACTTCATTCGTTGAAGTGATCCAGCGCCACGGCAGCCGCGGCTTTGGCAAAGGCAATTTCAAGGCGCTGTTCGAAGCGCTTGAAATGGAACAAGACCGCCGCGGCAACCTGGACCCGTACGGCGGATAAAACCATTTTAATCCCCCTCACCCCCAACCCCTCTCCCACGAGCGGGAGAGGGAAGTCATTTGTATGCGTTATCTGACTTTCGTCGCTCCCGGCGAAGAGCGACTTCGTCTGGGGGCTTTGCAGGCTGAAGACCGCGTGGTCTCCCTGGCGCGGGGCGACCTGCCGCTCGACATGCTGTCTTTTATTCAAGCAGGCCAGGAAACCTGGGCGCTGGCAGAACAGATCGCTCGGCAGACCCAGTCGGTCTGGCCGTTGGACCAAGTGACGTTGAAAGCGCCCTTGCCGCGCCCGCCGACCTTGCGCGACTTCTATGCGTTTGAAACGCACGTGAAGAAGGCCAACAAGAATCGCGGGCGCGAAGTTCCCGAAGAATGGTACGAATTCCCCGTCTTTTATTTCACCAACCCCAACACCATTTATGGACCAGGCGAAAGCGTCCCTATGCCGGCATACACGCAGGCGATGGATTACGAGCTGGAGGTGGCCGCAGTGATCGGCAAAGAGGGCAAGGATATTCTTGCTGAATTCGCCGTCGAGCACATTTTTGGTTTCACCATACTGAATGACTGGTCGGCCCGCGACGTGCAGCGCAAAGAAATGAAAGTGGGCCTGGGCCCGGGCAAGGGCAAAGATTTCGCCACCAGCCTGGGGCCCTGGATCGTGACGCCGGATGAATTTGTGTCCCGAAGGACCGTTAGGCCAGGCGTATATACCCTGGAGATGACGGCCCGTGTGAATGGCAAAGAACTATCGCGCGGCAATTGGAATGACATTCATTATTCGTTTGGAGAATTGATCCACAGGGCCTCAGAAGGAGTCATGTTGTATCCCGGAGATGTCATTGGCTCGGGCACGGTAGGAACAGGTTGTTTGCTTGAATTAACGAAGGGCGAAGGGCCGTGGTTGAAAAAGGGAGATGAGGTGGAATTGGAGATTGAAGACATTGGGGTATTGAAGAATAAGGTTAGCTGAGAGCCATAGGCTTTAAGCTATAAGCCGTAAGCAAAAAGCGGGTTTCATGCAGGATTACAGGAAAATCAAAGTTTGGCAAAAGGCTCATCTATTAACTTTGTATCTCTATAGAATCACTAAGAAGTTTCCCAAGAGTGAACAATATTCGCTTACAAATCAAATTCGCAGATGCTCTTCGTCTATTCCATCTAACATAGCCGAGGGAAGCGTCCAGGAAACTGATCCTCAATATGCTCGGTTTCTGCGAATCGCTTTAGGCTCTGCAGCTGAACTGGATTACCAAATTTTGCTCGCTCATGAATTAGAATATATAAGTAGACCAGACTACCAGCATTTACAGTCTGAAATAGACCAAATCAAGAAGATGCTAACAGCCTTTATCCGCAAACTCAAAGCTTAGAGCTTATAGCTTACAGCTTACAGCTAAAGGAGCTAGCCATGCCCTTCTACCATTCCCTCGGCATCTTACCCAAGAAACGCCACACTCAATTCCGCAAAGCGAATGGCGGCGGCCTCTACCGCGAAGAAGTCATGGGCCTGGAAGGCTTTGCCGGCATCCAATCGCTGCTCTATCACCATTTCCTGCCCCCGCGCATCAAAAAGGTCGAATTGCTCGGCGCTGCCAAGCCTGAATACGCTGATTTCGGCCCCATCCGCCACCGTGCCTTCAAGACCGTCGATGTTCCCAAAGGCGGCGACCCCGTTTCTGCGCGGCGCGTGCTGATGGGCAACAACGACGTTGCGTTGGGCCTCAGCCGCCCCACCCAAAGCATGGACTATTTCTATCGCAATGCCCAAGCCTACGAATGCTGGTTCACCCACGAAGGCAGCGGCGTCCTGCGCAGCCAGTTCGGCGTGCTCGAATTCAAAGAAGGCGATTATTTGGTTATCCCTTTCGGAGTCACTTGGAAAATGGAGCTATCCGGCAAGGAAGCGCGCTTCTTCGTGGTGGAGACGCCCTCCCACATTGAGCCGCCCAAGCGCTACCGCAACGAATACGGCCAACTACTCGAGCACGCGCCCTACACTGAGCGCGATATTCGCGTACCCGACAAACTCGATACACACACCGATCGCGGCGACTTTGAGGTGCGCGTGAAAGTGCGCGACACCATCAGCCGCCACACGCTGGATCATCACCCGCACGATGTGGTCGGGTGGGACGGATTCCTCTATCCCTGGATCTTCAGCATCCACGACTTTGAGCCGCGCACCGGCCTGTTGCATCTGCCCCCACCCACTCACCAAACCTTCCAGGGGCGAAACTTCGTGCTGTGTTCCTTCGTGCCGCGCCTTTACGATTTCCACCCCGATGCCATTCCGGCGCCTTATAACCATTCCAACGTGCAATCTGACGAAGTGATTTACTACGCCGAGGGCGAGTTCATGTCGCGCAAGAGCATCGACCGCTGCGACATCACCCTGCATCCTTTCGGCCTGCCGCACGGCCCGCAGCCCGGCGCCACGGAAGCCTCCATTGGCAAAAAGCGCACGGATGAACTCGCCGTCATGGTGGATACGTTCCATCCTTTAAACCTGACGGCCGACGCGCTTGAGCTGGAAAAGCCCGAATACCAGGACACCTGGTTAGCCGACGAAGGCGAAACCAGCTTCTTTACAGCCGGTTAGTCTTTCATCTGTATGGAAATCAACCCCGCCGAAGTCCCCGCCAACGCCCTAAATAAGATTATCCTGGGCGCGGTGGTGCCACGTCCCATCGCTTGGGTTTCCACCATAAACGAGAAAGGCCAGCCTAATCTGGCGCCTTTTTCGTTTTTCAACGCGGTCTGCACCCGTCCGCCCACCCTGCTCTTCTGCCCCGGGGTGCGCGGCACGGATGCAAGCGCCAAAGACACCTATCACAATATCCGCGCTACCAAAGAATTTGTGATCAACATTGTCACAGAAGAAACTGCCCAGGCGATGAACCTGAGCGCCACGGAATTACCTCCTGAAGTGAGCGAATTTGAATTTGCCGGGCTCACCCCGGCCGCGTCTGCCAAAGTGCGGCCGCCGCGCGTGGCCGAGAGCCCGGTGAATTTCGAATGCATACTGCGCCAGATCGTGGACGTTGGCGATGGCAGCCCGGGCTCGGGCTGGGTGATCATCGGCGAGGTGGTGCATATACAAGTGGCGGACCGGGTGCTGCTGCCGGATTACAAGATCGACATCTTGGCGCTCAAACCCATCGGCCGCTTGGCCGGCTCAAATTACGCCCACATCCGCGACATTTTCGAGATGAAGCGCCTGCCTTCGCAGATCGCAGCCAAACAACCATGACCATTGAAACGCTGACTGCCTGGCTGCAGGCTAGCGCACAAAACCTGATGATCGCCATGTCGGTGGCGGCCCTACTGGCTTTTCTCATCGCCCGCTATTTTGTGGCGCGCGGGTTGATCTACATCACCACCCGCACCCGCAACCAGTGGGACGACATCATCGTTAAACACTTGCGCCCTTACCGTTTATCGCTGCTGGCGCCCATATTCGTTACTTATTATTTCGCCCGCCTCTGGCCCGAAAATGCGAACTCAATCCGCACGATCACTCTTTTCCTAATCGTCTGGCTAGTCATCTTGACATTAAATTCTCTATTAAACGCTTTTAATTTATGAAAGCCGCGCATCATATTCCGGTGTCTCCATTCAGAGTTATTTGGACATTGGCAAACTGCTCTTTCTCATGGTGGGGATCATCCTCAGCATTTCATTATTCACCGGGGAATCTCCGGTCTTGCTATTAAGCGGGCTGGGCGCGCTTTCTGCGGTTTTACTACTAGTGTTTCAAGACACGATCCTGGCCCTGGTCGCCAGTGCGCAGATCGCCATCAATGATCTCGTTAAAGAAGGGGATTGGCTGGAGGTTCCCAGCTACGATGCCGACGGCGAGGTCACTAATATGTCGCTTAATAGCATCAAGATTCAAAATTGGGATAACACCTTCACGGTCATCCCCACCCATAAGTTGATGGAAACATCCTACAAGAACTGGCGCGGCATGAGCCAGAGCGGCGGCCGGCGCATCAAGCGTTCTCTGTACCTTGATATCCAGAGCATCCACTTCTGCACCCCTGAGGACCTCGAACATCTGAGGCAGATCCCGCTATTGAAAGATTTCATCGAGAGACGCGGTTGGGAACCCAAAGGCGGGGAACCGGTTGCCGCAATTAAGATCACTCCCCGCCTTACTAATGTGGCCGCTTTCACGGCCTACGTGGATGCCTACCTGCGCCAGCGTCCTGATCTGCGCAAAGACATGACCATCTTGGTTTATCAATTGGATCCGGGGCCAACGGGTCTGCCAATAGAAATCTACGCATATTCCAACACCATTGAATGGGAGCCGTTTGAAGCCGTCCAGGCCAACATTTTCGATCATCTGCTGGCTACCATTCCCGAATTCGGCCTGCGCGTCTTCCAGCAACCCTCAGGCCGGGATTTCACTGCCCTTACAGACCAGACCTCCGACTGAGTGCTGCAGAGCACTGTTAGAATAGCGCTTGCCATGATTGACCCTTTGGCAGAACATGTTTCCAAGTTGTTAAAACAAACTTGGGATGCGCATCACATTTATAGAACCGAGCAACTGGGGAGCAGATCCGACCAGCAATGGTATGCCTGGTATGCGGATTATTTGCTAACCAATGGTTTAGGCGGCTTGCTGGGCAGCGATCCCGACCCGGATGCGCTCGCTACGTTTTTGGACGAGAGCAACCAGCAGTACAAATCGGAAGGAAGCAAACAAAGCTGGCAGGACTATACCGCCGCTAAATTAATCGAAACATTTTCTTAACTTAACTCCATAAAAGGACAAAAGATGGCCAAGAAAAAGGCAGCAAAGAAAGCTCCCAAGAAAGCCAGGGCGCTCAAGAAGCCCGCAAAGCTTGCCAAGAAAGTGGCCTCCAAGGCCAAGCAGCCCGCCAAGAACCTGGGCGCTGTGCCCCGCTGGGATCTAACCAACGTGTATCCCAGCTTGGACAGTGACCAATTCGAGGCTGCGGTGCAGGACTTGGGCATGCAGCTGGATGAGATCGACACCTTCCAGCAAAAGCACAAAGTGGAGAAGAACGAGGCCAGGCCTGTGCAAAGGAGCACGGATGAACTCGCTAACGTGCTCTCCGAGCTGCTCGACAAAATGAACCGCGTGCGCCGCCTCTACAACACACTGGGCGCTTATGTCGCCTCCTTTACGACCACAGATTCCTTCAACCAAGCCTCCCGCAAGATCGAATCAGAGCTGGAGCTTTACGGTGTACGCCTGCGCAAACAGGAGACCAGTTTCCGCGCCTGGGTGGGCGGCATGGGCAGCCAACTGCCACAATTGGTCAGCCGCCCTGGAAACTTAGCCGACCACGCCTTTTATCTGCAGGAAACTCATACCCAGAGCCAATTTCTGATGAGCCCAGCCGAAGAATCCCTGGCCGCCGAGCTCACCCTCAGCGGGGCCAACGCCTGGACCAAACTGCACAACACCACCACTTCGCAGCTCAGCGTAGATTTCAAACTGGACGGCAAAGTGCAGAAGATGCCCATGCCGGCCCTGATCAATTTGCGCACCCACCCGGATGAGGAAGTGCGCCGGCGGGGCTACGAAGCCGAAATGGAAACCTGGGAGAAAGCCAAAGAAACCTATGCCGCCGCGCTGAATGGGGTCAAAGGCGAGGTGAATACGGTCGATAAGCGCCGCGGCCGCACGGACGCGTTGCACGCTTCCATTGATACCGCCCGCATTGATCGCCAAGCCCTGGATGCGCTGATGGAAGCCATGCGCGATTCGTTCCCCATGTTCCGCAAGTATTTCAAGTCCAAGGCTAAGCGCCTGGGTAAGCAGCAGCTGCCCTGGTGGGACTTGTTTGCCCCCATGGGCAAAACCGAACGGGTCTTCACTTTTGAGGAAACGCGCGATTTCATCCTCGAACAATTTGGTACTTTTTCCGATGACCTGATGGGCTTAGCCAAGCGCGCTTTTGATAACCGCTGGATCGACGCGGAAATGCGCGAGGGCAAAGCAGCCGGCGCCTTCTGCATGGAAGTCCCCGGTGTGGACGAATCGCGCATCCTATCCAACTACGACGGTTCACAGGATTCGCTAAGCACGATGGCCCACGAACTGGGCCATGCTTACCACAATGAATGCCTGGTAGGTAAAACCCAGCTGCAAGCCATCACACCCATGACCTTGGCGGAGACGGCCTCCATCATGTGCGAGACCATCGTGACCAACGCGGCCATCAAACAAGCCAAGAGCAAGCAGGAAGAGCTGGGCATCTTGGAAAGCCATTTGCAAAGTGCTTCTCAAGTGGTGGTGGATATCACCTCGCGTTACATCTTTGAAAAAGAAGTCTTCGAGCGCCGCGCCAAATCCGAGCTGGCTGCCGATGAATTCAGCGCCATCATGGAAGAGGCCCAAAAGGCCACCTACGGCGATGGACTGGACCCGAACTACCTGCACAAATACATGTGGACCTGGAAGCCGCATTACTATATCGCCGGCTTTTCCTTCTATAACTACCCCTATGCCTTCGGCTTGCTTTTTGGCACCGGCCTGTATGCCATCTACCAGCAGCGCGGCAAGGACTTTGTGAATGACTACCGTGATCTGCTGGCCAGCACCGGTCTAGGAGATGCTGCCACGCTGGCGGCGCGCTTCGACATCAATATCCGCGAGAAGAAATTCTGGGCGGATAGTTTGGCGGTCATCGGCCAAAGCGTAGACCGCTATGTGAAGTTATAAGCGTATGACCTGAGGAAGGCTCGCTGTTCAGAATTTTTCATTCCGTGTCCACTCCACTGTCATTCTGAGCCAGCGTGGCCGCCGAAGGCGGCCTCAGCGCCCGCGAAGAATCCTTGAGGCGCCAATGTAACCCAACATCAATTTATATGCTTGGCAACTACTGAGTATGTCATTGCGAGCTCTTCGCTACGCTCAGTGTAAACTCCGCGAAGCCCTCCCGGCCTGTGGTGAAGATTGCTTCGTCGGCTGGATCATCACGCGCACATCCTCAAGCCTATTCCTCATCGCGGTGAGCTAAACATACTTCCACTGATCAAAAGTTAGGAATTAAAAACTTTCCGTCCAACTCGCCACAACTCCGCCAGCCACGTATCCGCATAGGCGGTCTTGCTTCGCAGCATCCACCACACGGCCAGCGGAAAAAAATATCCGGTCCAAGCCCATTCACTTCCAAACGCGAACGGCATCACCAGCACCCAGGAAATTAGCCACAAAATCAACTAGTGCACATATTGCAAACGCCCCAACGCGGGCAGTAAAAGAATAAGATGAGAGGTAAACACATAAGGCATGGCAAAAGAGCCGGCTGCCATCAACTGAATGGGGTCCTTGCGATTCGAAAGCAACAGCAGCACCGCGCCAAGCAAGAGGATTGGCCAACCCAATACGTACCAGCCCATAGCCGCGGGGTGCTTGTAGTTGCCGACCACATGAATGTTAATCGCTTGCGCCGGCCACCATCCCCAGATCGCTAGGCTCAAAACGGCAAAGATCGCGCCGGCGATGAACCAGCTGCGCCGCGCCAGCAACGCAAATGCGCCGATAGTTGGTTTGATCAACAAAAGCGGCACGCCCCATGGCAGAAGCAAATAGCCCAGCAGCGGCCATCCATCCACATTGCCATCCCAGAGTAGCAGCGCAACGGGCAAACTGAGCACTGCCATCAGCGCCGCCACGTAGCCCCAGCGATTACGGCTTTCATGCAAGGTGGCGACTGCCAGCGCAGCCAGCGTCAGCCCGTTTGAAAAAGCAAGGCCCCAGCGCCAGGGCAAGGACCCAAGAGGGAAGGTCAATAATTTCGTCCAACCCGGATACCAAAAGTCAATGTCCCCACCCACTCGAAAAGTAAGATACCAATCCCAGCCCAGCAGTGGAGCAGGGTGCAGCACCAAACTCAAGGCAAGACTTCCCACAACCACCATGGCGGCAGCCTGCCATGCCGGAAACTTTGGAGGATTCTCTCCAAATTCCGAAGCTTTTTCAATCAGTTTCTTTAGCCCATTAAGATTCATCGAATCCAGCAAGCCCTCTGCAGCCGATCCAATAAAAAATTTAACCGGATGGCCACATTGTTGCACAAGATCTTTGATTGTACATATTTAGCGGGAATCAAAAAGTCAGCGGGACCTCCGCTGACTTTTTGATTCCTGCGTTTTTTAACTCAGCACTCTGGTCGTAAGATGGTGCTCGTAGCGTCTACGGTTAACGGGAACTGCTGTGTCCCGAGCACCTCGCTCACAAAGGGCATGGTCAATTGATAGGTGTAGACCACTGTCACAGTGAGTGTTTCACCTGCGCAAACTCCCGTGCTGGTCACATTTACTGCAACCAAAGAACTATCAGTAAGATCTACCGGCGTCGTGGAACTGGATCGCACCCGGGCAATGATGCCCCCATTGTCTGCGGGATTCAGCGAACCGTACAAGGCGCCTTCTTCTGCCGCCTCGCGCAGAGAGATAAACGAGAAAAATACGCGCCCCAAATCAACCATCACCGCCAAGATGATGACCAGCAAAACAAAGCTGACAGCCAGCTCGGTGAGGCTTTGGCCGCGCTCGTTTGTTTTAGCTTTAAGTTTGTGAGCAACCTTTATCATGGGCTGATACCTGGATCGCTCAGGTCCGCTTCCTTGATTATGGTGCGGCGAGTGGTGGAGCTAAAAGGTATGGAGGGAAAATTGAAAAGTGGGACGGATGCGGCCGGTTCAAAATAACCCGTCACTTGCACCACGACGCGATCGCCAAGTTCGATGTCTTCTTCGTTCACCGGGCAAGTGCCTATACTAGGGGACCCCGGGCCGCTGTCATAGGTAATGGTGATATCCGCCACGGTCACATTGCCAGGGGCGCCAATATTTAAGGCAACCTGTTCAATGGCATCGCAATCTAGGTAATAAGAGGCGGAAGAGCCCAGGCGGGCGGCTTCACGGCTGGCAGTGCTCACGGCCTGGTAAATGTAAATGGCGCGGCCCGTCTCGAAAATGCCGACCACTATTGTTAAGAGCAACGGGATCACCAGGGCAAATTCAACGATGCCCTGGCCCAAGCTACTTTTTAGCTTTTCGCGAAGTTTAAACACAAGCGCGCTGGCCTCCCACGGCCGTTGCGTTGAAAAATTATAGCGGAAAGGCTTCTAGCCCGTGCTCCCCCGGCAGTACCATACTTATTTACGCTTGTTCCTTGCCGCACCCCGTTTGGTTAGCCGGTTGATGCTCTTGACCACAATAAATAGCGCGAAGGCCACCACCAAGAAATAAATTATGGCGTTCACCAAAAGTCCATAGTTCCATGTGACCGCGCCGGCTTCCTGGGCGGCGGCCAACGTCAGGTAGGGCCCAGGCACTGCACCGTCTTTGAGGACCACAAAGAGATTGGTAAAATCCGCACCGCCCAGTAGCAAGCCCAGAGGGGGCAAGAGAATATCGCTGACCAAGACGTTGACCACGGATGTAAAAGCCAGCCCAATCACCAACCCAACGGCCAGGTCAAGCACGTTGCCGCGCAGGGCAAATTCGCGAAATTCTTTTAGCATGGCGCCTCCTTACTCGTTAAACCCAAAAATCGCAATGGTCAACGGCCGATAGTCACCTTCCACCGACTGCACGCGCAAGGTGTGCTCGCCGGGTTCATAACCGCTTACTTCGATATAACCGCCATAGCTGCCGAAATGATTCCAGATAGCGGGGACATCTCCCCTCCAGATTTCGACTCCATCAAAAAGGACCGATGCCCATCCAATGGAACTGGTGCCAAAGAATTGAACGCCCATGGAGCGGAAGGGCAGGCTAGTCCTGGCTTCGATCCAATCGCCGCCCCACCACAGTACGCGGTTGACTCCATATTCCACGCTTTCGGGTGCATAGCTGATTTCGATTTCCTCAGGGGATGGAATATTCTCTTTGTTCGCCGCCACAATCACATCGATCGGCGGCTCGTACTTTCGTGCGTCGCCCTGGCGCACGGTCACGGTGACCAGGTTCGCGCTAGCCTGAAACGGCTCGAATGTGAGCCGGTCGCCGCAGCCCAAGGGAGCATCTTCAGCATTGCGGTCTTCCGGGCAAAGCTGCCAGGCCGCATGGCTCATATTGCGACCACGCAACTCATACGCGCAGGGATCATTAATCACTTCCAGCGATAGAGTGCCTTTTGACATATGCCAGCGATATTCGCCCTGCTCGTCGCAAATTAAATCGTTGGTGAGGAACAGGCGGTCTCCCTCCACGTGGAAAGAAGCCAAATTAACCCAACCGTTGACCTCGTAATAAATTCGCATCGCACCTTTTTTCAGTTGCAAGCGCCACAGCCCGCCGGCCGGGCGGTACTCCGCGCAGCGCAGACATCGCCACCATTGCGGTGGCGTATCATCCAGGCGGCCATAGGTGCCATCCACGATGCTGGTCTCGCCTAGGGGAATAGGAGTTCCATTAATGCTCATGGGTTGGCGCGTAAGCAGGGCATCCCAGGCGGCAGTTGGAGATGAACTCTGGCCATCCGAACTTGCAGGAAGACAGCCCGCCAAAAGGATCGCAATGAATAAGAGTGGAAGGAACTTAAGAGAATATTTCAAGCTTTCCACTGCTCCTGTTTAATTTGCAGCGTTTTTGGTTGACTTCTGATCGATGCGATGCTGCAAATAAGGCGAGAAGTAGCCTGCATAGCGCTTCTGCAATTCCGGCAGCTGCCAATCGTCACCGGTGACGGTGTGGCGGCAGTTGGCTGCCCCGCACGCGCAGCTAAACTCCTCCCCAGGGCTGCCGTCGCACATGGCGTAATCAATACAGACTTCCTCGCCGGCTTGAATGGCGCGCATGGCCACGATAACGATCTGGCCATCCAAACCCGCATTGGGGTCGCAGCAATGGTTGATGAAATCCCCCGGGCCGGGTTTGGTGGAGACAAGAAAGAAACCCTCCTCCACCTGAGCGCTTTGGCGGCGCTGCTCCTCAGGCAGCTTGCGCCAATCCGCGGTGGCCACCACATCGCCGCCCCACACGGCGATCAGCTCCCCCTTGGCGATCGGCTGGCGGGCGAACATCCCGCGGCCCTGGATGGTTTTTTCCTCTTTAATTTCAAACTTGGGGGAAAGCCAGGAGTTGGGTCGATTGTTAAAAACGGCGTCGGAGTTTGCCATTGGCATCATAGGAATTCGATATTGTAATTCGAATGTTACCGTTGGAAATCCAACTAAAGCTTGATCCCCGCTCTGGCGCTGCGATTCCCCGAATTTTCCTCACACCACTTTTGCGCCTGCGTATGCCCTCTTTCTTCCCCACAAACTTGGAGTTGCGTTAGTCCGTCCTTCGCTTCGCTCAGGATAAACTCCGCCGACTAGAAACTCCTCAAGCAGCGCCGCTAGGCGCTGCGTATGCCCCCACGGGGATTTGAACCCCGGTTTTGGCCTTGAGAGGGCCACGTCCTGGGCCACTAGACGACAGGGGCTTACCCAGCGGGAAAGCTCCGCTGGCTTTAAGAGTTGCATAGCAACTCCACCCAAAATTCTACCATTGCAGGAAAATCCCAAAAAAATTCGCCTCAGCTTATGGCTTAAAGCTACAGCTTGACCCCAACTGCTTCCAGCTATAATGCCCCTCATGTACGATCACGAAAAGCTCAAACAACTGCGCGAGCAGAAGGATAAGTGGGAAGAAGTCACCTTGCAGCAGAGCAGCGCCAAGCTGCCTGAACGCAAGAAGAAATTTCTAACCACCTCCTCCGAGCCCATCGAGCGTGTATACACTCCACTGGACGTGGCCGACCTGGATTACCCGCGCGATCTGGGCCTGCCCGGCGAATATCCCTACACCCGCGGCATCCACCCCACCCTGCACCGCAGCAAATTGTGGACCATGCGCATGTTCGCCGGCTTCGGCACCGCCGAAGAGACCAACAAGCGCTTTAAATATTTGCTCGACCAGGGCCAGTCCGGCCTCTCTGTCGCCTTTGACCTCGCCACCCTGATGGGCTACGACACCGATCAGCCCGAAGCCGAAGGCGAATTTGGGGTGTGCGGGGTGGGCGTGTCCTCGCTGAAGGATATGGAGATCCTCTTCAGCGGCATCCCGCTGGATAAAGTGTCCACCAGCATGACGATCAATTCGCCCGCGGCGGTCATCTGGGCCATGTACATCGCCGCCGCCGAAAAGCAGGGCGTGCGCTCCGAGCAGCTGCGCGGCACGCTGCAGAACGACATATTAAAGGAATACATCGCCCAGAAGGAATACATTTTCCCGCCCGAACCCTCCATGCGGCTGGTGACCGACACCATCGAATACGGCGCCAAACATTTGCCGCAGTGGAACCCGATCAGCATCTCCGGCTACCACATCCGCGAAGCCGGCTCCACCGCCGCCCAGGAGCTGGCCTTCACCCTGGCGGACGGGTTGGAGTACGTGCGCTGGGCGTTGGCGCGCGGCATGCACATTGACGATTTCGCCCCGCGGCTTTCGTTTTTCTTCAACGCCCATAACGACTTTTTCGAAGAGATCGCCAAATACCGCGCCGCCCGCCGCATTTGGGCACGCGAAATGAAAGAGACCTTCAAGGCGAAAAATCCGCGCAGCTGGCTGATGCGCTTCCACACTCAGACGGCGGGCGTGTCGCTCACCGCCCAGCAGCCGGAGAACAACGTGGTGCGCGTGGCCATCCAGGCGCTGGCGGCCGTGCTAGGCGGCACGAACTCGCTGCACACAAACAGCATGGACGAAGCGCTGGCGCTGCCTTCCGAGCACGCCGTCACCGTGGCGCTGCGCACCCAGCAGATCATCGCCGAGGAATCGGGCGTGGCCAACACGGTGGACCCGCTGGGCGGCTCTTTCTTCGTGGAGGCGCAGACCAACCGCATGGAGAAGCAGGCGCTGGATTATTTCCGCCAGATCGACGAACTGGGCGGGGTGCTGCCGGCCATCGAGCGCGGTTTCTTCCAAAGCGAGATCGCCGAGGCGGCCTACCGCTACCAGCGCGAGATCGACGCCAAGGAGCGGCTGATCGTGGGGGTGAACGCCTTCAACGACCAGAACGGCTACAACGTGCCCATTTTGGAAATGGATACCAAAGGCGAAAAGCGCCAGGTGGCGCGGCTGAAGAAGCTGCGCAAGGAGCGCGATAACGGCGCCACCGGCCAGGCGCTGGATAAACTGCGCATCGCCTGTGAGGGCGCCGAGAACACGATGCCGTACCTGCTGGACGCGGTGCGCGCCTACACCACGCTCGGCGAGATCATGGGGGTGATGAAGGGCGTGTTTGGGGTGTATGAAGAAAGCACGCAAATCTAGCTTTTAGCGTTTCAATTCTCAAAAATAAGCTCTTCTGGGCATTCGCACTAACTGTCTTTCCTTTTTACTGCCAACAAAGTAATGTCGTCATATTGCGTGGCTGTGCCAATGAAATCATCTGCCTTCTGAACAATCGCACTCAGAAGATGGCTAGCAGAATTAACCTTCACGCTGGCTAACTTCTCGAAATTGTCTGGACCAAAAATTATTCCTTCCCTGTTTTGCATATCTGTGATCCCGTCAGTAAATAATAAAAGGATTTCCTCACGCTCCAACACAATCCTACCTATCTCAAATTGGGTGTCCTCAAGTACTCCAATAACTGGTCCAGTGGGCATCAAACGACCTATAATTTTTCCCTGGTTTATCCGCATCGGTGGGTCGTGCCCCGCACTCACATATTCTAAATTTCCCGATTTTGGATCTAAGACCCCAAGAAAAGTGGTTAGAAGCAAGTTTGAATCATGCACCTTGCAAATATATCTGTTAGTAAATGTTGCCGCATTAAGCAAGCGCTCCGCATCGTTGATCATCCCCAAAGAGGAGTTCATTTCCAGAGAAGCGCGCAGTAGAGTGCGATAAAGCGCCATATATAGAGCAGCGCCCACTCCCTTACCGGTCACATCGCCGAGGAAAAGCGCGATCCCGCCCGAGGGCAAACGAAATACGTCAAAAAAATCACCTGAAACCTCTCTTGCAGATCGGAAAAAAGTGGATATCTCCCACCCTTTTACCTGGAGAATTTTTTCTGGAAGAAATCCCTCTTGGATCTGTTTGCCGATCTGCAATTCCTTTTCAAGTCCCTGGAAATAGTGTTTTTCGATATCCCTTAACCGCTTCTTTTCCAGGCTGGAGTGGATGCGAGCCTGCAAGAGGACGGGGTCAGAGGGCTTAGGCAAAAAATCTTCGGCTCCTAATTCGATCCCCTTTACGATGTGTGCCATGTCGCTCAACGCAGAGATGACGATGACCGGGATATCTTGCAAATTCTTGTCCTTTTTTATTGCCCCCAAAACTTCGAATCCATCCATAACCGGCATCATGATGTCCAAAAGCACCAAATCAGGATTCTGGGCCTTCATGATCCTCAAGGCTTCCTCGCCATTTTTTGCCGTGATTGAACCTAAACCCAGATCCTCGAGTTCTTGGGTCAAGTAATCCAGGTTAAATTGCTCGTCGTCTACAACGAGGACCTTGGGCAGATTTTTCACTAAGCCTCTAAGAATTTTTTCAGTGTAGCAAGAAGAAGAGTGTCGCTGATCGGTTTGGTTAGGTATTCATCACAGCCCGAAGCCAGGGCTTTCTCTCGGTCGCCATCCATGGCGTGAGCCGAAAGCCCGATCACTGGGATGTTCTTCAAATCCTTGTCTTTTTTGATGCGCCGAGTGGCTTCCCAACCATCCACAACCGGTAAAGACATGTCCATCAGGATCATATCGGGCTGTTCCTTTTTGGCCAGTGCAACTCCTTTTTCGCCATCCCCCGCCGTGATTAGTTGGTAATCATCTTCCAATAGCTGAACCAGCAAATCCAGGTTGAATTCCACATCTTCCACGATCAAGATCTTTTTCATGCAAGCTCCTGGGTTTCAGGCAACAATCTTATGAATTTCCTTAATCAGGGCTTCGGTGCCTAGGCCTTGTTTTTTCACAATTTTAGCCACGCCTTTTTTAAGCTGGGATAATTCCTCGTTAGATAAAGACTTGGCGGTAAGTACGATAATGGGGATCGCGCGCAGCTTCGGAATTTTCTGCATCTCTTCGATAAATTGGAACCCATCCAGCTTGGGCATAATGAGATCCAGTAGGATCGCATCCGGTTGGCGTTGTTCGGTTAATTTCAAAGCTTCGGCGCCATCTTTTGCGGTCTCGATAATAAAATCCTCTTCCTCGAGCATTTGGCGTAGCAGATCGATGACCTTGGGGTCGTCATCCACCACTAATAATCTTCTGGGACGCACGCCTCCGTTTGACTTGGCTAGGCGATCTAGGGCCTCTAGCACGGATTTCTCGTTCAGCGGTTTCACCAGATAATCTGAAGCGCCCAAGCGGAAGCCCATTGCCTTTTTATCTACAATCGTGAGGATGATAACGGGAATATCTTTGGTTTTGGGGTCGTTTTTCAATTCGTATAGCACTTGCCATCCATCCATATGAGGCATCATGATGTCAAGGGTGATGGCGTAAGGACGGAGGGCGCGGGCCTTTTCAATCCCTTCCTCACCGCTTAGTGCCCCCTCAACTTCATAGCCGGCTCCTTCCAGGTTTTGTTGCATGATGTGGAACATGTCTGGTTGATCATCAATAACCAAAACCAAGGGTTTATCCTGCTCAACGGCTTTGGCGACCGCGGCGATCTCCTGGCTGCCATCGCGGGGTCCCGGACCTACCTTGCCCAGTCGTAGTGGGATTGTGAGGCTGAAAGTGGAGCCTTCCCCTGCTTCGCTCGCAACCGTCAGGTCACCGCCGAGAAGCCGGGCCAGGCTGCGGCTGATAGAAAGCCCCAAACCGGTGCCGCCATATTCCCGTGTGGTGGTGTTGTCCGCCTGTTGAAACTCCTCGAAGATCTTGTGCAAATTTTCTTCGGCAATGCCGATGCCGCTGTCTTGAACGGAGAGGGCGATCATTTCGTCTTTCAATTTCCCATCCACCTTGATACTTCCTTCGTGGGTGAATTTGGCTGCGTTGCTCATTAGATTGAGGAGAATCTGGCGGATTTTTTCCTGGTCTGAATGCATTTGGGGTAAATTCCGGGGCAGAGATTTGACTAGCTTAACGCGATCAGTCCTCACCAGCGGCTGAGTGGTAGCTAAGCAGCTGTCGACAAGCGCATCCAAGTTGAAGTCGCTCAGTTGCACCTCCATGCGCCCCGCCTCAATCTTGGCGATATCCAAAATCGTGTTAATTAAACCAAGCAGATGCTCGGCGCTAATCAACACTTTGTCCAGATTTTCCGTCTGCTTTTCCGGAAGAACTTCGGCCCCTTTTCTTTTTACAATGCGGGTGAAGCCAATAATGGCGTTCAACGGGGTGCGCAATTCATGGCTCATATTGGCCAGGAAAGCGCTTTTGGCCTGGTTGGCCTCTTCGGCGGCGCGGCGAGCCTGCTCAATCTCGGAGATATCATGGTAGATCGCCAGGAAGCCCACATTCTCTCCATCTACGGTGACTGGCAGCCCCATAAGCTCGACATCGACCAAGGATCCGTCCTTGCGAGTACGTTTGGTCCTGGCTCTGATGCCGCTTAATTCTGCTTGATATCTACGCGAAAACCCTCTTGCTTCGGCCTCGACCAATGGGTCTCTTGCGACCAAATCGTCAAGATCACGACCCACAGCTTCTTCGAGCGTATAGCCGAACAGCGCTTCCGCCGCCGGGTTCCACGAAATGACCTTGCCGCCGAAATCCGTGGCCACCACTGCCACCGGGCTATTCGTAAAGAGGGCTTCAAAATATTGTTTTCGGCTTTCAACCTCCTCAAATAATTGAGCCTTGCGAATGGCCACTCCGATGTTGGCGGCAATGGTGCTGAGAAGATGAACATCCGCCTCATCAAAGCGCCCGGCCTTTTGGGTACTCTGCACGCTCAAGGCACCAATAGCGCTTTTACCGGAAAGTATAGGCACTCCCAGATAGGACAAGGACTTTATGCCCACCCGCTCTATTTTTTGTTCGGTTTCTTTCCAGGCTTTATCCCGATTGATCAACACAGGTTTTGCCTCCTGGATCACCCGGCTGACAACCCCTTCTCCCATTTTTAAGGGAGGCAGCGATTCCCCAAAGCTATAAGGAAACTCAATCAAATCTTTTCCTTTGTTATAGAGAGCCAAATGGGCGATATCCGCCTTAAAAATTTGGCGCACCTGGTCCCCAATCAGTTCGATGAGAGAATCAAGCTCCAATTCGGAGACAAGGGCTTGCCCAACTGTATTGATGGTAGAGAGTTCGGCCGCTTTCTCTTGAGTTTCTTCAAGGAGGCGATTTGATTCATCAAATAGCCGCGCGTTCTCGAGCGCCACGGACATGCTGTTCGCCAGCGTCTCCAGCAGGCGCAGGTCAGACTCGCTGAAGGCGCGCTCGCGATCAATATTCTCGATCACAATGCTTCCCCCGTACTTTCCCTGAAACTGAATGGGGGCATTTGCATAAGATTTTGGCCAGTGTCCTCCCTCCCCGATGAGTCTGGAACCCACTTCCCTTGCCTTTTCGGCAAAATTTTTATTGACGAGAATTGATTTACCCGTCTTTTTTACTTGCGCCGAAAATCCACCTAGGGGTAAGGGTAGCTCTGCTTCTAAGCGCTTTCCCTTTTCAATGAGATATGGAGCATGAACCATATCGGTCTGGGGATCATAGATAAAGAGCGCAACGCCCTGGGCGTCAAAGATCTCTCGAATCTTTTCTCCCACGGCCTCATAAATCCCCTGAATGTTCAATTCTTTGGCAAGCGCTTCTTGTACGCTATTAATCACCGCCAGTTCGGCGTTGCGCTGGGCGGTCTCATCAAAGAGCCGCGCATTCTCGAGCGCTACGGACATGCTGTTCGCCAAGGTTTCCAGCAGACGAATATCTGACTGGCCGAAAGCATTTTCCCGATCCATATTTTGCAGCGTAATGCCGCCGATCACTTTGTCCCCCGCCACCAGGGGAACGAACACCGCGGACTTGGACATCTCGCCCGCATGGACAATCATGCCAAATTCTTTTGCCTTTGCGTCAAAATTCTCGTTGATGACGATGGTCTCGCGAGTGGAAATTAGGTGTGTAATCTCTCCGCTAAAGGGCCAGGGGTCAGGATAAAAACGTTCGCCTTTCTCATAAAAATAGTGGGGCACAACGAGGTTAGCTGCATGGTCAAACCTGCCTAATACCATTGCCTGGGCATCGAAGATTTCCCTTATTTTCTCTCCCACTGCTTCGTAGATACTCTTAATATCTAGTTGTTTTGCCATTGCCTCTTGCACACTGTTGATCACCGCCAGCTCGGCATTGCGCTGGGCAGTCTCATCAAAGAGGCGGGCATTCTCGAGCGCCACGGACATGCTGTTAGCAATCGTTTGAAGCAGGTGCAAGTCATTTTGATTGAAAGCATTCTTTTGATAGCTCTGGACAGAAATCACCCCGATCAAGTTTTCCCCAGCCAGAATCGGCACACCCAAATAACTCTCGTTTTGATCCCCTTCATCTTCACTGCGCGGAATACGAATTGCGCCCCATTTCTCACTTTCTTCTTTTGTTCCAAGGAGCAATGGCTGCCGCGTGTCGCCAAGCACCGCCCCTAAACTGGGCCTTGGCACCGGGCCATCAGCGATGTGAACACGCCGGCCCCTATCCACGTAATAAGCATTTAACCACCAATCCCGCTGGGCATCGTACATGCCGGCACTGACCGTATCGGCTTTGAAGATCTCCCCCACTTTCTCGCCAACAAGGTCAACAATCTCCTGAAACTTGAGCCTGCTTGCCAGTCCTTGTTGCACGCTGTTGATCACGGCTAGTTCAGCATTACGCTGATTGGTTTCATCAAAGAAGCGCGCGTTTTCGAGCGCCACCGACATGCTGCTAGCAATTGTCTTCAAAATGTGCAAGTCGTGTTTGCTATACACATTCGGCTTGGTATCCTGAATGGAAATTACTCCGAGCGCTCGTTTTCCTGAAATGAGCGGCGCGTACAAAGCGCTTTTCGATGGGAGCTCTTCGGTGTATATGGCACCATATTTCTTGCTGTCTTTCTCGGTGGCGATGTACAAAGGTTTTCGAGTTCTGATCACATAAGAGGTTACTCCCTGACCATATCTAAATGACGGCACCTGCTTAAGTTCCCCCCTGTCATAGTAATAGACCACATCAAGCATGTCGGATTTGTCGTTATAAAAAGCTACGCCAGCGATTTCGGCTTTAAAAAACTCCTGCACCTTTTGCCCCACCAACCGGCCAATGCTTTCGTAATCGGCTTGATCCACCAGGGCCTCGGCTATGCCGGCAATGATCCCGTTCTCCGCCTGGCTTTGATGCAGAGCTTTGCTGTTTTCTTCCAGTTGGGTTTTTAAGAGCTTGGAGAGCGCTTTGAGATCAAGCGCCGCGGCTTTCACATCCCCCGCTTGTTTGTAGCAGGCCGACCTGCCCTCGAGCAATTCGATTTTCAAAGTTGCAGGAAGGCTCTTGTGAGCCAGGGCCTTGGAATAATTAGCTATCGCCTGTTCCCACCGGCCGACATCCCGCGCTTTGTGAGCGGCATTAAGCTGCCTGGTCAAAGCAGAATTGGATTTCTTTTTAGCGGCCACAGGTAATTAGCAGGAGGTGTTCTACTCTTTCTTACGATTAACTAAGATCAACATTCCCCTGCCATTAAATTCGAGAAGAACGGTGCGCCTGGGAAGAGGGTAACGAAGTAGGTCATCTTTTAAACAGGCGATTTCGTGCAAGTATAGCACGCGAAGAGGCAGCCAAATGGTGATACGATTCGATTTGAAATCGAGCGATGATAATTCTCGGGTTTCCGAAACCAGTGGGCCCGCAATTTAGCTTTGGAGGAACACATGAAAATTCGCCAGACAATTATTTTTGTAACAATGCTTGGCGCCCTTATTCTTAGCAGTTGTGGAGGCGCGCCCGCCCTCTCACAGCAAGATCTACAAGGCACCCTGCAGATCATGATGGCGCTCACCGCCCTGGCTCAACAGACCCAGGCGCCACCGGCAGCCACCGACACGCCATTGGTTGCCACTGCCGAACCTACCCTTGCGCCCAGCGAGACTCCCGCCGGCCCGCAGGTTGTGTTCATCGATATTGGCGGCGATGCAGAGGCTCAGATCAGAGCACGCGTAGTGAACCCCTTTATCCTGTATTACCAAGACCAACCCGATACTCCGCGTCTGGTGAGCATCACCATCGAGCTAGTCCCCGATGTGCCAGGTTATCCTTATAAGGCAGAAGCCATATTTGAAACCGGCATCACCAATGGTTTTTTGATCGGCGTGCAGGGCGGCCTGGTGGATTGGTGGCTGCCCGAATGCATGAATAGCTGTGGCTTTAGCGACAGTTTCCGTGCTGCCTACCCCGAGATCGTCGGCACCATGGAGCCCTGATCCCACCAGCTTTTCCGTCGTCTCAACAATTCATTACCGATTTAGTTGCGTTTCCCCATCGCGCTGGCTGATGCGATAAGAAAGCAAAATGGGGATCGCCATGATGAGGACGACAAACAGGGCCACCACATTGGTGACGGGTCTATCCCGCGGGCGAGTAAGTTGGCTGAAGATCCAGATTGGCAGCGTGCTCTGCTGGCCTGAAGTAAATGTAGTCACGATCACCTCGTCAAACGATAAAGCAAAAGCCAGCATGCCGCCCGCCAGTAAGGCAGTGCTTATATTCGGCAACAATACGTACCGAAAGGTCTGCCAACTGTTGGCGCCCAAATCTGCAGAAGCCTCCATGATCGACCAGGACATACGCCGAAAACGCGCCACAATATTGTTATAAACAATGACGATGCAAAACGTGGCATGACCCAGCACGATGGTGAAGAAAGAGAAGGGTATATCCAGCAGGCCCATCGTCGACCTTAATGCAATACCGGTGACGATGCCGGGCAGGGCTAAGGGCAGCACAAGCAAAAAGCTCACGGCTTCGCGCCCAAAAAACTTGCTGCGATTTACTGCTGCCGCCGCTAGCGTTCCCAGGATGATCGCCAATAAGGTGGCCAATAGCGCGACGCGTACACTTAATCCGAGGGCGGCCCATAGATCGTTTCTTCCCATCGCAATGCCGAACCATCTTGTTGTAAAGCCCGGCAACGGAAAAGTAAACGTTAGCTCATCCGTAGTGAAGGCATATAAAAAGATAATCAACACTGGCAGATTGAGAAACAGGACCGCCGCTAAAGCCATCCCCAGGATTCCAAGGGGAGCCCGTTCCTTTCTATTTTCCGTTTTAGATGGCATCGAAAGCTCCTAATCTGCGCGCCAGGATCAGGTAGATTCCCATAATGACCATCGGGATGCTAGTCATCGCCGCGGCCAGCGGAATATTCCCGGAAGTGCCCTGATGAGATAGCACCGCCTGGCCAATGAAATAACTCGAGTTGCCCATGACGGACGGGACAATGAAATCACCCAGGGTCAATGAAAAAGTGAAGATAGACCCCGCGATCATTCCAGGCAACACCAAAGGCAAGAGAACATAGCGGAACGTCTTGCGTGGCCTGGCTCCCAGGTCTCCTGAGGCCTCCAGCAAAGACTTAGGCACGCGCTCAAGGGCCGCTTGAATCGGCAGCACCATATAAGGCAACCACACGTACACAAACACAAGGAAAATGCCGATCGGTGAAATGGATAAGGAGGGCCCTCCAATGGACGGAAAACTGAGCAGCCAATCCATTGCAGAGCTGAGGTGCAACTGCCCGATCATCCAGCTCAGGATGCCTTCTTTTGCAAGGATCAATTTCCACGCATAGACCTTAACTAAATAGCTTGACCAAAGCGGCAGAGTGATAGAAAGATAAAGAACTGCCTTCATCCGCTGGCTGGCGTAACGCGCCATGTAATAGGCAAGCGGGAAAGCGATCAACAACGTTGCCAGGGTAACCGCCGCAGCCATAGAAGCAGTGCGTTGCACGATATCCAGGTTCGATGCGGTAAGAAGCTGGGCATAAGTGCTTAAAGTGAATTGGCGCACCACTTGGCCGGTGAAGTCGTCCAGGCGAAAAAAACTTTGCAAAAGCATAGTAAATAACGAACTGAGATAAATTCCGATCATCCATAGCATCGGTGGGCCGAGCAGCAGAAAGAACGCCAGCCGTGCATGGCTATAAAGAAAATTAGAAAGGCGTTGAGCAAAAGAGCGGGGCAATGCGGCCGGGATTTTCATATCGTTTTTTAGTGGCTGGCGATCTGTCTGCAGTGGTCTTTCTCCCAAAAAAGTTGGACGTCCTGTCCTAGCGCAGACTGCCCCTTACTGCTAGTGGTGATAAGGTTTTGCTGCACCACGGTGAGCGAATTACCACTCTCGATCTCCACCTCGTAGCGCGTGTACATGCCCAGGTAAATAACATCCCTGATTCGGCCCTTCGTCGTGTAGCCACCCTTTGGCGCACCGACCCCCGCTTGCAGAATATGAATTTTTTCGGGGCGGATGGAAAATGTTGCGTCTTTACCGATGATGCCTTTTGCCGCTGGCCCACTGATTAAATTGGAAATGCCCACAAAGCCTGCCACAAATACTGAAGCTGGAGCTTCGTAGATCTCGGCGGGTGAACCCACTTGTTCGATTCTGCCCCGGTTGAATACAGCCAGCCGGTCGCTCATCGTCAGGGCTTCTTCTTGGTCATGGGTCACATAGACGAAGGTAATGCCAACTTGCTCCTGCAGCGCCTTTAGCTCGACCTGCATTTCCTGGCGTAACTTGAGATCCAGCGCGCCCAGGGGTTCGTCGAGCAACAGCACGCGCGGTTTCAGGATCAAGGCGCGTGCTAAAGCAACCCGTTGGCGCTGGCCCCCGGAAAGCTGGCTGGGTTTGCGTTTGCCCAAGCCGGGCAGACGTACCAGTTCCAGCATGTCCTCGGCCAATTTTTCGCGCTCGCCTTTGGGCACATTGCGCACCATGAGCCCATAAGCCACATTATCGAGGACGTTCATATGCGGGAAAAGTGCATAATCTTGAAAAACAGTATTCACTTGACGCTCGTAGGGAGGCAATTTAGAAACTTCCTGCCCGTGTAAGAAGATTTGGCCCGTGGTTGGTTGATCGAAGCCAGCTACCATGCGCAGGCAAGTGGTCTTGCCGGAACCCGAGGGGCCCAGCATGGTGAAAAACTCCCCGTCTTGAATTTCCAGGTCGACGCGATCGACCGCCTTCACGTCACCAAAGTGGCGGCTTACATTTTGGAAACGAATGGCGGGTGGGGTTTTCGTATTCACTAGCTAAGCGAAATCATTACATGCTTAGAAATTTGGTAATCGCCCATCGCTTCGGAGGAGAGGTCTTTGCCAAAGCCAGATTGCTTGAAACCACCGTGGGGAGTTTCTGAGGTAAGCGGGATGTGGTCGTTCACCCACACCGTGCCGAATTCAAGAGCGGCCGAAACGCGCATGGCTCGCCCGACATCACGGGTGAACACAGAAGCGGCCAGACCGTAAAGCACATCATTGCCCAAAGAGATAGCCTCACCCTCACTTTTGAATTCTTGCACAGTGATCACCGGCCCAAAGACTTCGCTTTGGATGATCTCGTCTGTCTGCTTCACGTCGCAAATAACGGTCGGGGAATAATAAAAGCCATCATCGAGGCCTTTGGGTACGCTGCCGCCCGCCAAGATCGTGGCGCCCTGTTTCTTGGCGCGATCCACGAAGCCGGCCACGCGGTCGCGTTGGGCGGCCGAGATCAACGGCCCTACGGTCACCTCGCTTTCAAAAGGATCGCCAACTTTCACAGCCTTCATGGCTTCGGTGAGCGCCTCTTTGACTTGTTTGAACTGCTTGCCCGCGGCGTAGACGCGCGTAGCTGCGGTGCAATCTTGCCCGGTGTTGAACGTGGAGGCCAACGTCACTTTCTGCGCCACCAGGGAAATATCGGCATCGTCGAAGACCAGGATTGGGGCCTTGCCGCCCAATTCAAGATGAACGCGCTTTAACGTATCGGCGGCAGTTTTCATGATCGCCTTGCCGGTCGCTGTTGAGCCGGTAAGGCTGATCATGCGGATATCGGGATGCTCGACAATGGCCTGGCCGGTTGCATTGCCGCCGCTGATTACATTGATCACGCCGTCGGGAAAGCCGGCTTCCTTGGTTAGTTCGGCAAGCATCAACGCGGTCAGCGGTGTGGCCGGGGCAGGTTTGAGCACCACAGTGCATCCGGCGGCCAGCGCCGGGCACATCTTCCATACCGCCATCATGAGCGGATAATTCCAGGGGGCAATTTGACCCACCACCCCAACCGGCTCTTTGCGGAAGATGCTGGTAAATCCGGCCGCATATTCTCCAGCATGCGAGCCGTGAACATCTCGGGCCGCCGCCGCAAAAAAACGGATATTGTCAATAATGAAAGGCATATCTGCGCCTTTGGAGACGAACTCAAAGGGCTTGCCCGTGTTCACGGATTCCATGCGAGCCAGCTCATCAGATTTCTGCTCCACCAAAGTAGCCAATTTCAACAAGGCATTGGAACGCGCAGCGGGGGTCAATTTCGACCAGCGTCCATCAGTAAACGCGGCCTTTGCAGCTTGAACGGCTCTGTCCACATCCGCGGGGCTTGCATCCGGCACCGTGGCGATGGTCTCGCTATTTGCGGGATTGATGATGTCCATCTTCTTCCCCCCTTTGCTGTCCGCCCATTTTCCGTCAATCCATAATTTGTAGTCCATGATGACCTCTGAAAATTGAAGATCTCCCTGTGCCCTCACGGGCACAGGGAGATTTGGATATGGGACGTCTTGTTAACGACCGCCGATGACGGCGATGTAGTTGGTTACCCACTCGTGGTACGGCACGCATTCACTACTGCCGTCGCTGCACACTGCAGTGGGAGTGCGCCAGAAGGAAATCTGGTCAAAGTTCTGCAAACCATTGATGTCGCAGCCTTCATCTGTGAGCAGTTCATTGCCTTGGCAGGCTGAAAGAACAGCCGGCACTGAGCCAAACCAAGCGGCCAGATCACCCTGGAGTTTCGGATCCAAGGAATGTTCCATCCACAGGTAGGCACAGTTAGGATTCGGCGCGTCTACATGCATCATGGTCGTATCTGACCAGCCAGTTGCCCCTTCCACCGGGATCACACTGGCAACGGGCACATCACTGAACTGCAAGAAGTTAACCTGGAACGGCCAGGAGCTGCTGGCAGCCACGCCTTCATTGGTGAAGTCATCCATCTGGATGAAGGCATCGTGCCAGTAGCGGCCGATCAGATCACGCTGCTGCCTCAGTAGGTCGAGCGCGGCGTTGAACTGGTCTCGAGTCAACGAGTAGGGATCATCAATTCCCAGGTCAGGATTGTGAGCTTTCAGGTACAACGCTGCATCGGCGATGTAGATGGCGCCGTCGTAAGCCTGGACGCGGTCGACGTTGGATTCACCATCGGGCAGAGTCATCTCTTCAAAGACAACGTCCCAGCTCGTGGGTGCTTCGTCGCCAAACACCTCGGTGTTGTACATCAACACGTTGGAGCCCCATTGGTAGGGAACGCCATAGTGCTTCCCGTCAACCGTGTTCCATGGGGCGCTTTGTAAACGCGGATCCACGGTGTCCCAGCTTGGGATCAAGTCTGTGTTGATTTCTTGCACCATGCCGCCAGAGATGAGACGGTTGCTGGCGTCGCCCGATGCGGTTACCAGGTCGAAGCCGCCCTCGTTCATCAGGGCAACCATCTCGTCAGAGGTCGCGGCAACTTTAACATTGACCGTGCAGCCGGTTTCGGCTTCGAAACCAGTGACCCAATCGTAGGCCGGGTCGGTCTCGCCGCGCTCGATGTAACCAGCCCAGGCGATGATGTCTACCTGGCCCTCTCCTTCGCCAACGGACTGCAACGGGCCCCCGGCAGCTACCTCGCCGCCTCCACTGGGAGCAGCCGCACCACCGCAAGCAGCCAGGAGCAGGCTAATTGCGACGGACAGCATAAGTAGGGACTTGCTTAGTTTTTTCATTTCTTCCACTCTCCTCGTTAGTTTAGTAATGCGATTCAAAAACAACCGTGTCCAGATTTTCGAAAAAGTCGTGGGCAGCCTCCTCTCCTATTCCCAATTTTGGGTTAAACAGCCGGCGTTGGCTTGCCGAGTTTTCTTTTGGCCGAAAACCATCTAAATTGTTTTGTTTGAAGCTGGATTTGACCTAGTAAACCGACGGAAGCTTTTCGCTTTTGACCAGTAAGCAGTAAAAACATTCCGCAAACTCGGCGGAATGAACTCTGCGCCCCTGTGAGTAAAACTGCTGCCCACTAGTGAGAGCATTTTAGCATAGCTTTTATTCCACCCAAAAAACTGCTTTTTTTACCAAAATTTACCGATCAAGGTTTGAGCAAATAGGCTTAGAGTAACTCCATGTATAATCCCAAACAATAGGATTTTTTGCCGCCAGAATTAACGGGAGAACCGCAATGGCTCAAACCCCTTCATCATTTCCAATGATTTCGCCTGTCTGGACAAGATATAGCAATATCCTCGCGGAGCGGGGCGAGGGCAGCTACCTCTACGCCCAGGACGGCCGAAAATATTTGGATTTTACGACCGGCATCGGAGTCGCCAACACCGGCCACTGCCATCCCAAAGTGGTTGCCGCTATCCAGGAGCAGGCCGCCAAGCTGATCCACGGGCAGGCCAATATCGTCATGCACAAGCCCATGCTAGAGCTCGTCGATGAACTACACCAGATTATGCATCCAAGCCTGGATGCATTTTTCTTTAGCAATTCCGGCGCCGAGGCTATTGAGGGCTCGATCAAACTGGCCCGGTTTGCAACCGGCCGCCCTAACGTGATCGTCTTCCAGGGCAGCTTCCACGGGCGCACCGTGGGCACCATGTCGCTCACTAACTCTAAAACAATTTACCGCGCCGGCTATCAGCCGCTCATGCCCGGCGTTTTTGTCGCCCCATTTCCCTATGCGTTCCGCTACGGCTGGGACGATGAGGCGGCAAGCCTCTGGTGCCTGGAGGAGCTTGAATTCATTTTGACCACGCAGACCGCCCCGCAAGAAACGGCGGCCATCCTCGTTGAGCCCGTGCTGGGCGAAGGCGGGTATGTCGTGCCGCCCAAATCCTTCCTGCAAGGCTTGCGCCGCATCGCAGATGAGCACGGCATCTTGCTGGTGCTGGACGAGATCCAGACCGGCTTTGGGCGCACGGCGCGCTGGTTTGCGTATGAGCATTTTGAGATCGTCCCGGATATCGTGGCCATCGCCAAGGGCCTGGCTTCGGGGATGCCGATCTCCGGGGTGTGTTCCCGCATGGAGTTAATGAGCCGCTGGGCGCCGGGTTCCCATGGCGGCACCTTTGGCGGCAATGCGGTGTCGGCGGCTGCAGCGGTGGCCACCATTCGCGCCATCCGCGAGGAGAAGATGCTCGCGAACGCCGCCGCGCGCGGGGAACAATTGATGGCCGGGCTGGCTGCCTTCCAGAAGGAATTCAAAGCCTTTGCCGACCTGCGCGGCCTGGGCTTGATGATCGGCTGCGAATTCCGCGATGAGAGGCGCAAACCGAACAAGGAGCTCACCAAAACGATCCAAAAGATCTGCCTCGAAAATGGCTTGTTGCTGCTCACTTGCGGGCCCTGGGATAACGCCCTGCGCATGATCCCTCCCATTAATGTCAGCGCCAGCGAGGTGGATGAAGCCCTGCAGATCTTCGGGGCAGCGCTGGATTCTGCGGCGAAGTAACATAAGTTTTAATTGTTTTAACGACCCCAATACCACACACAGGTCGTTAAAACTTGATAAGTTGTAATGTAATGACGAGAGACACAGCCTTGTTACAACTTGACGATAGCGCATAAACCCCCCATAGTTAAACGCAAAGTGGCCGCCGGTTGGCAGCTATGAGCGGGATTAAAGCATGGGAGGGAGAAGAGGTTGGGAAGGTAGACAGGATATCAAGGGAGGAAATTTTTTCAGTTCTACTGAAGCGAAAGAATATACTCGTCAAGTTTTTCGAGCATGTCATCAATAGTTAGTAATTCTTTCGGCGAAGACCCAACGATATGGTCGATATAAATTGGTTTCTTTAATTCAGTTAGAAGATTTGCACTTTTGTTTCCCTTAGCAGCGTGGTGGTATATCTGGCCGGTAATAATTAGATTATATTTGGTTTGTCCTCTTTTAAGACCTGCTAAGATATCGGTGTTTTTAAGTTTAGAATTTGGAACAAAGACAGCATCCCAATCAGTTGCTTTTAACCCATACTTAGAAAAATAATCCCTAAGTTTTTTTTGAAATAACTCTTTGTCAGCAATTTCGCCAATTACACAGATATTAAATGGCGTACTTATCTTTATTTCTCTAACGACGTCACCACTTTTGGGTAGATGGACTAGAGCCTGCTTTAAATTACGAATAGTTTTAGTGGCATTCTCTAAATCGATTTTGAGAATTTCTTTCTCCAAGTTAGAATCGTCAAGGTTTTTAATCGATTTATTTAATTCGGTCTCATAAAGCTCCATTAATTCTTCGTCTTCTTTAGTTTTTTCTGGCTCTTTTGCAGAAACCACCTTTCGGCTTTGGCTAAACCTAATTAAGTTTTCTTCAAATTTTGATTTAAACGTTTCTAGGGTTTGATTTTTTAGTGACCGGAAGAAATTAAAATAATCGATTGGAGAGACAATGAAAAAAAACATGTTCTCCGTTCCTTTGTATTTTTTCTGATATTCTCTTCCCGCATTTAGTTTTAACAAATTTTCGTTTTTAAAATCATGGTCATCCTTTATTTCGATAATAAGAATATCTTTCTTCGTCTTAATAATAAAATCGGGATAAAAGGCATAGTAGCTGTTGATTGTTTTCCCATTTTTCCTATATGCGATACCAAAGAATTTACTTTCAGTTGCCCCATTTTTAAACCACCACAAAACATCGTTGTCAGATTTCTCAAGTCCTTCTATAAATACTCTTTCGGGTTTAGACCATTGCTGTTTACCATTTTTATCTTTTTTTACAAAATATGGCTTTAGCAGGGACTTCTTTAGTTCCTCTCTAATCACAAAATTATCGAACACACTAATGATTTCTGGTATTTGCCATTCATTATTGGATATTACTTCGTCAGCTCTTTCTGGAAGTGATTTATATTTGGTTTTCGCTACTTCTATTAGGTCGACAAAATCAGATCTGTTTATGGGATTTAGTACTATCGCAGCGATTTCATCTTCGTTATCAATTCCATAATTGCTCTTAAAAAATGCCCGAACACTTGATTTGATTATTCCCGCAGATCGAGTGCCGTCAGCAAAAGGAAAAGTTAAGGATCTTGCGAAAGAAGTGTATTCTGCACAAACCTCTTCTCGATCTCTAATAATTGTCCTTTCTTGGTGAAATTCTACAGATTGTTTTTTATCCAACTCAGAGATTTTCCCTTCGAGACCTACATTTTTTACGAAAGTAATTTTGCCAATGTTTATTTTCTTGTCAGTGATCTTTAATTCTTTTGAGGCTTCAAACAAACAATCTTTAAATCCGCCGGACAGTCTGGATAATTCCCTCTTTCGCCTAACAAGCTCGCTTGGCAAGTACAGGTCTCTATAGATTGAATTATCACGGATCATCTGATCCTTACTCACGTAATCTTTTGCTAAATCCTCCACAATTTCGAAATTATCCGAAGCCGTATAAACATAGCCCACATTCAATGCGGGGTGTTTGTCATAGTGCTTTTGTTGAGGCATTCGCATAATTCTGCCAAGAGTCTGGATATTAAAAACATAATTTTCGGCATTCCATTCCCGTTGAAGTAATAAAATGCTCGCTCGTGGGCAATCCCATCCAAGTGCAATCGCTTCCTTAAAAACCAAGACCTCCACATCACTATCGTCCCTGTCAAGATACTCTAGGTTGATTTTCTTATCTTTTGGCGCAAGCCAGAGGCCTAAAGTTTTGCTTTCGAGTGTGATTCGTTCCTTATCAAGGATTTCAATTATTTTGTCTTCAGGCTCCCGCACGTCCGATTGTCTTTTCTTTGGAATTTGAATCAACAACAAGGGATTGATATTAGTGCCTTCTGCTTCATATAGTTTCTTTAGCTCTTTCCTCTTTTTTAATGCTTCCCGCACTATATCTTCATTTGACTGAACTCGGCCCAAGCCAGGGTTTAATTGCACTTCCTCCTTGATCATGCCTTCAGCAACTACTTCGCTTAATTTGACTGTAATCTTATGATCATTGGTTACGCCTTCTTTGGGTGTTGCAGAAACCTCAATAGTAAGTTTCGGCGCTATTACGTCAACAATTTCCTGAGATTTACTTGTTTTAGCAGTTCGATGGCTCTCGTCGATAATTAAAACAATAAGCCTTCCTGCCTCTCTAGTGTTTTCGATTACTTTACTCAAATTCCAATCATTCTCATTGTCCGACATAAACAAAGAAATGCCTTCTTTGTTTAGGCTATCCCAGTTTACAAAGGCAATTTGATTTTGCTCAATTTCATTATTTTGAATCTCGCCAATATTTATGCAGTCGAGAAGTTGTTCGTTTTCGAAATGCTTTTCAAGTTTGCTCTTGCTTTGCTCATGCAAATAATTTACCGAAATCCATACAAACGCTAAATCTTTCTCTCCTGTCAATTCTTTGACAATCTGAGACATGGACTCGGCAAGCATTATTGTTTTCCCGGCGCCAGTTGGCGCCTGAAAAACTATTAATTTAGGGTCCTCATCGCGAACATAACCAATCGACGTCGAAACGAGCTCGTCAATATATTTTTTTTGGTAAATTAGTTCTTTCATAGGTGTCGAGGTTTGTACAAATCTTTATTTATCTTGCGATAAACATTTAATATCACTTCGGGTATGGGTTTAACCGATTGTAAATTTTCAAGATTCTCAAAGTCTTCTTCTTCGTAGGTGTGATCATAACTAAACACATAAACAACAAGGGGTTTCTTGTATCTTTTTAGCTCTTTTTTGAAAAGGCTTATGGTATCTTCATCATAAATAATCCCAGTCATCTTTTTATCGCTTTGATAAATCGAGAATGCATCCTTTTTTCTAAATACTTCCTCAAAAGTTGATTCTGCAAGGCACAGCATTTCTGTGCATTTTGAAGTTAAAACTCTCTTATCATTATCCGTCTTTACGCCTTCAATTAGTTCGGTCGAATAATATCTAAGATTCCCACCTAATCCGTTAATTTTCTTCTTATTAGTAGAATAACCAAGTAGGACTTTCTTAATCCTTGGATAGCAAATGTCACTTGCTATGCGCTTTCCGGTTTCGTTATTATCTTCATTGTCGGTACAAAGTATGAATTGTCTGCGACCTTTGTCTTTCTTGTTAAGTTGCAACACTGCATGCCCCGTTGTACCCGAACCAGCAAAAAAATCAAGAATTACTGAATCGCTATAACTAACCAATTCCAAAATATCTGCAACGGCATAGAGGGACTTTGGGTATGGAAATCCATGTTTATTTCCAAGGATATTATTTAGAATAGTAATGCCATTGCTAGATGCGTCATATCTTGGGCTATACCAAACCGTTTTTGGTTTTTTACCCTGAATATCTATAATTCTACGTTTCTTGAAAAGCCTGTTGCTCCCTTTAACCTTCCTGACAATTAGTTCAGTTTGCCATCTATCTGCAAATGTTTCTTCTCCCCAACGCCATGTTTTTTCCTCTCCTTTTTCATTAATGGGCAACAGTTGAACGTAATCCTTTTGCTTTTTGAGTGATAGTTCCTGAGACTTTTGGTTGTAGTAGATAGGATAAAAAAGATTGGGTCTAGTTGATCTATCTGAGTTGTTACCCGTTCTCATGAAGGAAGTTTCAGCGTAAGCGGATATATCATCATGTTTATTAAATTCATCTAGTTCTTCTTCCTTGAAATCAAAGGTTTTTACATTTGCTTTATCTTTATTCTTCGCGTAAACGAGTAGGTATTCATGCATAGTCGCAAAAAATCTATCGTCATTTCTACCCCGTGGATTATGTACAACAACGATTGTTCCCATCCGATTTTGTTCACCAAGCAATTCATCCATTAGGCTTCTCAGTGTATGGTGTTCATAATCATCGATAGCAACAATAATTACGCCTCGATCTGAAAGCAAAGGCTTGGCAAGGCGCAATCGTTTTGACATAAAAGAAAGCCACTTGCTGTGTCTGTAGCGATCATCCTTCTCGACATAATGATTATTATATTTCCAGCTTTTACTACCGGTGTTATAGGGAGGATCAATATAAATTACGTCAACATTTTTCTTATGCGTATAATTAAGTACAGATAAAGCGTGATAATTTTCCCCTTCAATAAAAATATGGTCTATTTCGTTTTCGCCAGTTGAAATTGTTTTGTCACTAATATTTTTTAGAATTGGTAATGAAGATTTGTTTTGCTCGATAGCGTCTTCTTGCCTATCCTCCCAAACAATCCCGAATTTTTTACGTTTCAAAAGCTCCTTGTATTCATGGAGCAACTTGTCTCTTGACCAGTTTTGAAAATCCTTTTTGGGCATAATTGAATGAACTCTGATTTCGGATTATAGCATCGGGCTGCCCAACTAATTCCTCTCCTTAGCACGTCACCCGCTGCCAGGGGGCGGGTCCATAGGACATCTATGTCCCACGGCGGGGTGTGGTGTCAAAGACCCCGCGAAATTAGAAGATAGATTCCCCAGCCCATCTCAAAATACTCCAATTCGCTCCCCCTCTGGCCATCAGGCAAGCCCATCACAAAACGAACACCTTGACATGTCCCCATTTGAACCTTGACAAGAAGTAATTACCCTTAAGCCATCGAAAAGTAATCACTTCTAGGGTGGTAAAACACCTCCTTGGAGTTCGCCACTTTTGCGAACCCTGAGCAAACGCCGTTTTTGCGTTTGCTAGAAAGCAAGCATCCTTGACATCTCAAAATACTCTAAATTGGCTTCGCGCTGCTTGCTCACCACCTGCTCCAGCGGCACGGGCAGCACGTCGCGGCCCTGCAGGCCCACCATCACGTCGCTTTCGCCGGCCAGCAGGGAGTCCACGGCCTTGACGCCCATGCGCGAGGCCATGAGGCGGTCGAAGGCGGAGGGGCTGCCGCCGCGTTGGATGTGGCCCAAGATGGTGATGCGGGTGGAAAAGCCCACCTTGAGCTCGTCCAGCCTTTTGGCCAGATCCTGGATTCTCACTTTGGCGCCCTCAGCCACGATGATGATCGAGTGGGTCTTGCCGCGCTGGTGGGCGCCCTCCACGGAGGCGGCCACCTCGTCGATGGTGAGCGGCTGCTCGGGGATGAGCACCACTTCGGCGCCGCCGATGACGCCGGCCATCACGGCCAGGTAGCCGCAATTGCGGCCCATGGTCTCGATGAGGAAGGCACGGCGGTGGGAAGAGGCGGTGTCGCGCAATTTGTCGATGGCATCGCAGATGGTGTTGAGGGCGGTGTCCACGCCGATGGCCATGTTGGTGCCCCAAATATCGTTATCGATGCTGGCCGGGGCGCCCACCACGCGCACGCCGCGGGCAGCCAGAGCGCGGGCGGCGCGCATGGTGCCGTCGCCGCCGATGACGACTAGGGCGTCGATGCCGGCCTTCTTCAGTTGAGCAACGGCTTTATCCTGGCCGGCGGGCTCGTAGAATTCCTCACTGCGGGCCGTGCCCAGCACGGTGCCGCCGCGCTGGATGATGCCGCCCACGTCGCGGGCGGTGAGCGGGCCCCAATTGCCATCCAGCAGGCCCACGAAGCCCTCACGGATGCCGACGACTTCGCAGCCGTTGAACAGCGCGGTGCGCACCACGGCGCGGATGCAGGGGTTCATGCCCGGGGCGTCGCCCCCGGAGGTGAGTACGCCGATGCGTTTAATGTCAGTCATGTTCCAATTTAATCACTCTTTCATCCCAACCGCGTGGAGTTTGCCTCATTTGCAAACTCCATAAGCAAGCGCTGCATTTGCGCTTGCGTAGCTCATATATTGTTTTAATCTTTTTTGGGAGAATCTGCCCTGTAAATTCAGCGCGGATAAGTTGTTAGTTGTTATTTTGCTTAAGCCTCGCCGCGTGATAATTACATCTTGATCGCCGCGACCTTGACAGGGATTTTATCTCTCATCTCGGATGGAGTTGTGGCTCCCGTAGGGGTACCCACCTGCAGAACGAGGTTAGGGTGGATCCTTCGCTTCGCTCAGGATGACAAGCAGGAGTTTATTGGAAAGTGATGTCTTCGACGCGTAAATTATTGGGCCCCAGCATTGCTTCCAAGCGCTGGATGAGATCGTCGTTGAGGTCGGTGGTCTCGTTGGGAAATTCAAGCAAGTAACCGCTGCGGCCCTCGAAGACGTAGAAGGTGAAGCGGTCAGCGCCGGGATAAGAGATCAGCGCCCCATGCACGCGGCGCATATAAAGGATGTCGCGAGCCTTATCGCCTTTGCTGCGCAGATAAATGGTGGCCATGCGCAAAGGACGCTCACCCTTGGGGCGCGGCGTGGGCGGCGGGGTGATGAAAGGCAGCGGGCCGGGGTCGGCGGGAGAAGGTGAGAGCACGGCGCTGAGGCCGGCGCCGAATTCCTGGACGGCGGAATCCACCAATTCGGTGACGGTGCCTGCGGGCAGCTCCGCCGGCTCTGATTCTTCGTCGGCCGCCAAGGCAGGTTCGAGGACAGCGGCATCGGGCAGCGGAACCGCTGCGGGTTCCTGGGAATCTGGCGGCGGGGTGACGCCGGCCGGCAGGTGCTCTTCGATCAAAAGTTCCCAATCATGTGGGAAAGTCTCGGGCGGTTCGGGGATGTCTTCATTATCATCAAGTGGCTCGGTAGGTTGAATTTGGTTATTGGGAAGATGACTCTGCAAGGATTCCTCGGCGGCTTGAAGGCCTCCTCGGAATAACACATCAGCGGGAATGGGCTGGGATTCAATCGACGGTGATTGGCCAGATTCAACTGGAATAGTAATATTCAACTTGCTATCTATCTTGTCGGCGAGGATCTTGCCTTCGTTATTTTTGCTATCCAG
>Ga0214473_10000764_pt1 | contig 44239 bp, 66 predicted proteins | sample RVTome_7_FD_203509 | JGI IMG/M metagenome (GOLD analysis project Ga0214473, IMG submission 203509) | Soil microbial communities from uranium-contaminated site in the Upper Colorado River Basin, Wyoming, United States - RVT98D197 | ecosystem: Environmental > Terrestrial > Soil > Contaminated >...
TAGGTAGCTTGGAAGGCCTTGCGCAGGAGCGTCTTATATTCGGGAGTATTGACTATTTTCTCTTTTTCGGCTAACGGGAGTCTTTCAAACTCTTCCGGTGTCAAATCCTGCCAGCGTTTAGCAATTAGCGAAGATTTCCCGCCTGGTTTTTCGACCTTCTTAGCATTCACCATTTTCTTTTGTTGTTCTTGTTGTTTTTTCTGTCCCGCCTCGTACACAAACTTAAAGAGTTCCTCTCCCTTGTTTTCTAATAAATACCTTCCGTAGGCTTCCTGCATGGGATTAGATTTAGTTTCTCCTGCTCGTCTGAGTATGTCAGGGTTGGAATTCAGGATATCGGTCAATTCGTCCAGAGAGGCTAAGACCTTACGGCCTTTAGTCTCACTTGTGGATACTAAGGAATTGTACCATTTCTCCTGTAGAAGCGGCAGGAAAGCACCCATAGCCGACATCAGTTGAGCGTTGGTTTGTTCTAACTGGTCCGCTCCGGTAATTCTCCTGATAGTCTTAAAGTAGCCCCGTGTCCACTTTTGTTCCTCAGCTTGTTCCTCAGTAAGATTATTTTCCTTTAGAAATTCCTGATAAACTCTTTCCGAGGGTTCGACTTCGGGAGTAGTGGCCTTTTTGACGGCTTCTTCTATCAGTTTGGGCAAAGGCGCATCCCCAGTAATGCCTAAGTCTTTAAGCGTTTTTTTAAGTTCGCTTTCCTTTTGGCGTTCCTGGGTAAAACCCTTGCGTCCTTCCTGATAGTCTTTAAGAACTGCTTCAATTCCGCCCTTTTCGGCATAGTCCTCAAACCCGAATTTCTTCAGAAGGTCGGTCTCATCGAGAGGTTCGATGTCTGCTTCTTCTGAGGTTTCGGTTTTGGTTTCTGCCGATTCTTCGGTCTCGGTTTTGGCGGTTTCTTCCGAGACTTCTTCACCAGTTTCTTCAGTGGTTTCCGTCTCGTCTGTTAAATCAGGGAGGACTGGCTTTTCAGATTCAGCCCATTCCTTTTTTTCTTCAGACGTTTCCACCACGGTTTTCTCTTCTGGCATTTATCAACCTTTCCTTTATCTAATTTTGCTTACATCAAATTTGTTAATGAGTCCTACCTGTTTGAAACTTGTCTTTTCTTCAACTGTCTCAATTTCTTTCTGTAACCGCCGGACTTCCTCGGTTGAACCTTCCAGCATAGCCACAACCATTTCAATCCCTCTGGCTACTCCCTGATACTGTGCATCCAGACACATTTCGCTGAAAGGATTGACAAAAACTTTAGGGTGAAGCCGGTAAGAATTGAAATGAGTCGCCGTGCGTTTGAGGACTTCCAGAAAAGTCCTGCCTTCGGGGGTATAGGTAAAGTCCCTGGCGACTTTGGCTTCTTCAAAATCCTGTTGTAACTGTTCTAACGTCCGTTCGGTTTTTTCGTCCATTTAGAACCTGCCCCATTTACTGCGTGCATAATAAATCATTGAAATTCTTGAATCTGAACCGTTGCCAGTAATTCCATTAACTCTAAAGCGATACCCCCTTATCCCTGAAGTTGGTGTACTAAACGCTTTGAATCCATAGGTTACAGTAGTAACGGTAACAGAATCCAGGTTTACCCAATTAGTCAAATTGCCTGAACCCTCTAAGACTATATAAATAGCAACCGAATCGGTACCGATGGTGTCGGTGGTTCTATACCAGACTGAGACACCGTCATATTTATAGCAGTCATCGAAGGCTTCAGAAGTATCATCTGCAGTTCCAGCGATGTTCCACTTGAAATCCTGTTCTGTGGCGTTGAAAAGCGAATCAGATTCAATAGGTTTGCTCCATTTGCTTGCGGCAAAGGCCAGAGTTGGCAAAACAATGAAGAGTAACAATAGTAATTTTTTCATCTTTTCTTCCTTCTGATTTTTCTACCTTTATGAGTCCCTGTGATAGTGCCTTTATTCTGGCTGGCGTAGAAAACTTGGGTGCCTTTTTCACTCCCATATTCCTTCATCATTGCTCGCTTTATCTTGCGTCCCTTTTTGCTCAAAGGCATTTTATATCACTTTCTTAAACTGATAGCCTTTATCTTTGACCATTTTGCAAAACTCCTCAAAGGAGACATTCTTTGAGGCTTTGACATTTTTGCGGTCGGGGACATCTAAAAATTCACCTACGTTATAGATGACCCGCTCGGAACGAGGCACGGGTGTTACCTGTCTGAAGGGCTGATTTGGCAGTCCTGGGCCAGCAGGCATATTAATAGTTCGGACAATGCTATGTTCTCGACCGTGCTTGACTACTAAGACTTGATTCTTGTCATTCTCAAAAAGCCAACCTGTCCGCAGGTCTTTTAAGTCCACCTTAGTTTTAAGCTCTACGTCTTCCGGTGGAGCTTTGGCGACTTCAGTCTCAAGGGGTTCTACTTCTTTTACTTTGGGCATAATTCTCCTATCCTACTACACTGGCTGCTAAGTTCTCCGGTGTTTTGGGAATTTGAGCCGGTGTGGTTTCTGTTTGTTCGGGAGGTTGGACTCCCATTGCTTTCATAATTTCCATTTTCTGTATTTCCTGTTGCATTTTCATAACTTGGGGCATAATCGCATCCAAGACCGCTTTCTTGGTAAGCGGGTCGTATTCGTATTCGTCTAAGTAGTGTTTTAAGACCTGGAATTGGGCGACTGGATTAGTAGCGACCAGAGGTGAAGTCATCAATCTTTCGTAGTGCCTGTCAGCCTGGACTTGCTTTAGGGCTTTATCGGCTAAAGCCGGAAGGGTGGGGATGAAAATATCTACGTTGACTAACAAATCTTCGGCGGTAAAACTTCTTAACTGGCCTGCCTGTCCGGTGAGGGCAATTTCGAGTTCAGGAGAAATGGTCTGCCGTAAAATAGTGAGCATTTTGTGTTTCAGTTTTCTCACCGATTTATAGACCTGTAAGATTGACAGGCCGATTCTTCTGCCTGCTCCGGCGTGTTTGATTCGGGCTTCGCCTAAAGTCGTATCGGCCTTCACGAAGGAAGAACCCATAATGTAATCTTCTGAAGCCGAAGTATTCTGGGCGGTCTCCCGAATCAATTTGATGCTGGCGTAAATATGCTCTAAATTGATAGCAGGAATATGAAGAGGTTTTACGGCATCCGCTCTTGAAACTGTCCAGATTTCTCTGGGCGAAAACGTGGGTTGACGGGGACTAATGACCGCACCGGATTCCTGTAGAAGCTGGGGATAGAGAGTATAAGTTAAGGTATCCTGTAGTTGATTGTGCAAGTCGGAGAGTTCATGCTGTAAAGGAGTCAAGAGGTCGGCAGTTGCCATTCCTTCTAATTTATTAGGCCGGGGACGAATGACTAAAGGCTCAAAGGGATAGCCGATACCGGCCATGTTCATTTCTTCAGGAGTGGATTCATCTAAGATTTCTAATTTCTTTTCGCCCTCTTTTCTGGAAAGCTCCGGCAGGAACCAATAGACTTTGTAAGAACAGTATCCGCTTTCATCAACCGTTTTAATCCAGGCTTCGGCTAAGGTGTAGTTATTTTTGTGGACTTCCCTGCCCTGACCTCGGCCTACCTGGTCTTCCTCTTCCCAGGCGTAGTCATTCAGGTCTTGTGAAGGCTCTTGTCTTTCTAAGAGTTCGTCTGAGATTTTATCTTTGAATCTTTCTTTGAGATAAAAGTAGTCCACCCGTTTGCGGTGAATGATAAAGGGTGAGTCTTCGATTCTAATAACATTGTAGTCATAGAGAATTTCATGGGGGGAAACCAGTTCAAAAACCGGCCCTCGATAGACTAATTTTTTCTTGAACTTCACTTCCGAAAGTGAAGACATGAGCCGTTCTAAGGAAAGCCCCTGAAGTTGTTCGGGTAAAATGTTTTCAATAACAGGCTCATCCTTATAGACTTCATCTATGAAAATTTTTACGAAGGCAACCGGATAGATTTCAGCAGAGGTAATCCACTCGGTAAGTTTCGTATCCCAGTCGGAGAAGTTCATGGCAAAATCAACTGCCGCATTACAGTTGGAGGCTTTTTGGGTAGCCAAGTCCCGATTGGGATTATTGGGAGTAGCCTTGAAATTTAAGACTTCGATATTACCCAAGATTTCGGCTACGATGGTGGCAACTCTTGAATCAATGGAGGGATTGATTAAGGGGATGAAAAGATTAGCCCGGCCATCGCCCAAAGCCGCCCGTTCAGCTAAGGCATCAGAAACTAAATTATAGAGTTTCCAGTTACTCTGAAGGCGGGTGGAAATTTGCTCAAAATTCTTTTTGCCTTCCGACCAACAGGACTGAAGATATTCTTCGGGCTTATCCAGGAAGAGACGATAAGAAGGCATCAGCGTCCCCTGCCCGCAGTCCAGAATCCCTGTTCTTGTTCATCAAGAGAAGGTCTGCGATTAGACTTTCCATAATTTTGGGAGGAACTAATTAAGAGTGTATATTTTGATAATGCGGCACGAGGTCTCCACCAATTACTGAACATTTTTTCTAAAGCGATTTCCAGGTTTTTATCGTTAAATAACCGACTTCTCATATTGGGCGTCCCGTATATTTATCGCACTTAAATTCTTTCCTGATTGGGTCGCCGAAGGCATCAGCGTCATCAACTGACTGGTAGAGTCTTCCGCCCCTTACGTAGTCTCTCATAATCACTAAAGTATTGACAAAAGCATCGAGTCTATCATTGTCTCCTGTTCCTCTGGGTAAAAGTTCATCCTCAATCCATTCCTTAACAGAGGGATTAGTGGCATCGAAAAGAACTGAGCCATTTTCAATCAGAGGCAAAACGTCTCTAAGACGAGCCTGCTTGGACTTAGTAGCTGGCAAATCGATAAAGCCGAAGGTAACGGGGATTCGCAAATTGCGGCATTTCTCTAAGAATAGAGCTTTTAGTCCCTTGCCTCCGACTGTATCCTGTAACCCGATAAAACTAAACTTGTGTTGCTTCTGTAACTCAACCATCCAATCGGCCACACCATCAATCAAAAGTTTCTGCTTTTCAATTCGGGTAAGAAAAGCCCTATCTGCAAATGCTCCCCGGCGGGCAATTTCCAAAAGAGCCATTCCAGTCGATGAAGAAATTTTGTAAGGGTCTTGAGTGAAGGCTTCATCAATCGAAAGGATGTTGATAAAGTCCGTGTCTTTGGGTATGGCAGAAAAGTAGTGCAGCCGGGAACGCAGAGCGTCTATATCCTGGTCGGCTGAGGTCTGACCCATATATTCCATCGCAAAAAGAGTCGGCCCCATATTCTCCTTCAAGGCCTCAATTTCCCCTTGAGGCACACCCGATTTCCAAGTAGAGAGCCCAGTAGAGTCAACGGCTACATATTTCTTTGCTACCCATTTAGAATACTGATTATGATAATTATCGGTAATCCGGGCGACTATGGAGTAATCAGTCAAACGGTTACCGATGATGTGAAGATTCTTGGGCCGACGGGAAAGTATCTGCCGGTTGAACCACTTCCAATCTTTATCAAACTGGTCTTTAGAAGCATTCTCATCAGTCTGTATGTCATCCAAAGTGGCATCGTCAGGATGAAAACCACGCCACTGATAACCCCGACCCTTACTGATTAACTCCGAACCATTGGGCAATTTCAAATGGTCTTTAGTCCAAGTCTCCTTACCTACCAAGTCTCCGAAAACCGAACGCAAAAGAGCATTAGACTCAAACTCCTCCTTAATATCCCCCAAAATCTCCTCCGCTAGCTCCGCCGTCTCCGAACCCATAAACATCTTCCGACCCCTAAAGTCCTTCTTACAAAAATCATTGGCCCCCGCCAAAACCTTATCCAAATCCCCATCATTATCTCGGCTCTGCTCGATACAAGAAGAACTAAAATCAACCTGCTTCAAAAAATCTATAATCCCCACCGAAGATAAAATGTTTTTAAGAAAACTCATTATCTTGGTCTTACCAAAATAAGGCGGTGCCTCCATACAAACCCGACCAAAGAAAAAAGAACTTATCCACTCTACCTGCATACCAGAAAACTGATAATTAAACTTGTGCGGAAAAAATAACTTCGCCAACCCAATTACAACCAAATCCCGCTGAGATAAAATTAACTTGTGGTTCGACTCACTCACCATTAAACCCTTATCTTCCATCTCTTAACTTTCTTAACATTCTTCTCAGACTCCACCCTACACTCCCCATTGCAACACGGACACCTAACTGTCTGATAACCCCTCTCTATCTTCTTCCATGCCTGTCCCTTACCTCTACAAAAATTACACTTCTCCTTCATCTTGTTCTTAAGAAAAAAGGCTGACCCGCTCCGATACTTTCGGAACTAAATCAGCCTTGCGCTAAAAACGCTTCGCTTCTTTACTACTTAAAATGTCAAAGAATTATTTCTAATAAGCTCCTGTTCAGCTTCACTCAACTCAACCGCTTTATTGAAAGAACGTGGCTCAAAATGCTCCTTCGGCCTGGACGGATATATCCTCTGACTTACCACCTTACCATCCACTACGTATATCCTAACCTGCCCAGTTAACTTTGTCAAGATAAATCTCTCCACCATCAACTGCCAAGAAGACTTCTCAACCATCTTTAACTGTTTGAACTTCCCTCAAAAGCTCTACAGTAGATTGTATATCTACCTTCGAGTTTCCACTCAAAACTAAAGGAGTTACTAACAAAGATATATACCCCAGTAAATCGTCTAAAGTAGAAACTTCCCAACTATCGTTCCCATTGAGAACAATTTTGTAAAACCCAGAACTTAATAATGTAATCTCAATCCTACCAACAATATCAGTCATACTTTTATCGGCACAACCTTCCAACTCATTCTCCTCTCCTTCTTAGTCGGATTCCGTTCGCTCATCCCCTCAGTCTCATATATCCTAAGTAAAAATCCTCGCCTAAAAATTATAGGCTTCAACTTAACAGTCCCTACCATCTGGTCTAATAACAAATTCCGAATAACCTTCTTAGAAAACTTTCCAGCCAACACAACAGAATCTCCAAACTGATTACGCCCATCTAAAGAAAAAGTCATACCTCTAACTCCACAAAAATTAAAAAAATCTGGCCATGAGCTATAACTCTAACAGCAAACCCAAAAGGGGCTTCGGCTCTCATTTCAGCCAGCCTTCTTTCTTTGCTTGAGCCTTACCCCAGATGAACTGGGGTATTCCAGGCTTATACTTTTTCTTAATAGGTTTAGTAGCTATCTTCTTATCTTTCTTCATATTGGCTTATAATATCAGGTGTAGATTCGGCCTGTTGGGGTGGATTACCTATATCTTGTAGTGTCTTGAAGCCTGGCTTACCCCTGGCCTTGCCTTTAAGCCAGCCTCTTAGCCTGAAGTTGTCTCTGATTAGCCTGCCTGCACTGTGGCGGGCAAGGTTAGCATCGTCTAAGTCTAATAGACGAGTAAGCTCTTCAATGCTTTTTTGGCTCATTTTAACCCTTAACGTAGCTTTATGCCCACTGTCATGCGTTATCGGCTCTATTAGAAGGTTCAGGTTGTACGTTTACAGGCTCAGGCGATACATTGGTCGGCTGTTCGACTGAATACTCAGCCTCTACTGCCCTACCCTGCAAGGCCACCCTTACAGCCTCATTTAAGACCCCTGCCAAGTCCAGACCTACATCCGGGCTGGCCTGCTTCTTATCCGGCTTCAGATTGGTTATATCGGCCGCAAGCTCAGTAAACTTGGCTCTGGCCTGCCAGTTAGGTTCAGAAGCCACCCTTTGACCATCATGATAAACCCCAGACTTAGCGTCCATTCCCCGTCTGATTCTCTTTAAGATAGGGAAGGGTAATAACTTAGCCTTAGCTAATAGACCTATAAATTCAGGGGAATGTTTGAGACGGGCTAATACTCGGTAAGATGTTACGTAAGGATGGGCATAGCCAGCTTTTATTCCAGCTTCTGCTACAGTTTGAGAGTTAGGTAGGGCAGCAATGAACCTTGCTTCTTTAAGTCTAACTTTGCCTAATCCTAATAAACCTTCTTCTGTTTCAATGTTAGTAGGTTCTGTCACAATGGCAGTATATAAGCCACTTTGGGTTTGTCAAGTCTTTTTTTTAGTCAACCGGGAAGAGGTCAGGTGTTTGGAGTTGGTTAGCGATGATTTCGGTCCGGGCTGTTTGGAAGTTATGATTAGAGATTAGGCCGCAGGATTTACAGATTAGGTCGGAGCCGTGCCATTGGGAGATATTGACAGAGATAGGGGATTGACAGCCTGGGCAGAGTGTGAGGCCAAGTAGTTCGTTAGTGGGTTTAACTGCTTGTTGGAAGGGGAGGGTCATTTGAGTTATTTTTTTTAGGTCTATAATATATTATGTAAACTAAGTCATCCCACTCCCTTCGGTCGTGGGTTTTACTTTATCAGTGTTTTACGGGAGTGGGGGATAATAAGGGGGAGAGGGTGTGGGTTTGTCAAGAGAAATCTTTTCCCTTTTGCAATTATTATTAGTTAAACTGCGATTTGCACAATAATAGGGTGTTTTCTTTAAAAGTGTTTAGGAACGGGGATTTTAGTGTCGGAAAGCTTAACACTGTAAGTTCTTATCGTTCAACATCTGTCGGATTATTGGACAGTAAGTGTCGGGATATTGGACGATTTACGTTTTTCTTTAACCTTACCCCTATTGTCCTGCAACAACTTACATCTGGCATAACAGTTGCTATACGTAATAGTGAACCTTAAAACCAGTGGAGGAAGCAATGAAAAAGCAGGAAGATTTCAAATTCATGGACAGTGGCTCAATATGTTTATTGAGACCTGTCAGTAAACGGGCCGAGGCTTGGGTAAATGAGAATATAGACCGGGGAGGTTATCAACCATACTGGCCTACAGTTGTAGTCGAACCAAGATACACTGAGAATGTGATTCAGGGTATAATGGACGATGGCTTAGCGATTCCCTTTTAACTCTTTAACAACCAGTGGAGGATAGAATGACTAATGAAGAAATTCTTAGGAAGGCAGTAAAGAGAACTTTTGAACTACTCCAGGAAATGTGCGACAGGCAGAGTTTAGAGTTAAGTAGTTCAGCCAAAGAGAATATCGCACTCATTACCGATGACGTATTATTCCCTGCGCTACTTGAATGTGCGGAGAACAATAAGAATAACGGCGGTCATTAAATCCGCCACTGGCAACTGGCTGGGGCCAGAATACCCGTACCGAGCGCAGTCGAGGTATCGGCCCCACTAGTTGAGAAAAGGAGAAAGAAAAATGATAAGTTTACGCAGAGATAAGCAAAGGCTCGGCTTTTTTAGAAGCTATGTTCAGATTGGAGAGTGGCTGACTCTGCATGGGACTACTGGCACGTATTGGGCAATACCTGGGAATATCAAAACACTGGCAGGAATGAAAGAAATTCATGTTGTAGAATTAGACGAAGGGGAACGTGAGATAGAAATGGAAGGGAGCTACTATTAACATGACAGCCCAGCTACTTAAAGAGCGTATCTTCCAATACCGGCAGGCCAGACACCTGAGCCAGGAAGAACTGGCCCATATTATCGGCGTGTCCTGGCATACCCTCCAACGCTGGGAGACCGGACATACTACACCCAGGGGTTTGCACAAGAGGACCATTGAAAGGATATTAGCTAAAGGAGAAGCAAAATGAATCCAAAAGAGCAATATATCAATTGTAAAAGACGGTTCGCCAGACTTTATCGCAATTTTAATGCTCTCTGGTCAACGGACGCAGAGGGATATTGTTCTAAATGCTGGATTGAGAAATTCGGCTATCCCGCTAAAGTTGTCAAAGTGGTGAGCGATAGCCGAACCAAAGTTAAGGCCGATAACTAAAGGAAAAAAGAGAATAACATGGACAGACAAACATTAGATATTATAGCTCGTAGGGCCTACTCAAAATACTATCGTGCTTATAAAAAAGCACATTGCTATTGGTGTGACAATCGACACTTCAGGTTTGAGCTTGTAAAATTTCTATTTCCAGGAGGTTATCCGGCCACATCAGTAGTGGTTTGCAAGAAATGTGCTGAGTTATTAGGGCCAGTTTATTATCCCTTACAATTTACGAAGGCTAAAGAAAGTCAACCGTCAACCGATAGGAGAGAGTAGTTCGACTGAGCTCACCATAAAGGAGAAGAGAAGATGGGAAAACATGATTGCGATATAAAGTGGAAAGAATTAGTCGGGGAAGGCGATTATAATGGCCAATGCAGACCCGAAAGAGGAGAATGTGAATGTGGGAAGATGTTTGAACGCATAGTTGTCTGGACTGAAAAAACTACAGGGGTTTGGAAAGTGGATTCCGACCTACAAGAATTAAAGGAGAGAACCGATGACAACTAAGCACAGCCCAACCCCTAAAGAATTGATTTGGCTTGAAGTCTTAGAAGGCTCAGGGTTAGTTTTACTTAAAGTAGGACGGGATTGTAGTGTGGTGCTTTCTAATAAAGATGTTCCAGTTGCTCAAGAAATCGTCCGGCGAGTGAATGGGTGGGAGAAAATGATTGAAGTAGCACAATTAGCCTCCAAATTATTAGTAGCGGATTCAGGCGATAGCCAGCTTTGCAAATTAAAAAGACTTTCCGACCAAGCCCTCACCGAAGCAGGAGAATCATGACTCAATTTATACACATCTTTTTAGAAATCGGTGGCTGGCTAATCCTGATCGGATTGGCCTTAGCCGGATTTGGGGCCTTCTGCTACGGCAGGGGGAGAGCCGTTGAACAACACCGGATAGCTAAACTGATTGAGAGAGGGATAATATGATAACAGAAAAAGAAATAAGGCGAGCAATCCGACATTTCGGCCTTAAAGCAGAAGATTTTGAGAAAAAGGGTAAATACGTGGATGGCCGGATTGAAAGAGAATTCGGAGAACTATTACGGTGGGTCTTGGAAGAAGAACAGGATACTTGGGATAATGAAAGTTTCGAGTGGGGAGATAAATGATAGAATACAGAAATCAAAGACCTGGAATCTTTCAGTCCAACTGGGCTTATCTTCTTTTCGGCGGGACTTTCTTGGGACTGATTCTTTTGTTAGTGTGGTGGAGTCCGCTATGGGAGTAAAGGGAGTAAGAAATAGTGGGCCTCATCCACTTACCAGAGATGCTTGGTATTATGACGACAAGAAAGGTTTTGTTATTATTTATGAACTAAGATTAGAAAATGGAGTGTATCTTCGTACTGTCCAGTTCACTATCCCTTGGAAACAAGTCCTGAAATCCGTTGATAACATTATCAGATTGCGAGCTTCTTTATATAAATCTGGTAAAAAGAAAGGCAAAAAATGATTCTAACTTTCCTCCACCTCGGCCATCTTTACCGCTATCATCATCCGACTTACTTTGCCACGCTCTACGTGGGAGAACTGTTTTCAACTGAACCAAGTCTTTGGAATTAGAAAGGAGAAGAAATGAAATATCTTGAAGATGTCCTGGAACTGCTGGATGAAGTGGAAAAAAAATTTAGGGAAGATAAAACCTGGTCAGACGGTAATTTTGAGTCGGATAATATAACCACCAGGCAAAAAATTAGTCATAGTTTTGAGGTAGTTAAAGCTGCTATCCGAAAATACCGCCTTATCCCCGCCCAGAAATTAGCCCAAGAAATAAAGGAGAAACATGCAGATTACAGTTGAATTTGTTCAGACTACGTGTTGGTGTGGGTTGCCGATTGTGGTGTCTCCAACCCTGTTACGAATGCACAACGAAGAGGGGAAGAGCCTATATTGTCCAATTGGACATGGCACAGTCAGACAACAAACGGATAATCAAAAACTACAGGAACAGATAGCTGACCTCGAACAACAAAAACGGCAGGTCTTAGAAGAGAATGGCAAACTGGAGAGAAAACTTCAAAGAGTTGAAGCTGGCTGTTGTCCTCATTGCCATAGACACTTTAAGAATTTAGAAAGACACATTCAAACTAAACACAATAAAGGAAAATGAATCAGAATAATTATCAAGCCATTGGCTCTTTACCTATCTGTGTGTTCGGTAAATATACCATAGACATCTGCGACTTTCATAATCGCCCCAGAGTCAAAGGGACGAATTTATGCCAAATCGGATTAGAGAAAATAAATAAAGCCGAGGGCTTTTACGTTAGAGAACCCCAACCGGCCAGTTCTTAGGCCGAAGAAAGGAGAAAAGATGATTGAACCTATTTGCTGGATTTGCGGTCAGGCCGAAAGCAGGCACAATGAGAATCTCTGCTCAGACACTTACGGGGAGCATCAAGCCCAGAAAGAGGCAGAGAAAAGAGAAAAAGTAGTAGAAGAATCACAAACACCAGAGGAGAAATAAAATGGCGGAGTTTCCACCCAAATTAGAACTGACTGAAAAGTTTATTGAACTTAAAATCACCGGTATTGCCTCCGGTAAATCCAAAAGCAAGGATACCGGCAAGGAATTTACTTGGCACAGATACGATGTAGTTGATACGGAAGGCCAAGACTACGGCTGGTTTGTAGGTGGTAAACTCTTAGTCCTCTTACAAACTTTAGAATTAGGTAAGGGTGATAGCTTGGAAGCTCGTAGCTATCCAGTCAAAGAGGAAGGCGAATACGTAGCCCACTATGAAATCAAAGCCTACGGAAAAACGGCCAATACTCAGACCAAAGAATCGGTTCAGCCAGTCCAGCGTCCCAATGGCGTAGGGAAAATCCAGGTTGGCGGATTAGGCGAACCCCACCCTGATATTGACCTTGCCTTAGACCGCTATAAGTATTTAGTTTTAGGTCTCAGGAAGAAGATTTTAGAGATTCAGAAGGAACTGGAACTAAAGGATGAACAGGTCAATCACCTTTTTGACAAAAGCCACATTCAAACTTTACTTAATAATTTGGGTAGATGAGCCAAAAGACGCTTATCCTTGAACGCCTCTCTGATGGCTTTTGGCATTCGGCCTTAGACCTTCACAAATACGCTCATACCTGGAAGGCGGCCTCAAGGATAAGCGAGCTTAACGCTAAGAGAATTCATATAGAGAGTCGAATGGTTAAGGTTGGCGATGGTAAAAGAACCGCTGATTATAGATTGATTACCCCTCTTAAACAGATTGATTTTATTAAGTGCTGTTTGAAAAGTGAGCCGAGCCTTGTGTCAAAAGCTGGATATGGCCAGTTTAATCCAGAGAAGGGCATAGCTGGTCGTTTACCCCTTCGGCAAGGCGTTACTGAGCCACACAGGGCGAGTCAGGAGCGTAACGTAGCTGACAAGATGTGTGGCTCTGGCTCTAAAGATTGCGGGGACGGGACTGGATACCCAACTGCATCTGCAGAGGGTAACAATGCCAGTCGGGATAGAATGGAAGGGTCTCAACCTTCACCGTCTCCGCACCAAGTTTTAGATTTACAACAAGCCGAACTGTTATTGCAGGATAAGGAAAACCATGAGCAAGCTGAAAGTAGGGGATAGGGTGGAGCAAGCCATTCCACTTAATATGTTTATTCCTGATACTGTCGATAGACGCTATTCAGGAGACCAGTCAGAAGAATTTTGGAATAGAGTGTGGTGGCTAAGAGACCCGGAGTTTTCTGTAGTTTATTCAGCAGGGGTCATATTACAGGAGGTTGAATCGAGAGTTCTTACTTGGCTGGTAAATGCGGAAAATCGCAAACAATTCAGAAAGCACAATCCTTTTGTGAAAGGCTTAAATCCTCGTGCTACCAAAGTCAAAAAGCTCGCCGGGAGGAAAAGGTGAAAGCACTACAAAAGATGGACGAAGAGTTAGCAAAGATTCCAGCCAGTTCAATTCCAAGAGCTTATACAGAATTTTTAGGCGATAGCCAGATAGAACTTATCAAGCAAGCCTTCGCCTGCCTTCTTCGAGAACCGGAATTGCTGGAAGAGTATGCTAAGTGGCTTTCAAAAACAACTGGCGATAAGTGGGAAAGAAGCAATCTACACGCAGAAGAAATGGTTTTAGATTTCGTGGCCGATAGGCTGGAGGGAAAGAAGGAACGAGACCTTACGACCCCAATTTTGAGTGTCCCAAATGTGGGGGGAGTCCAGTAGATTATACTTACCACGATGAACCCAAGAAAGAATCTATCTGTTGGGTTGAACTGGATGATTTACCTGAAGGACAAGACCCTGAACATCTTTGCTGTGAATGCCCCAAGTACGGATTTGAATGGATTATGCAGTGCAAACCCCAGCCCCCGCAGGAGGAGAAATGAGTAGTGAATGGTATTATCAAGTTCAGGAAGAGGGAACGGAAGATACAAGCGAACCATTTGAAACTTTAGCGGAAGCTCGCAAAGAAATGGAGGAGTGGTTTTCAGACAAAGCCAGATGGTCAGGTAATGAATTGACACTCGAAATCATCAAGTGGAGAGAAGTGGACAGTATTACTAAATATGAAAGCGATGACTAAACTTCCCCCTAAGGCTCGCTGGCGCAATCCCACAAGTGGCAGGGTAATGACGTTAGTGTTTAATCGTATTCTCCCGACCATCAACGGCCTTCTGCGGATGCACTGGGCAAAGAGGCAGAGGGAAATAACTAATATGCAAAGTAGTATTCTCTATCAAGCCAGAAATCAAGAATGGCCAAAACCTTTAGGGAAAATCAAGGTGGATATTGCCATCGTTCGCACCCATAAACTTGGCCGTAAAATGGATGCGGTGAATCTACGGGGAGCAGTAGATAAGTTAGTATTGGATAACTTGGTCAAGTTAAGATACCTTCCCGATGATAGCGACAAATATGTAGAATGGGGAAAGGTTGAGCATTTAGTCGGAGATTCAACACGAACAGAAATCAGCATTACACTATCAGGAGAGCAGTCATGCCAGAAGGACTCGTAGAAAAGATGAAGAGAATAAACATTAACTGGAGGTTAAATGAGCGAGGCTGAGAAGAAAAGACTGGAAGAATCGCTTCGTAAAATGAAACGGTGGGCTGACCATTTCTGGGTATATGCTGAAAAGGTTTTGCGTCAGCATACTGAAATAGGCCAATGGTTGAAAGATACGGAAGAAGCCCGCCAACTTTTAAGCAAGGAGGAAGAATGAATCCACTTGAAATCTCTTTAGTGGTTTTAGGCTCGGCAATTCTTATCTTTGTCGTGGCCATAGCTGATATGTTACTCGATAAACTGTTTCCGAAACCCTCTAACCAAAAGGAGTTAAAATGAAGAGATTTATCGCCGTAATCTTAGTCCTAACTTTTATCCTCAGCTTTGCAGTAGCGGTCTGGGCTGCGCCCAGAAGGTATAAGTGCCATATCGAGCACCAGTATCAGCCCGATGGGACGGTAACTAAAAGCTGTAAGTTCGGCCCAGGCTGGTTCGGATGTGATTGTACGGATGCCGATAACTGATGATTGATTCTCTTATCGCTACCGTTCTAATTTCGGTCTTGGGGACAGCCAGCTTTTCTGACCCGAATCCTATTACCCCCCAGAATGAGAGGTTAGTTGAGTTCGAGCAACGGGCGCAGTATGCCTTAGACCATTACTCAGAGTTTGGTAAACTGGATGATAGGGGAATTACCTATGTGCGCTTAGGTCAGCCAGACTGGATGACAAAAGGCTCAGAGCCTACGGCTGATTTAGACCTGAGCTTGAGTCAAGGCAAGCCCCCAGAATACGTAGAAACTGAAACTTGGTTCTATGGCTATCTAAAACAGCCCCTTGTCTTTCAGGAGAGGGAAGCAGGGGGTTTCTCTCTGCCCCGCCAGCCAGACCAGCTTGTCATCTTTACCTCTCAAGTCCAGCCGGAGATTAACTACGAGTATAGCTACGATAAAGACTTGCTCCACTGCAACTACGCCAGTCAGGTTTACAATCTCAAAAACTGCCCGGACTCAGTTGAGCTTTCGCTTTATCTGATTATTCCCCCGCAAGAACTTGATACCAGTTATTTATGGCAGGTAGCAATACAGGACAGGGAGGGTCGGGTAGTGCGCAGGGATTCAAGTTCTGACGGGGTTTTACTGGCAGACGGGTCAATCATCGACCAACTCAGCCTTTACTTAGCCAAAGAAACTTTTCAGGGAAATACCCTGACTGCCCACACTTACCGGCTAACTACTCAGGTTGAGAGCGGAGATAAAGGAAACCTTCAAATCTGGAAATAGGAGGAGAAATGATTGAACTCTTGTTGGTTCTTGCTCTTTTGGGATTAGTTTATTTTGTGGTTGTAGGACGTAGGATATTCCAATTCTGCGACCTGCTGTTAGAACTTCTTTACATAGAACATGAACTCAAGAAGGGGTGTATAGCTAATGGATTACCTTATCCCGAAGATTATGTTGGGAGTAAATCAATAGAAAAATACTGGACGAGGTATCAACTAATCCCCTGGCTAAACTTAGCCTATTATCGAGAGATTGGGATGCAAAAAATCAGAGAAATTTATGAGGAGGCCAAATGAAAGCTCTTTTAGCAATCTTGCTCTTAGCTCTCAGCCTTCCCGCTTTTGGCAGTGGTAAAAGACCGGCAGAGCCGAAATGCGATACTGCCGAACAGAGAATTTTACATAGATTCGCTCAAGATGAATTAGATAAAGAACTTCTCTGGTCGGGAGTCAAACCTACCCAGATGTCTAAGCCAGAGAAACCGTGCGAACCGACTGGAGCTTGGATATGGAAAAATACCAATATAAGTATCGATTCTAAGCCCCCAGCCGTGAAGCCTAAAGTGGATACGACGAAGATATGGTTACAGGGTTTTGATATGGGCAGGGAATGGCAGGCCGAATATCTGAACCAATATAAACCAGAATTCGATTCGCTTACATCTCTCTGGGCAGCCTTCATCAAGGGACAGATTAAGCCCTGCCCGAAATCTATCATGGGTGAATGGTGGACTTATGTGATATTTGTAATAGTAGGAGCAATTAGTGCATTGATAGGTTCTGGAGCTTTCTTTGGCCCTAAAAGGCGGAGACGATGAGTCGTGGTGGCCTTTCCCGAACCGAAATCCTGTTGCGTAAAGAAGGCAATGAATCCAAGAATGAGAGCAAAAAAGACCGGCGTAAACGTGAACTGATGTATCTAATCAACCGGAGAACAGGAAAGATTCAAGCCAGAGCTATTAAAGAATTAGAGACCCTCTTTAAGCTAAGCAACCTGAAAATCTTTATCGGTCAAGAAGCGGAAAAGTATGGCTCGTAAGCCGGAAGAGGAAAACTTACTGAAAGGTTAGGAGATATGAGAGACAGAATCGCCAGAGGATTTTCAAAGGGAGCAAATGTATGGGTATCTGGGTATTATGTTAAATGCAGAGGTCATCACTATATATTGCAAGAGTGGGATGATAGTGGTTACGATGACAGATGGGAAGCAAGCGATTGGGTGGAAGTTGAGGAAAAGTCCGTAGGAGATTCGACCGGCCTTAAAGACAAGAACGGGAAGAAGATTTTCGAGGGAGATATAGTCAAAAAGCACGACCCACAATTTCCAGGATATGATGAAGCGACTGGTCAAATTATCTATTGCTCAGAGCGAATGGGATTTAGAATAGACCTGATTTCTGGTGATGACTGGAGCTTCTATTACCCTGATGGTTCAAATTGGAGTGCAAGTCAACTTAAAATCATCGGCAATATTTTTGAGTATCCAGAACTTTTGAAAGGTTAGGAGATAAGAAGAAGGATGACAACTCAAGGACAAGCTGACAGGAATGCTTTCTTGGCTGTGGTTAATGAGGTTATGGATTACTACGGGTTCAAAAACAAACTGTCCCCTGGAGCTATCTTCGGACTTAAAAAGGCGGGCTTTACAACCCCCGAATACTTTGCGGGTGCATTGATTCTTCTGATAGAAGCCCATACATCACTTGTAAAGCCCTATGTTTATCTGAAAAGAATGGCAACCAGTCCAGTCCCACACCTAAAGAAGAGAGCCGAACAGCGATACTGGGAATGGACGAAGAGGCACTAAGTCCCGACCAGATATGGAAAACCGCCAACAGCCAGGTTAAAATTGTTAAGGTGGATACAGTAGGCGTGCATTATATTTGGCTCTGGTCAAGTTTCAGACCACAGGAACTCTTGAGAAAAGACACTCAATGTAAACCCTTAGCCGAGTTTAAGGAGTGGATGAGAAGATGCGAAGGAACTTTAACGAAAGGCGGAGACGATGACGGAACGTATCTGTCCAGCCTGTAAAAAACCTTTCCTGGCTTGTAGTCATGCCAAAAAATACTGCCGTAGAAGAAGATGTATCCTTAAACGCAAAAGAGAAAGTGCGCAAAGATATCGTAGCACTACTATAAAACCGTATTCTAACCAATTACTTAAAGAACAGTTGGTTGCAGCAAGGTCTAAAAATAGATTAGAAGCCGAACCGGCCTTAGCTAAACTAAGAAATCTATCCGGTGATAAATTTGTCAGAGAAGTAAATGGAATGTTAAGGAGAGGATAAATCTGTCCCGACAGGACTGCGGAGGAGGGAATCGAACCCCCATGTCTTCGCTTAACAGGCGAGTCCTTTTACCAATATCAGGCACTCCGCAATCTTATTCAGTAGAAACGTAGCCCGTTCCCCCACAGGTAGAGCATTCCTGCTCCCCTTCATCAGTTACCCCTGAACCATTACAGACTGGACAGAGTTTTCCTTTCAAAATTCCCACCTGTATCCCGCTCCCCAGATAGTCTTAAACTCATTGTCCTTGAAAGAGGGTTGAACTGTAATTGAGAGCCATTGATTACCCTTGAATCTAAAGCCTATTTCTGCGTCCGGCGCACGGAAGAACTTAATATGACCACCTACTGAGAATTTAGACTTGTGGAAGTAGGGGGTCTTCTCAAAGTGATAGAGTATCCCTCCCTCTCCTGAAGGATACTTAAACTGTCCCCAGACCCAAAGGCGATAGGGCTTGAAGTAGGTCGAATCGGCAAAGGTTAGACTCCCAGGTCGGCTTTTAGCCTGAAGTGCGTTTATAGAGTCCCGTAGGGCTATAATTTCAGCCCGTAGGCGAGTCAACCACTGTCCACAGGTATCCGGTGCAGTAGCAATGAAGGTATCTACGTCTAAAACGGGCTTATAGACAGTCAAAGTGTCCAGTTTTACGACAGTAACTATCTTGGGTTCGGGGACTTGGCCGGGAACTTCGACTGTCTTTTCTCCAGATTTCCCAATCCAAAAGGCTAACAAACTGACAATTATCGTTCCTGCCAGTTTAGCCCAGCCTGACTTTAGAAGGTCTTGGGCTTGCACTTACGGAGTCGGCGTAGTTTTCTTGAACTTCTTCAGGAACTCATAGATAAAAGCGGCAAAGGTCTGATTGACTCCCAGGCCAGTTACCGCAGTAGTCCAAGTAGCACTATCAACCAAGAGTCCCTGGTGTCCTATCATTGCCCAGATAAAAGCAACCAGAACTCCAAAGAAACTGGTAATAGCCACTGTCCCCACCCCAGACAAGCCCGGCCACTTAGCCTTTAGCTTAGTGGTCAAGGGAATAATCAAAAGCGCACTTAGAGCATTAAAGATGATGACTAAAGTGCCATCCATAAAATCCTCTCTTTTTTAAGAGCGGGGGAGTTCGGTTAAGGGAGTTTCCCTTCCTACGTCTCCCCCTCTCTGTGTAATGAATTAACCCGTAATAATGCTCCACAGTTGGTTGCAATCAGAGGCAACCAATTGTATCAAAGAACATGGACTTCCATATTTAAGACAGGCGAGGGGCTTTGTAACTGCCCCTCGGCCTGCTTTGTAAGTCGTCATGGAAAGGCTGAAAAGATGCTGGTCTTGCACGGACTTATTTATTTTTTCTTATGTGACCAGAAATGCTGAGTCAGAACTGCGCTGGTCATAGAAAACCCGATTCCAGTAAAGCTGGCCTTCTCATCAAACATGGCCGCTTTAATTTCTCTCTGGTAATACCAGGCTCCAAATCCGGCTATCCCAAAAGCCAGCCACTTAGCGGAGAACTCATTCATCGAGGTCAGCTTTAAGGCTTCGTAGGCAGCAATGTAAGTCCCCGCTCCCAAAGCCATGTTGAAAGGGGTCTCCCGTGTTAGGAAAGTTTCCTTAGCTGGACTTACCCAAATATCCCCAGCCTTAGCCACTATCGGCAACGTCAAGCTGAGGAGCAAAAGAATCAGTAAAAGTCGCTTCAAATTATCCTCCTGTTAAGGTTTGTTCAATAACTGGCTGAACTGGAAAACTAATCTCTCCTGGCAGGGAAAAATGGACAGACTCTTCGTTTGTGTGAACTACAAATCTATTACCACACTCACATTCGTAAGAGTCATCAAATTGATAACATCCCGCTGCTGGAGGGCAGAGAAGACCACCTCCACCAGTGTGTTTGAAGGTATGTTGATGTGCCACTATTCCTCCTGTTAAAGTTTACTTTTTAGACCTATTTCTGTCCGTAGGCACCTTTTTTCTTGCCCTTCGCTGGTTTCTCTTTCTTCTTAGCCATGACTAAACCACCTCCTGATGGTCTTAGAATTGTTATTTTCTTGATTGCACTATTAGGAATTACAAATTCCCCCTGCCCTTGTATGCGAATATCATCTGCTTGCTTATTACTATAAACGTGAGGCAAAACCTGAGTCATTCCATTCTTCTTAGCAATCAGGAATCCGACAGAAATAATGTTTAAGGGCTGGCAGGTCTCTTTAATATCCTCAATATCTTTCCATTTACTACCACCAGCAGTATGACAATCTACCCATTCGACCATCACCAATTTTCTGGACTCTTTCTTCTTACTCATCCATCAACTCTCATTTAGTTGAAAATGTCCGTAGTCTGGTCTGCTCTTGGGGGGATTATTAGGCCATCTACCACCCCATTCTAATCCGCACGACTCTCCAATTTCGCCGATTTGCTTCCAAACTGGTAAAAGATTCCCGTCTGAATCGTGGGTTTGCCAATACAGTTTATCCATTCCTCTTATTCTAAACTCATCATAAGGGCATATATCTACTGCCTGTGCTTTCCCGTCAACTGAATTGGGCAGGTGCTTGGATTTAGAAGTCCAGCTTACACCCTTTAAGAGGTTTTCCTTCTGTTCTTCGGGAGTTCTAAGAGTATCGACCACCATGACGGGAATCTGGGCTTCTACTAATCTTGCTAAAAACTCGACTACCTGCGCTCTAAAAAAGGGAGTGAGGTCTGAAAGAGAGCGACTCATAAGGGTTTATACTGCCACTTTCCGCCACACTTACAGCATTGGATTATTTGCTCTTTATCTGGTTCGGCAGTAACATATCCCTCACCACAAAGAGGACATTGAATATCTATATTGCGACCTACGGGGGAAATCCCCAACTCTTCTATCTGTTTCAGAGCAGCAGAGGAAAGGTTCATTTCCAGTTCATTGTCAAATTAGTTGTTGAAAGACTTGGGATTAGCCAATCTCTCAATAGGTTCATTGTCATCTCATTTCCCTTTCTCTGGATGTGGTGCATGAAATCTCCACAGGTCTGCACCGTTTTTATCTTTTGCATAGACAGACATCACTTTCAAGTCAACTGCCAGAGCATAATGAATACCATCGTCAAGGTAACAATCATCCTTTCTCTTTCTACTTTTAGCGGCACAAACCACGTTTTTATTATCTGCTCTTATTCTGACTGCCATTTCTAAATCTTTAAGACAGGCTGAGGGCAGATTCTCAGCCCTCGCCTGTCAGGTAACCCAAACGAACGATGGACTGCTAACTTTTTTAGTGACAATGCTTGACTTTCTCACAGTCCCCGTGATGTTTCTCACACTCACAAACGGGACAGGAAGAGTTGAAAATCTTCTTAGTAGTACAGCCGGTCAGAAAAAGAGCGCAGGACAGAATCAACGCCCATTTTACTCTTTTGGATAGCATCTTACCCTCTTCCATTGATAGGTTGATTTGACTTTATCGTAACACTTCACAAACATATACCAGTCTTTAAGTTCTCTCTGATAGGTTGTATCGCAAACCTGAGTAGTGTCCGCAGTTAAAACCATCATCCAGCAGGAATCATTTACAGCTGGATAATTAGGAAAGGGATTCGGTTCGGCTGAAGCCCAAATCTGGTCTTCAATTATATCTGCCGTGATTGTCCCAGAATAAACCGTCCGAACACTATCCATCGCCCCACGCCAGACATCACTTAAATCATCTGCACTTACAAAACTAAAAGGTAACAGACAAGCTAAAATCAGAAGATGCTTTTTCATTTGGCCTCCTTTATTGACAATTAGCTTTGATTAAAATAACTCCCCGATTATACCCTAAAGCAACCGTAGTCCCGCTTGACTTAAAACGTCCATTGCGGGTAAAGTTAAAGTAGTTTGCTCCCAAGTTCACTGTGATTGTGTTTGTGTCTGCCAAAACTATACTCGTATCGCAACGTGGTATATACAAAGCTAACATTGAATCCCCTGTTGTCAAGTAATACTTTTGAGCGACTACGAAATAAGGTAAAGCACCCACTGTGCCGGATTGAAAAACGTAAGGCGTGTCTGTAGGAGTTCCCCAGTTTTCGTTCCAGTTAAAATCCCAATACTTATCATAAGTTAGGGGTTGTGATTCTACGGAGAAAAAGAACCAAGTCGAATCTCCCACTATCCCTTTGGCAAAGATTAGATACTGAGCCAAAGCAGAAACGTAAGACTGATTAGAGTCATCTGACTTAGTAAGCCCGTCATGCCGATATTCATAAATATGTTTCTTGTTGGGATAAAGATTCTTTACGTTCTTAAATTGGGCGATAGTGTTCTTGTAAAAGCGATAGGCATAAATGTTAACCTGATAAGAACCACCCTGATAGTAACCTGTTCCCAGCCACATTGAGTCTTTACTTATAGTAATCGGATATTCCCAAGTCCCTATCCCTTCAGCATACTGGCCATCACAAAGTCTTAAGGCTACGGTGTCATTCTGGCGGTTGGTGATGATTAAAAGATTTCTTTGAGTTGTAGTGTCATTCACATAATCAACCGTAGCTTTATAGGCTTCATAATAAAAAGAATCACTGGCTACGGTAGTATCATATTCTTTGGTTTTATAGCGAGCATCCGAGGGAACAAAACTCGCCCATTCATCCAGCATAATACCTGAGTAAGTATTATTGTTAGGAGTCTTGCGGTAAGTTAGGCAGTAATCGGGGGTGAAGGCTTTCATAAACTTGCGATAATTAGTATCTCCCACGTTGGGTAATTCTCTCTGAATCTCATAGAACCTTGCTGTAGCCAAAGACTCATAGAGGGCGGTGGCATAATGAGCAGACACAGAAAGAGTGTCTATTACAAACATAGAATCAGAAGCCAGAAAACCAAAGCGGGAATAGAGAACTATATCATCTACGTAAAGACTTTCAGTTGTTGCTCCTCCAAGTTCAAAACCTAACATCACCTGAGCTGAATCTTCAACTATATTACCAGCAGGAATTAGAGTATCTAACTGCTGGATACTCATGTCTGTAACAGTAGGAACAAATTCATACATGACATAATTGAAGTCCGAACCCTTCCGCAAAGTAAGTTTGACATGAGTAGAGTTGGTGCGGTATTTGACTCGAAATCTAACTGGAGTGGCATTCTTAATCATCAAACCTTTCTGTTGAATATAATTTACCCCACCCGCATTATTAGTTAGACCCCTCGAAGAATCACCACTAATTATTCTGGCATTGGAACTTGGAATCATAAAGTTAGTTGAATCCGAATAGGTAAGCCACTGCGGAGAAAAACCAGTTTCAAAGCCTGGTTTTAGAACTGTATTGGTTGTATCCCCCGCATTCCAGTAAACCGAATCCCCTGATTGACCAGTAGCTGTATCTACAAGACTGATACTTAGACCTATGTTAATATAGACTCCCATACCCGCAGTATTGACCCCCGTAACGGTTGAGGAGACTAAGTAGTTGAGTCCGGTTCTCTGGGCTGTGCCGAAATATGCTTTCTTATCTCTTCTTCCATCTGTGTTTGCATCGTTGGCATCAGCCCATGCCTCGAAATGGTAGCGGGTGAGAGGTGAATAGACCAATCCCCCCCGCCAGTTATATAGCCAGTGAAGAAACATATCCTGCCTTTGGTAGAGACTAAGCCCCTTACTGACGCACCATGCACGTTGTATCGAATCTCGGTTGACATCACACAAAGCCTCCTTAAGAAAAACCTGATTACAATTAGTTAGAGTGGACTGATGGGCATTCTTGTTATACATCGTTGTAAAACTTAAGTAGGCTAATCCTCTTAGATTAGGATAGCGATTTTTTAGAGAGTCGTAAGTCTCTACATCCGGTTCGATGAAGAAAGAATTGTTATTAAGATGGTTAATCCAAAAAGAAATGATTAGGGAGTCGTCATTATTAGGGTTATTGACATCATTATATTGATAGCCACCCCATTTAATCTGGGCTGAGGCATATAAGCCCCAGCCACAGACGAGAAGTAGGACGATGAAACGCTTCACTGACACTCAATGTAGTAGGAGGTTTGCGCCGGGGCTGTAATTATACAGGGATTAGGGATACCTGGGATAGTAATTTGATAAGTGGGGCTCACGTAGACTCGCCCACCGCTTGAGTTAATCATAAACAGGGATGGAGATTGCCTGACTTCCACCTGCCACACCCCACAGTTAGCCAGTTTAGTAATCGGGACGTCTTTACGCCACGTCTGATTTCTGACAAAGATTCCCTGGGTCGTATCCGAGGCATTCTTTTCATAAAGATTCTGAGAGTTGAAAGATGACCCCAAAGAACTCTGTTCGGAACTGAAGGATATACTGACCTTAGTTCCACTTGGGATAGAGTTGTCGGGGTCAAAGATAAATCCGTAAAGGACTACGCCGTTAGCCAGAGTGGGAGAAGTGGGCGTGAATTTGGACAGATAGACCGTATCAGTCCTATTCGCTGCTCCCATTTTGATTGTACCTGGTGAGGTCTTTACATAGCCTATCCCGTAGGCGTAAACCTCATAAGTTCCAGTGTCGGTGTTAAAGATTGCCTGGCCATTGGTAGAACTTGGCAATCGTCCCCAAGACTGAGGGTCAGCCCCCTGTTTCTTTAAGACCAGATTTATACCCGCTACATTCACCGCTCCGGTAGAATCTCTGGCGACTAAAGTCAATTTGTAGGGGCCATAACCTTCAAAAACCCGTCTAATTATCCGGTCAATCAGCGAGGAGTCCACTGTAGCCGTAGCTGTGCCTTTAGAGTTAATGGTATCGTCATCATCCTCATTTCTGGTCTGAGCCAGGCCAGAATCTTCTACGTCCGACCTATGGAGAATGACTGCAAAGGAATCCTGAACGGCGACAAGGGTGGCTTCTCTGGCCAGACCCGTAGTATCACCACCGCCCGACCCCGTTCCCCTTGAAGTGATAGTCGTATCAACATACTTACCAAAAGTTCCGGCTGTTGGATGTCCGGCTTGAAGTTCATCCCAGATATTATCAGCAACCCTTGCATAGTAATTACCCTTAAAATGGTCTGAGATAAAAGCATCCACGCTAAAAGTCAGAGAGTCAAAAACACCTACGCTGAATTTATTATGTGTAAAGCTATTAGATTTGATGGTCGATGCCTTTATACTTGAATCGGCCAAGTCTTTTACATATCTGGCCGTATCCACAACCAGGATGTGTCCAGCCGCAGTCGTATCTGCATCAAAGGCTTCGGCTAATCGGGTAGCAGCAGCAGTATCACCCTTGATGGCAGTGATATCTGAGGTGCCAGTTGCAGCTATGGTTTGATTGAGAGTGTCTGGAACTATACAGGCATACACATTGTCGATAAATAGCGAGTCATTTCCACTGGAGGCAGACTTGCTAATCTTGAAGTTTAACTGAACCTCTTTATCGGTAGTGTTGTTGTAGAGCTTGGTAAAAGCGTAGCTCGTCCCATTCCCACTGAAAGTCGGAATGTCTATAGAGTCAGAAACAGTAAAGCTCCGGTTGGTTAGATAGGCTCGAATTATATGCGAGCCACCTCCCACTTCTCTATCGTAAGAATTAAAGCCCCAAATGAGCCAACTATTAGCAGGCAGATAAAACCATCTGGTATAAACCCAGACTGAATCTGCAGCAGTCCCCGTAGCAACCAGACGATAAGAGTTTTTACCTCCGGCTGTATATTGGGTATCCACCCGCCTTCCAGCATTGGCGGTCTGATACCTTGCACTCCAACCGGTGCCTAAATCAGTAATACTATCGATTTCCAGTGTGCCATTGAAAATAAAGTTGCCAAATTCACGAGTAGCATTTTGTGAGATTAGATTCAACACATGGCCAGCCGAACCCTTAATTCCATAAGAGGCTAATAGTGCAGACCAGACCTTAGTTCTAATTGCAGCATTGGTCAAAGCTGTTAGAATAGAATCTCTCTCGGCCACACTCCATACCAGATTAGTATCCGGCTGGTCTAAAATAGTTTTAAGCCGGGTGTAAAGAGAGGGGGATGTGGTCGAATCAAAACCAGTTAGAGTTCTGGTCGCATAAGCCCAGATGTCGGCAGCCGTAAGGCTTGAAGCCCCTAATCCCAACACCCACTTACCAAAAGAGTTCACTTGCGCTCTATGTCCAATGGTATCATCAGCCCAGAAAGTGTCAGCCATCATAGCTAAGGTAGGACTGGCATTTATACTGTCCTGCACCTTGTCTAAACTATCCTGAACAGCCAGAAGGGTATCCTGTCTGGCCACCCAGTTATCGTGATTTTGGAGTGTGTCTAATATGGCTTGGATTTTAGCTACAGCATTAGTAAATGAGCTATCTGCATCTAAACCGGTTTCCGTAAGTGCTCTGGTGGCATACGCCCACATATCCGCAGCCGTAGCTCCACTACCTGCGTTTTTAGTATAGCCCGAATCTCCGCCACCATCAGCAGTATAAATCTGCATGAAGCCTGCCGAATCCATTTTAGTAAGAACCGTGCTGATAGGGGTAAAGGCATTTATACTGTCTCTAATAGTTTTAAGAATCTTGGCCATTTTTAGAGAATCGGCAGTAGGGAAGGAATCCAAATTAAAGACATAGTTCCAAACCGCATACCTTATGGCTGCGGTATCTGCACCAGCACCAGTTGTCCAAGCTCCAGAACCATGAAGGTCTGTTAGTGTATCATTAACATCACCGGAGATTGCATTATAGGCATCGGTTTTAATCTTTATCCCAGCTATAGCACTGTCAGCAAAAGCAAGAGTGGTAATAGCATTATTACTAAAAGAGCCAACCGTAACTGGATTGGTAACATTAGTTGCCGTGCCTACGGTAGTGGCATTGAGGTCTAAGGTTGTAACGTCTTCATCTAAGGCTGTCAATTCTCTTACGGTAGTCGCCCAAGTCTTTGTTCCTTGATTGACTTTCACTGAATCTGCCACAGAAAGAACCAGCCCTACGTTGCCAGTAACATTACCACCTACGTTACCAGTTATACCACCAGTCCAAGTTCCGGTGTTATTGAAGGTCTGAGTTCCAGACAAAGCATAACCGGTCTTATCATTATTAGTGGTGAGATTAGTCGCAGTAGTTATCGTTCCGGCTGTTATATTTGTTGTGTTGGCAATAGTTCCCGAAGGAAAGGTGGCCGCAAGAAATCCGGTTGGCTGAGTATAGGTTGCCATCCGAGTAGAAGTAGCTACATCGACATCCGTATTTACACTATCAATCTCCCAGAATGTATTCCTCAACTTGGCTAAGACCATTGAATCGGTGTAGGTAGTAGTATTGAATCTTTTTAACCAAGTTGATTCTGCTGCTAAACCATAGGCTGAGTTGGAAAGAGCAAAGCCAGCCTTATCAGTTAAGGCTCTTGTGCCAGCTTCCCAGACGTTTCTATTCAACAGGGTGTCCCGATTGAGTGCCGTCCAGATAAGATTATTAGTATCGGGCTGGTCTAAGACGGTCTTAATACGATTATAAAGAGTAGGCGCAGAAAGCGAATCCAAAGCTCCATCGGCTAAGTCAGTTACCGTTGCCACCGCTCCAGCAACCGAACCCACCGAGCCGGTTACGTTGCCTGTAACCGTAGTCAGAGATTCAGTAGAAGCCAGCCTGACCGCATTATATTCACCACCACAAGACCAAGAATAAGTTGCAAATTTACTATAAACTCTTTTAGAGTTAATGAAATCCCAACCCTGAATCTTAACAAAATAAGCTCCCAAAGTATTAGAACTATCCGAAGCCTTAGCTCTAAAAACATAATCTCCCGTTCCTCTGGCTAAGGAAGCCAGGGTCGGAGTGGTGCCAGAATGATAAAAAGTCGATTCTACTAAGACCGGACTGGTTGCTCCAGCAGGTTGTCTGAATCTCCAGACAATAACCGTATCCGCAGCAATGGGGGCAAGCTGAATAGTCGAATCTGCATTTGTCCAGAAGAAAGGAACGGAATCGGCTGCCGCCCACCAACCCATAAACTGCGCCTGACTGATTCCAGTTAAAATCAAGAACATTAACAGAACAATCTTTTTCATTCTAATCTCCTAATCTTAAAAGTCTTTCACGTCTGGCATTATGGGCTGCTGCCGCCCCCGCCTCGGTGTAATAGACCACCAGACGAGGTTTGTTTGAAGCATTTTCGCTGGAATTGATAATTTTTACATTAGTACCAGCAATAGTTATACGCATACCATTATTAGTTGACGTACCATCTACCCAATCCTCAACTTTAGTGTTGGTCAAAGTCATCTTCTCCCAACCCGTAGCCGCAGCCGTTACGTGGGTTCCCATATTTCCCGATTCTATATCTGTTCCCGAACCGGCACAACCAGCCGTAGTCCACGAAGCAGTAGCGTGTTGCCTATGGTTCCAATCACTCGAACCATTCTGTGCTGCTCCACCATTCGGGTCTGTTCCTTCAGTCCAACTAACCAGTATTTTGAAAAAAGTTAAGGTAGCCGCATTACTACCAAAGTTCACATTTATGGAATCAAAAGCACTGTCCACCGTAGCATCCGAGGGAATAGAAGAGACATTAAAAAATTGTAGTATTCGCTTTTCATCAACCCCGGAACCATCAAGCATGAGGTCGGTTGCTCCCCCAAAATTGCCATCTGGGTCTTCCTCAGACAAATAGTTATCGGTATTATTTGTTATCCCTGTAATCGTAACCGAAGGGTCAAAAATCACGTTACCCGTAGGCAATCCCTTCAAATCATTATATCTCATCCCTATGGCTAAAAAGAGATTTTCTCCGACTTTAACAAAGGCTTTGCGTAAAGGAAACTGAGGACAAGTATCACACTGGAAAGCAAATTCTACTGGAAAGCCAAACTCAACTTCACTGCCAAATTTAACTCTTTGAAAAGTCTTTTTGACCGTTGACCAATCAATAGTTTCCCCACTGTCATTGGTAAGTGGTAAACCCAAACCTGTCGTATCAATTCTATAGACCATACCCACCCAAGTATTAGTCGGGGTCATCCCTTGAGAAGCTGGTGTGGGCATAGCATCTCTGGCGGTTTGGGTAACTAAAAGAGCTTCATCCATGCGAGAAGAGCCGTATTTAATCCTGTAATGCACATTAGGAAAGTAGTTTACCCAGTAAACAGAATCCCCATCCACGGTTCTATTAGACCGATTGGCAGAAGCCAGAACCGCCCAAGTATCCGTAGCATTATCGTAATAAATTAACTTATCCAACTGAAAGCCTATCTTGTGTCCTTTGTATCGAAACTGTACGGTGGCAGCAGAATCAATCTTCACCTGAAACTGCCCCTTGACTACTCTAATTGAGTCAGAGCCGAAAGTCTCAAAGTTAGGATTTATGTTCTGCCAAGCGGAATCCTGGTCTTTGTAGAATTGGTGGCCACCATAAATCGTCATCTTGTTCTTACCAGCCAAAGAATCAATCACATCTTGGACTGTAGCACTACTCAAAATTATCCGCTTCTGACTTCCCAAAACCGGCAGTGCTACGGTCAGGCAAAAGAGTAGAATTAAAATCTTTTTCATTTTTGCTTTACCTTAGCCTTAGCTCCTGTCTCAGCGACCGCTTCAGTGTAATAAATCATAAAGGAATCTTTGTTGGTTCCTTCTGATTGCATCCAGTCATGTTGAAACTCACTACCCCTGCCAGTTCCTATTATACCATAATTAGGTCGGTCTCCATCCAGCCAAGCCTGAAAAACAGCAACACCTTTTGGAGTAAAGGTTGTAGTTTCGTATCTATCACAAAATCCACAAGCCGAAAAAGTTCCCATCAAGCTATCAACTGGACTTACAAAATCGCCCCCCCCAGCATCCCAAGACGAATCAGTACGATAGACATTCCAAGTCATTTGAGCTTCTACGGCATTTTTATTGCAAATCCAAAGAGTATCTTCCCTGGCCTGAGTGCCACTAAGTGCGGGTAGATAGATTTTCAACTTTACCGAATCTATAGTAGAACCAGCAGGAATACCTCCACCAGTTATTATCGTATCCTTAAAGTAGGTATTATAGTAAGCACCAGGAAAATCATACCCCCATCTCGCTCCCCCACCACTTCCAGGCTCTCCGAAATTCGTGGTAGGTTCATTTTCCTTCATATAAGAATCTTCAGAAACGGGGCCTTTGCGTTCAGTGCTGTGGACTACTCCGGCATAAACCAGAGCGAGAAAGAGTATAAATCCAGCTATCAAAACTTTCAGCCAAAGAGCCAAAGGTCTTTCAGTTTTACTCATCTAACCACAACTTCTTTGGTTGCCAGTATCCGCACTCGGCCAAGACTTCTGCCAGCGCACCACCGGAGCGCAATAAGTCTTGAATTCATTGCTTTTTTAGCCTGCCTCGGATTAGTTTTTTGCCAGTAGATTGCTCTGCTGTTCCATACTTAATAAAGAATGCTCCTTGTCCATTTCTAAGCCAAGCCGTAGAAATAGCAGTTCCCTGCCTGCCATGTAAATCCATAGCTTTCCAACCGGTACTGGGAAGATTGAAAGTATAAGCGGTATTCTGTCCGGCTGTCTGATTGTAGAGATGACGGCAACGCACGTAGGCTAAAAGAGTATCCGTTCCACTCTGCCCATTTGTCCATTTGCGTAGCCAGATTCCAACCGAATCCCCCAAAGAATCTAAGGCATAGGCTACATTTTTAATCGTATCCAAAGGATAGGTAAAACGCTCAAGAGTATCATAAAGCGGATGCCAACCCAAACTATCCCAACCAGCAGCACTGGCAACCGTCCCTGCAAATCTATTCCTAAAACTTGTTGATTCTCTACGAACTGCATAGAAAAAAGCAAGGTTATCCAGCCAAATTTGGTCTCGTGCCACCACCGTAGGCAAACCAGCGAAAAGAGCAATGGTAAGAAGGGTATCGGTATAACCGCTTCCACTGGCAGGCATATAAACCGTGCCTTCTCCGACTTCCCATTCATAGTTAATCGGATAGGCTTGAGTCTGAATTGAATCCATCTTCTTGGCTATATGATAAGGACGGCCAGAGCCATTGTCTGCTATACCAAAGGGATTGTGTAATCCTTCATTGTCAGTTCGATTACAGAGGGAATCCTTATAGTAGTCCCCCCTCCAATCTCCACCTACGTTGAGTTCAATTACTAACTTAGTCGTATCTTTTGACCAAAGCTGCCCATTTTTATAGAGGGTATCAAAGAGGGTTCGATAAAGAATGTGCCTACCAAGAACCCATTCGTGGGACGCTAAGGTATCCTTATTGACAATCTTAACCCCACTATGAGACTCATAAAGAGTCTCCCCCGCTTCAAGTTGAAACCAAGTAGTTACGCCCGTATAGCCGCCATTGTCTAAGAATAGGCCATCTACGTAATTATTCGAGGCGGTTTTAATGGAATCCATCTGAGTCTTAATGATAAATTTAACTGTTATCTTACGGGACTGGGCATTGGTTGTATTCCGAACATAGCGAGTAGTGTCGATTGCAAACGGAACTCTGGACTTATACTTAGTAGAGTCATCAGATAGATTCTTCCAGCCGGTAATAGACTTGCCTGCAACTGTAGTGTTATTCCAATAGTGATAGTAGAGACTCTCTTCACAGAAACTACCGCAACTTTCACTATCAAATTGTGCTTCATACCAGTTCGCCGGAGCAGTACCTTTCTGGTGTCCATCAAGAATTGATAAGTAAGATGTCCATTTTAAGTTGGAGTTTCTTCCAAAGGCCGAATCGATATAATAGTATCCAGCACAGTCTCCCGCTCCTTCCCAGTAATTACTTCTGGCTAAAATCTTCCAAGTAGAATCAGTGGCACAATTAGGATTGAAAGTTACAAACCACCATTGGGTTTTAACGGGATACTCTCCGGTGGCGCAGGCAATCTTAGTCAGCACAATCCCCAAGAGCAAGGCCAGGACAAAGTAAATTAAGAGTTTAATGATAAGGGAGTCTTTCATTTTTTCTGTTGTTCCATGAGGTTTTCCAAATATAAGCTGTCTAATTTTTTTGCTTTCAAAGTATCGACTATCATTCCTTCCATGTGTCCTTCTAATGCTTGCTGAACTTTTGTCAACTTTTCCAGCATAACTTGTCTTTCTACATGAGCCAGACTTTCACCGAATACCCTATGACTTTCGTATTCTTTAGCTGTCTTAGTAACTTGGCGATTACTCCAAAAAGCAATCCCAGCGACAACAGCCAGAACAACAACAACCGATATAATCGTTCTCCGCTTAAGTTTATGATTTACGGGCTGCGACAGTTGGCGGATTTCTTCCGTTTCCATTATTTATTCCCCGTAATGAAATTTACCACTGCGTCTTTAAGGAAAGTGATAGCTACCATTGCTACCGCTCCCCAAGTCCGAACTTGAGCCTTAAAACTCTTAAACTCAGATACGGCCAATGAAAAGTCTTTTTGATTCATGGCAATCGCATCTACTTTTTCCTTGAGATACTCAAGGTCTTTTTTCATCTCCGCCATCTGGACTTCTGATTCAGGCATTCACTATCTCCGTAGTCTGGGGTTATTAGGCTTGACCATTCCACTTATGGTGAGTTTATCGAACCACTATTGATTAACCGCTTTCTTGGTCTGATATTCTTTTCCAATTTCCTTCAACTGTTTCACAAGATTTCTAACCTTTTGTTCACCTTCAGACCGAGTAATAAACCCACTGGCCACTTCACCCCGTATTTGATTGATTCGCTTAACAAGTTCATTGGTCTCAGCCTTAGTTACTATCTGAGTTTTCTGAAATGTCTTAGGAGTAATCCGAGTCAACTTAGCCGGTGTCAGCCCAACCAGAAATTCAGTGGTAGAAATTGGTTCTCTGGTGGTTCGGCTCGGCGTTCCCTTCTCATACTGAACTGCTCGCCTTAAAAGATTAGACTGAGGAGAAAACATCATCTTAAAAGGTTCGTCTCCGTAGGCTTTTAGCCTGCCCAAAATTCCGGTCTCTTCTAAATTTCTGACTCTTTGATTAGTAACTGGGTCTCTACCAGTAGTCATTTTGATAGCAAAGTCGAATAAAGGATTAGAAGCTCGATAGTTACCGGCCTGCCCGAAAAAGCTGGTAAACAGTCCTACCGAAGCAGTCCAGGGAAAAAAGTTTGAAATATCCACAATGTCCATTCCTTGCTCGGTCTTAATCGGAATTTTAGGATTATACCATTTTTGTCTAAACTCTGGTAACTGGTCAACTACGTTTTGGTATTCTTCCTCAGAAATATCCTGAGCGTCCATTGCCACCTGATTAAGAACATAAGGAGTGGCTGACCATTTCAGAAAACTTAAAGGACGGTGAATCGCAGCATTTTTCATTATCCTAACCGTCTCAATTCCGAAAGAGCTAAAAAGTGGAACGGCAGTCTTTTGCGCCATTTTTCCAGCAAGAGAAAGATTAGAGGGGTTAGGTGTAAACTTTCTCATCCATTCCAAAGCCACCTCGTGAGGCAGCCCCCGTTCTACGGCAGAGCGATAGACTTCAACTTTAGCAGCTTGGTCAATAACTATGTTAAGTTGATTCAAGAACTCCTGGCCTGGTATTTTATCTAAGGATTCATCCAGCCAGCGCACGTGATTAACAAACCAATTCTGGGTAGGCGAAGGAGCAGGTAAAAACTTTTCCATTTCTACGATATTGACCACATCCTGAATATCTCCCGTTTTTCTCAGAGCATCCATCCAGGGTTTAATCTCCGGCGAATTTCTCATTACATCGGAGATTGTCTTGGAATAACGCAAAACCGAGCCGTTCCCCATTTCGACAAACATCGGATTGCCCAACCAGTTGACTAAAGCAAAAGGAGGAAAACGGGAAGTAAAAGACTTGCGCAAGAAACTTGAGAATACCTGCCAACCTTTAGTTAAAGCATGAGGCTGACCGACTAAATCTAAAGCATCCCTGTAAACATCTGGACGTATCCAAAGTTCTGTTTGTCCTGGTTTTACTCCGCTTATTTTCTGCCAAGTTTTTGCACCCATACCAGCAGGCTTAACAAATCTTACCCATTCTTTATTTTCAGAAAGGGACACCCAATCGGTTCGCTTAAACATATCCCGCATAGCCTGAAATGTGCCAATGTCATTAACCGCTTTCATTCCACCCTGCACTAATCTTTGAGTCGGGTCAAGCATAAGTCCCAAGTCCATCTGAACATCAATTGGAATATCAACCCGTAAATGAGCAGTCTCTTTCATCTTCTCAAGTATTCCGATTTCCTTCTTAATCTTGAAAATGGTTGGGTCTTTGAAATCTTCTACTTTTAGAGCTTTCAAATCCTCAATGAGAGTCTGATAATCATAGAGTCCTTTCAGAGCTTTTTCTTCCCTGCCCAAAAGAGGCAACCACTCATCGGCAGCAACACTCGCCGTTTTAAGTTCGGGGGTGCGCTTCTTGAATCGTCTCAGACTTTCTTGAGCAGCCTTAATGTTTTTATCTATCGATTTTTTAATTGAGTCCTCAAGGAAAGTTACATTATCGCCAAGAGCATCCACGCTTTTTTGAATCGCTTTCTGTTCAAACTCTACTGCCGAGCCACCCCTTTGCTTAAACTCTCCACCACCGAATCTCATTTTCCTAAAGGGAAAGATTCCTCTCCTGGTAAGTTCCTGGTCATAAAGTCGGTGTAAGTAAGCTCCCGATGTACGAGCGTAGGTATCGGGTTCGAGTAAGCCGATATTAACCGCCTTAGCTCCTATTTTCGCATTATTCGCCTGCACCTGACCAGCCAAATTAAGTAATTCATCTCTGGTCGCCATCTCCGTAGTTCCGGCCTTAAGAGTTTCTCTGGTTGGGAGTTTGCCGTAGGGAACTGAGACTTGAGTCAATAACTGCAAGGCTCTTTTTTGTTTCAATTCGGGAGTCAAGATAACTTTCTTAGTCTGTCCCTGCACCACACCAGTAATTTCATCGGGCATTAAATCAATCATCTGCTTAGTCAGTTGTGCATTTTGAGCCACTACCTGACTATATTCTTCTACAAAACCTTTCCTGTTTTGCAGGATGTTAAAGAGTTCTGGGTTACGGGTGGAAAGAGTATTTAGGAAAAGATTCTTAACCCAATCGGGAGTAATCTTAGCCAAATCCTCAGCCATCGGGATAGCAATGTTTTTAGCAAAAGCGGTGTTCACCACATCCTGAGCCGAGCGATAACCCAAAAAGTTCAGAGGCTTATTAGCTGCCTTTCCTAAAGCTAAAAGACCAGTATCAAAAGCTCCGAAGATAATAGCATCCGTCAAAGCATTTGTGGCTCTGGATTCATCCTCATCGGGCTTACGTATAGCTCCAAAAGTTCCGCCAGCTATTACCGTAGTAGGTATTCTCTTGCCTAAAACTTTTCCCAGAACTGGCAGAGCTTTTAATCCAGCTTTAGCATATTTGAAAGTTTTAATTAGGGGAACAGCCTCACCAGCAATTCTGCCAACCTGAAAAGCTGTCGGATAGGCTTCTTTTTCTTCTGCGAAGAATTTATCAGGAGCATAACCCAAGCTCAAACCCTCAACAGCACCAGCCAAAGCTGCACCGGTCTTAGACGGAAGAGCAGCACCAGGAACAGCAGCCGTAGTTACCGGTTCGGCAACGGCCTGCCGAGCTTTGAACATATCCTCAGTTGTCATCAATAGAGAATTAACCAAAGTCTCTTTGGTTGGGGTAGTCTGCTTCAATAGATTCTCTACCAATTCTTCCTTACTTGGCAAGAATTTCTCCTAATTTATCCTTACTGGTTTTGGCCTGACTCAATCTCTGCAAAATCGGTTCATCCAATTGCATGAGAATTTGTTTCCTTTTTTCCAGTGGAAGCATTGAAATTTTTTCCATCACCCTTCGGTCTAATTCAGCCTGAACCGCAGGGGGAGGAGCTTCAAAAGAAAAGGGCGCAGTGGGATTCTGAGCTTTGAATTCTTGTAGGGCTTGGTCATAAAGAGAGTTCCAGAAATTAACTATATCTTTAGCAGTTTCTTCTTTCGGCTCTCCGGCAGGCTTTTCTTCTAACCTTTCAATAGACGCCAAAATTTCCTTATCTGATTTTCCAGCCGTCCTCCCCTCTTTAATAATACCCTGAATTAGTTCCTCTTTCCCTATAAGTCTTTCTGGCTTGCGAGACTTAGCTTCTAATGCCAGTTTTCCTGGGAGCGATTCTAAATCTGTAGGAACTCTGGGAACTTGAGTAAAAGTAAAGCCTTCCGGCAAAGGCGGTGGTTGTATGGGTGTTCTGGTGATTTCACCTTGAGGGGTAATGCCTACTTGGGATAAGACATCTTCAGGTAAAGCCGGACTGCCTATTCCCGCTCCGAATCCTAAGTCTGGTTGACCAGATGGAATGTTGGGTGCTAATTGCTGGCCACCAACTTCCATTGGAACAGCCTGAAGACCTTCACCACTTAGAGCCTTGTTAATCATCTCGGCGGTTTTCATATTCCTTTCTTCTTTGTCCATCTTCTCTAATTTCTGCATAGCGATAATCTGTTTGGCGATGGTAGCCAAAGAAGAAAGGCTTTGTGAAATCCGCTCGGCTTTGGTCAATTTCTGTGTATAAACAGCCATTTTATTAGCTCTGAATTAAACTGTTAATCATGTTCATTAGGTTGGTCATCACTCCGGCCTGCTGCTGTCCCTGGCCTATCTGTAATTGGGCTAAAATATCAGCGAAGTTTTTAGTCTGACCAGCACCAATACTTGTATAGGCGTCTGATAAAAGTCCAGGTTGATTGCCTGCGGTTGAAGCAAGGTTGGTTCTGGCACGTCTGCGCTCTAAATCATAACCAGGAGAAAGTTGAGATTGAGCAAAACCGTATTGTCTCTTCAGGCTTTCGGGGCCGATACCGAAGGCTTCCAGATTCGGTGTCCCCCCACCCCTGCCCGTAATCTGGCCAAGATAGTTAAGCCAGTTTCTTAAATCACGTTTAGAGAAAGCTCCCTGCCTGCCACCACCCCCACCAAACATACTGGTAATTGCAGAAACGGCCTCAAGTCCAGCAGGAATCCACATAGGATTAAATGCCGACTTTGGTGTAGTCGGAGACGTTCCAGTTGTCATACCATACACTTCGTTCATGGCTTAATCCTCCTGCGCATAGGTTCATATTTTACCATCCAGGACAGAAGCTCAAAACCCACGTCCGTAGTCGTCATCTTGAAGGTCAGGAGCTTATTGACCGCATCACTGGGAAAGTCTATGCGCCTTATAGTTGTGTCCGTTACTGCGGTTGTGTCCGCAAATAAAGGCGTAGCACTGTAATTGTTAAATATCTGCGTAATCAAATTTGAGCCATCAGTTTTTTTAAATTCAATGTAGGCTTCCCTTATCCTTTTTTCGTAATTAGGCAGGTCGAAGTCCTCTTTCTTAGTCTGAATCGTAGCGGTAATGTTAGCTCCGGTATCGGTAGTAGCAAAACCATAGGTATAGATTGAGTCCTTCTTAGTGTCCGTGAAAAGGACGTTGAAAGTATCCGAAGGTGAAGGCGAGCCGAAGCCTGCAATCATCGAGCCTACATGAGGCTTAAAGGAGCGGGCTGACTTGAAGGTCGGCAAAGGAGTAGTAGCCCACAAACCCGCTCCTATATTGGCCTTCGTCCATGACTTAGTAATGAAACTGTAAATCAGGATAGCGGTGTTGATGGTGTCTCCGTTATCGGGATTAGGGTAAGATAAAAAGTAATCGTAGCCTACCATGGTTCCGGCACAGCGATTGATAAACTTGCGGTCAATTTTGTCTAAAATATCCTGCACTCCGGCAGAGAGATAGTCAAATCCCTGTGGAGTTTTAGCATAGACTCCTAACTTGGAAAGAAAGATAAGGCTGTTCTGAAACCTGGCCAGACTGCGGGCAGCGATACAGCCTAACTGATTGGTTACTTCCAAGATGGTAAAGACTGGAACTATACTGGCATCCGATTGAAAATAAATCTCAAAAATGTGGGTATTCTTGAACACATTCAGAGCCGAAAGTGGGTCGGCATAGCCAGTGGCAAATTGACTGGCCAGCCCAGTTATTACATCTCCGTCTTTAGTGTCTAAATCCAGAAACATCGAAGCCTTGACAATATCCGGCCTGCTAAAATCGGAGAAGAAGAGATAATTCAAAAAGTCTGGCCCTCGATTGATTCCATAGAAGAAACGGTTTTTATAGGACTCAATAAAAGTCGAGGTCAGTGGCTGGACTTTATAGACCTTGAATCGAGTGGTATTATCAAAAGTCAAAACACTCGGCAATCTCATTAAGAGGTAGTCAGTAGAAGCAGTGTCAAAATTATTTAAGACTTGATAAAACCCATTACCCCTGCCCGATGTTACTTGGGCAAAGAAGGGTTTATTCTTATAGTCTCCGGCAGTGAGGCCAGTTTTAGTTACCCAGACCTTTCTTAGGGAATCATTCGGGTTATAGGTTGTTACTGAGTCCACGCTAAAGGTGTCAATGTTATTAGCTGTGTCTCTTCGGTCATCTGAAATTGGCAGGGAGACGATTCTGTATTTCTGGTCGCCTGCTCCGGTAAAGGTTGGCTCAGACCAGGGTATTTCTACGTAAAGAGTTTCTGCTTTATTAAGTAAAATTTTTCTAAGATAGTCCCCCTTAGTGGAAAGAGAATCGGAGAGCAAAAGCACGTAAAGATTCTGGTATTGGTCTATCTCCCATGCCTTAGTGGAATCTATGAGCTTATAAGGATTTTGCTCATAAGCTGTGAGAGGGTCAACCAAAACGGCGTTTACCCTCGGACGATTAGTAGAATTTTCTCTACTATTAAAGTATTTGATATTGCTGTGAGCGGCGGCTTCAATCCTGAAACCGTAATTAGGATAAGTGCCATTGACTAAGGTATCAGTAATAGCTGTCAGGTCAAAGACTATCCAGCCCGTTCCTGTAATTGAGGCGGTATCGTAGTTAATAGTACCAACCGTAGGCTTACCACTCCAATCAATCGTATATTCATTCCAAGTTGCGGTGATTCTTTTGATATACCAGTCCACATTAACGGTATCATTCTCATCTCCTACGTAGAGAGAGCAGATTACGGAAGAAAGGCTATCGCCAACAATGAAATTGCTCAGGTCAAATTTTAGGTAGGCATAGGCAGTGTCTACTCCCTGAAAGACCGAATCCGTCAGTGCAATTCCGCAAGTATTCCACCTTCCAAAATTACCGGAGATGAAAACTCTGCGAACGTAAGCATCGGCGACTATGGATGGATTATCTAAGTTTCTGGAAGTAACACTGTCAGGGACAAAGGCACTAATCTGGCCCGAATCTACAATCCCCCAATTCCCAAAGTTGTCTGAAGTAAAGTCCCAGACGAAGTTTGTATCTCTGCCATTGACACAGTAAAGTTTAGAGCCGGACTGGGCAAAAAAGTAGTCGGCGGGATACTTAAAGAATCGGGAGGTCTCTTTCGTCAGAGCAGGTTCTGAGCCATTCGCTTTCCACATCGCCGTATCGACAAAGAAGAGAAGCTGAGACGTATCACCAGTAGGATAATACCGGACAAGTCCCCCTCCGGACTTGCCCAGCGTATCCGAGGTTTGGGAGAAGAGACGAAAACCTTTTCTCTTAATCAATCTGCCTTGAGTATTATAGAGTAAGTTTTCCAAAAGAGAGAACTGGTCATCGGTCAATTTATTAGCCGGAGCAGCCGTAACCATCCCCCCTGTAAATTTCTCATAGCTCTTGACAACAAATCCATCCTGTGATATATTGGTTTGAGCTTGTATAATGTTAAACAAAATCAAAAAGGAAAATAAGCAATGCAAGAAAACCGTTTTACAAAAATCGAGGTTAAAATTCTCAAAAGTCTTTATCCAACTTTGGGCCCGAAGTTTCTTCTGCCTCAATTGCCACGACACACTCTTAGTTCTATAAGAGACAAAGCTAATAATTTGGAGCTTTATTTCGATAAGCATTCGTGGACAAAAAGAGAGGATAGCTTGCTTAAACAATTGTATCCTACGGTATCGATGAAGCAACTCCAAAAAGTTTTGCCTAATAGACCAAGAGGTAGTATTACTAATAGAGCTTATAAACTTAATGTTCAAAAAGCCTCTGACTATTTCAAGAACATGAATCCAACATCTCCGCATCTGACTAAAAACCAAAGAGGCTATTGGGCTGGCTTTTTTGACGGAGAGGGACATATCGGCATACAGGTATCTAAAGGAAAAAAATATGATGGTATGAGTTATAGCTTGAGAGTTGGTGCTTCTAATACAATTGAGCAAGTAATTAAAGAACTCCAAGAACTTTTTGGTGGTTCTATTTATATTAATTATATTAACCGTAGAAAACCCGTTTTTCAGTGGAAGGTTAATAGTTGGCGTGCTTTTAACTTCTTGAGTGTGGTTTATCCTTTGTTGAAAATTAAGAAAGAACGAGCTTATTTGGGAATACAATTTCAAAAAGTAACTGGATTTAGAAGAGGTAAATTGACCCAAGTAGAAATTGCACAAAGAAAACTTCTTGGACAAAAACTTAAGCTTTTGAATAAACGGGGGCGATAGAATCTTCTTCACTGCTTGAACACCTTTGGTATCTCCACGATTTTATCCACAGGCACGGCCTTTGAAAGTTTAGCTCTGAGGATTTCCTTTTCAGCCTGCAACTCCCACTCCTTAGCCTTTCCAAATTCATGTTCTCTTAAATAAAGCTCTTTGATTGTGCTGTAAATAACCGAAGTATGAAATTCATCGGGTAAGTTGGTAGCACCAGCAGTATCCGCCCCCGCCAGTTTCTTAGCTTGAGGATAGAACCAATACCACATTATATTCTCATCCGTAGGGGTAGCTTCAAAACCTATATGATAAAGAGTGTCAGTAGGGTCAAGACCGTAAATATAGAACTGGGTAATGTTAGGCGAGGTAGTGCTAAGTCCAGAAGGTATCTTGCCCAAACCTTCAACTGCAATCTGATAGAGAGCTTGTTTTTTGGTCGAATTATACACGGCCTTAATGCTTGAGAATTTTACGTTCAATGAATACTCTTTAGTTCCTGCTGAGGTAGTAACTGAGTCTTTCTGCACTAGGCAGGAACAGGCATTAGTAACATAAACTATGGCTCGGTTGACTGCCGAATCGACTGTAGCGTTGGAATGATGTCGGGTAGCCGAATCCTCCATTACATCTCTAACATTGAACCGGAACTGACTTAAAGTCGTAGCCGACACTGAACCACACAAAAGCAAAAGTAAAATTATCTTATCTGCCAAACGGTGCATTTAGACTCTGACTCCCCGCTCCACCTCCGCCTGGGTAGGTGTGGCGATTTTTAATTAAAATAGCTGGGTCAATACCGCCTCGATTGATGGCATCGCCTTTGCGGTTTTCAAAACTCAAAATCTTTTTCAGTCCCGCTTGATATTCGGCAATCGCCATTCCTCTTTTACCCTCATTACCGGGCGTATCGGGTATGAGGTAGGGCTTGATTCCAGTAGTAATAAGCAAGTGCCATTCTTCTGGAATGGTCTGTATAGTTAAAGCCTGGGGGACTGAATAATGAGAGAGATTGTAAGTATAGACAGCATTGGGAACAGGTTCAAAAAAGACTTTTCTGCGGTTGTTAGCATCCCGTCCCATTACAATACAGCACTCTGGCTCCCCGTTGGTGTTATTAGCCTTCCTTTTGCCATAGTATTCATAAGGATATTTGAGTTCAACAACATCCCGTCCATATTTCCACAACCGGCAGAGTTTAGAAAAACCAGTAGGAAGCAAGGCATAGTCCTGCCCCGAAACCGTAGCCAGCGTGGTAGTAGTCAATAGGAGTCCGTATTCAGCCTCAACCATTATATCTAAGGCCACATCGGGTATCAGACTCGAAATCAGACTGTCATATTCCGAACTTTTAGCTAAACCAAGTTGGGTATAAAGCATCAACTGAATCTGTTCTTCAGTCATTGACTACAACCCCTCTCTGCATCAATTCTTCTCTTTTTTTAGCTTGTTCTTTTTTTCTTTCCCTGAGAACGGGATTGAATCGACTGCCATTTTTCATATAATGCTTCCAATATGTACTGTAGCCCTTTGTTAATTTTCCCTTTGCTTCCATGACTTTTAATCCTACTCTTATTTGTTCTTCGGCCCCAGCTTCTAAACCGGAGGGATAAGGGCATCTCTTGGGAAGCGAATCTGCGTAGTCGGGAACAAAAAAGACTTCAATCATAAGAGACTTACAAGAAGGACATTCTATCTTCAGCCCTTCATAGAATACCCCGCCTACAATTTTGCAGTTCAGGCAGACGTAGCTTTTGACCTGTGGAACTCCGCTCATATTTTTAACAAATCTTTGGGGCGTAAACAAAGTTTACTAATTTGAAATTTGTAATTTTCTCTATTCTCAATTTCGGAATCGGAAACTGAACAACTACCATTTTCTTCTTTGCGTTTCTGAAATTTAATAGCCAATTGAAGCTGAAGAATTTTTATCCTAACATAAGGACTAATTGCTTCAAGAAAATAGCGGGCCTGAATACTACCGATAACCCATTGCCAACTCTCCCGTGTATTTTGCCTTTTGGCTGGATATATACTGATACAACCATTACATTTACTTTTTAACCAAAGCATAATTTTGTAATCAGTATTGGCAATTGACACTTTTAGAAGATGAGAAAATCTTTGCCGACCCTTTTTAGTATAATAATAGTTTCTCGAAATGAAGATACTACCCTCTCCATCCAAAAGACCAGCGATGTAGGCTTTCTCGGTTTCTGAAAGTAGCTTGAAATGGTATGTGCTTTTCTCCATAAGCTGAACTTTCTATAGACTGAGGGAGAATTTTATCTCCCCCAATCTATATTATCAGACTATACCATTTCAGCTTGACGCTCCGGTCATTATGGAAAGCCCCCAAGAGGCATTCTTTACTTGGGTAATAAATCGAGCTTTCCAAACTAACTGAGCAACAATCTGTCTAAAAGGTTCGGAGAGAGTCTGGCTTCCAGGCCGGTTGATGTAAAACCTCAACGCAGCGGGGTCTTTGCCCTCATCTCCTGAAATCCGGGAGAATCCGTAACAATGCTTTCCTAAGAAAAGATTATTATGAACTGCACCCGTATCAGACTGCACACCCTCATCGTCTTCCCGATAGGGCTGGTTAGTCCAGTAGTGTTTCACACCAAAGGCATCGCCTGCATATCCCTTTTTTAGAGGGCCAGGGTCGGTATAGATAAACAGTTCCCGGAATGCGGAATCGCTAAATAAATCCTTCTGTGTGAAAGGGTCTAAGAGGCAGGCATACATATTGTTCTCAAAGGGGTCGCAAGACAAATCCTGAAGATAAGCTACTGCCCTCTGAGTGCCACCTGCCAGAGTTAGCTTGTCGGTAGCTATCACACCTTCGCCTACACAGATATCGAAAGTAACACCGGAAGCAACCTGATAAGGGAAGGCATTGACGGTTAGGGTTGTAGTGATTAAAACCCAGTCTGTAACCTGTCTGGTTATATCCTGATTCGCACCAGACTTACAGGTTACATAGCCACCGTTCCAGAGGTCATCCGCACCGACAAGAGCAGAAGCAATTAAAGTAGTTCCGCCAGCACTACCAGCAGAAGTAGTAGCAGCACCCAACTGTTCGTAAGTGCCGTCTGCATCAATTCGCAGATGAGAAACGTAGGGGACTACGTTTTTCATTATTCGCCAATCAATACTTTCCTTATATTGATTGGACAATAGTTCGGTAGCATTCTCAATAACCCTATCTATGGCCATCAAGAGGTCGTCTTCGGTCAGAACCACATAATCCCCGAAAGTCTCTAAGGTGGCATCGATGTAATACTGGACTAACTGAGAAGGAGCGGGATTATCCGCAACTTGTGAAACCACCCAGCCACCATAAATTGCTTCGCCTAAATTAGCAGTTACTTTAGCTAACTTGGCATACCTGGGCATTCTAATAACCTTAGAAAAATTCGAGGGAATAGGTTCGGAATCGCCCCACTGGTCAGCTACCAGTTTCTTGACGGCGATTTCCCGAAACTTCGACTTGATATAGGCCGCATAGGTCTGTAGCGCCGCTAAAGCAGTTACACTCGTAAAAGCCAT
>Ga0214473_10000765_pt1 | contig 44222 bp, 31 predicted proteins | sample RVTome_7_FD_203509 | JGI IMG/M metagenome (GOLD analysis project Ga0214473, IMG submission 203509) | Soil microbial communities from uranium-contaminated site in the Upper Colorado River Basin, Wyoming, United States - RVT98D197 | ecosystem: Environmental > Terrestrial > Soil > Contaminated >...
GCAGTACGTGGGACTCCAGGTGGACCAGGTCCGGCAGCTCCAGCAGCTGCAGGAAGAAAACGCTCGGTGGAAGAAGCTAGTGGCCGAACTGAGCCTGGACAAGACGATGTTGCAGGACGTGCTGTCACAAAACTCTAAAGCCGTCGGGGCGTCGGCCCGTGGCTGTGTATTTGCATGGAGCCTATGGAGTGAGCCAGAGGCGCGCTTGCCTGCAAACTGCCGAAAACTCACTCTGCGGGTGATACAGAAAAGGGGGACCGCTCAAATGCCAGGCAGCTACATTATGACTGGACCAAAAAAGGGGGCAGGTCAGAGGAGAGTAGCTTCTAGTTCAATAAGGGCGGATGCTCTGGTGGGATAGGACTCACACAGAGGTTCCTCCGGCGCACACCCGCCTGAATTTCAGTTTGCCTACTGCCGCGTGCAGGTGCAGGATGAAAATGCCCCTTCGCGATTCTGCGCGGTGATGTTGTGGTCCCGTGCGAACGGATTCCCACAGGAGTCCACTTGTGAAGCGGGAAAATGTTCTCCACCAATCAATCCAGCCTGAACCGAGCCCCCCGGTAACCGCAGACCAGCTCGAAAGGCGCAGCCACACACGGTTTCCTGTTTCGATAAGTGCGGAGGTAACCGAGCTCAAATCGAGAGCCGCTATTACCGGCCGAGCCACAGATCTTGGCGTCGGGGGATGCTACGTGGACTCGATAAACCCATTCCCCAGGGGCACGCATGTTGGGGTTTGCTTCAATTCACGACATCGAACTGTTCGCTGCCGCGCATTCGTTTCTTACGCAGTTATCGGCGGGGGAATGGGTCTGGCCTTTACGGAGGCCGCTCCTGACCAGAAGGACAGCCTGCTCGACTGGGTGAGTGAGCTGGGCGGCGAGCCTGAGGCAAAGTCCCAGCATGACGCCGAGTCCGAGATTATGTTCAAGGCTGGATCGGGGCCGGTGAAACAACCCAGCGCGAAGGATGACGTCCCGGAACTAGTGGCTTTGCTAGTTCGCAAACGGCTGCTGACGGAGTCTGAAACTGCTCGATTTCGCGACGAGCCTTCCGAATAGCCTCGCAAGGCACGCCGCGTGCCGGCAAGCGCACGGCGGCCCCTGAGGAGGAACCGAGATGAGGCCGAACGCGAATTCGGCGAAGCGAATTGAGCGATTCCGTTGTTGGCCATGCGTTTTTTGGCCGTGGAGTTGAGCTTTCCGAATCGCTTCCAGATGGAGAGCACCGTTACGGTTGGCAGCGAGTGTCCGCTCACGGTAGCGCACACAGGGGCCAGCCTGGCCGGCCGCTACTGCTGTTTGGGTTGGCTGGCGTTGTTCACCTGTGAATGTCCGGGCGGAAGGGATTGCCCGGCGCCGGTTGGCGCGGTCCCCATTTTTTGGTGAATGGCATCAAAGATGTCAGGGGCCGGGCCGGATTGGGGTGAGGCGGGTGCGGGCGTCCCGTTGGCATCGAGCGCAGGGTGCGTGAAGTTGCTGCCGACGGGATTGGACTCGACCACCGCCCAGGCTGCGCCGGTCTTTTTCAAGTTATAGCTCAACTGCATCATCCCCGGACCACCTTTGACGTGAAATACCACGTCGGCCTGCGCTTGGTCTCCCTGGATACTGACCTTCTGGATTTCCGTCTCGAACGCAGCCGTATTGAGATTGCCTCGCGCGGCCAGGTGATTGTTGATGGCCCCGCGGATCGCGTCGTTGTCATTGGCCGCCGGCCGGCAACCGGCGAATCCGAGTGCCAGGATCACCAGAAAGTGGCCGAGAATCTTGGGCTTTACCATGGCGCGTTCTCCTTTTTGTCTTGCCGCACGGCCCGGCGCCGGCCTCACCAAGCCTGGGCCGAAAGTTCCTTTTCCACGATCTCCACGCCCGTCTTCTGCAGGAACTCCTCCGGTGAATTCCCGCCGATCAGCATGAAGATATACTGATTAGGAAGCTCTTTGCACGTGCCATCGCAGTCGAGCAGGACACCTTCCCGCCGGATTCCGAGTAGATTGGATTTGCGCAACACCGTCAGACGCTGGGCCTTCTCGGCGGCCTCGAGCTGCTCGCGATTCCGGTCGCGCAGCCGATTGAAGGCTTCCCCTCGGTAAGCGATGGTTACACGATTCTTGCCCGAGCGGCTCAGCGCCAGCGCCGCTTCGACGGCGGAATCCCCGCCTCCCACCACCAGTAGATCGGCATCGCGGTAGCTTTCGGCTTCGATAAGCCGATAGGCCACCTTATCCAGGTCCTCGCCGGGAATTCCCAAACGACGCGGCGTGCCGCGGCGTCCCATGGCCAGAATCACGTACTTTGCGTGGAACACCGTATCGCCGGACTCGACGCGAAAGCTGCCGCCGTTGCGGGCGATGCGTTCCACGCGCCGGTTGGTTTCGATGCGCACGCCGGTATTCTGGATGATCGTCTCCCACACCGATAGGAGAGATTCCTTGGTGCCGTCGGCGACGTAGAGCGGCCCGTAGAGCGGAATGTCGATCGGCTCGGCCATCAGGAACTTGTGCCGCGGGTACTGCCGAATCGTCGCCGCGACTTCTCCCTGCTCCAAGGTGACGTAATGCAGTCCGAGCTGGTGTGCCGAGAGAGAAGCACTCAATCCGGCAGGGCCGGCTCCGACGATGAGGACGTCCGCGGGGGCCGCCGGGTCCCGCGGAGCGCTGGTGGCTGCCGGCTCCGCGTGGCCCTTGGCGCTGCCCGCCTTGGCGGGAACCGGGTTTGCCGCATCGATCCTTTTCTTGATGTGATCGATGGCCAGTTTGCCTTCGTTCACGGCAGTCTTGATCAGACCCATTCCGCCGAGTTCGCCGATGATGAAGAGCCCCGGAATATTGGTCTCGAAGTCGTCCTTCACCAGGGGAACACGCATCCTCTGCAACACACCGCCCCGCGAAAGCATGATGGCCTGCGTGGGGCAGACTTCGACGCACTTGGCATGGCCCGTGCAACGCTCCGCGTGTGCCAGGATCGCTTTTCCGTTCATCATCTCCAGCGTGCCGGTTTCCGGGCACACTTCGACGCAACTGCCGCAGCCGATGCAGAGCGAAGCGTTGATGACCGGTTTCGGCTTTCCGGTGGGCGCACCATCGGACGCCGCCTTCGCTTCCGACCGGTGAACGGTCCACATCACCAGTGCGGCGCCGCAGTGGCTGCAGAATGCGCTGCTCTTGCTAATCGGCTTGCCACACCGCGGGCAGGCGTGCGTCCCTGCCGCCGGCGTACGTACCGTTGGCGCCGCGGCCGATCCGGAGGTTGCGGACAGGGATGTGCCTCTGTGCGCAGCAGTGAGCTGCTTCACGTAGCGCCGTACGAAGTAGAACACGGCGCCGGCGGCAATCAGAAAGGCCAGGAAGGTATCCATCTGCTTCCAACACTACAGATACCCCAGAAGTACCGCGGCGGCGATATGAATCAGCGCCAGCACCACGAATGCGTAACTAAATGGCCGATGCACGATGTGCCAGAGGTGAAAGACTTGCTGCGACCGCGCCAGGAACACCATCTTCTTGCGCAACGCCGATTGCTTGCGGACCAGTCCGATCGTCCATTCGAGTTCACGGTTGCCGGAGGGCAAGAGTCCGCCCAGCGTGCGGAGATCCCCACCGACGTTCAGAACTCTGCGGCGAAGCGCCGCGACGCGCAACGGCCGGGCGAGATCGAAAAGAAACATGAAGGTCAGGGCGGCGGCAAGAGACATTGTCGCGACGCGCTCGGGCTCCGGCAGGCGCAGGGCCGCGCGGAGGACTTCCGGCGTGAACAGCTTTTGCGCAGATAAGCTTTGTTCGAGCCTGCCGCGGCCCGTTTCCATCTCCTGCCAGGAGAGCTCTGCGGCACTCAAGCTGCGAGGAATCTGCGCGTACAGATATCGCCCGACCACGCCGCTGAGCGCCACCGCGGTCATGATCCAGAAAGCCATGCCCGCCATGCCGCGAAATTTGAAGGCGGCATGAAACGCGATCAATACCGGCGCCGTGAGCCCCAAGACGACGTGAAAATCCAGCCAATGACGGCTGCTGCCGATCTGATTCAGCCACTTCCAGCGCTTGCGGAAGTAGTAGAGGTAGATTCCGAAGAAGAGACAGACCCCAAGCATGCCCAGCTTGATTCCGATGGTGCCGCTTGGACGCAACAGAGCGTGTTTCGGCGAATGAGGTCGCTCGGCGACACTCAGCCAGTAGTAATTGGCGCCGTACGCAGCGAGGACCAGAATCAGGCAAACAGCGGAAAGCGCCGCAACAAGAACGCGAGTGCGATGGCCGCGGTCGGGATGGCTGGTGACGGCATTCGCCGCACCCAGGACTGCGGAGCTGCTCATTGTGATTCTCCTGTTCCCACGAGCACATCCACGGAGTATTTCCGGTACTTGCTATAGGTATGTACATTGCGCCAATGCTGCTTGGGGGTGCGCAATTCGATGGTGGCGGACTCCGGAAGCCAAAAGGCGGTGGCCGTCTCAGGCAGCACGATTGGAGCGTACTGCACATCGCAGTTCAGGCTGCGCAGGCCGATGTCGTCCAGGGACTCGGACAGCAAGGCGACTATGCGGACAACCGAGCCTGTCTCTGGATCGAGCCAGATGATGCCGGATAAATCGAGTGGATAATCCCGCCCGCGCAGGCGCAAAGCCGTCGGGGAGTCTGTGCCCCTGACGTGCTCGAAATGCAGGAGCCGGAGGCGGCGTCCGGAAACGACCTCGTCATCCAGTGCAGAAAAGTGAAAGTTCTGCTCGTAGTAGGGATGCAAAAGGAGCGCCAGCGTCGAAAAACCGCTGGTGCGCAACAGCGGCCGTATCTCGAAGCCGTTCGAGGGGCGCTCCTTATGTGCCGATTCCTCTGCGACCAGGCGCCCACTCTCGCGGCGCACCAGCATCAAAGAGTCGAAAAATGCATCCTGCTGATAATTGACCTTCCCGTTGTCCTTCAGTTCCCGCTGCGCCAGATGCTCCATATACTGGACCGACCCCAGGTGCTGAACGAACTGCTGCGCGGCGGCGCCGGCCCGGCGGAGCAGTTCCGCTTCGGCGCCGCTGGGGGAAGCCTCTTGTGCTGCCCCAGCCGGGGCTGCGGCCAGCATCCAAGTCAGCGCCACACACCACAAACAACCGATCCCGGCACGGTGTGCGATCCGATGTAATGAAATAGTTGCCATCTAGAACCTCGAACCCAGCACGATTGAGAATTGGTCGTAGTTGGCCAGGCCTCCGCGTTGCCAGGTGAAAAAAGTCTGCGAGAAAAAATGGCGGCCGGGCGACCAATCCGCCGACGAGGTGACAAAATGCGAGCTGGAGCTTGGCGCCAACGTGGAGCGCAGCGTTTGCAACCCGCCCGTGAGTTCAATCCGCAGGTCGTTCCGCACTTGGCGCGAGACCGAAAGCGATTCGTAGTCTCCTTGTCCAAAGAGGCTGTTGAATTGCGAATAGCGGGCGTCCACGCGCCAGGCCGTGTGCAGAAGATCGGCGAAGGTGATGCCGTACATCTGATTCCAGGATGCCTTGGCGTCGCCCGAGCGGCTGCTGCGGCCGATGCTGGAGTAAAGAAAGATCTGCTTGATGACTTCCGCGCGCACGCCACCGCTGAGCCCCTGGAATAAATAGCGGTCCAGCAGCCCGGTGCCGATCAGGACGGGATCGAACGTCGGCACGCCGCGAAAGTAGGAGTGATTCAAATCGAGGGCGAGACGCTCGTGCGGCTGCACACGCAGCGTCACGTAGCTGCGGTTGAGCCCGCCAAAGCGCGTCGCCACCGGCGTAGAGGGGGCGGCGGGATTAACGGCCGTGTACGTGTGCGGCGCGTCGAACTGCATGGACCCGTACGCGCTGAAAACCCGCCGGTACGAGAAGGTGGTTTCGGTGAACGCAAACTGCCGTTCGGCCCGCCAGCCGATCGCGGACACGGCGATGCCGCTGGTGCTGAGGAGGTGTGTATCTTCAAAGGTGCCGCGCTCGATGGCGAAGAAAGCTCCCCCCAGCCGCCGGTTCGGATCGTAATCCCAGGAAGTCGGGTCGGGCGTTGTGCCCGCAAACACGCCCGCCACGGTCCCGTTTACCGAGCGCAGGCCGAAATAGCCGCCGTCCATGATGTCCAGGCTGCTGGCCCACGGAAGATACAACCGCCCGGCGCCGGCCACGTACGACGAAAAGGGATTGTTGTACGTCATCCCGAGCTGGTAGGTCCGATTGAGAAGATCGCTGACGGTTTGCGCCTGCGGCTGCGGGCCTGTGCGCCGGTTCAACCGCCCGCGCCAGTAACCGTTGAAGTTCCAGTAGGTGCCTCCGATCCGCGTCATGTTGGCGCGCAGCACCAGACCCACGGCGCTGCTGCGGGTCGGCGTCGAACCGCGGCCGAACAGCGTGTTGTATTCCACGCCGATGCGCCCGCGCGCGCGGTTGATTTCCGGAAGCGGCGGGCGCGGCACTTCCGCGCGCTGTTCTTCCTCCAGCGGATCCTCGGTCGTGAACGAGACGACCTGGAGGTACGGCCGTTGCGCCTCGCGGGGCGGCACGGGCGGCTCGGCGCCCGCCAGGAGCAGCGCCACGTCGCCCGGTTGCACGGCGCGCGTGCTTGTGAGCACCTCGCAAACGGCGGAAGCGTCGGCCAGCGACAGTACCCGAACCGTGGCCACCTCCTCAGCGGCAAGCTGTTCGCCGCGGCTCGAGCCCTCGTCGATTCCGGCTGGTGACACCTTCAGGAGCTGGCGTTCCGCGAGGCCCGCGTTGCGGCCGCCATCCAGATAGACGACTCCTTCCGCAACGTACTTCACCCGAAACACGTGATGCATCTGGGCTTCTTGCGCGCCGGCTGCCGCCGCCACCAGGAGACCGAAGAAAATAGTTGCGACAATCCTCATGCCCCGGTCCCTATTTCCTGCCCTGCGGGTGGCAGGAGTAGCAGCTCGTCGCGTTATAGACGTAGTTTCTGACGCCTCCATGACGCGGGTCGGTGGAGCCCTGCTCGTGCTTATGACAGGTGATACACGAGAAAATGCTGTAGTTCGCTGAGTTCACATGGCAGTCCGCGCAGGTTGACCACTCGCCGTTGTGCGTGCCGGAGTAAATCGGGAAATCCGTGTGGGCAAACGTGGCTCCGGTCCATCTCGACGTCGTGTGGCACGTCTGGCAAGTGGTCGGGAAGGCCGCCGCCGCATGGTTCGGGTCAGTCGTGTTCTGATACTCCGGTGTGTGACACGAGTAGCAATCCGTGGGCGTGCTCGTGTAATTGCCGTTCAGATGGCAGTTGGCGCAAGCCACGCTCACATGGGCGCCGGTCAAAGGGAAGCCGGTGTTGCTGTGGTCAAACGTCGCCGGCTGCCACACCGATGTGTTGTGGCAGACGTTGCACTGTTGCGGAAAGCCGGCTTGCGCGTGGTTGGGATTGGTGGTGCCGTTGAAATCATTTAGATGGCACGTCACGCAGCTCGTGCCCAGCCCTGCGAATTGCCCGTTCACGTGGCAGGTGGCGCACGCCACGTTTACGTGCGCGCCCGTCAGCGGAAACGCGGTGAGGCTGTGATTGAACGTCGCTCCCGACCAAGTCGTTGTGGAGTGGCATGTCGTGCAGTCGGTCGGGAACCCGGCCTGCACGTGATTCGGGTTGGTCGTGCCGTTGAAATCTTGCAGGTGGCAGCCGATACAGTTCTTCGGCGTTCCTGCGAACTGCCCGTTAACGTGGCAAGTCTCGCAGGCCACGCTCACGTGCGCCCCCGTCAGCGGAAAACTGGTCATCGTGTTGTGGTCGAATTGCGCCCCGGACCAGGTGGTGGTCGTATGACAGTTCTGGCAGGTCGTCGGGAAACCCGCCTGGACGTGATTCGGGTTGCTGGTGCCGTTGTAGTCTTGCTGGTGGCAGCCGATGCAGTTGCTTGGCGTTCCCGCGAACTGCCCATTCACGTGGCACGTGGTGCAGTCCACGCTCACGTGCGCGCCCGTCAGCGGAAAACTGGTCATGGTGTTGTGGTTGAATTGCGCCCCAGACCAAGTGGTGGTCGTATGACAGTTCTGACAGGTCGTCGGGAAGCCTGCCTGGACGTGATTCGGGTTGGTCGTCCCGTTGAAATCCTGCTGGTGGCAGCCGATGCAGTTGCTCGGCGTTCCCGCGAACTGCCCATTCACGTGGCAAGTCTCGCAGGCCGCGTTCACGTGCGCGCCCGTCAGCGGAAAACTGGTCATGGTGTTGTGGTTGAATTGTGCCCCGGACCAGGTCGTGGTCGTGTGGCAGTTCTGACAGGTTGTCGGGAATCCCGCCTGGACGTGATTCGGGTTGCTGGCGCCGTTGTAGTCTTGCTGGTGGCAGCCGACGCAATTGCTCGGCGTTCCCGCGAACTGCCCGTTCACATGGCAGGTGGTGCAAGGAACGCTCACGTGCGCGCCCGTCAGCGGAAACCGCGTGAAGGCGTTGTGATCAAACGCCGCGCCCGACCAGGAAGCCGTCGAGTGGCAGGTCAGGCACGATGTCGGGAAGCCGCCTTGCGCGTGGTTCGGATTCGAAACGCCGTTGTAATCCTTGGCGTGGCAGCCGAAGCAGTCGGTCGCCGTCCCTGCGAATTGTCCGTTCACGTGGCACGAGGTGCAGGGAACGCTCACGTGCGCGCCCGTCAGCGGAAACTTGGTGAAGGCGTTGTGGTCAAATCTCGCGCCCGACCACGTAGCCGTCGAGTGACAGGTCTGGCAGTCCGTGGGGAAACCGGCCTGGGCGTGGTTCGGATTGGACGTGGTGTTGTAGTCGGTGGCGTGGCACCCGAAGCAGTTCGCCGGAGTGCCCTGGAATCTCCCGCCCACATGGCAGGTGGCGCAGTCCAACGATGTGTGCGCTCCCGTCAGCGCGAATCCCGTGAACTTCAGGTGATCGAATGAGGCGCCCACCCAGCTATTCATGGAATGGCAGGATTGGCACGAGGTCGAAAAATTCGACGCCTGATGGTCGGGAGACTTGGCACTCTGGAAGTCCCCCACGTGGCAACTGAGACAGTCCGTCGAAAGTCCCGTGAATTGCGACGTTGCGCCCCCGCGATGGCAGGCCTCGCATTCGACCACGGCATGCGCGCCTACCAGAGGAAAGCGGTTCTGGTGGTTCTGGATGGATTGGATCGATACCGTCCAACCCTTCTCGGTGTGACATTGCTCGCAACGCCCGCCAAATTGGCCGCGGTGGATATCCGCGTGACAAGTCGCGCACGTGGTCCCGACGTTGCTGAAAACCTGACTGACGTGGCACTGCGTGCAGGCGACACCCTCGTGCATCCCGCGCAGGGGAAAGCTGGTGCGGTTGTGGTCGAATTCCGGAACGCTGCGGATGGGCTTCCAGCTCGAGAGTGTGTGGCAATTATCGCAAGGTATGACCAGCGGGCCGTGAGGACTTCGTGAAGCTACGCGTGGTGGCGTGGGGCGGTTCTGGGGCGCACTGCTCCCCGCGAGTGAGAAGAGCAGCACCTGTAGCACGATTGTTAGAGCCGTCAGCAAGAGAGCGTTCCGCGCGTACCCCGAGTTTTGCCTCTAACTCTATGAAAGAAAATGATATGGGGGCACATTGCGACGGGACAACTGGTCGCAAGTACAGTTGTTGTACAGACCGCCAAGTGCAGCTAGTGACGGCTATCGGGAGGCAAACCGCTGGTCCGCGTGGCAATCCGCGCAGGCCTTGGGCGTAGGCTTATAGAAAAGAACGGACTTACTGCCGACATCACGGCGCAATTCATGGCAACTGGCGCAGGGAACACTCTGGTGCGCGCCCGCCAAAGAAAACGTCGAGTTTTTCTCGTGATCGAAGGTGGATGGAATCCACCGCGTTGTGATGTGGCAACTGGCGCAGGCCGTTTGCGCGCCCGTAGCTGCGAACTGTCCGCCGTGCGGGTCTTGGTGGCATTCAGCGCAAATCGTTGGGGCGCTGCGGAATGATACTTCCCGCGAGCCTCCCGCCGCGGACGAAGGCAGGTGGCATGACGAGCAGGCCACCGAGCGGTGCGCTCCGGTGAGCGGGAATTCCGTCGTCGAATGATCGAATCCGCCGGCATCGCGCCAGGTCTGCAAGTTATGGCACGCCTGGCAGCCGGCGCGCGTGCCATCCGCGCGAACGCGGTCCATGGTTGCCTGGAATTTTCCGCCGTGCGGATCGTTGTGACAGGCGGTGCAGGTCTGTTCTGCGAAATGGAACTTCGCGGTGGACACTCCGGCCAGCACGGTAGCGCGGTGGCAATCCATGCACGGCACGGCCAGGTGCGCCCCTTCCAGAGTGAACCGCGCCTTCTGGTGGTCCGCCAGCGAAAATTTCGCAGGCCGGTAGCCCTCGAAACCGTGGCAGCTCTCGCAGCGATTTAGATACGGCGCGGCGACGAACTGGCCGCGGTGGTCATCGGTATGGCAATCGAGGCAACGCCCAAATGCAATCTTGTACTTGGTCGCGGCGCCGGCCGGGGTGTGGCACTCCGCGCAGGCGACGTCCGCGTGTTTGCCGAGCAGCGGGTATGGTGAGGCGTCATGTTCCTTCACGCCGAACGTGGATGGTTTGAAGGTTTCTACGGTATGGCAGGAAGCGCATTCGACCCCTCCGGCGTGCTCGCGAAACTGGCCTCGGTGCGGATCGGGCTTATGGCAGTCCATGCATTCCGCGTGAGCGAGCGGTTTCTTGAAGTCGCTCCCGGTGTGGCACTCGGCGCAGCCGACCGCCGCATGTTTGCCCAGCAGCGGAAAATCGGTCTTGGAATGATCAAACGAAGCCGGCATGCGAACCGAGCGCCAGCCGCTGGTGGTATGGCAGGATTCGCATGTTTGCGGGAAGCTCCCCCGGTGCGGATCCTGATGGCAGTCCTTGCAGGATCCGAAAGCAAGACCCGTGAGTTTCGCCGTTCCCTGGGGGCCGCTGGTCGTATGGCACTTTTCGCAGGCCACCTGCGCGTGGAGCCCGGTCAGCGGGTAGCGCGTCTTGGAGTGATCGAATCCCGACGCCGCTTTCCAGTCCGAGAAATTGTGGCATTGCGTGCAGGCCGGGCCGAGCCTCCCGGCGTGAGGGTCCTGATGGCAGGTGACACAATCCGGCGTCAGGCCGAGCCAGGTCTTGGTCAGGTCACGAACCTTGATCGAGGATCGCTCTGCTGGACGAATATGCGCCGGCGCGTGGCACTTTTCACACGATACGCCGGCATGCTTGCCTTCGAGCGTGTACCCGGTTTGACGGTGGTCAAACTTGTCGAGCGGCACTTCCCAGTGAATCAGATTGAAATCCACACCATTGTGTTCCGAATGGCAGCTCGCACACTCCTTGCTATCGGAGGGATTCTTGACCAGCGTCGCATGCAATCCGCGCTTCTGCCCGAGTCGCTGTGCGATTTCAGTGTGGCAGTCCTGGCACTTCAGCTCCGCGGACCCGATGCGCAACGTGTGGCAGCTCGTACACTGCGTGACTCCATTGAGCGATTGGTGTGCTCTCGAAAGAGGCCCGGGCGAAAGTTGCGCCGCGGACACGGCCGGGAAAAGCAACACCAGCACGCTCGCCGCCAAGAGACGGCAACTGGTGATCCGCAGCCCTTCTCGATTGAAAGGAATGCCAGGCATCCTGCCCGCTCTGACGATGTCCGGCTCAACTCGTCTCTCCTATGGTATCAACGCCCTTCATGCTGCCCGCGGCAGTCGTGCAACTGTCGTGTTGCTGGGGTTACCTGTACCGACGGCCAGCACTCTCACTCGGCCAACGTCCGAAAACACGCTGCCCATAGATCCGCGAGGCTCCGCGGCCTGGAATGCCGGGGAGCCTCGCTCATTGCTTCACCGAGCTGTCAGTTGTGTCGGCGAACGACTGGCTTAGCGACCCGGCGGCGTCTGTCCCGCGGGCGGCATCTGTCCCCGGCCGGGCATCTGCATGCCCGGCATCTGTCCCATGGCCTCGGTCGATGGCGGCACAATCCCCTTCAACCGGAGATAGACGGCCATGCTGCCGTAGCATTCATTGTCATGCGCAATGTTGCCGGCCAGAACGGTCAAACGCGGCCGCTGCGCCCGTCCAGCCGCCACGGCGTCGGCGGCGTTGGCATCCGTCAGCGCGTTATAGACTGCGTCGCAGGCGTCGAAGGACTCCTTGAGCGCCGCAATCAGGTCCGCTTTGGAAGTCTTCGAGGCAGCGTTGAGATTTCGTTGTGTGCCCGTAATCCGGGAACAAGTGGTCATCTGCGAATCGGCTACGTGGGCCACCCATCCTCCGAAGTCGCGCTGCTCCTTGGTGGGCTGAAAGCTGTAGCCGTCCGCGGGCATTTTTTCCGCGGCCAGGGTCAGATTGTTTTTGATTGCGTTGTAGGCCTGTTTGATATCACCGCTCATGCTGGGCGCGGCCATTTGCGCGGGCATCTGCGCGTACGAGGCCGCAGCCAGACAAACTCCTAGCAGGCTCAAAATCAATAATGATCGCTTCATTCGAGGTATCTCCTTATCGTTCGTCATCGCTGAAATTCTACCGGGCCGGTGGGCCGCTGGGATTATACCCTCGAACGCCTCCGCGCCGCAGCCGAAGCGCAGCGTCCGGCCTCAGGGCGCGGCGGCCTGCGCGGCGGCGCGGTAGCGCACCAGCAGCAGGGTAATGTCATCCGCCTGGCTGGCGCCGCGGGTGAACGCGTCCACGGAATCGAGAATCGTTTTTTGCAGTTGATCGAGGGGAGCTTCCTGCTGGCCCTTGAGCGCCTCCAGCAGGCCCGCGCGGCCGAACATCTCTTCGTCGGGGTCCATCGCTTCCGTGACTCCGTCGCTGAACAGCACCAGCGTGTCACAGGGCTCGAGCGTCACCGAGGAGACGGCATACTCAGCCGCCGGAATCAGGCCCACTGGAAAGGAGGTCTCATGGAACGGCTCGGCGATCTCGCCGCGGCGAAGAATCAGCGGCGGGGGATGGCCGGCGTTGATGAAATCGAGGCGCCCGCTGCTGTCCAGCACGCCGAAAAACATGGTGGCATAGCGCTCGACCTCGGCATGCTCGCACAGAAAGCAATTCAGGTGCTCCATGAGCCGCGCCGGGTCCACGCCGATGGTCATGGCCGATAGGGCCCCTTGCAGCATGGTGCTGAGCAGCGCCGCGCCCAACCCTTTGCCGGAAACGTCGGCGATGAGAAAAGCGGTGCGCCCGTCGCTCATGGGAAAGACGTCAAAGTAGTCGCCGCCGACGGTCAGGCAAGGGAGATTGATGCCGGTGGCCACGGCGTGCGGGAAGTCGCGAAAACCGCGCGGCAAGAGCGCCTGCTGCACGTTGCGGGCGATGCTGAGTTCCTGGTCCATGCGCTGGCGCTGGCGCTCGCGCTCCACCAGGCGCGCATTGTCCAGAATGCCGCCGGCCTCCATCGCCAGGGCGTCCAGAATCTGGCGGTCGAGTTTGGAAAAGGCCGCGGGACGGCGGGAATCGAGATAGATCAGGCCGAGAAATTCCCCGCGATGGTCTTCCACTCGCGTTTCCATCGTGCGCGATAAGGGCATGGCGTACAGCGGTATGGCCACCACCGCGCGCAGGCGTTGCGCCACCACACTTTGCGCCGCCTGCAACTTGAAATCGGCCCGCGCCAGATCCTCGGTGATGATGCTGGAACGGCGTTCCATGGCCTGCCCCACGGCGGTCTGGCTGGGCACAAAACTCTCCGGCGACAGCCGAACGCCTCCCTTGCCGCGGGCCACCCGCACCCGGAACCCGCCGGAGCTGTCCCGCTCCAGCAGCACACCCCGGTCGGCATCGGTGACGGCGACGGCATGGTCCAGCATGGTGCCCAGCACGGATTCCAGCGGAAGCTGGGCGTGCAGCAGCATGGTCGCTTCCAGAAGGAGATTGAGTTTGCGAAGCCCGCCGGGAACGGTTGTTTCGGATTCGTTCTTGCTCTGAGACATGCCCTCGATGCGTGTAAAAATATCTTGAATCGAGGTGTCGCCTTCCGAGGTGTGGAAGATAAGCTCGTAGGAGTCGGTCAAGCCGAAGGTGATGAGGCTGCCTTCTTCCAGCGCACAGCTCTCGATCTTTTCGCCGTTGACGAAGACGCCCCAGCGCTGGCCGCGGTCTTCCAGCCGATAGCGGTTTCCCTTGCGGAGGATGGCCGCGCCCAACCGCGAAATGCGGCGGTCGTTCAGGTTCAGATGGTTTCCGGTTTCGCCGCCGCGGCCAATCAAAAACGGCGATTCGCTGATGCGCGCAATACTGCGCGAACCGTCGGGAGCTACAACCTCCAGAACCGCGTCGTTGCTGGCTGGGACATTCCGCATACAGGCTTGTCGCTGGCCGGATTGTAGCACGCCCGTCGCGACAAATCGCGCTCCGCATGCCACCGACTCCGGGTCAACTCAACTCCTGGGCTTCGGCCCCGTCGCGCCCTGGGGGGAGCCGTCCGGCGCAAACTCCCGCCAGCGCAAACGGCTGGCGGGCGCGTGCGTCCTCAGCGCTGGCGCCACCGAACCACACCGCAAACCGGTGGTGTGCGAACGCGGTCAGGTGTATATTTCCGGCCAGGCGGGAAGCCAGCGTTGGGAAACTTGAGGATGGATATGTCTGCGATGAAGCGGGTCCGCCCACAGTCAGGAACGGCTGTGCTGCCGGTGCTTCAGGAAATCGCCAGGGGGTGCAGCATGGCACGAATCTCACGGTTTTGGACAGCGGCCTTGCTCGGTGCCATTCTCCTTTTAGCAGGATGGTCTGGCCGGGCCTCGCTGGCGCAAGCCCCCGCCACCGCGACGCTGGCCCTCACCGGCGCGCACCTGATTGACGGCTCAGGAGGCGCGCCCGTCGAACGGGCCACGCTGGTCATTCGCGACGGCCGCGTGCAAGCTGCTGGACCCGCTGATGCCGTCGCGATTCCCGCCGGGGCCGTCCGTGTGGACTTGGCCGGAAAAACCATCATTCCCGGCCTCATCAACGCCCACGCCCACGTGAACACCGATGCGGACTCCGCGATTTCGGCTCGCAACCAATTGGCGGCCCAGCTCTTGCTCTACAGCCAGTACGGCGTCACCACGGTAGTCAGCCTCGGCGACGACGGTCTCGAAAGCGTCAAGCTGCGTGACGAACTGGCGCGCGCAACGCCCGATCGCGCCCGCCTCTACGTCGCCGGCCCCAATCTCGTGGCCCCAACCGCGGAGCAGGCGCGGCAAGTCGTGGATCAGAACGCGGACATGAAGGTGGACTTCATCAAAACACGCCTCAACGGCAATGCCAACGACATGACTCCGGCGGTCTATCGCGCGCTAATCGAACAGGCGCACAGCCGCGGACTGCGAGTCGCCGCGCACATGTTCTCGCTGCAGGACGCGCGCGGCTTGCTGGAAGCGGGCGTGGACGTCTTGGCGCACAGTGTGCGCGATCAGGACGTCAACGCCGCATTCATCGCGGAAATCAAGCGCCGCAACATCGGTTACATCCCCACGCTGACCCGCGATCTTTCCGTTTTTGTTTACGAGACGACTCCGGAATTCTTCAGCGATCCATTTTTCCTGCGCCACGTCGCCTCCTACCGCATGCAGATGACCCAACTCAGCGATCCTGCCCTGCAGCAGCGCACCCGCAACAGTCAGCAAGCGCAAGCCATCAAGCAGGCGCTGCAACAGGCCAGCCGCAATCTCAAATTACTGGCCGATGGAGGCGTCACCATCGCCATGGGAACGGACACCGGCGCGTCGGTCGGCCGCTGGCAAGGTTATTTCGAGCACACCGAGCTGGAGCTGATGGTCAAGGCCGGCCTGTCGCCCATGCAAGCCCTGTTGGCCGCCACGGGCAACGCCGCCCGCGTCATGAAACTCGATCAAGCCGGCTTGCTGCAGCCCGGCAAGTGGGCCGACTTCGTGGTGTTGAACGCCAATCCTCTCACCAACATCCGCAACACGCACGAGATCCACTCGGTGTGGATCGCTGGCCGCCGTCTGGCGGATGCGCCCTGACCAGCCGCGCCACGCGGCGCGGGCGCGGCCGCACACGCCTGAAGGAAAACACTTGCGGCAAAAAGTTAACGAGAGCGCCTGCGGAGGCGGTAGAGCAAGCTTCGTTCACGGGCACGATCAATGAGCCGCCAGGCGTTGGCCTCGCTGGTTTTGACGAGTTCGCGAGCGAGCAGGCCGTTGTACGTGGCTCTATCGGCTCCGGCGAGCGCCTTGAGTTTGTCCAGGTCAGCCTGAACGATTCCCAGGATGAGGCACTCGCGCTCCAGGTCGGCCGGGTCAATGAGCGAGGCCAATTGGTCGCGCAGGCCGGAGCGTTTGGCGACATCCAGCTCGTTTATGAGGGTGGCGATGCCCGCCTCGACCACCGCTTCGAGCGACCGGAGAAACTCCGCCAGCGGCTGGACGTTGAAGCCGCCGAACCGGATGTCGGTGTTGGCGGCGCCGATGCCGATCAGCGCCGAGCCGAGAATCGCTACGTACCACGGCTCCACGTCTCTCAGAAAAAACACGCGGGCCAGGACGGCGAGCGTTAGGTACACCCCGAAATAGAGGACAAAGGGGACGTTGACGAAGACGCGCGGAGAAAGGCGTCGCTGCAAATTCGGGGCGCGAACGCTGATCTTCAGGTACAGGTTGGCATAGGCGAGGAACAGCGTCATCGCAAACAGTAGCAAACCCGACCAAGTGGATTGCGGATTGCGAGTTAGCCAATCCCAGAGGGAAACCCCTGCCTGCTTGGCGTAACTCTGCCAGGAGCCGCCATAATAGTAGCGGTTGATCAGCCAGCTTCCGACAACCACAATGATAAACACAATCCAGGCCGCGCGGCGGGACAGCCAAGCCCGCGCACGTTCCAGGAAGCTGGGTTCGCTGGTCTGGTCCATAGACCCTGACAATATTGCTTGGGACGCTAACACACTCGCAGGGGAAAATCTATTTCCAAAACGCCCGCTTGACTCGACCGTGTCCGTGGCCTATGGTAGAGATACAAGGCGATGTTTGAAGAAATACAGTTCGAAGTGATGAAGTATCTCTCGGAAAGGCTCTCCGCGACGCTGCCGGATCTGGTGGAGTCACTCGGGCGTCCCGAAGCGGACGTCAAGCAAGCCGTGAAGGAGCTGGAGAGGAAGCAGTTCGTTCATCTCGCCGTTGATTCCGTCGCTGGCCGAGACATGGTTTCACCGACTTCTAGGGGGCTCCTCGGCTTCCGACAGCGCTCCAGCATGGCATATTGACCCGCCCGTCTCGTCAACACGATTCTCATGGGCGGCGCTACAATTCCATCCTCATCCTGACGTGCGCACAGTGAGTTCTCGGATCAATTGCCGGAGGCGCCGCAGCCGGCTCCCGCGCACGGCGCTCTGTGGCGGCGGAAGGCGCCGAAGAGCCGCGCGAAAAAATTGGGCCGCTTGGGCTTCCCGGCAGCCACCGCCACTTTGGCTGAAATCACAACCGGCGGCGGGACCGCGCGTTGCGGCGGAGAGTAGTCCGTGGCTGCCTCGGCAGTGGGTTCGACTTGGCCGTGGAAATAAAGTTCGGGCAGCGGCTGCGCTTCACGGACCATGAGGATGCCCGCCGGGTCGGGATCCGGCGGAGGCTCGGGTGACATGGCGTCAAAGGTCAGCGGCGGCATGTACACGCGGTAGATGGGTTCCTCGGTGCGAGGCGGGGGAGGCAGCGGAACTGCGGGGCGCGGGCGAGCCGGTGCGGCGGGCACGGGCACGCTGAGCTCGATCCGCCGAGGCGCCGTATTGCGCGTCACCAGTAATTCGCAATCGCAACTTCCGGCAACGCTGCGCAGCGTGCCGAGCTGCCCGCCGGTCAGGTTGATCTCTCCGCCCTGCGGCAGGATCACGCTCTGGCCGCTGAGCTGCTGTTCAATGCGCACGGCACCGCGCGAGGTGAGCGCGCACATGGCGCCCTGCTGATCAAGCCCCAGGGTGAGGTCGCGTGCGCCTGCGCCGATGGCCACCGGCGTGGCCACAATCATCGGCGTATAGACCGTCAGCGCCACTTGCGCATCCACCTGCGGGCGCACTTGCCCGTAGTCCAGCGCCAGGGTAATGGCACCGCCGGATTCCAGCAGAGTCAGGTGTGCGGGACCACAGATGGCGATTTCGCCGCCGGCGGTCAATTCGATGCGCGCCCTCCCGGCTCGAACGGTGATATCGCTGCCGCTCGCCAGCAGAGCCGTGCTGCGCCCGCTTTCCGATTCAAAGCTGACCGCGCCTTGGACGGTGACGTCATCACCATAAAGGCGCCCCACCACGGGGGGAGCGATTTGCGGCCCGGCAGAAAGCGGCCAGCCCAGAGCGGCCAACATCAGCGTCAAGCCCGCGGGAACGAGGGCGTGCCAACGGCTACGTCGCGTCCTGTGCTCCAAGGATAAGAATCTGTCCATCACGAGAACACCCAACCTTGGTCTTATACTATACGCCCATGGCCGAAGCTGCGAAGCCTGACGAACAGCATCGCATCAGTCACTACGACACGGGCCCGCGGCCGCTGTCGTTTGGCCGGCGCGTGCGGCTCCGCCTGCTGGCCGCTCTGGGACTGGCGGTGGCGCGCACGCTGGGGCCCACGCTGCGTTTTGAAGTGCTGGGCTGGCAGCACATCGAGCGCGTGCACGGCTCGGGCCGGCGCTGCGTCTATACGTTCTGGCACCGCACGATTTTTCTGGCCATGTGGTGGTGGCGGAATCGCGGTGTGGTGGCCATGACCAGCGCCAATTTCGACGGCCAAGTGCTGAGTCGCGCGCTCGAAGGACTGGGCTACGGCACCACGCATGGCAGCTCCTCCCGCGGCGGCTTGCGCGGGCTGGCGAAGCTGGCCAGAGAAATCGAGCGAGGCCACGACGCCGCCTTTTCCGCCGATGGGCCGCGAGGGCCGCGCTACGTCACCAAGTCCGGTCCCGCGCAACTGGCCAGACGCACCGGGTGCCCGATCGTGTGTTTCCACCTGCGCGCCCAGTCTGCGCATACGTTCGAGAAATCCTGGGACCACTTCCAGCTCCCCCATCCGTTCTCCCGCGTCGTGCTGGTGGTGGCGCCGCCGATTGAAGTGCCGCCCGATGCCGATCGCGAGGCCGTTGACCGGAAGCAGGCCGAGCTGCAGGCCATGCTGGAACGGGTCCGCGATTTGGCCGAAACGTGGTTCACGCTGCCGCGGGCCGAGCAAGACCGCCAGCGGGCGCTGTGGAACGCGTGATTCCCGGCGCGGTCATCGCTCGCCGAGGGTGGCCTTCACCTCCATGCGCTGAGTGCCGCGATAGATGCCCAGCGTCACGGTGTCGCCGGGCCGCTTGCGGTTCAGCGCCAGGGTCAGATCGAAATCCTCGTTGATGGGCTGGCCATCGATCTCCACCAACAGATCACCGCCAATCGTGACTCGCCGCATTCCGACAATGACCGTTCGGTTTCCGCCGCGCAGGCCGGCGGCTTGCGCGGCGCTGTTGGGCGCCACGCGCTCGATGAGCAGTCCTTGCTGGACCGGCAGGCCGAGCGCATCGGCCACTCCGGGGCTAAACGCGCGGGCCTCGGCTCCAAGGTAGGCGCGGCGGACTCGGCCCTGGGTGATCAGGTCCTGGGCGATCTGGCGCGCGGTGTTGATGGGGATGGCGAAGCCGATGCCGGCGGTGGCGCCGCTGGGCGTATAGATGGCCGAATTGATGCCGATCACCTCGCCGCGGGTGTTGATGAGCGGCCCGCCGGAATTGCCCTGGTTGATGGCGGCGTCGGTCTGTACCGCGCCGTCAATGAAGGTTTGCGGGCTGGTCCGCACGGTGCGCTTGAGCGCACTGACCACGCCGGTGGTGAGCGTGCTCTCGAAGCCGAAGGGATTGCCGATGGCCAGCACGGATTGGCCGACCTGCAGTGCGTCCGAATCTCCCATCGCCAGCACCGGCAGGCGCTTGCCTTGAGGGGCGTCAATGCGGATGAGCGCGACGTCGTTGCGCTCATCGCCGCCCACAATTCGCGCCGAGTAGTGGGTGCGATCACCGAGCGTCACTTCGATGGCCTGGGCGCCCTGGATCACGTGGTAATTGGTCAGGATGTAGCCGCGGGGATCGAATAGAAAACCGGAGCCCGCTCCCTCCACGGAGACCGGATCGAAGAAAACGTCGTATTCGAGCGTGCGGGTGGCGATATTGGCCACGGCGGGCGCAGCCTCACTATAAACTTTTACGTTGATGGCTTCGTCCGCGGAAAGTTGCGCGGTGCGCGCCGCGGGCGCCTGCGCGGGCGAGGGAAAGGCCTCGACGCTGCTGGCCTGGCGAGGCCCCCAGCGGCTGCCGGCCCAGTAGGCGGCCAAGGCGACCAGCACGGCCAAAGCCGTCAGGCGAATCAAGCGGGAGCGAGTGCTAGCGTGTGTTGAAATCATGGTTACTATTTCCTCGCAAATTAAATTGCATATATATATCCGTCCTCAAGTCGCCGAGGCCACGGCCAAGCGCTTCAGCCTGTCCACCAGTGCCGCGACCTGGCGGCGCGTTTGGTCCATGGTACCGGAACAATCAATTTCGTCGGTCGCCAGCTTGCGTTTTTCCGCCAGGCTGAGCTGAGCGGCGATGCGGCGCCGGGCCTGTTCGGGCGTCATGCCGCGCCCGTAAGCCGGATCGGTCAGGCGCGCCAGTTGCTGTTCCGGCGTGCACCAAACCACAATGAGGCGATCCAGACTGTGATGATATCCCGATTCTATCAGCAGCGCAGCCTCCACCACCGCGACGCCCTGCGAATCCTTCCGCGCCAGCCGGGCGAGTTCGCGGTCCAACTCCGCCAGCACAGGCGGATGAACGATGGCGTTGAGACGGGCCAAGCGCGCGGGATCGGCGAAGACAATCTCGGCCAGTTTCGCGCGGTCCACGCGGCCCTGCTCGTCCAGGATTTCGCGGCCGAACTCGCGGACCACGTCGTTGTACGCGGGCTGGCCGGGCTCGATCAGACTGTGAGCCATCTGATCAGCCTCGAGCACGTGACAGCCCAGGTCGCGCATCATCGCGGCCACGGTGCTCTTACCGCAGGCGATGCCGCCAGTCAATCCCACACGAAGCATTGGGCCGGCGCGAAGCATCAGTGGCGTGCGGCGGTGGCGCCGGCGGCCTGAGCGCGGCGCAGTCGCGCCGCCTTGACCGTATTGCTCATAAGCATGGCGATGGTCAGCGGACCTACGCCGCCGGGAACAGGCGTGAAAGCGCCGGCGATATTTACGACATCGGGATGAACGTCACCCACCAAGACCGAGCCTTTCTTGGCAAACGATTCCAGTTTATCGGGGAAGCTTTTGAAGATGCGCTCGGCCTGGGCGCGATCGGTGATCACATTCTGGCCGACGTCAATGACCGTCGCGCCGGGGCAGATGTATTCGCCGGTGACCATGGCCGCGCGGCCCATGGCGGCCACGACAATATCGGCGCGGCGCACGACCTCGGGCAGATTTCTGGTTTTCGAGTGGCAGACGGTGACGGTGGCGTTGGCGTGCATGAGCAAGAGCGCCATGGGTTTGCCGACGATGTCGCTGCGTCCCATGACCACGGCGTTGGCGCCTTCGATGGCAATTCCACTGCGGCGAAGAATTTCCATCACGCCGGACGGGGTGCAAGCGACGAGCGCGGGCCTGCCGGCGACAAGATGGCCGACGTTGATGGGATGAAAGCCGTCCACATCTTTTTCGGGATGAACGGCGTCGAGAATTTTCTTGGAGTCCACTGGCTTGGGCAGGGGCATCTGGACCAGGATGCCGTCCACGTCTTCGCGCTGGTTCAGTTCCTCCACGACAATTAGCAATTCGGCGGTGGAAATTGTGGCCGGCGGCCGCAGGAGAAAACTTTCCAGTCCCAGCTTCTGGCAAGCGGCCATTTTGCTTTTCACATAGATGTGAGAGGCGGGATTGTCTCCCACCAGAACGGCGGCCAGTCCCGGTCGGATCCCGGCGGCGCTCAGGGTGGCGATCTCGTGCACCAGTTCGGCGTAGATCTGGTCGCGGATGGCGTTGCCGTCAAGGATGCGCGCGGTCACGGAGTGCCCCCGAAGATAAGGTGATTGGCCGGCGCGAATGATAGCACAGGGCGCCGAGCGGCCCCGGCATAGCCCGCTACCCTTTCAGAGTGCCACCCCACACACCCCCTAGGGTTTTGTAAGAATGTCAAAGAAATGGAGTTACGGAAAAAGCAGTTTGTAAGAATATGAAAACAAAGGGGCGATTTTTGTGAAATGGTGAAAGAGTGCGCAAGAGATTGAAAACAATAGAATTGAGTAGGTATGGAGCACGGATTAAGCCCCTCAGAACTCCGCTGCGGCGGACGCCGTAAGCTATAGCCGCTGCCAAATATGTGGGCCGGGAGATTGGTTTGGGTGGCGGGCCGCGGCTCGGTTGGCGGCGCTGACAGAGCAGGCAGAGTCCTGTCGCGCCCAGCCGAGCGATGATTGTTGGGAGTAGTTCCCGAGCCCATATTTTATTATCTCATGCGAGTAAAGCATGGTCCCGCTGGGACCACAACGACGGATGAAAATGCGCCCTCGAGCCCCTCGTCTCCAGACGACCCAAAGCATTTTCGTAGCAGACAGGAGAACTAATGGACAGCGACTCGCCGCCGGTTCGGAGCAAACCGGTGCGGCGCAATGAATATGATCTGGCCGAGCTGCTTAAGGGGATAACCCGGCGGAATCTGCACGAGGAAGTTGATTTCGGCGGTTAGGCAGCACAATCCCTTCCAGGCTCCGGGCAAGCAGGAGTGCCTGTGCTACTGGGCGGGCGACAGTACGGATGAGCTACTACGAACGAAACCTGCCACATTGGCATCCAGAAGGGCGAGCTATTTTCCTAACCTGGCGCTTGCATGGGTCACTGCCGGCGGGTTTCGTGCACAAACTGCGAAGGTTGAAAGGGGAGCCAGGAAAGCAGTTCCTCGAGATCGATCAACGGCTGGACGCGGCGGTGATTGGGCCGCGATGGCTGAGCGATCCTGAAATCGCAGGATATGTTGAGGCGGCCATCCAGCGTGGCGCCGAGCTTGGCCACTACGTCTTGCACGCATACGTCGTGATGCCTAACCACGTACACTTGCTACTCGAACCGCGTGTGGCATTGCGCCGGATTACAGGCGGAATCAAAGGAGTATCTGCGCGCGGCGCGAACGCAACGCTGGCGCGCACGGGAAAGCCATTCTGGCAGGATGAATCGTTTGATCATTGGATTCGGAGCGGTGCGCAACTGGAACGAACGCGAATCTATATCGAGAGGAATCCGGTGAAGGCAGGACTGGCGAAGAATCCGGAGGAGTGGCTATGGTCGAGTGCCCGTGCCCGGTAGCACAGGCACTCTTGCCTGTGCGGGGTGGCTGAGGCGAAGGAGCAGACAGCGCACAGCCAGGAGTGGCTGTGCTACCTCAACGACCCTGGTCGGGTGGTCAATAAATATCGTACTGCTCCCAGTGGAGTGTGGGGTCGGACTGGATGATGACGCTTTTGCGCGTGGTCTGCTCGAGCTCTTCGATGAGCGCGGCCTCGCGAGTTTTCAGGGCTTTGGCGATTTCGGGATGGACGCGGAGGGTGATGCTGGAAGCGTCCAGGTCGGCGGCCATCTTGCGGGCTTCGGCTTGGATTTCGTAGCAGATGGTGGGCACGGACTTAACCATGCCGGAGCCGGTGCAATAGGGGCAAGGCTGGCAGAGCACGCGTTCGAGGGCCTGTTTGGTGCGCTTGCGGGTGATGGCCACCAGTCCGAATTCGTTGAAGGAGAGCACCTTGGAGGGGGCGCGGTCGGCGCGCAGCGCGCTTTCGAGCGCGGCCATGACTTTGTCGCGGTTGCGGCGCTCCTCCATGTCAATGAAGTCGAGAACGATGATGCCGCCGAGGTCGCGCAGGCGAATCTGGCGAATGATCTCTTTGACGGCTTCGAGATTGGTCTTGACGATGGTGTCTTCCAGGCGCGTGGAGCCGCGGCCGACGTATTTCCCGGTATTGACGTCAATGGCCACCAGGGCCTCGGTGTGGTTGATGACGATATAGCCGCCGGACTTCAGCCAGACCTTGGGGCGCAGGGCCTTGTCCAAATCCTGCTGGATGCCGAACTCCTCGAAAATGGGCGTGGTCTTGGTGTAGAGCTTGACGCGGCTGACCAGCTTGGGCTGGAAGCGGCCCACGAATTCGAGGACCTTGCCGTATTCCTCCTCATTGTCGATCCAGATGGCGGCGTAGTCGCTGCTGAGGTAGTCGCGAAGGATGCGTTCGACGAGATTGAGGTCGCGATGGAGCAGCGCCGGAGCGCGGCGCGGCTCGGCCTGGGTGCGAATCTTCTCCCAGGTGCGTCCCAGGAATTCGACGTCGGCGCGGATATCGTCTTCCGGCGTGCCTTCGGCGGCGGTACGGACAATAAACCCTCCGGGAAACGGAGTTTTCGCTTCACCGACCACGCGTCGCAGCCGCGAGCGCTCTTCGGCCGAGGCGATACGGCGGGAGACGCCGATGTGGTTCACCGTGGGCATATAGACGAGGTAGCGGCCGGGCAGGGCCACGTGGCTGGTGATGCGCGCGCCTTTCTTTCCCAGGGGCTCCTTGGCAATCTGGACGAGAATCTCCTGGCCGGCCTTGAGCACCTCGGAGATCAGTTGCGGCCGGCGCTGGACCTGCGGGCGGTGATCGCGGTGATCGCGGCGGCGCATGGGATGCTGGCCCCGCTGGCGGCCGCCGCGGCGCATGGGGCGCTGGAAGCGGGCGCGCTGTGGTTCGGAGATGCGCGCGGACCTAGGCTGCTGCGGAGAGGACGAGTCCGGCTGCGCCGGTTCCTCCCCGGCAGATTCGGCCGGCGGGACCGCTTCGATGAATCCACCAGCCGCTGCGAGAGCTGCGGCGTCTTCCTGCTCGTCTTCTTCCCCCTGGGCATCGTGGGCCAACTCTTCGCTCTCGGCGGATCCCTCGAAGCCGGCAGCCTCGTCCATTTCCGGCTCACCGTGCTCCGCATCCGCCTCGGCTTCTGCGCCGGTCGCTTCATGCCGGGCTTCGGCCAGGCGTTCACTGAGCGCCGACATCTCTTCGTCGCTCAGATCTGGGGCGTTGGCCGGCCCGGGGGCCTCGACGGACTGCTCTCGCAGGTGGAGCGGGGGAGCCGTTTCTGCGGGCTCGACTTCGTTCTCCGGGCGCGGCTGAAAAGCCGGGGGCTCGGCGGCAGGGCGCGGCGGACTGCTCCAGCGCCATTCTTCTGGCGCTGCTGGGGCGAGTGGTCCATGGGTTGAAGGCGGCTCGGCGGCGGAAGTCTTCTCCGGCGCCGCATACAAGGATGGAGGAAGCGCCGGCGCGAAATCCGGTGCGGTCGGTACGGGCGGAGGCTCCTCGAGACGGGGCGTGGAACGCTCCGGGCCTGGCTCGGCGACCGGCTGCGGCGATGGGACACGATCCTTGTACTTGGCCAGCGATTCGCCGGGCAGAATTACGGGTTCGTAGCCGGCCGGGGGCTCGCTTTCGCCGCCGGATGGCTCGTGGGGTCGCGGCACGTAGGGCCGCGGAGAGGCATATTTCGATGGCGGGAGGTCGCGGCCGCCCTGCGGGCGATCGCCCCCACGGCCTCGCTGCCAGCGGCCGCCCCGGCGATGCCCGCCCCGGTCGCCGCCGCGTCCCCGGCCCTGGCCAAAGCCGCCACCGTGGCCGCGATCGCGTTGCTCGAAAGGCGGCGCGGGCCGCGCAGATTGGAGATGGCTGGGGGCAGGGGGAGCGGGTTGCCAAGCCGCTGGTTCGGGCTGCGGCGCGGGCTCGGCCGCAAATGAGTCCGTGGCTTCGGGAGCTTCAGGAACGGGCAGGGCTGCGGAGGGCTCGGGAGCGGGAATCTCACCCTCCGGGGGCGGGGTGAACACGGCGCCGCCCTGCTGCTCCATTTTTTCGACCTTGCCCTCGACCGCAGCGGCGACGTGGTCGTAGTCCTCCAGATTCTCGAGGAAATCACCGACGTAGAGGAAGGCGTCGCTATCGAGGCCGATATCCACAAAGGCCGACTGCATGCCGGGAAGCACGCGCGTGACGCGACCTTTGTAAATGCTGCCGACTAAGGCAAATTCTTTTTCCCGCTCGATGTAGATCTCGCAGAGTTGACCGTCTTCAACAATGGCGACCCGCGTCTCATGCGGAGCCGCGGAAATAACCAGCTCTCTAGACATGAAAGCTCCTCGGAGGGCATCGCCAAGACCCGGAGGGGCGCGCTCCGGTCCCGCTGTAGGGGGACCGGCCCGCGTGGCAGGCGGGAGAAAACACCCGGCGAAAAGCGCCACCGGGAGCCCGCGACTCTGTCGGGTCTATGCAACATGCGATGCGACCTCATTGTTCCTTATTGTTCCTTCCCGGCGCTGGCAGCCTGGCCGGCCGGATGCAACCTGCAGCGTGAGGTCAGTTGACGAATCGCCGAAGGCGGACGTTCATCACCAGACCCAGCGCCAGAAACATGAACAGCGTGGCCGAACCGCCGTAACTCATGAGCGGCAAGGGAATGCCGGTCACCGGCATGTACCCGATGACCATGGCCACGTTGACCAGTACATGGAAACCCACCATCGCCGCCACGCCCATGACCAGGAACATCCCGGCGCGATCTTTGGCGCGCTGGGCGTTTTGGATCAGTCGCAGCAGCAAAGCCGTGTACAACAACAGAGTCACGAAAACGCCGGCAAAACCCAATTCTTCGGCCAGCGCCGCCAGAATAAAATCCGAATAGCGGACGGGGACAAAACCCAGTTGATTCTGGCTTCCCCGGCCGAGCCCTTTGCCCCAGAAGCCCCCCGAGCCCACGGCAATTTTCGATTGCAGGATCTGATAGCCGGAGCCTCGTGGATCTTCTTCCGGGCGTAGAAACGTGGTGACGCGCTCTTTCTGGTACGGCTTCAAAAATTGCCAGCCGATGGGCACCATCATGGCCCCGGCCAACACCAGCACGGCTGCGTGCTTCCATTCGATCCCGGCCAGATACGCGCCAACCACCACCGCCGGGACCAACACCAGAGCAGTGCCCAGGTCCGGCTGCAGCAGAATCAAACCCAAGGGCACCGCCGTGAGTGAGCCCACCTTGAGCAAGTCACCCACGGATAAGCGGTCGGTTCGCACCTCGGCGTAAAAGCGCGCCAACAACAGAATTATAACCAACTTGACCAGTTCTGACACCTGCAAAAACTGGCCCAGAACCGGCAGCCAGCGCCTGGCGCCGAAGCGGGTGTGCCCGACGGCCAGCACGGCGATGAGCCCGAGGACCCCCAGAGCGTACAGGATCGGTGCGCGGTGCAAGACGACGTGGTAATCCAGGCGGGAAACCACCAACATGGCCGCAACGCCGAGCAGTATCCACCACAGTTGTCTCCATTGCATTCCCGCCAGGCGGCTGGCGTGCGTGGCCGACCAAATCTCCAGCAGGCCGATCCCGCAGATGGAGAAGACGATGGCCAACAGAAACCAGTCATAGTCGCGAATGCCTGCGGCGTGTTTCATAGTGGCTCTGGCCGGCGGCGGCAGGCCTTATTGGCCCGTGGCGATGGGAACCTGCTCCTCGGCAGGCGCGGAATCAGCGGGCTGTGCCGCACGTGCCAGCACGGTCGCAGGCACGGGCGCCGCGGACGGCGCCTTGGTCAAGAGCAACTCCGGCGGCTTGCCGCTCTTCTTGTCGTAATAGGTTTTGACTACGTCCCGTGCGATGGGCGCGGCAGCGACCGAGCCGTGCCCGCCACTTTGCACGAGGACGGCAACGATGATTTCAGGATTGCGGCGCGGTGCGAAACCGACGAACCAGGCATTGTCCTGGAACTCCGGCTTGTGTCCGGCGCGCGCCTTACCCTGAAAGCTGATGGTCTGCGCGGTGCCGGTCTTGCCGGAAAACTCGATGCCGGGCAGGCGCGAGGCGGCGGCCGTGCCGGCTTCGTTGACGACGCCCCACATGGCGCTAGTGATGGCCTCGACCGTGGACTCGGAGACGGGGAAGTTCACTTCGGGCGCAGGCTTGGAGTCCTTGAGCAGATGCGGCTGCCGGAACTCGCCACCCAGAGCGATACCGCCGATGGTATAGGCCAGTTGCAGTGGCGTGACGGTTACGGCGCCCTGGCCGATGGACACAGATATGGTTTCGCCCGGATACCATCGCTGGTGAAACACGCGCTGCTTCCAGGCCTCCGAGGGCATGAGGCCCGATTCTTCGCCGGGAAGATCAATGCCCGTCTTGCGCCCCAGGCCCATTTGGGTGGCGTAGTAGGCGATGCGATCAATACCCAGTTGCTTGCCCACGTTATAGAAGAAGACGTCGCAGGAATGCACGATGGCCGAGTGCAGACCGGTGGGGCCGTGTCCTTCCGGCTTCCAATCGTGGAACACGCGTCCGTAAAACTCTCCGTAGCCGGGGCAGACAACCTGGTAGTTTTCGGGCACGGCCTTGGATTCGAGCATGGTCGTGGCCATCAATACCTTGAAGACCGAGCCGGGGGCCAACTGTGCCTGGATGGCGCGATTCAACAGAGGGAGTTCCGGATTGCTGTTGAGCCGCGCCCACTCCTCTCTGGGTACGCTGATGGCAAAATCATTGGGGTCGTAGGCGGGCTGGCTGGCCATGGCCAGCACTTCTCCAGTCTGAGGGTTCAGCGCTACCACCGCGCCCTTCTTATCGGCCAGGGCCCGCTCGGCGATGGCCTGCAGATCATAGTCAATGGTGAGCTGGATAGGTTTGCCCGGAATGGCGTCGGTCTGTTCCAGGCGGCCCACTTCGCGGCCCACGCTATTGACGATCACGCGGCGCATTCCGTCGGTGCCCATGAGGTGCTCGTTGTACTGCCGTTCGAGCCCGGTCTTGCCCACGATATCGCCGGGGCGATAACGGCCGCCGGAGGCCTGCACCTGCTGGGCGCTGACTTCTCCGACGTAGCCGCTCACGTGCGCCAGGAATCCACCGACGGGGTAGCGGCGGCGATGCACCATGAGCATTTCGATCACCGGTACGTCGGCGCGGTGCGATTCGATGAAGGCAATGTCGGCAGGGCTGGCTTCGGGCTTGATGACGATGGGTTGGAAGCGGGGCAGCAAGCGGGCCTCCTCGAGTTGCTGGCGCAGATCCTCGAGCGGCAGGCTCATGCCGTCGGCGATCTGCGGCAGGAGGCGATCCACTTCCTGGGCGTCATCGCGCAGCAGCAGGACGCTGAAGGAGGGATAGTTGTCCACCAGCACGCGCCCTTGGCGGTCGAGCACGGTTCCGCGGGGCGCGATCACGGGGATGGTTCGGATGCGGTTCAATTCGGCGAGTTGGGCGTAGCGATCGGATTCGACAATTTGCAGCTTCCAAAAGCCGAGCAGAAGCAAACTCATCACGCCAGCAATGAAATAGGAAGCAATGGCCAGTCGCGTCTGAGGCAGGCGGTGTTCTCTCTGGAACCAAAGCGCCAACGCAGGCTCCGCGTCGCGCCCGGCCCAATCATGCCAGCTCTCCGCGCAGAGGGCAGCGGCTCCTGAGAGCCGGAGCCGCTACAGGCTCGAGCAGCGACGGAGCGGGGGTGCCCGCGACGTCCAAATCTTGCTCAAGGTACCACCTAGACGCAGGGCGCGCAACTGGTCGCTGGGACAGGATAGCGCAACCGGCACGGGCGGACTGCCCGACAGGGGTGCCGAGTGGGAATGCACAGGTTGTAACACAGAATTAACGTTGCTATCACCCGGCATTAAGCCTCATCCCATAGGCTCGATCACGACCAAATCTGGAAAAGGACCTCACTCCGGGAAGTGGAGCTATAGGAGTTGGGACGATGGAGGAACCAGTGAGAACGAGAGCGAAAGCAAGAAGTGCAGCGAAGGCCGTCATCGCCTGCATGTGGGCGCTGGCGACCGTGCTGTGCCTGGCGGGGACGGCAGGCACGGCGTTCGCGCAAATGGGCGCCACGGGTAGATTGGAGGGCACCGTTCTGGACCAGAAGGGGGCCGCGATTATGGGCGCAACCGTGGTGGCCACGCAGGTGGGCACGGGCACGAGGCGCGAAACGCGAACCGACGAGGCGGGCCGATACAGCCTAGCGGCTTTGCCGGTGGGGGAGTATTCGGTCGTCATCGAAGCCCAAGGATTCCAGCAGTACGTGCGCAGCGGTCTGCAGGTGGAAGCCTCCGTGACCAGCACGATTGACGTCTCGCTGAACGTTGGCGCAATCACTCAGCAGATCACGGTGACGGAGTCCGCACCGGTGATCAATACCACGCAGTCCACGACCTTCCGGCAGATCAACCAGCTCGAGATGGTCGAGGTTCCATCTTCCACCCGCAGCTTCACGCACTTGCTGACGGCCGAGGCGGGAGTGGCCACCGATCTGCCGCCGGTGCAGGGCAACGACACCGGCGCACAGAGCCCTTCGGTGAACGGCTTGCGTACCACCTCGAACAGCCTGCAATTCAACGGCATTGACGCCACCAACCTGCTGTCCAACGAGGGATCGCTCACGGAGAACATCTCACCGGCCCCCGAAACGATCCAGGAAGTGAAGCTGCAGACGAGTCTCTACGACGCCTCCACGGGGCGTAACGGCGGGGGCAACTTCCAGATCATCACCAAAGGCGGCACCAACACTTGGCATGGCACCGGCACCCTCTTCTTCCAGAACGACGCCTTGAACGCCAACGACTTCTTCTATAAGCGTGACGACATTGAGCGTCCCGAGTCCAAGCGCTATGAAGGAGGGTTCACAGTGGGCGGGCCGCTGATGCGGGATCGAGTCCTGCTATTCGGCGGCTACCAGCGGACCACGGCGCGCACCGGCTTTGTTTCGACGGCCTCCAGCACTTCGGACCTGCCGCTTTTTCTGGACTACATTACGGACCGCAGCACGCCAGCCGCCTTCAGCAGCAACATTCTGGCGGCGATGAACGCGGCGCGGGCGGCGTGCGGGTTTGCGCCGATCGGCAGCATCACGCAGTTTGGTGTCACGGCGGGAACGTATGCAGTCGGGCCCCAATTGTTTTCGCTGAGGAACCCGGTTACGGGAGATTTTGTCATCCCCGCGCCAGGAGCGGGGTCGGGTTTCTGCGACCGAGATTCAAGCGGGGCGGTCCTGGTGGACAATACGGCCACTCAGAACCCCATTACCCGCGTTCGACAGGTGGTGCCCTCGGAGTTCGACCAGGACCAGTTCACCTTCCGCTCGGACATCAACGTTTCGGACAGCAACCGGCTCTACGGTGTGTTCTTCTTCTCGAATTTCCCGAGCCTGGATTCTTTTCCGGATCCTCAAAGCCTTGCTTCGCCCTTCACATTGCGGCGCAACAACCGGGCGCGCACATTATCCATTGGGGATACGCACGTCTTCGGTTTAGCGCTGGTGAACGAGGCCCGGTTCGGGCTGCTGGATTTGAACAACACCCGTACATTGGATGATCCGTTCCTGACTGATTCCATGACCGACGCCGCGGTCGGTATCAACAACCCGGCGCTGCTGTTTGACAACTCGCCGTCTACCCGCCGCCTGGGACATTTCACCTTCGCGGGCGGCGACGCCAAAGCGAGGGTGAGCTTCGGAGGCCCCAACGATTCCTTCAATCGCCGCCAGCAGCGCACCTACAGCCTCTCCGACACGATCTCCTGGACGCGTGGCGCGCACTCCCTGAGATTCGGGGCGGAGTACCGCCACCACAACGTGCGGAACAACCTGCCCGAAGAACAGGGCACCGAGTTCGAGAAGATCGCTAGTTACACGGCCCTCATCGTGGGCATCACGAAAGAAGCGGACACGCAATACGGCATCACGGAAAAAGAGTTTAATTCCAACGACGTTTCCTGGTTTTTTGCGGACGATTGGAAGCTAACCCGGAGCTTCACGCTGAACCTCGGGGTGCGCTGGGATTGGTTCGGGTGGCCAGTCGAGGCGAATGGGCGGTTCGGGAACTTCGACCCTGTGAGTGCCAACACAGAAACGCTGGCAGGCGGTTTCCTGGTGCCCTCCAACGTGGGCCCAACCGGCATCTCCAACATCGACTCAACCGTACAGGCAAGCGTGCTTGCGAACAACTCTCACACTCTAAACGGACAAGACCTAAATAACTTCCAGCCGCGCATTGGGTTTGCGTGGCAGCCGTTCGGCTTGCAGCGCACGGTGATTCGCGCGGGGTACGGGGTTTTCTTCGACCGGCCGTCTGCGGCCTTCATCAACACCGTGTTCAGTAACTATCCGTTCCTGCGGGAGATCGAGGTGACCGCCCCGTCGAATGCGGTGCCCATCGCCACGGCTTTTTCGGCGCAACGCACCGATATACCCTTCAGCCAGTGGCTGCCCATGCGCGTCGTTCGCCAAACCGGGACCAATGGTGTGTTTGAGATCCGCGACAACACCGGGACTTTGATAGGGGCTACCGGGGTCAACAACCCGACTTGCGAGCCGCTTGGCTTGTCTGCCGCGTCGCCAGGCGTAGCGGGGGTGTGCAGAGGCAACATCGCCGAGACCTTCGAGTTCCGCGCCATTGACCGCGATCTCAAGACTCCTTACGTGCAGCAGTGGAATTTCGGCGTCCAACAAGAGCTCACCAGCAACATGGCCATCGAGATACGGTACGCGGGCACCAAGGGCACCAAGCTTCTCGGCGCGCTGGCGCTGGCGGAGCCGTATGATTTGAACGATCCGAACACGCCGGACTACATCTACGCTCGGTTGAACCAGGCGTATGTAGCTGCCGGCAGTCCCCGTGGGGCGCTTGGGGCCGGCACTATTCCGACTGTCGATCCAACCGGCGCGGCCTTTCCGTCCAATCCGTGTCCCGGGAATCAGCCGTCGTGCCTGTCCGGTGTGGGCCGGGCGTACGGGTTCTTCTGGCCGGCCGGGACGGGAACCGGCACCGGGAACTTCGGGCCACTGGCGAGCACTTTCGACATGAACTTGGCTCGCGCCATGAATGGCACAGTAAACAATACAACGACTGCGATCGTAGCGTTTGAAGCGCGCGCTCCCTTCCTGGGCATGAACTCTCCGGAAGCGATCATCCTGAGAAACCAGGGCAACTCGGTCTACCACGCGCTGCAGACGAACTTCACCAAGCGATTCAGCCACGGAGTGCAGTTCAACATGAGTTACACCTGGTCGCACTCGATTGACGACAACTCGGCCGATCCAGGTTCTACCGCGGGCGGCGGCAAACCCGACGTTCCCAATACCGGGTTCATCCTGCAAGGTTCGTCGCGCAACCTGCGGAACCGGAGCTCTTCGGACTTCGACCGCAGGCACCGCTTCAGCACCAGCTTCGTGTGGAACATCCCCACGGGCGGCATGACCAACGCATTTGTGAGCGGCTGGCAGCTGGCCGGGTTTCTCCAGGCCCAGTCCGGTTCACCGTACACCATCTTCAGCGCGGAACCGGAAGCCAAGACCGCGGCCAATCTGCTCGACGTACGCAACGGATCGGGCGGGTACTATCGCCTCGGTTTCGGCCGGGCAAGCCTCAAGCCGGGAGTGTCTATAGATTCCCTCACGAACACAACCGACAAGACGATCGCGTTCACGACCACCAATCTTGCCTCCCCGTTGGGTCAAGACGGCACCCTGGGCCGGAATGTCTTTCGCGGGGCAAGCCAGAAGCGCTTCGACTTGGCCATCACCAAGAAAACCAGCTTCAGCGATCGCTACTCGGTAGAAGTTCGCAGCGAGATCTTCAACCTCTTCAATAACGTCAACCTTGCCCTGCCGGTGAATGACCTGGCAGATTCCAGCGTGGGAAACATCGAAGGCACCGTCGGTGGCCCGCGCGTGGTCCAGTTCGGATTCAAGTTCGTGTTCTAACTCCACCTCACAACGCGTTCTCAGAGGGCCGGCGCCGACAATGCGCCGGCCCTCTGCTTTTGGGCGCTTGCCGACGCGACGGTACGGACCAGCTCAGGACGGTTTACGCAGGCGGTCGAGCAGCGGGAAGAGAGCGATGGTCAGCAGGGCGCTGGCTACCGAGGCGATGAACACGCGCGTTTCCAAGTAGGGCTCGGGGCGCGCCAGCAGCAGGCGGCTGATGAACACAAACACTGCATTGTGGAGATGGAAAAACAGGAAAGTCAGCAGGCAGCGGGCGAGCGGATGCTCCACGTCCAGCCGCGCGCCGATGGAGGAGGCCACGAACCCCACGATGGTTTTGGAGATGCCGTACAGGCCGATGGGCGTGTGGCTCAGACTGTCCTGGGCCACTCCGATGGCCATCCCCAGCAGCAGGCCCGCGGATGGATTTCTGCGGCTTAAAGCGAAATAGATGGTCACCAGCAGCGGCAGGTCAATGAGTTCCGCCCAGCCGAGATGAACGGGCAGGAACGTTTCGAGCAACAGAGCCAGAATGACGCTGCCGGTCACAACTCCGGCGTGGAATTTGTATACTTCTATGTGCTGCTCGTTGGCGAGGCGAACTTCCATCAACGACCTCTGCCCATGGTAACGGCGCGGCTTGCCTTCATGGCTGATCCTTGACGGCGGGTTCGGGTTCGGCCGACGGGGCTGCAGCTTCGGCCGGCGGCGCGGCGGCCGGCGCGGGTGGGGCTGCAGTTTGGGGCCGCGGCGTGGCGACTGGGGCCGGCGGCGCGGCGGCTGGAGGCTTCGGGACTGCGGGTTGAGCCGGTGGGGCGGTGGCGGCGCGGGCGGGAGGCTGCGGGGCGGGCGCGGCGGCCGACCGGATATCGGCGGCGCCGGCGGGCGCGAACTCCTGGCGAGTCAGCAGCACCAGCACTTCTTCCAGGCGGTCCAGGTGGGCCGCGGGTTGAACAACGATCTGCTGAAATGGGCTGCGCGGATCGGGTTGGACCTGGAGGACGGTGCCCACGGGAAGATCTTTGGGGAAGATACGATCCTGGCCGGAAGTGAGAATGGCTTCGCCGGGGGTGATTTTGACGTCTTTGGTGACGTATTCCATGCCCAGCAGCGGATCGCCGGTACCGCGCACAGGACCCTGGGTGCGAGACCCGGCCAAGAGCGCGCCCACACCGCTTTCTTTGTCGCTGAGCAGCAGCACCTGGGAAGTGGCGGGATAGACGGCCAGCACCTTGCCCACTACCCCCTCAGGGGTGATGACCCCCATATTCAGGCCGATGCCGTCGCGCGATCCTCGGTCGATGAAGGCAATGCGGCCGCTGGCGCTGGGGCTGGCGCCGATGACTCGCGCGGCGAGCATGCGCACCTCAGCATGTTGCTGGCGGAAATTGAGCAGCGCGGACAGCCGGTCCGCCTCCGCCGCGCGGCCCTCCAGTTCAGCGTTGCGCAGCTTGAGTTGGTCCAAGGTGGCGCGAAGTTCCTGGTTTTCCCGGCCCATGCGGCGCAGGGCCACGTAGTTGTTCCAGCCGCCCCGAATGCCGTCCGTGATCCAGGTGGCGGAGCGGCCCAGGGGAGCCACGATCTCCACGGCCCAGACGCGGATCAGGCGCACGTCTTGATCGCGCCGGATTTGCGCGGCCAAGAGCAGGACCTGAATGGCCAGCGCAGCGGCCAGCAGAATCAAGGAACGATGTTGTAAACGGCCCGGAATCATGAGCGTGGTTACTCAGATGGCGCGGCCCTGCCGCAGCCGAGCCGGCGCGGGGCGTTTCATTCTTTTTCAGTCAATCGAAACCAGCCGCAGCAGGCGGAAATCGCTGAGCATCTTTCCGGTGCCCAGCACCACCGAAGCCAGCGGATCGTCGGCGATGGAAACCGGCAGTCCGGTTTCCTCGCGGATGCGCTTGTCGAGATTTTTCAGCAGTGCGCCGCCACCGGTCAGCACGATTCCGCGGTCGCTGATATCCGCGGAAAGCTCGGGCGGGGTGCGCTCGAGAGCGACGCGGATGGCGTTGAGGATGGTGGCCACGCATTCGGAAAGGGCTTCGCGGATTTCGCTGTCGTCCACGGTGACGGTGCGCGGAACGCCCTCGATCAAGTTGCGGCCCTTGACCTCCAGGGTCAGCGGTTTCTCCAGGGGATAGGCCGAACCGATCTCCATCTTGATTTGCTCGGCGGTGCGCTCGCCCACCAGGAGGTTGTACTTGCGCTTGAGGTAATGCATCACGGCTTCGTCCATCTCGTTGCCGGCGACGCGCACGGACCGGGAATAGACGATGCCGCTCATGGAGATGACGGCGATATCGGTGGTGCCGCCGCCGATGTCCACCACCATGTTGCCCGAGGGCTCTTCGATGGGCAGACCGGCGCCGATGGCCGCGGCCATGGCCTGCTCGACTAGATAGACTTCGCTGGCGCGGGCGCGGTAGGCGGAATCCTGCACCGCGCGTTTTTCCACCGGTGTGATTTCGCTGGGCACGCCGATGACGATGCGCGGGTGCACCAGCATGCGGCGGTTGTGGGCCTTCTGGATGAAATAGGTGAGCATCTTCTCGGTCACCTTGAAGTCGGCGATGACGCCGTCCTTCATGGGCTTGATGGCCACCACGTTGCCCGGCGTGCGGCCGAGCATCTCCTTGGCCTCCCGGCCTACGGCGACCACTTCCCCGGTGGTTTTGTTAATGGCCACGATGGAGGGCTCGTTCACGACGACGCCCTTGGTCCTGGCGAACACCAGCGTATTGGCGGTGCCCAGGTCAATGGCCAGATCGGACGAAAGCAGGCTGAAAACCGAGCGAAAATTGTATCCGTTCTTGTTAAACATCAGCTCTCGATTACTCCCCGGCGGGCCGTGCGCCCCGAGTTCCCCGCGGGCAGTCCCCCTTTTGACTTACGGAACGACAATGGTAATGCGCGTGAAACCTGTGCCCCCGCGGCGATTCTGTCCAGTGACGGTCAGCTCATGGCTGCCTCGCGGCAGCGGCTGCGTGAAATAGCGGAAATGCCCGTCCGGGCGGATTCCCGCCACTGTTTCTCCATTGACGATGAGCGCGGCTCCGGGCTCGGTATGGCCGATCAGCTCCACCACGTTTCCGTGAAGCAAAGTGGAGTCCACCTCCAGCACCATTTCCTGGCCTTTGCCCTGCGCGGCCAGCGTGAACTTGAATGGATCGCTGGGGGCGCTCTGGCGCTTGCCGGCATCGATGGCGGTGACCGTCCAGAAATAATCGCCCGCTTCCAGCCCGCTGACGTCTGCGCTGGTGGCCGAGCCCGTCTTCTCCCTCACGTCTCGTGTGAACATGGAGTTGGTGCTGACGCGCAGATTGTAACTGACCGCGCCCGGCACGTTCGACCAGCTAAAGTGTACCGCAGCCCGCCGCGGATCGGGTTCAATCAGCGGCTCCAAATTCAGCGGCTGCACCAACTGCGGAGGAGCCAGCACGGCGGACTTTGTGACCGGCCCGCTCGCGGTAAAGGCGGCGCGCTCCCATTTTAGAATCTCCACCTGCTGGCTTCCCCTCTGCATGGTAGCGCCGCCGGCGGACACTGTAATCTCGTGACGATCGCTGGAGGGATCGCTCTGCACGGCGGCGCGGCTGTTCTCGTGCAGCGAAGCCCGGGCATTGGCAAAGGAAACTTGGGCCCGGGAGCGAGGCGAATCCCAGGTTCCGGTGGTCAGATCCACCGCGCCGGAGGTGATGTGCACCATGACGCTGGTGGTCTTGTCGCGCTCGATGGTATTTTCCTCGACCGTGACGAAGGAGTCGCTCTTGATGGTATAGGTGGTGCCGTCCACGAAGGTGACGCGGGCCGCGCCGTCGGAGGCGGTGCGGACAAGATCGCCCTTGTCCAGCGTGGTGCGGTAATCGGCTACGGCCCAGTTCACCGAACTGACCTTCTTGACTTCCACCTTGCCGTCCAGGTTGACGAAGCGCGCTTGGTTTTGGGAGGGCACCACAGCCGTGGCCGCGTCTGCCCCCAAGGTGTTGGATATCCGCCGGGCCACACTGCTATACCAGTCGGGACGAATCAGATAAAGCGTGGCCAGGACGCTGGCCACGATGAGAATCAAATACACAGCCACGGTCCGGAAGGTTACCGCGGTCCAGTAGACTTCGATTCGCGGGACCTTGTCGTGTTTCAGGGGACCGGCTTGTCGTGTATAAGGCATGGCCAAAAACTGCAAATATTTGCGCTGTTTTGCAATCTAGCACAGGGCTGGCACCGTCGCAAGGCACGGCGGGCCGGATGTTGCTGCCCTGCGCAATAGCGGACGCCCATCCACCGGCAGCCATAGGCCGGCGGAGATTTTCGATTGAGCGCCTGCTTCCGGTGCTCTATACTTTTCGGGCGCGCGAGCGCGGGCAGCGCTCGGGCGTGCAAGCAGGGTTTCCGAGCCCACGGTTCAGGGAACGCGCAGGAAGGGGTCGAACCACGTGTGGAGCGCGCTGCGAGACAGAAATAAGCTGGGCGTCCGGATCATGCTGGGCTTGGTGGTCGGGATGCTCGGGGTCGGCATGCTGCTCTACCTGGTGCCGGGTCAATTCACGACGGCGGCCCCCAGCATGGATGTCGTCGCTGAGGTAGACGGGCAGCCGATCACCATCCTGGAGGTCCGCCAGCAGTTGATGCGCATCCAACGCACCGGCGCCATACCCCCGGCTCTGCAAACGCTGTACGCCCGGCAGGCTTTGGACCAGCTCGTTTTCGATAAAGAGCTGGCCGTGGAAGCCCGCAGACTCGATATCCGCGTCACCGACCAGGAGCGGGCGGACCGCATCCGCCTGCTGGTCCCTACAGCATTCAACGGCAATACCTTCGTGGGCATGGAAGCGTACGCGCAACAGGTACTGGCCAGCTTCGGTATGGCCGTGCCGGAGTTTGAACAATTGGTCAGCCAGGGTCTAATCGCGGAAAAGTTCCAGCAACTGGTTACCGACGGCATCACTGTCTCGCCCGCAGAAGTCGAGCAGGAGTTCCGCCGGCGCAACGAGAAGGTCAAGCTCAGCTACGTGGTCATCCGGCCGGATGATCTGCAATCCAAGATTACCGCCGGCGACGCAGAGCTGGCGGCTTATTTCGAGAAGAACAAGGCCCGCTACACGGTGCCGGAGCGGCGCAGCGTGCGCTACGCCATGCTCGATACAGTTCTGCTTCGCCTGCGAACGGCCGTATCCGACGAAGAAATCCGCGCCTTCTACAATCAAAACCTGGCTCGCTACAGGCTCGAAGACCGCGCCCACGTGGCCCACATCCTGTTCAAGACCGTCGGCCTCACCGATTCCGAGGTCGAGGAGATCCGCAAGAAGGCCGAGGACGTCCTGAAGAAAGCCAAGGCCGGCGGAGACTTTGCCGCATTGGCTCGGGAGAACTCCGAGGACACCAGCAAGGACCAGGGCGGGGACTTGGGATGGATCGTTCGAGGACAAACAGTGGCCGAGTTTGAGGCAGCGGCTTTTCGCCTGCCCAGGGGAAGCGTTTCCGATGTGGTCAAGACCCAGTACGGCTTCCACATCATCAAAGTCGTGGACCGGGAGAGCGCCCGAACCCAAAGTCTCGACGAAGTGCGCGCCTCCATCCTTGCTTCGTTGCAGCAGGAGAAATCCGAGCGCACGGCCGAGGAACTCTCCCAGCAGATCGCCGAGGAGATCCGCCGCGCAGGACGCCCTCCCCTGGAAGACCTGGCCAGGAAATACAACATGCTCCTGAATGATCCTCCTCCGGTCGAGGCCGGTCAGACACTTTCCGACGTGGGCGCTTCGCCGGAAATCGCCGACACCCTCTTCCGCCTGCGGCCGGGAGACGTGAGCGCACCGATTCGCACCGACCGGGGCTTCGTCGTCATTTCCGTGAAGGAGGCTTTGCCGGCTCATCCCGGCACGCTGGTCGAGGTTCGCGACCGGGTGCTGGCGGACTACCGCCGCGACCAGTCCAACGAACTGGCCAAGTCCCGTGCGGAAGAGCTGGCTCGCCGCGCAAAGGCGGACAGCGACTTGGCCGCTGCCGCCAGGGCCCTCGGATTTGAGGCCAAGACCAGCGATCTGTTGGCGCGCGCAACCTCCATTCCCGACGTCGGCAGCGCTTCCCAGATCGGTGCCGCCTTCACGCTCGCGCCCGGGCAGGCCGGCGACGCCGTCTTCCTGGGCGCCAACTGGGTGGTGTTCCGCGTGACGGAGCGCCAGGCGCCTAATCTCGCCGACCTTCCCACGCAACGCCAGGAGATCACCCAGCAGATGCTTCAATCGCGGCGGGAAATGGCCTATGAAGCCTTCCGCACCTCCCTTGAGACCCGCCTCAGGAGCGAGGGTAAGCTGGAGTTCAACGACGAGAATCTGCGGCGGCTGATGAATTCGACTTTATAGTCTAACCTACTGTAAATAAACGCCTTAGCTTGTGTTTAATCACCCGCTTGTGTTTGCCCTGGCCTTGCGCTAGACTTTGTCGTCCGCACTGAGCCCCTGCGCCAGGGGGCCAAGACTACGCGGAGCCTTCCCAATGCCGGTTTCTTCGTCTGCCTGGACCGAAGTTCATACGAACGAATTCGAGCCGTCAATTATGGAACAAGCTTCAGGGGGACCTGTCATGACCAAGCGAACGTCCAGCCGCCATAATGAATACTGCTGCTGCGTTGAAATGAACCAAAACGGCAAGTACAGCGTGCGCATCCGCGTCCGATTTGTGCGCCACAATTGGGAGCTGCCGGTTTACTTCCTGGCCTCGACCTTTGACCGGGCGGTTCGCCGCCTCGAGCAGGCCCTTCAGTTCCTCCAGCGGGAGGAGGACCGGCTGTGGTTCTGGGGCGTGGACCGCAGCGACGACCCCAACGTTTCGGCTGACATGCTGCGTGAATCGGGTTTGAATCTGGACCGCCGCGGCGATTTCCCGCGCCGCACCGAACGGCTGGTGCTCCCGCCCGAGCAGCCGGTATCGGCCTTTCTGATGGCGCCCCTCCGGCGCGGCCTGGCGGAGTCCGTGGGAACGGGCCGCCAAGCTGCCGCCGCTGCGGCAGGAGACTGAGTTGGGCAGCCGTCAGCCGGCCCGGGGGCCGCGCCCGCTTATTTTTCGCGCAGGATGATCTCGCCCGTTCCGATCAACTGATCGTTTAGCCAGAGGCGGTATTTGAACGAGCCGGGCTTGGTGCCCGGCCGCGGTGGTCCGCTCAATAGGCGCATGCCGGCGGGCGCCTGAAAAACGTTGGAAGAAAAGGGACAGCGGTTGGGGTCGAATTCGACCTTCAGCAAGCTCTCCCCGGCCACCCACGAGATCTGATCATCGGGTCCGATCACGACCGCTTCAGGAATTACGCCCACCAGTACCAGCTTCTCCCCCATAGATCGAAAGCGCCTCCCGCTCCCGGCCCCCTCGCAGCGCAGTCGGGTGCGGGCTGTACTTACAGCCCGCCGGACGATGAAGATAGCACAGCCCGGCCTGCGGTGAATAAGTCAGAGCCATCCGGACCACCGGGTCTTGCGAGACCCGGCCGCCGCGAAAAAGGCCGCTGGCTGGCGCTTCTGGCGTTATACTCAGGCCGCCGTGGAGGCCTCGCATGCCGGGCCAACGGGTGTTTGCGTCCCGCAGGTTTCTGCAGAGCGTGTGGCACAGCCACTCGTGGCTGTGCGGTGGTTCCCATGCTGAATCGCGGCACCAAGATCGGCGCCTATGAAGTTGAGGCGCTTTGGCGGCGTCTGAGCCGCCAGCCGAAATCCCGAGCGCAGCGAGGGATCTCTTGCTGAGTCGCGGTACCAAAATCGGGTCGTACGAAGTCGTCAGCCTCATCGGCAGCGGCGGGATGGGTGAGGTGTATCGCGCGCACGATACACGGCTGAACCGCGACGTGGCGCTGAAAGTCCTGCCTGAAGCCTTTGCCCGCGATAGCCAGCGCATGGCGCGCTTCGAGCGCGAAGCAAAGCTGCTGGCGGCGCTGAATCATCCCAATATCGCAGCAATTTACGGCCTCGAGGAATCTGGCCCCATTCGCGCGCTGGTGATGGAATTGGTCGAAGGGCCCACGCTGGCTGAGCGCATCGCAGCCGGTCCGGTCCCGATGGATGAAGCCCTGCCGATTGCCAAGCAAGTGGCGGACGCGGTGGAATACGCGCACGACAATAATGTGATTCACCGCGATCTGAAACCCGCCAACATCAAGGTAAAAGCCGACGGCATGGTCAAGGTGCTGGACTTTGGTCTGGCGAAAGCCCTTTCGGATGAGCCGACGGACGCCGACATGAGCAATTCGCCGACGCTCTCGATGGCAGCCACGATGCAGGGCGTGATCCTAGGCACGGCGGCGTACATGGCGCCGGAACAAGCCAAGGGCAAAAAGGTGGACCGGCGGGCCGACGTTTGGGCGTTCGGCGTAGTGCTGTACGAGATGCTGGCGGGCAAGCCGCTGCATAGCGGCGAGACGGTGCCGGAAACTCTGGCCTCGGTGATGATGAGAGATTCTTCGCTCGAAGCGCTACCTGCGAACACGCCGCCCGCGATCCGCAATCTTCTGCGCCGCTGCCTGGACAAGAACGTGAAACGCCGGTTGCAGAGTGCCGGCGAAGCACGCATCATCCTCGAAGACGTTCTCTCCGGCGCCGCGCCGGCCGAGTCGCTCGCCGCGGGAGGTGTCAGCTCGCTCGGTCGCCGCTCGCTTCTGCTGGCTGCGGCTTGCGTAGTGGCAGCTAGTCTCATCACCGGCCTGGCCGTCTGGAGTCTCAGACCAGCGCCTCCCGCTCAGCCTGTGTCGCGTCTCGTAGTTCCGTTGCCACCCAATGAACCACTCACAGGGGTGACTGCCTCTGTGGTAGCTCTTTCCCCGGACGGCACTCAGATCGCGTACGTCGCGAGCGCCCAGCAGCGAATCTACCTGAGAGCGCTCGACTCTTTGGATGCCCGGCCCCTTACGGGCACTGACGGTGCCCTGAGTCCCTTCTTTTCGCCGGACGGCCAGTGGATTGGCTTTTTCGCCGCCGGTAAATTGAAGAAGGTGGCCGTGAGTGGCGGCGCAGTCCTGACTCTGTGCGATGCTACTAATGCACGCGGAGGCACATGGGGAGCCGATCAGACCATCGTCTTTGCACCAGGAAACAATACGCCACTCTTTCAGGTCTCAGCGGCCGGGGGCGCGGCCCAAGCTTTGACCAAGCTGAATGGCGGCGAGACGAGTCATCGCTGGCCGCAGTTTCTTCCCGACGGCAAGACCATCCTATACACGGTTGGGACCGGGGGCAGTTCCGATGACGCGACCATTGCTGCATATCATCTAGATACCGATGAGCAGGAGGTCCTGATTCGCGGCGGCACATTTCCCAGCTACGTCCCGACAGGACACCTGACCTATTACCGGGCGGGAACGATTATGGCTGTTCCCTTCGATGCATCGCGTTCAGAAGTACGGGGCACTCCAGCTCCGGCCCTTGAGGGCGTTATGGCCGGTGCTGGGAATACCGGTGCGGCGCAGTTCAGTTTTTCCCGCGTGGGCGCACTTGTCTATGTTCCCGGGGGACCCCAGGCAGGCGCCCAGTTTATGATGGTCTGGGTGGACCGCAAGGGAGTTGAACAGCCTCTGCCTGCCCAGCCCCATGCCTACGCAAACCCGAAGCTATCTCAGGATGGTCGAAAGGCCGCTTTGGACATAACGGAGGCCGACAAGGCTGATATTTGGATCTACGATTTGATGCGTGACACCCTTACCCGTTTGACCTTTGACGGTATAAACGCCCTGCCCTTTTGGACTCCGGATGGAAAGCGAATCGCCTACCGGTCTATTCGACCCCCCAATGTCAACATCTACTGGCGACCTGCCGATGGCAGTGGGGCCGAGGAACGTTTGACAACCAGCCAGTCGAACCATGCGCCACATGGCTTTTCACCCGACGGTCGGACCCTCCTTTATAATGCAGCAGATCCCAAGACCGGCTGGGACATTTGGATGGTCCCCTTGGAAGGAGAGCGCAAACCCCGACCGATTCTCCAGAGCCCGTTCAACGAGCGCGGGCCAAAGCTCTCTCCTGACGGTCGGTGGCTCGCCTACGTATCGGACGAATCAGGCCGATACGAGATCTACGTGCAGCCCTTCCCCCAACCTGGCGGCAAATGGCAGATTTCCAGCGATGGCGGCGGGGAAGTTGCATGGTCTCCCAAGGGCAACGAACTTTTCTTCCGCACCGGCGGTCAGCGGGAGAAAATGATGGCCGTAAACGTCCAGACGCAACCGACCTTCAGCACCGACAAACCGCGATTGCTCTTCGAAGGCCCCTATGCCAGTGGCGGTGCCGGGAACTGGAGCGCTGACTATGCTGTGGCGCCCGACGCTCAGCGCTTTCTCGTGCTCAAGAATAAGGAACAGGAAAAGACGGAAGCGCTGACGCAGATCAACGTCGTCCTCAACTGGTTCGAAGAATTGAAACGCCGCGTGCCTGTCGGAAAACAGTAAACACCAGTTTTCAGGGCAGTATCTGGTGGCACAGCCACTCTTGTGTAAAGTATCAGGAGATCCTTTACAGAGTGTTATCAAGACATCCTTTACAGTCCGGGTGCAGGCCCCACCAGCGGTCCACCGCGGTGGACCGCTGGTGGGGCAGGTCGAGTTCGCGCACCAGGG
>Ga0214473_10000766_pt1 | contig 44189 bp, 48 predicted proteins | sample RVTome_7_FD_203509 | JGI IMG/M metagenome (GOLD analysis project Ga0214473, IMG submission 203509) | Soil microbial communities from uranium-contaminated site in the Upper Colorado River Basin, Wyoming, United States - RVT98D197 | ecosystem: Environmental > Terrestrial > Soil > Contaminated >...
TTGTGATTCGCGGGACCAATTATCAAAATCATGAGGAACTTAAGATTGCCTTGGATAAATATGTCAGATATCGCAATAAAAAAACTCAACAAAACTGAAACTTATTTATTAGAAACGGCACTAGGATGCTCTCATGCCTACTATATTATGCCAAAGAATACTATTATGTCAGAGGTTAATAGCGCGTTAATTTGAGTGCAAAAAGAAAGAGATAACCGCCTGTCAAACGGCAAGTTATCTCTTAAAACCACTAGCGGGGGCAGGATTCGAACCTGCGACCTCCGGGTTATGGGCCCGACGAGCTACCAGACTGCTCTACCCCGCGATCGTCAAATTATAAAATACCACAAAACCTCGCTTCCGGCAAGAACATTATAAAAGCCGCTGAATCTCGCCAGCTAATTTTTCAATCTTGCCCTGCGGATATTTAAAGGCCGGCCAGCGGTCAAATACACCATCACCGGTCTTTCGCGGAACAATGTGAAAATGCAGGTGCTCAACCAGTTGACCTGCCGCCCTGCCGTTATTGCACAACACATTATATCCATCCGCACCCGTAGCTTTTACCGCCGCTGCCGCGACTTTGCCCAGACGTGATGCAACTTTACCAATCAGCTCTGCTGGACAATCTTCCAGCTTTGCAAAATGCTCTTTGGGAATCAATAACGTGTGGCCGTCACTAACCGGACCGATATCCAAAAAGGCCAGAACTACTTCGTCTTCGTAAACTTTCGCTACTGGAATTTCACCACTGACCATCCTGCAGAAAATGCAGTCTTTTTGATTCATCCAGCAGTTGACCTCCCTAAATCAGGTTTATTCTTTTTTCTCAGCGGCACCTTCTTCGCCAGCCGCTTCTGCTGTTTGACTACCTTTGGTACGCGATTTTTTCTTGCCCGGCTTGGCTTCTTCTTTCTTGGAACTCTCCTGCCCTACAAGCTGCAGCAGCGCCAGTTGTCCGTTATCACCCAGCCTCGTTTTAGACAAACGAATAATTCTCGTATAACCGCCCTGCCTGTCGAGATATCGAGGCCCCAGTTCGCTGAACAGCTTTCCGATTATCGTCCCCTTCTTTACAGGATTATTGTCCTCATACTCTATAATGTCTCTGTCACCGAGCATTGAAATCGCCCGCCGCCTGGCAGCCAATGTTCCCTTCTTGGCCAGTGTAATAAGTTTTTCCGCAAATCCTCTTACTTCTTTTGCCTTTATCAGCGTAGTCGAAATAGTTTCATGCTCTATAAGTGACGCAACAAGATTGCGACGCATCGCCAGACGATGCTCACTTGTCCTGCTCAACTCACGCCCTGCTACTCTATGACGCATATTTCCTAAACCCTGCTCTTAAATTAATTAAAATACGATTCTTAACAATTATTGACTTGCTGTAACTCCTGTCATTCCCAGTGACAAACCGATATCGGCAAGTTTCCTTTTGACCTCTCGTAAACTGGTTTTGCCGAAACTGCGAATCTTCAGCAAATCAGCTTCGGTCATTTGAACTAATTGTCCTACAGTCTCAACTTTTACCGACTCCAGACAGTTGCTCGCACGCACCGATAGTTCCAGTTCCTGAATCGCCATAGCCAGTTTTTGCACAAGCTCTTTGTCCACTTCTTCCTTGACGACTTCTTCGGTAATCTGTTCAGCGACCGTCTGCTCACCAAGTTCGAAGTACTGCACGAACGGATTGATATGCTTACGCAAAATCTTGGCAGCTTCTACCAGCGCCATTTCAGGAGTAATCGCGCCGTTAGTCCATATCTCCAGAATCAGCCGGTCATAATTAGTCCGCTGACCTACCCGCGTATTCTCCGTCGTGTAGCGAACTCTCGTAACAGGTGAAAAAATGGCATCGAGCATTATTCTGCCGATTTCCTGCTCGAATCTATCCGCCGCCGCGATTCGTTCCGAAGCCGGCACATACCCTCGCCCATTCTCGACAACCATTTCCATTTCAAATTTAACATCTTCCGTCAAAGTGGCTATAACTGCATCTTTATTTATTACTTCCACCGCCGGATCCGCTACAATCTCCGCCGCAGTTATTACGCCAGCCTTGTTTACAGAAATCTTCATTGTCTTGGGACCGTCGTCATGAAGCTTAACAACAAGGTTCTTGACGTTGAGCACTATATCGGTGACATCTTCCATTACGCCCTTTATTGAAGCGAACTCATGCTCGACACCGGCTATTTTGATGGAAGTAACAGCGCTGCCTTCCAGCGAGGAAAGCAGAACACGTCTTAAACTGTTGCCTATTGTCGTACCGAAACCTCGCTCGAAAGGCTCGATGTAAAATCGGCTGTACTTGCCATCCGAAACTGCCTTGTCTCGTTCAACCCGTGTCGGTAATTCCAGGCCACGCCAAGTAACCCGCATATGTACCTCCGGTCAATCTTAACTATTAAAATTCAAATATTAAAATCCGCCTCAAACACTACTTATCTCAACCAAAAAACTGCTGCTCTTGTCGCCTCACTAAAAGTGATTATCTCGAGCAGAATTCAACAACCAATTGTTCTTCAACCGGAATCTGAATATCTTCCCTTGTCGGTAACGCAACAACGGTGGCTTCCTGCCTTGCGGCATCGAGCTGCAGCCAGCTTTGTGTTGCAAAATTGGGATTGCCCTCGAGTTGCTGTTTCACTCTTTTAGTGCTTCTCTCGGAATTTTTCACCGTAATCTTGTCGCCGATATTAACGCTGTAGTCGTTTACATCCATCTTACGCCCTTTTACGTAAATATGCCCGTGCGTAATCAATTGTCTGGCAGTTTTACGGGAAGCTGCGAAATTCAGCTTATACACCACGTTATCCAAACGCCTTTCAAGAAGCTGCAACAGATTCTGCCCGGTATTGCCGGACATCCGCTCCGCTTCCTCAAAATATCTCGTAAACTGCCGCTCAAGAATACCGTAAAATCTTTTTACCTTCTGTTTCTCACGCAAACGCACGCCATATTCACTGTTTCGGCCTTTACGCCACCCGTGCATACCGGGGGCCAGATTCTTTTGCTTCTTCTCTATCGGGCACTTTGCGGTTTCGCATCTCGTGCCTTTAAGCATCAATTTCATGCCTTCACGTCGGCAATGTTTGCAGGATGAACCAATATAACGTCCCATCTTCTTTACCTGTCTCCGAAAAATTTACCTTATTAAACGCGTCTACGCTTCGGTGGTCGGCATCCGTTGTGCGGCAGCGGTGTAACATCTTCTATCGAATCTATCCGCAAACCGGCCTGCTGCAATGCAGCTATCGCAGACTCTCGCCCGGAACCCGGGCCTTTAACTCTTATTTCAACTTCGCGAACTCCGTTACGCATGGCAGCATTGGCACATCGCATCGCAGCCTGCTGTGCCGCAAACGGTGTACTTTTACGCGACCCTTTGAAGCCAACACAACCTGCTGAACTTGAACAAATCGTATCGCCATCGGGGTCCGTAATCGTTATCAGAGTATTGTTGAATGTCGCTTTAATATGTACTACCGCCCTGGCAACGTTTTTCCGAATCTTCTTTTTCGCAACTTTAGCCATAACACTTCCCAAATACGTCGTTTTTCAATACTTGTCTTTAACGGATTTCCTTTACGCCCTTCTTACCCGCAACAGTCTTTCTCGGGCCCTTGCGGGTACGGGCATTGGTACGGGTACGCTGCCCGCGAACAGGCAGACCCTTTCTGTGACGAAGACCTCTGTAGCAGTTGATATCGCGCAGCCGCCCGATGTTCTGAGTAATTTGACGACGAAGTTGGCCTCCAACTACGCAGTTACGGTCGATAATCTGCGTTATACGGCTCAGTTCGTCTTCGGTAAGCTTGCCGGCTTTTGCATTCTTATCGACTTTTGCTTCTTTTAGAATCTCTTCCGACGTATGCCGGCCAATACCATAGACATATGTCAACGCAATCCATATCGCTTTTTCATTCGGAATATCAACACCAACTATACGCGGCATATTTTTACCTCTTTTTACTGACCATGCAGATTACTCGACGAAAAATTAACCCTGACGCTGTTTATGCCTCGGGTTAGAGCAGATTACACGCACTACTCCGCGACGGCGAACAATCTTGCAATTTTCACATATACGTTTTACTGAACTTCTAACTTTCATTCCGTCAACCTGATTTTCAAAATTTTTCGCTCAATGCCGTAAAACTATTCGGCCTCGGTTCAAATCATAAGGCGACATTTCAACCGTCACCCTGTCGCCGGGTAAGATACGTATAAAATGCATCCGCATCTTGCCCGAAACATGGGCCAGAATCTTATGCCCATTTTCCAGCTCTACTCTAAACATTGCATTCGGTAGTGCCTCGGTCACTGTTGCCTGCAATTTTATCGTATCTTTTTTAGTCATGAGTTCCTGTGACTTTCAGCCTGCAATTCGCAAGGCCTTTACTTTACCGTCAACACCTCACAACCATTTTCCGTAATCGCAACTGTATATTCAAAATGAGCCGAGCTTCTTCCATCCCTGGTTATCACCGTCCATCCGTCCTTCAACATTCGAACCTCACTGCTACCTGCGTTAATCATTGGCTCAATCGCCAAAATCATTCCTTCGGTCAGAATAATATCGTCGCGAAGCAGTTCTTCACTCACAAAGTTCGGAACTTTCGGCTCTTCATGCATGTTCCTGCCGATACCGTGCCCGACAAAATCTCTGACCACTGAAAATCCTGCCGACTCCGCGTAATCCTGCATCTCAGATGCTATCTGGCTCCATCTGACCGCGGGGGCACATCGCGATACCGCTATCTCCAGCACATGTTTCGTCACGTCGATCAGTCTGCGCCTTTCTTCGCTTATTTTACCTACGCCTACGGTAACAGCAGCATCTCCGCAGTATCCATTAAGCCTCACACCGAAATCTATGCTCAGGATATCACCTTCCCTGATTTTTACCTTCGGTGAAGGTATCCCATGAACAACCTGCTCATTTATCGATGTACAAATCGCTCCGGGAAACGACATTTTTGCCTGCGGATTGCGCACGCCCACAAACAGCGGTTCGGCTCCGGCACTGGCTGACATCTCAAATGCTACCCTGTCAAGTTCACCCGTCGTCACACCAGGTTTGGCTAACTCTTGTAATTTTAAAAGAACATCGGCTACAACTGCACCGGCTCTACGCATCAACTCTATTTCTCTTCGGCTGCGAAGCGTTATAGCCATTTAATCGTATTTTCAATTATTCCGGTTAAGATTCCCTCTGGGAATCCATAAAAGTAATACAGCTATCTCACACTGCCACAAGGACATCGAGGTATTTAAATACCAACTTGACTACCTCATCCGCACTCTTATTGGCATCGATATCATAAACCGTATTGTTCTTTTTATAATAATCTACTACCGGTTTCGTCTGGCGATGATAAGTCTTCAATCTATTGGTTACCACTTCGAGACTATCATCCGGCCTTTGAATCAGTTCGGTGCCATCGTTGTCGCACTTGTTGTCAACCTTCGGTTTTAAATTTTCAATATGATAAACGGCTCCGCATTTCGGACAACTCCTTCTGCCGGTCATTCGTTTTGCAATCAACCGGTCGTCAATCTGTAAATTCAGGATAGCGTCAATCTGTTGGCCGGCCGAAGCGAGAGATTTATCGAGTTCCTCGGCCTGGTTGACCGTCCTCGGAAAACCATCGAGCACAAAGCCGTTTTTAGGCGCTTTAATAATAGCGCCGGCCATCATTTCAACTATTATTCCATCCGGGACCAATGCCCCGGAATCCATATAACTCTGCGCCTTTTTACCTAATTCCGTCCCTGCTGCTCGTTCCTGTCGCAAAATATCTCCGCTTGATAAATGAGCCAATCCATATTTTGAGGCAATACGTTTGCATTGCGTTCCTTTGCCTGCACCGGGGGCTCCGAGTAAAACTATTCTCATGCAAATGCCCCTTTAATTCTCGTCGTTTCACTGAAACCTTCGTAGCTGCGCATTATCAGGTTCGCCTCAATTCTCTGTATCAGGTCTAATGAAACGCTGACGACAATCAATAAACCCGTCCCGCCCAAAAACGTCGCTACCCGCCAGTCTACTCCGAGCAATATTGTTACAACGGTAGGTACTACTGCTATTATGGCCAAAAATCCGCCGCCGTAATACGTAATTCTCGCCATTACTGTTTCCAGATAATCCGCGGTCCGTCTTCCAGGACGCAAACCAGGAATAAAACTTCCGGAATCACGCAAATTTTTGGCCACTTCCTTGGGCTGAAACTGGACCGTCGTCCAGAAATACGCAAACAGGATTATCAGTATCATGTACAAAACATTGTAAGTATAAGCACTCATGCTAAACGCTTCCTGCAAAGTCAAAAGCACCCGCGAATTCTGGAGCTTTTCGATATTTGCGAGTTGCGCAACTATAATTGGTGGGAACATCATGAAGCTCGACGCGAAAATTAGCGGCATCACACCGCCGTGATTAACACGCAACGGCAGGTAATGCCTTTGTCCGCCGTACATCCTGTGCCCTCGCATCTGCTTGGCCTGCTGGATAGGTATCCGCCTTTGACCCTGTGTAATAAGTATTGTACCTGCAATGACAAATATTGATGCCGCTGCCAAAAACAGCAGCTGCGCAGGACCGATGGTACCCGTTGAGGCACCGACTCGCAGGTCCACGTTTTCAAGCAGCGTTTTTACCGCCCACGGAGCCCTGGAAACAATTCCTGCCATAATTATCAGGCTTATACCATTACCTAAGCCATATTCATCTATCTGTTCACCAAGCCACATCAGGAAAATAGTTCCCGTTGTCATTCCAAAAATCCCCATTATAAAGGCTTGCGTGTACATTCCCGGATAGGTAAGGCTACTTATCCCCATCACACGCATATACATTATCGCCTGAATAAGACATACGGCTACCGTCAGGTATCGCGTGTATTCATTTATCTTCTTGTATCCCGTTTGCCCCTCCATCCGCAGCTTTTTCAATGCTGGTACAACTTCCCCAAGCAGCATCAAAATAATTGATGCTGTAATATAAGGCATAATGCCCAACCCAAATAAGCTGCTGTGGGACAATGTCCCGCCGGTAAACATCTGAAGATATTCCGCGGCCCTGCCCAGAGGACTACCAGTATCTCGTGTCTGCGCAATTGCCATTATTTTCGACTGGTCAAACCCAGGAACAGGGATGTGGAATCCAATCCTGTAAATCATCAGCATCGCAAGAGTGAAAAGAACCTTGTTACGAAGCTCAGGAATCCTGAATATGTTTATTACTGTTCCAAGCATACTTTTTCCTTGATTAGCTCTTTACAGCGACTAAATCCCATTAATAACTTTTGTCGTCCCGCCGGACGCAACTATTTTCTGTTCCGCGGCCTTGCTGAACTTATGAGCGGATACCTGCAGCTTCTTAGTCAGTTCACCGTCACCGAGAATCTTGACCTTTACCCTGCAGCCTCTTACCAGCCCGGCATCAGACAGTTGTTCAACTCCCACAACAGTGCCTTCCTCAAATCTTTCAAGCTGAGATACATTCACGATTTCGTAGCGGGTCTCGAAATCATAATTACTAAAACCTCGCTTCGGTATGCGCCTGTATAGAGGCATCTGACCGCCTTCTTTAAGCATAACTCCAGGCGATCCGCTTCTCGCGCCCTGTCCCTTGTGCCCACGCCCGGATGTCTTGCCGTGCCCTGAGCCAGGACCCCGGCCAATACGCTTGCGCGATTTATGTTTTCCCGCAATAGAAGTTATTTCATGATTCAGCATGCAACCATCACCACCTTTTTACAGTCTCTACAGGCACACCACGAAGAGATTCAACAGTCTCTTTACTTCGCAACTGCAACAATCCATTCAAAGTAGCCTTGACAACATTTTTGGATGAAGTGCTGCCATAAACCTTGGTAAGTACGTCCTGAACGCCCGAATACTCCAGTACCGCGCGAGCGCTGGACCCGGCAATAACACCCGTGCCGGGACTGGCAGGCACAAGCACTACTTTCGTCGCGCTGAATTTGCCTGTCACCTGATGCGGTATCGTTCGTCCAAGCAACACCACTTTGTGCAATTCCTTCTTTGCTTCTTTTATAGCCTTCTCGACCGCCACGGGAACTTCGTTGGCACGCCCGTAGCCAATGCCTACAGTACCAGCACGGTCGCCTACTACCACCAGTGCGCCGAACCCGAAACGTCGACCTCCTTTGACGACCTTGGCGCTGCGATACACCTTTACCACCGTGTCCTGCAGCGGTTGTTCTTCCTGTTCGGTCAATCTAACTGCCTCTATAGCCAATTTTCTTCTCCAATCTTGTTAAAAAACAAGCCCGGCTTTTCTTGCGCTTTCGGCAAGTGCCTTTACTCTGCCATGAAACCGGTAACCGTTCCTGTCAAAACAAACACACTTGATTCCTACGCCTATCGCCGCCTTCGCAATTGCTTCACCTACCGCCTGTGCAGCCTTTTTACCGCTGCCGCGAGGAAGCTGACCGCGCAGTCCTTTCGACATTGTACTTGAGCAGGCAAGCGTAACTCCCGACACATCATCTATTATCTGCACGTAAATATGTCTGTTAGAGCGAAATACAGACAATCTCGGCCGGTCCGGTGTCCCAAAAATCTTTTTCCGAACGTGATACTTACGTCTCAATGCTGCTGTTTTTGTCTTTTCATTAGCCATCTTTATAATTACCAAACTATGACTATACTGTACCTGATGTAAACGCTTTACCGACTTTACGCTTCACTATCTCATCAGCGTACCTGATACCCTTGCCCTGATATGGCTCAGGAGGCTTCACCCTTCTGACTTCCGCCGCAAATTCACCCAACACGATCTTATCCGACCCCGTTATGGTAAACTTCGCCGGAACTTCATTGCCTTTGGTCGCTGGAACTTCTATCTTTATTTTTATGCCTTTTGGTATCGGCAACTCGACCGTATTGGCAAAACCAACCTGCAAAAGCAGTTTGCCTGACTGCTCCTTAACGTTATAACCGGTGCCGTATATTTCTATCTTTTTTTCAAAGCCCTTCGTGACTCCATACACCATGTTAGCTATTGTCGCACGCACCGTACCATGCATCTGTTTGCTCTGCCGCACCTGCGGTTGTTCGTTTTCAACCAAAATTTTACATGCGGTACTATCCACCTTTACTTTTATCTCAGGTGGACAATTTATCTGCAAACTGCCCAGCGGGCCGCTTACTGTAACACCAGAACCTTTGGCTTCGACCTTTACATCCTTCGGAATATCTATTGGTTTTTTCCCGATACGACTCATTAGCTCACCGTACAAAGTATTTCGCCGCTGACTTTTTCCTTGCGGCAGTCCCTGTCACTCATAATTCCCTTACTTGTCGATACCACTGCTATGCCCATACCGCCCAGAACATTAGGCAAATCCTCTACAGGCGAATACATCCGCCGTCCGGGCTTGCTCACTCGTTTTATCTCGCGTATTATTGGCTGACCTTCCATATCATATTTCAAAAAAACCCTTAATATCCCCTGCTTGCCGTCATCTACGCGGTCAAAATCCTTTATATAGCCTTCTTTTTTCAAAACAGATGCTATGCCTTCACATATCTTCGATGCTCGAATACTTACCTCGCCCTTGTTTATTCGAAGGGCGTTTCGAATCCTTGTCAGCATATCAGCTATCGGGTCACTCAAACTCATAAATTGCTCCACTTATCGCGGTTCTTTCTCAATCGCATTACCAGCTTGCCTTTTTCACTCCGGGTATTTTTCCTTCATTCGCCAATTTCCTGAAACAAAGCCGGCAAATCTTAAATTTGCGATACACCGCTCTGCTTCTGCCGCAAAGCTCACAACGAGTGTATGCCCTTACATGAAATTTCGGTTTTCTTTTTACTTTATTTTCAAGTGCCTTTGTTGACATTAAACTCTCCGATTATCCCACTTTCTCCTTCGACGCCTTTGCTTCCGACTCCGATTCTCTGAACGGCATCCCTAACAACGCCAGCATCTCTCGCGCTTCTTTGTCGGACTTTGCCGTCGTCACAAATGTTATATTCATGCCCTGCTGAAACTCAACCTTCCCAATATTAATTTCCGGAAATACCGTCTGCTCGGACAAGCCCATCGAGTAGTTGCCTTTCCCGTCGAACCCCTTCGGGCTCAGGCCACGAAAATCTCTCACTCGCGGAATCGCAAGGCTAATCAGCCGGTCCATAAATTCATACATCCGAACTCCACGCATCGTGACTTTCAGTCCCGTTTGGTCGCCCTTGCGAACCTTGAAGTTTGAAACGCTCTTCTTGGCCTTGCACACCAGCGGCAACTGACCAGTTATCGCCATCAAATCGCTTTTGGCCAAGTCTATGAATTTCTTGTCCTGAACCGCCTTGCCGACTCCCATGGAAACAACCACTTTTTGCATTCGCGGAACAGCCATTGGACTTTTATAACCGAACCGCTTGACCAGTTCCGGAATTACTCTCGATTTATATATTTCTTTTAATCTCGTCATACTGAATCTCTAAAGACTTTGCTATACTATTTGCCTTTTTTCACAACTCCTATCTCGCTGCCGTCGCTGGTGACCCTGCGCTTGCCGCCTCGTTCATCTATCTGGTAGTGGACCCGGCTTCCCTTTGAAGTCTTCGGGTTTACCGGAAGCACGTTGCTTACATGAATCGGCTGCTCTACGCTTATTCTGCCGCCCTGCGGATTCTTGCGCGAAGGCCGAACATGTTTCTTTACAAGGTTATGACCTTGAACCACTAACCTGTGCTTTTTCGGAATAACACGCAGCACTTTGCCCGTCGCGCCTTTGTGGTCCCCGGATATAATCTCAACTGTATCACCTTTTTTTATATGTAAGGACATCTTTAGCCGTCTCCCTAAACAACTTCGCTCGCCAGCGAGATTATTTTCATAAAACTCTTGTCACGAAGTTCACGCGCCACCGCACCGAAAATTCTCGTGCCGACAGGGTTGCCTTCATTGTCTATCATCACCGCTGCATTGCTGTCGAATCTGACGTAGCTGCCGTCAGGCCGCTTCACAGGATGTGTCGTACGGATAATTACGCACTTATGGACTTTTTTGTCGTCGAGCTGACAGGTCGGTAGCGATTTCTTTATTGCCACATTTACAATATCGCCTATGCCAGCCACATTCCGAGTAAATTTACCGCGGGAACTGTGCTTGCCGTAAACCCTTATGCACATCGCCGACTTTGCTCCTGAGTTGTCGGCTATATCCAACATTGTTTGTGCTTGTATCACTTCATTTACCTCTTATCTCAAAGCTTCAAAAATCTCGGCTCTCTATCCTTTTACCGCTTTCTGCAAAACTTTCACAAGGCGCCAGCTTTTGGTTTTACTGTAGGGTCGGCTCTCTGCTATTTCAACCTTGTCATCGATTCCGGCTTGGTTTAACTCATCATGCACTGCCAATCGAGTTCGCCGCCGAAGATATTTACCGTATTTCGGATGTTTCACCATATAATCAATAGCGACTTTTATCGTCTTCTGCCCGCTGCTGCCTATCACAACGCCTGCCAATGTCTTGTGTTTTCGTTCCTGCATTCGCGATTTCCTTGCTTTCACGCGCGATTACTTGCGCATCTGACGAATTACCGTCTTTATTCTTGCAATCTCTCGCTTCGTATTACGCATCGCACGCGAGTTTTCTATCTTTTCTGTCGCCGACTGTGAGCTTAAATCAAACAGATGTTTCTCAAGCTCTTCCAGCTTAATTACAAGCTCATCCGCACTCATTTCTCGATATTGCTGAGCCTTCATTTACAACGTTCCTCTTTACAATGAATGTCTTCGCTTAATAAATCGGCATTTAATCGGCATCTTGTGCGCAACTCGCACCAGCGCCTGTTTGGCAACTTCCTCGCCTACACCGCCGACCTCGAACATCACAGTCCCGGGTCTGACGCGAGCTACCCAAAATGCGGTCTCGCCTTTGCCCTTACCCATTCGTGTTTCCAAGGGCTTGCCGCTGATAGGCTTGTATGGAAATATACGAACATACACTCGCCCTTCACGGTGCAGATAATGGGTTGCGGCAACTCGGCCCGCCTCAATCTGTTTGCCCGCTATCCAACTGTTCGCAAGTGCCTGAAGCCCATACTCGCCAAACGCTACGTAGTTAGCTCTCGAAGCATTACCTTTCATCGTGCCTCGTTGGCTCTTACGGTACTTGACTCTTTTCGGCATCATTGCCATTTCTCGTTACCCTTACAAAAATGTATCTTATATATGACTTTTTATTGCGAACCTGCTTGTTCCTCAGCAGGTTTGCTCGCTTCAGTCTTTACTTCCGGCTTACCTCCCTGCGGTGCATGCGCAGGTCTCTCATATCTGCCGCGACCTCTCTCATCACCGAAATTTACCGCACGACGGCGACGCTGGGGCGCTTTCGCTTCAATCTCTTCGCCAAATTTGCCCTTATAAATCCATACCTTAATACCAATCGCACCATACGTTGTGCGAGATGTTGCCGTGCCATAGTCAACGTTGGCATCGAGCGTTTGCAGCGGAATGCTGCCCATCTTCTGCGTTTCCTTGCGAGCCATTTCAGAGCCTGCCAATCGTCCGCTGCACATAATTTTTACTCCCTTGGCCCCGGCGTTCATTCCCGCCTCGCAGTACTGCTTCAATACTCGCCTAAATGCCGCCCGTTTCTCTAATTGCTCGGCGATTGATTCCGCTACCAAAGTCGCATTAAGGTCGGGCTCTTTTATTTCGATGACATTGACCACTATCTTCCTGCCGGTCAGTGCCTCTATTTCTTCGCGTAATTTATCTACTTCGCCGCCTCTCGGCCCAATCACTACGCCGGGCCGGGCGCTGTACAATGTCACTTTTACTTCGTTACGAGTACGAACTATTTCAACTTTTGCCACTCCGCCCTTTGGCATCTGGCGATTGTATTTCTTATCGATAAAATTACGTATCTTCTGGTCTTCAACGAGGAAATTTCCATAATCCGCCTTCGAGGCAAACCACGTGCTTTGCCAGTTCAGCGTTATGCCTGTTCTAAAACCTATTGGCGATGTCTTTTGACCCATAAACTACCTTCGTCTCTTTCTACGCCCTTGCAAAAACTCACGCCTCAGTAACCGTTACCCTTATATGCGATGCTTTTTTGAGGATACGATGAGCCCTGCCTCGGTCCTTGGCCCTGAATCGTTTCGTACCCATTCGAATACCTGCATCATCAACACAGGCTTCACTCACATAAAGATTATCAACCTTCGCCTGCTGCTCATCCGCGTCTGCTACCGCGCTTTTCAACACCTTGTCAACCATTGACGCCGCTCGCTTGTGCGTAAATTTCAGCAAATCCATCGCTTCCTGCACGGGCCTGCCGACTATTAACTGTGTAACCAGATGCACCTTCCGAGGAGAACCCGGAGCATACCGGCAAATCGACCGCCATTCGGATATGTCATTTTCAGAAACGCCTAAAGCCGTGGCCAACTTGTTGATATCTTCCTTGCTGGGTTTGCGCTTGAAAAGGCCCTTTTGCCAGTTTCCAATCGCCGCCGCTGCTCTTCTTTCATCCAGACCGGCTCGTGCAATCTGACCAGCCAACTGCTTCACGCTTATGCCTCGCTGCTCACAAAGTTTTCGTAATTTAATGGCACTTAACATATATAAAACCTTTGTCAGTCTTTACTCTTCCGTCGGAGTAGTAGTTTCTACCTTCCTTGTCGAATGGCCTCGGAATATACGCGTCGGAGAAAATTCTCCGAGCTTATGACCTACCATGTCCTCAGTGATAAAAACCTTGTTGAATATCTTTCCGTTGTGCACCATAAACGTATAGCCCACGAATTCCGGAATTATCGTGCACCTTCTCGACCACGTCTTTATGGGCTGTCGAGAACCTTCTGCAGACTGCTTATTTACCTTCATAAGCAGCTTTTCCTCAACAAACGGCCCTTTTTTAAGCGATCTTCCCATTCAATTTCCTCTATATTCAAATCCCTCATCGCCGGGATTTCTTTTAAATTACAGAACTATCTGGCCCTGCCTAACATTCCTTCTTCTTCGAATAATTCTCTTGTTACTGACCCTGCGCGGATTTCGAGTCTTGCCGCCTTTGGCCAGCACGCCGGTCGGTGAGCACGGATGCCTCCCGCCATTCGCCCTGCCCTCGCCGCCGCCCATCGGGTGCGAAACAGGGTTCTGTGCCTTGCCGCGAACGTGAGGCCGGATTCCCATATGACGCATCCGACCGGCTTTGCCAATCGTCACGTTCTGATAATCAGGATTGCTCAACTGCCCGATTGTAGCACGGCATTCCTTGCGAACCATTCGCATTTCACCGCTCGGTAGTATCACCGTGACCCAGTCGCCTTCCTTCGCTACAATCCTCGCTACTCCGCCGGCGCCTCGCACCATTTTTCCGCCCTGGCCCGCTGTCATTTCTATGTTATGAATCTCGATACCGGACGGAATTGCCGATAACGCCATCGCATTGCCCAAACGTGGTTCGCTCGATGGCCCGCTCATTACCGTATCTCCGACCTTCAGACCCAATGGGGCCAATATGTAGCGCTTTTCTCCGTCCGCATAATGCAGAAGCGAGATGAAGCAATTTCTGTTCGGGTCGTATTCCACTGTGGCTACTCTCGCCGGGATATCGTCTTTATCACGTTTAAAATCTATAACACGATAAATCTTCCTTGCCCCGCCGCCTCTGAAACGAACGGTAGTCATACCTGAATGGTTTCTTCCGCCCGCCTTTTTGATACGGCTGCAAAGAGATTTCTCAGGCACCGTCGTTGTTACTTCCGCATAATCATTCACAGAGCTGTTTCTTCGCCCGGCGCTTGTCGGTCTGTATATTTTAATACCCATAATTTCTTCTCACTTCGAGGACTGGCTCTGCTTCAGTGCCTGTCCTCCTTTTCTTAAAACAAATCTATATGATAATCAGGTTCCAGGTACACAACGGCTTTCTTCCAGCTCGACGTCTGACCAAAACTTCTGCCTCGACGGCGAACCTTGCCTTTGCGGTTGGCCGTCCGGACATTTCGCACCTTGACGTTATAAATTTTCTCTACCGCGCTCTTTATCTCAGTCTTGTTGGCCTTTTTATTTACCTCGAAATTGTACGCACCTTTCGTGTTTGCAAAGTGCATTCCCTGCTCCGTAATCAAAGGCCGAATTATTACCTGGTAATTATCCATATCAACCGTCTTTAATTCTTATTAATCTTGCCTGCTTCCAGCAAAGATATAAATGCGTCCTTAGTAAACAATATCTTCATGCAGTTGCATATGTCGCCGGCATTGAGTTCCGCGACAGGCATGACTTCCACTTTCGGAACATTTCTCGCCGATTTATAAAGATTCTCGTCACGCTCTTTGGCCGTAACTATGCAGCTGCGCTCAATCTTCAGATTATTCAAGACACTCACAAAGTCCTTCGTTCGTGGCTTCTCGAATTTCAACTCGTCAACCACAACGACATTGTTGCTCAGAAGCTTCGCCAAAATCGCAGAATCTCTCGCTAATTTCCTCTGCTTCCTCGGCATTTCCTGCCTGAATTCTCTCGCTATTTTTCCGAATGTGACACCCCCGCCGATGCGCTTGGCCGTCCTGATTTGACCGGCACGGGCGTTACCCGTATGTTTCTGCGCAAACAGCTTTCTCGTTGAACCAGCCACTAGACTTTTATTCTTCGTCGCTGCTGTGCCCACTCTTTTGTTGGCGTGATACATCACAATCGCCTGCTTGAGAAGCGGATACCTCACCTTGCTGCCAAATACCGACTCATCCACCTTTATGGTGTCTATTTCCTTGCCGCTCGTGTTGTAAACAGACAAACTTATCATCTTCTAATTTCCATTTTCCTTATTTGACACCTTGTGAGCTGCGCACCACAACGTAACTGCCCGATGCTCCCGGCACAGCTCCTTTTACTACCAGCAGATTCTTCGCTTCATCTATTGAAACCAGTGCGTGGTTTTTCACTGTAATATTTCGGTCGCCCATGTGACCGCCCATTTTTTTGCCCTTCTTGATGTTTCCACCGTGACCGCGGTCCGTGCCGTAGCCCGCCTGTGAACCAGGAGAACGGTGCTTGCGCTCCGTTCCGTGCGACCCTGGCATACCGCCAAAGTGATAACGCTTCATCGGACCCGCGAAACCTTTGCCTTTGCTTCTGCCTGCAACGTCAACGGATTTGATTTGACCGAATACCGAAACCGTAACCGAATCTCCGATTTTGTATTCCGGCTTGACGTTATCAGGCAGACGCATTTCTCTGATAAATCTCTTCGGTGCAGTGTTGGCCTTTTTCGCATGCCCAACTGCCGCCGCTTTCACGCGAGAAGTTTTCGCTTCATCGAAGCCAAGCTGAACGGCATTATAACCGTCCGTCTCCACCGTTTTGACCTGCATAACGGCGCAAGGGCCAGCCTGTATGACTGTAACGGGCAGCAGATCCCCCTGCTCGTCATACACCTGAGTCATACCAACTTTTTTACCTAACAACATAACCATCAGTTCGTTCCTCGTATACCTCTATGCATAAGCCGAAAGTCTATCAAACTTGCGGCTTATCATTTGCTTCATTATGCCTTTATCTTTACAAAAACGCCCGCAGGGACCACTAATCTGTTCAAAACTTCAACCGTGCGGGCATTCGCTTCATAAATATCTATAAGACGCTTATGAGTCCTCAACTCAAACTGTTCGCGGGATTTCTTGTCTATATGAGGACTGCGCAATACCGTGTATCTTTCAATTCGTGTCGGCAGCGGAACAGGCCCGCAAACCCGGGCATTTGTCCTTCGGGCATGCTCGACTATTTCCTTGGCAGACGAATCCAGGGCCCTATGGTCGTAGGCTTCCATCTTTATTCTTATGCGTTCGCTTTCTGCTGCCATAACTTTTTTCCCGCTTCGCTAACTATTTACCTATCACTTACTCTCTTCTCAAAAACAGGATGAAAATTCCCTTAATGCTTTCCGCACTTGGGTTCTTTTCAAGCAATCGTTTGATTTTTGGCAGGAAAGGCTTTGTTGGCTTTCGCTGCGTTAAATCCACTAAGGTGCGACCCAACGCCTTCCTTAAGATTCAGGTACCCTGCCGGGACAACATATACCTGCCCGTTCGGCTATCGATACCCTATATCCAAAAAACCTTTATACTGCTCATCCGTGACTACGCTTTTGGATATGCATAGCCTAACTCGTAATCGCAAAGTCATCCGTGACAGTGCTCGCTCAGGCTGAAAAACTAGTAATTTAGCACCTAATTAATCTACTGTCAAAAAAAATTTTAAAAAAATCCAAAAAAATCAGCATTTTTTACAAAATTTCTTTCGCAATCTGCTCAGGCACCTTCTCATAGCTCAAAGGCTCCATCGTAAAGCTGCCGCGACCCGCCGTGATACCGCGGATTTCGCTTGAGTAGCCAAACATTTCCGCCAATGGGACCTTCGCATCGATAACACGCAAATTCCCGTGCGTCCGGCAATCCGTTATCATTCCCCTTTTACCAAGCAAATTGCCCTGAATCGCACCAAAATATGCCTCAGGGGCCTCGATTTGAAGCCGCATAATAGGCTCAAGCAATACAGGTTCTGCCCTTTTTAATGCTTTCTCAATGGCAATTATAGCCGCCTGCTCGAACGCTATATCCGACGAATCAACCGGATGGAAAGAGCCGTCATTTAACGTAACTCTAACTCCCACAACGGGATAGCCCGCTAACACACCGCTCATCAAAGCCTCTTTCGAACCACGCTCAACCGCTGGGATATACTCTCGCGGCACCGTCCCGCCGATAACCTTATCCACGAATTCAACTTCCCGGCTCCAATTGCCATCCTCCGTAAATATAGGCTCTACCGTCAAAATCACATGCCCATATTGCCCTCGCCCACCCGTTTGACGAACAAACTTGCCCTCCGTCTTCGCTTGTTTAGTTATAGCCTCCTTATACGCCACCTTCGGCCTGCCTATCCGGACATCAACACCCCTTTCACGCGTCAGCTTATGCTCTAATATCTCAAGATGCAGTTCGCCCATACCGGATATTATCGTTTGCCCAGTTTCACTATCCACCCTATATTCAAACGTCGGGTCTTCCTTCCTCAACCCGCCAAGAGCCTCCGACAGCTTCGCCCTATCCGCTGCCGTCTTCGGCTCTATTGACATACTTATCACCGTCTCCGGAAATTTAATACTCGGTAGGCACACAGGCTTTTTCGTGTCGCAAAGCGTATCGCCGGTAAGCGTCTCCTTTAAACCAACCGCCGCTACAATATCTCCAGCCCCAGCCGATTGCAAAATCCTGCGTTCGTTCGCATGCATCTCAAATAATCGAGTTACATTTTCCTTTTTGTCCCTATTCGTGTTCAAAACACGCATCCCGGATTTAAGCGTCCCCTGGTAAATTCTCAGAAAATACAAATCGCCGTGCGCGTCCCCTATTATCTTAAACGCAATAGCCACAAGACTGCCCTTGCGGTCGCACTTGACAGTAATTTTTTTATTCTCGTCTCCTAATGCATGCCCGATTATCTCCGGCCGGTCCAATGGTGTCGGAAGATACGCCACTACCCCGTCAAGAAGCCTCTGTATCCCGACGTATTTCAACGCCGAACCCACAAATACAGGCTGACACTTACAGCCTATTGTCCCCTTCCTTATCGCGCGATGTATCATCACCTCCTCGACAGGTTCGTTATGAACGTAATGGTCCATCAGCTCTTCGTCGAACTCCGCCGCAAGCTCTATCATATCATGCCGGTATTGCTCCGCCTTTTCTCGAAAATCCTCAGGAATCTCCGCCTCCCGAAAAGTCACTCCCAATTTTTCCGCCTCATAGAAAACTGCTCGCATCTTTATCAAATCTATAATACCCGCGAAATTGTCCTCCGCTCCTATTGGTATCTCAAGAACCAGAGGTGCCGCTGCAAGCTTCTCACGGACACTCGAGATACTCATCTCGAAATCCGCTCCCGTCTTGTCCATCTTGTTTATGAAAAATAAACAAGGAAGATTATATTTCCTCCCCTGACGCCATACCGTCTCGCTTTGGGCCTGAACTCCTTCGCTGCCGTCGAATACCACCACCGCACCGTCAAGAACCCGAAGACTTCGCTCAACCTCCGCCGTAAAATCTATATGGCCAGGTGTATCTATCAGATTTATCACGCTATCTTTCCACGGACACTTTGTCGCCGCACTTGTTATCGTTATTCCTCGCTTCTGCTCCTCCTCCATATAATCCATCACCGCCGTTCCATCGTGCACCTCGCCCATCTTGTATGTCTTGCCCGTATAATACAATATACGCTCGCTCACCGTCGTCTTACCTGCGTCTATATGAGCGATTATCCCGATATTCCGTATCTTTTCCAATTCTCTCACCATTACTCTTTTCCTGCTCGCTTCGCTTTGGCCAGCCTCGGCTCAACCCTCGACTCGCTTCGCAGGCGAAGCCGGGTACGTGTCTATAAAAAAACTGCCACAGTCCGTTCTCCGAACAACTGTGGCAGTTCGTCATAGTCTGTCTTACCACGCAAAATGTGCAAATGCCTTGTTCGCCTCCGCCATCTTATGTACATTTTCACGCGTCGCCATCGCTCCACCCTGTCCCGCGTATGCGTCCGCCAGCTCCGACGCCAATCGCTCCCTTATCGGTTTGCCCTTCTTGCCCCTCGCCGCCTCAAGTATCCACCGTATCGCCAAAGATTGCTGCCTGTGTGGCTTCACCTGCATAGGAACCTGATAACTCGCTCCGCCTACTCGCTTGCTGCGGACCTCAAATAAAGGCTTCACATTATTCACCGCCGTCTCAAACACCTCAAGGGCACTCTTGTCTTTCACCTTCTCACTTATCATCTTCATCGCACCGTAAAAAGAACTCTGTGCCACGCTCTTTTTGCCTCGCTCCATCATGCAGTTGATGAACTTCGTCACTAACTTGCTGTTATAAACCGCGTCTGGTCTCAACTCCTCATGCGATACCGTCCACTTCTTCGTCGCCATTATCTTTTCTTTCTAAAATCCAAAATCTAAAATCAAAAATCTAAAATTATTTGCCGCCTTTCGCGCCATACTTGCTTCTGCCACGCTTCCGACCTGCTACGCCCGAGCAATCCAGAACTCCGCGTATGATGTGATACCGAACACCAGGCAAATCACGTACCCTGCCGCCGCGAATCAATACCGTGCTGTGCTCCTGAAGATTATGGTCGACGCCAGGTATATACGCCGTCACCTCTTTCCCATTCGTCAGCCGGACCCTCGCTATCTTACGTAACGCTGAGTTAGGCTTCTTCGGTGTCATCGTCCGAACTATCAGGCAAACTCCTCGCTTCTGAGGGCTTCCGCTGATTTCACTCTTCCGCTCAGTCCTCTTCGTCTCTATCCTCGGACGCTTTACTAATTGATTTATCGTCGGCATCTTTTACTTTTCCTTTTTAAAATCCAAAATCTAAAATCAAAAATCTAAAATCACTTGATTCCTAATGCTTCTTTTATAGCGGCATCAGCTTTCGCTTCCAACTCTTTTACTTCCTTAACTTCCGCGAATTCCTTCGGTAAAGGCGCTTCAGCAAGATGCTTGACCTTCGTACCAAGATACGGCTTGAACGCAGTACCCGCTGGTATCAAATGACCCAGTATCACGTTCTCTTTCAATCCGCGTAAATAATCTACTTTACCCGCTAACGCCGCACGAGTCAACACCTTTGTTGTTTCCTGAAAGCTCGCTGCCGCTATAAAGCTCTCCGACTGCAGTGACGCCTTCGTTATTCCCAAAAGCAGCGTCTTGGCCGTCGCAGGCCGTGGTTTCTTGCCCTTCGCAGCCTCACCGCCCAATGCTTCGATTCTATCATTAATGCCGGCCAATTCATCTTTATGAATAATCTGACCTTCATGCAGGTCCTTTGAGTCACCTACCTTGGCAATCTTGATACTGTTCGCCAGCCTCTCGTTCTCACAACGGAACTGGTGCTTGTCCACTACTTCGCCCGGCAAAAACGGACTGTCGCCGACAGATTCTATCTCTATCTTTTGCATCATCTGAGAACAAATGATTTCAATATGCTTATCGTTTATATTTACATTCTGCGAACGATAAACATTCTGAATCTCCGCAATCAGATACCTCTGCAGCGCCTCTTCACCTTTAATACGCAAAATATCGTGCGGCACAAGCGGCCCGTCCGTCAGTGAGTCGCCCGCTTCTGTCATATCTCGTGTGTGCACGTTCAGGTGCCTGTCGCGCGGCACATGGTGCTCTTTTTCCATTCCGCTCTCGCTGCGGATTATAATAGTCATCTTGCCTTTTCGCTTGTCACTCTTAAGCTCGACGCGGCCAGATATCTCAGCCATTACCGCCGGGTCTTTCGGCTTGCGTGCTTCAAACACTTCCGTAACTCGCGGTAGCCCACCGGTAATATCCTGCGTACCGCCGGTTGCTCTCGGCTGATGCGCAAGCAACTGGCCCGCCTGTACCTGCTGCCCTTCGACAACTTCGATTCGTGCCCCAGCCGGCAGATAGTGAACATCAAGTATCTTGCCGTTCGCATCTTCGATGATGACCTGTGGGTGCGTATCGCCTTTGTGCTCAATTATAACAGGTTTGCTGACTTGCCCTTTGCGCTCCTCTTCAATTCTGACTGTTTCTCCTTCGATAATATCGACAAACCGAATTAAACCGGCCACTTCCGCCAAAATCGGTGTGCGGTGCGGGTCCCATCCGAACAATACTTCGCCGGCTTTGACTTCCTGACCGTCAGAGATAGATACTACAGCTCCATAAGGAACCTTAAACCTGTCAAGTTCCCGGTTCTTGTCGTCAAGCAATGCTATTTCACCATTGCGTTTAAGGGCTATTATATGTTTCGCGCCTTCTGGTGTTTCGAAGGTAACAGCGTTAATGTCACGATACTGAATGTTACCTGCTTGTGTGGCACGCTGTTCACGCTCAAGAATTGCACGCGATGCCACACCGCCGGTATGGAACGTACGCAGCGTCAACTGCGTTCCGGGCTCGCCGATTGATTGGGCCGCGATAATTCCTACTGCCGCGCCTTCTTCAACCAGAATTCCCGTACTGAGGTCCCAGCCGTAGCATTTCGCGCAAATTCCAGATTCGCTGTCGCAGGTTAGCGGACTTCTGACTCGTATCGCGTCCAGCCCCAGCGATTCTATCTTGCCCGCCGCCTCAGGAGTAATTACTTCATTTTCCTTGGCAATCATCTCATCGGTAATCGGGTTACGAATATTATCACGCGCCGTTCTTCCGATAATCAGCTCTGATAGCGGTATATCAACCTGCTCACCCCTGCTGACTGTGCTTTTGGTTATACCCTGCAATGTCCCGCAGTCGTGCTCGCTTATTATCACATTCTGAGCAACGTCGATAAGCTTGCGCGTCAGATATCCAGAGTTCGCGGTCTTTAGGGCTGTATCCGCAAGACCCTTGCGGGCACCGTGCGTCGAGCTGAAATATTCCAGAACCGTCATCCCTTCCCGGAAGTTCGATTTAATCGGTGTCTCAATAATTTCACCGCTCGGTTTGGCCATCAATGCTCGCATACCGGCAAGCTGCTGTATCTGGTCAACGCTGCCTCGCGCGCCGGAATCGGTCATCAGGAATATCGGGTTCAGATATGGTGAACCATCTTCCTTCTTGTCGTCTTTCAGCCCGCGCATTAGTTCGCTTGTCACCGCCACACGAGCATGAGTCCATGCGTCTATCACCTGGTTATATCTTTCACCTTCCGTCAGCACACCTGCTTGGAAGTTCTTGAAAATCCTGTTGACCCGCTTTTCCGTCTCTTCGATGATTGCTTGTTTCTTGGGAGGTATTTTTAAATCGGTAATACCGAAGCTCAAACCCGCAAGAGTTGCGTGTTTGAAACCTAATTCCTTTATACTATCAAGTAAATCAACCGTTTTCGCGCTGCCGGCTATCTCGAAACAATCGCTGATTACCCTGCTTAGAGGTTTCTGGGACATAACGTGGTTATAGAACGGCATTTCCGCCGGCAATATACCATTAAAAATACATCTGCCTACGGTTGTCTCAGTAAGTCTCGGACCTTTGGGACTTCCGGAATCGCCCTTCGTCCTCTTGCCCTCAACCACCTCCTTGTTAATCCGGACTTTGACGCACGCCTGCAAACTGACTTTGCCCATCGCATATGCCATAAGGGCTTCAAATACGTCCTTGAACACCATGCCCTCGCCTTTTTGATGCGGAACCATACTGGTCAGGTAGTAGTTACCCATCACCATATCCTGTGACGGACCAACCATCGGCAGGCTGTTTGCGGGCGAGAAAATATTGCCTGTTGTCATCATCAGCGTATGCGCTTCAACCTGAGCTTCAATACTTAATGGCAAATGTACTGCCATCTGGTCACCGTCGAAATCGGCATTGAAGCCTTTGCAGGCCAGAGGATGCAGCATAATCGCGTTGCCTTCAACAAGTGTCGGCTCGAAAGCCTGAATACCCATCCGGTGCAGCGTAGGCGCACGGTTTAGCAGCACAGGATGCTGATGAATAACTTCTTCCAGAATGTCCCACACCTGGTCATCACGCCTGCTAATCATTCGCTTGGCACTCTTTATCGTGTCCGCATAGCCGTGCTGTTTTAATTTCCGTATGATAAATGGCTCATACAGCTTTAACGCTATCGTCTTCGGCAGACCGCACTGATACAATTTCAGAGTCGGACCAACCACAATAACAGACCGCGCAGAATAATCCACACGCTTGCCCAGAAGGTTCTCGCGGAATCTGCCCTGCTTGCCCTTAATCATGTCCGTCAGGCTCTTCAAGGGACGGTTATTACTGCCAAGCACTGGCCTCCTGCACCTGCCGTTGTCAAGCAAAGCATCGACCGCCTGCTGAAGCATCCTTTTTTCATTACGAATAATTACTTCCGGCGCATTGAGGTCTATTAGTTTTTTCAACCGGTTATTGCGGTTAATTATTCTTCGGTATAGGTCGTTAAGGTCGCTCGTAGCGAAGTTCCCGCTTTCAAGCAAAACCAGCGGACGCAAATCTGGCGGTATGACCGGTGTAACTTCTATAACCATCCATTCTGGTTTGTTATTACTGCTCAAAATCGCGTTGACCGTTTTTATCCGTTTGGTAAGTTCGTTTATCTTCTGCCGGCTGTTGGTCTTGGCTATTTCAGACCGCAATTCTTCACTTAACTTATTAAGGTCAAGCGCAGTTAAAAGTGACTTGACGGCTTCGGCGCCCATTAATGCCTTAAACGAATTACCGTATTTGTTCAGTGCGTCACGGTATTCCTCTTCACTAAGCAATTGGCCCCTCTTCAAAGGACTTTGCCCAGCGTCCGTCACCACATAATCCTGGAAATAAATTACCTTCTCAAGGTCGCTGACCTTCATCGCCAAAAGTGTTCCAAGATGATTAGGGACCGCCTTGAAAAACCAGATATGTATCACAGGAGCTGCAAGGTTTATATGACCCATCCTCTTGCGACGAACCCGGCTGTGCGTCACCTTCACCCCGCAGCGGTCGCAGATTATGCCTTTAAATTTTGTGCCCTTATACTTACCGCACGAACATTCCCAGTCACGCTCGGGGCCGAAAATCCGTTCGCAAAACAGACCGTCTTTTTCGGGCCGGTACGTTCGGTAGTTTATCGTTTCGGGCTTGCGAACCTCGCCGAAAGACCAGCTTCGAATATCATTGGGACTGGCCAATGAAATCTTTACCGAACTGTAATCATTTATGCGATCGTAAATATTTCCCAACATTTATAACTGCTCCTTATTTGAATGAATAAGGTACTTCTGCTCCGGTGCTCCTTAAAAAGAGGAAGCACTCACCGTTCCGCCAAGACGTTTCTTCTCAAGCTGTATGTTCAGACACAATCCTCGGATTTCGTTACACAGCACATCAAACGAAAGCGGTGTTCCTGCTTCCAGAGTATTTTCGCCTTTAACCATTGATTCATAAATCTTCGTACGGCCTTCGACATCGTCGCTTTTTACCGTCAGCATCTCCTGCAGCGTATAAGCCGCTCCATATCCTTCGAGAGCCCAGACTTCCATTTCGCCGAACCGCTGTCCGCCCGTCCGCGCCTTGCCGCCCAGCGGCTGCTGTGTTATCAAGCTGTACGGGCCCGTCGCCCTCGCGTGTATCTTGTCGTCAACAAGGTGGTGCAGTTTCATCATATATATACAGCCAATCGTCCCGGTCTGGTCGAATGGCTTTCCTGTGCGCCCATCGTACATTTGAGTCTTGAGGGTCGGTGGAATGTTGACAAACAGTTCGTCAGCTTTGGGCGACTCGTTCTTTGCCTTCAGCTCAGCCGCACGCTTGCGCATGACCTCGTTGCCCTCCTCAGTCAGCTTCTGAATGTCCGCTTCCGTCGCGCCGTCAAACACCGGCGTAATCGCCTCGAAACCAAGCACCTTCGCGACCCACCCAAGATGCGTCTCGAGTATCTGACCGACATTCATACGGCTCGGTACGCCAAGCGGGTTGAGCAGTATGTCAAGGCTCGTCCCGTCTTCCAAAAACGGCATATCTTCTTCAGGCATTATCTTGGCGATAACGCCTTTGTTGCCGTGACGGCCGGCCATTTTATCGCCTATCGACAACGCTCGCTTGGTCGCAACGTATATTTTCACCATCTCCAGCACCCCGCTGGCAAGTTCGTCACCGTGCTTTAAAATCTCAAGACGACGCTTCTTTTCTTCCTGTAGTTCGGTTATTTTCACCCAGTATTTATCGACAATTTTTTGAACATCATCACGCGACGACGCGGGCTTGACCCACTTGACGTTAAAGTTTTCTATCTGCTCATAAATGACGTCGTCGTCCGGACTGACTCCGACTTTTTGACGCGTCGACGGGTCAATAATATCAACCTCAAATTTGCCGTGGATTGCCTCAATCATCTGACGGAATACGCCGCACTCTTTGCCCAGCATCTCCTTCTCGTATTCCCTCATCTCCGCCTTCTGAACCTTCTTCTGCTCTTCACCGCCCGCGCCGCGCCTGGCAAATCGTTCGGTCTTTATGACTATACCCTCATAACCGCTTGGAAGCTCCAGCGAATCATTCTTCACATCTTCGCCGGCACGCCCGAATATCGCGTGAAGAAGTTTCTCTTCAGGTGTCAGTTCCGTTTTGCTCTTCGGAACAACCTTGCCTACAAGAATGTCGCCCGGATTTACCCGTGTTCCATCGCGGATTACTCCATGCTCGTCGAGGTTGCGAAGCGCCTTTTCACTGACGTTTGGTATATCGCGGGTAAACTCTTCCCTTCCCAGACGCGTCTCGCGCACCTCCGCGGTAAATTCATCGATATGAATACTCGTGAAACTGTCGTTCTTGACAAGCTTTTCGCTGACTATTATTGCGTCCTCGAAGTTAAACCCGTCAAAGGAAACAAAGCCGACAAGAACGTTTTTGCCGAGCGCCAATACCCCGTCCGCAGTGCCTCCGCCGTCCGCTATGACCTGACCTTTTTCAACTTTTTCCCCGAGATTAACAAGGGGCTTCTGATTCAGGCATGTTCTCTCGTTCAAACCGAAAAACTTCGTCAGCTTTATTTCCTCCGTGTGGTCGATTACTATCCTCGTCGCGTCTACTTCGGTTATTGTCCCGCTCTTTGACGCTCGAATAACCATGCTCGAATAACGACCCACCACTTCTTCCATGCCGGTACCTACCAGCGGAGCCTCCGGCTTTAGCAATGGAACCGCCTGACGCTGCATGTTCGAACCCATCAACGCGCGGTTTGCGTCATCGTGTTCGAGAAATGGAATTAGTGCCGCCGATAAACCGACTATCTGCTTTGGGGAAATATCAATATAGTTGATTTCCTCGCTCGAAACCTGCGCCAGTTCTCCCCGCCTTCTGGCCAACGCCATCCCTTGCCTAATCTTGCCCGTCTCAGGGTCAACTGCACTCGGTGGTGCGAATATCGCTTTCATTTCTTCATCAGCACGAAGATATGCGACCTCATCCGTCACTTTACCGTTCTTTACCTTCCGATAAGGTGTCAGCAGGAAGCCGTATTCATCCACTGTCGAAAATATCGCCAACGATGCTATCAGCCCGATGTTCGTGCCTTCCGGTGTCTCAATCGGGCATATCCTGCCGTAATGGCTGATATGAACGTCACGTACCTCGAAGCCGGCACGCCTGCGGTTAAGACCACCGGGACCTAATGCCGATAGCCGTCTCTCATGGGTAAGCTGGCTTAACGCGTTGGTCTGGTCTACTATCTGGCTTAATTCGCCCCGACCGAAGAAATAATTGATGCTGCTTGATACGCTCTTGGAGTTTATAAGGTCTGCAATCCGCAAAGGCTCCATACCCTCACGCTTCAAACTCATTCGCTCCTGAATGGTCTTGCGAAGCTTCAGCAGCCCTTTGCGAATCTCATCCCCCGCAAGTTCGTCTATCGTCCGAAGTTTCCGGTTTCCGAGATGGTCTATATCGTCAACTTCACCTTCGTTATTACGCAGCAATATTATGTATTTCATCGTGTGCAGGAAGTCATCGGCACGCAGCGTCATTTCACTCTCGTCCACCGTTTGCCCAAACTTCCGATTCAGTCTGAATCTGCCTACTTTCCCGAGCCGATAACGGTTGGAATCGAAAAACTTTTCAGTAAAAAATGACTTCGCCTTTTCTTCATTCGCGGGGTTCCCAGGCCGCAGTCTCATATAAAATTTAAGCGTCGCCTGCTCATGGCTTTGACAATCGTCCTCAGACAGAGTGTTCAGGATAAGCGCATCACGAACTTCCTCAATGACCTCCACCTTCTTTATATTGCTCTGCTGTATTAATGAAATCTTATCGCCAATCTGGGCTCCGCCTTTGACTATGATTTCGCCGGTCTCAGAATCGACTATCGGACCGACAGCCCACATCGTAGGCGTAACTTTCGCCGGCTGTACCGTTTTGGTCTCGTAAAAAGCACGCAAAATCTGTTCCGTCGTTCCGTATTCGGGGCTTATGGCACGCAAAAATATTGTCGCGGGTATCTTGCTCGACTGGTCAATCTTGACTACAAGCGTGTCCTTGCGGGTCACACTTATCTCTATCCAGCTGCCGCGAGTCGGTATAATTCTGCCACCGTGAAGGATTCGGTCGCCTTCCTTGCTGTCAATCAGGAAATCCACGCCGGGGCTGCGATGCAATTGACTCACTATCACTCGCTCAGCTCCGTTGATGATAAACTCGCCGCCGCCTATCATCACAGGTATTTCGCCTATATAAATGGACTGCTCTGCGAGGTCTTCGCCGGCTTTCGAACGAAGTCGGCAGCAGATCTTTAACGGATACCCGTAAGTCAGTCGCAGTTGCCGGCATTCCATTGGGGTATAGCGGGGCTTCTCAAGCTCATAATAGAGATATTCCAAAAACATCGTCCTCTCATAGTTTTCTATGGGGAATATCTCGCGAAACAGACCTTCAAGCCCGAAATTCTTTCGTTTCGTAGGCAATACGGTGCTCTGAAGAAAATCTTCATAGCTTTTCCGCTGTATCGCTACCAAATCCGGAATCTTTACGGCATCGGGAATCCTGCCGAACTTACGAACGGGTCGTGAAACCATCTTATACTCCTGAAATTAGCGGCAAACCACCATTTTTGAAAATTGGTTTATATTATACGTAATCCGCTGCAGTTTGTTTGTTACGTCAGCTCAACTACCGCTCCGGCAGCTTCAAGCTGCTTCTTGGCAGCATCGGCTTCTGCCTTGCTCAAACCTTGCTTTACAGGCTTCGGGGCGCCTTCGACCAGGTCTTTCGCTTCCTTCAGACCAAGACCGGTCAACGCACGAACTTCCTTGATGACCTGAATCTTCTTCTCACCTGCGGACTTCAAAATCAAATCAAAAATCGTCTTTTCCTCTTCAGGGGCTGCCGCCGCTGCGCCAGCCGCAGGTCCTGCCATCATTATTGCGCCGCTTGCTGCTGGTTCGATTCCGTGAACCTCCTTCAAATAATCACCCAATTCCTTGGCCTGCATGAGAGTCAATCCTACTATCTTGTCTCCCAGGTCCTTTATATCTTTGTTCCATTCTCTGTCAGCCATTTCTATATACTCCTGTTATTAAATCTGTTTTACGGTAGCCAAGACTACGCCGCCTCGTTTAACTCCCTTTCAGGAGGCAACCGTAAAAACAAAACTATTTTTCAAAAATTTCCCGATAATCTGGGTTGCTCTCTTTATGCAGCCTGCTTTTCCTGCTTGTCCGCAATGGTTTTTATGCAACCTGCGATAATACTCGCTGGACCAGCCAGTGCACCTGCCAGTCTTCTTGCAGGTGACTGTGCCAGCATAACAATGCTCCCATGCAATTCCTTCCTCGTCGGCATCTTTGAAAGTCCCTCCGCCGACTTGGCATCCAGCACCGAACCTTCAAGAAACGCACCTTTAATTTCTATTACCGGCAGCTTCTTGATGTATTCAACCACTTCCTTGGCAACATCTATGATGCTGTCGCCGCCATACACAACCGTGCAGGGCCCGTTAAATAACGCCGTCGCGGATTCCATCTTTGCCTCACGCAGCGCATTTTTGAACAAGGCATTTTTTACCATTAACAGCTTAACGCCCTTTGCCTTCAGCTCGCCACGCATCACGTTGTTGTTGGTTCCGCCCACTCCCATTGTGCTGATAACAAAAAAATCCTGGATATTGTCATCTGCAATCCTGCTTCCAAGCTCTTTTTGAAATAATCCTTTTACGAATTTACTCATACTCCACCTTTAAATTTTTATCTAAAACCTTTTTCACTCTATACTACGACGCACACACCCGGACTCATCGTTGCCGAGATGCACATCTTCTTTATATAGTTTCCTTTTGACGATGCCGGCTTGGCCTTTTTAATATAATTGAGAAATGTCTCAATGTTTTCTACAAGTTGCTTGGCCTCGAAACTCTGTTTCCCCACCACTACATGCACGTTCCCGTTCGTGTCGTTCTTAAATTCGACCTTGCCTGCGGTAAATTCCGCTATCGCTGTCGCGATGTCCGCTGTCACCGTTCCGTTTTTAGGTGAAGGCATCTTGCCTGCCGGTCCAAGAACTCGTCCGAGTTTGCCGACCTTGCCCATCACCTTCGGTGAAGCTATTGCAACGTCGAAATCCATCCACCCGCCGGTGACTTTTTTTACCAGCTCATCGCACCCTGACTCGATTGCTCCCGCCTTCTTGGCGGTCTCAACTTCCGAATCATCGCAAAAGGCGATGACCTTTTTCTTCTTGCCTATTCCGTGAGGCAATGATATCGAGCCGCGTATCAACTGGTCGGCCTGCTTCGTATCGATGCCAAGATGAACCACACACTCTACCGTCTGGTCAAATTTCACCGTCTTAAACGTCTTGATTTTCTCAACCGCTTCCGCCAGGCTCACAGGCTCTTTGCTTACCTGCTCGGCTTCTTTTTTATACCTTTTGCCTTGTAATTTCATTTAATTATTCCTTAAATTTCGCGATCCTTTCGTTCGCTCCCACGTTATGCCGTGGTCAGCTTCGACTTCAAAATTAATCTACCACATCTATGCCCATACTCCGGGCCGTACCACGGATTATTTTCTCCGCAGCGTCCAAATCAAACGCGTTCAGGTCTTTCATCTTCGTCTCGGCAATCTTCCGAACCTGCGCTTTTGTGACCTTGCCAACCTTTTCCTTGTTCGGCACGCCGCTGCCCTTGGCTACTTCCGCTACCTGCTTTAAAAGCACCGCCGCTGGTGGACTTTTTACCTCGAATGTGAAGCTTTTGTCTTTATAAACAGTTATCACTATCGGAACTATCGTTCCGTTCAGCTCTTTCGTGCGTTCGTTGAACTGCGAAATGAACTGCCCGATATTTACCCCGTGCTGACCAAGCGCAGGCCCTATCGGCGGCGCGGGTGTCGCCTGTCCACCAGGCGCCTGCAGCTTGATTTGAACTAATACTTCTTTTTTTTTCGCCATCTTTTTCTTCTACTCCGTATCAATCAAAAACGATTCGTTATAATTTCTCTATCTGCCAATACTCTATATCAAGCGGCGTGCTTCTGCCGAATATCGTCACGATTACACGAACAATGCCTCGTTCAGGGTCTATCGAATCGACCACACCCTCGAAATTCTCGAAAGCACCTTCCTTTATCTTTATCTGGTCGCCCTTCTTGAATTCAACCTTGATGCTCGGCGCTTCCTCAGGCTTCTCTGCCTCCAAAAGCATCTTTGCCGCGTCCGTATCACGCATCGGTGTCGGAACTCCCTCTGTGCCGATAAAATCTCCGACTCCAGATGTCTCCTTTATCAAAAACCAGGCTCGTTCAGGAACCTTGCCTTCGGGCGTCGCTTCCATCTCCATAAAAACGTACCCGGGGTAAAGCTTGCGCTTATGAACGGTCTGCTTGCCGCCGCGAACACGCTTTACCTTCTCAACAGGTACTTCTATCCTGCCGATAACGTCTCCCAGATGGTCCAGCTCCACCTTCTGAGAAAGAGCATCCCTGACCTGTTCCTCTCTGTTCGCCGCAACTCGTAATACATACCATTGCATATTCGTGTCCTGCGCACTCAATTCGCCCTTTTACAAGTTATGTCAACAGCCACGTGAAGAGCATCTGGAAAATAACATCCGTCACTCCGAGAAGTACCGATATAACAACCACAACTACTATTACAACAAATGTCGAAACTGCTATTTCCTTCCGGCTCGACCAGCTCACCTTTTTCATCTCGCCTTCGGCGTAAATCATAAAGTCGGCTATCGTCGGTCGGTTCACAAGCCAGAAACTAAGGCCACCAAGCACTAAAAATAGACCCGCGGGAACCATCGTCGTTACCCACAATCCAACGTCAAGACCTTCCAGCATCCTGTAAAGCTGAAAGCAGCCCAATCCTACAAGTATCAACAACGCAAATCCCGTTCCAAGCCGCGTGTACTTGCCCTGCTCACGCTTATAGACTGCAAATGCCATAAAACACCAATTCCTTTTGTTTTCCTAAACTTTTTCCTTCGCTACGTTATCAGGCCAGGCAGGGATTGAACCCGCAACCTTCGGTTTTGGAGACCGACGCTCTGCCAATTGAGCTACTGGCCTACTGTTTCTTCCAATATTCCCAAGGCCAGCTTCCTCTATTACTTCCGCCTTATCTTATGAACGGTACGCTTCCGCTCAGTCTTGCAAAACTTCTTTAGCTCAAGCTTCGGCGTACCTTCCGCTGCGCTGATATTCGTTCGATAATTTCGCTGGCCGCATTCTTTGCATTCCAGCCAGACGTCTTCTCGTTTACTTTTTTTCTTCGCCATAAAATCTGTTCCGTTCCGCAGCTTCCCTGAACAAACAGCAAAAAACAACTCCGTCTAACGGCCAAATACCGTTATTCAGCTTGCTGCTTGGACACCAATTACGCAAGGACCTTTGTCACGACACCGGCGCCGACAGTCCTGCCGCCTTCGCGTATCGCGAATCGCAATCCTTCTTCCATAGCTATCGGGGACATAATCTCAACTTCTGTCGCTATGTTGTCGCCAGGCAGACACATCTCCGCGGGCTTGCCGTCACGGCTCTTCAGTGTGTTTACGGTTCCCGTCACGTCAGTGGTCCTGAAATAAAACTGTGGCTTATACCCAGGGAAGAACGGTGTGTGACGACCGCCTTCCTCTTTCGTCAACACGTACACTTCCGCCTCGAACTTCGTATGAGGTGTAATGCTGCCAGGCTTCGCTACCACCTGACCTCGCTCCAAATCCTTCTTTTCGATGCCGCGTAAAAGCAAGCCGACGTTATCGCCTGCCTGACCTTCATCCAGCGTCTTGTTAAACATTTCTACACCGGTAACAACCGTCTTGCGAATGTCTTTCGAAAGACCGATGATTGCGACTTCATCACCGATGTGGACCTTACCGCGCTCAATACGGCCGGTACCTACCGTCCCGCGGCCCTTAATCGAGAACACGTCTTCCACAGGCATAAGGAACGGCTTGTCGATTTCACGCTGAGGAACCGGGATGTACTCATCCATGGCTGCTAGCAACTCAACGATTGGCTTCGTCGATGGGTCATCCAGACTCGTCGCCTTCATCGCTATCAAAGCTGAACCGCGGATAATAGGCGTCTTGTCGCCCTCAAACTCGTATTTGTTCAAAAGGTCTCTGATTTCCATTTCTACAAGGTCCAATAGCTCCGGGTCATCGACAAGGTCAACCTTGTTCATAAACACAATTACCTTCGGTACGTTCACCTGACGCGCAAGAAGGATATGCTCGCGGGTCTGAGGCATCGGGCCGTCATACGCGCTGACTACCAGTATCGCCCCGTCCATCTGGGCCGCGCCCGTAATCATATTCTTAACGTAGTCCGCGTGACCGGGGCAGTCAACGTGAGCATAGTGACGCTTCTCAGTCGAATACTCAACGTGCGCCGTCGCTATCGTCAAAATCTTCGTCGCGTCACGTCTGCCCTGCGATTCTGATGCCTTCGCGATGTCGTCGTAGGATTTGAACTTCGACAATCCTTTAAACTCCATCACCTTTGTCATTGCTGCCGTCAAGGTCGTCTTGCCGTGGTCCACATGTCCGATTGTGCCGACGTTTACGTGCGGCTTGGTTCGTTGAAATACTTCTTTTGCCATTTATAAACCTCCAATGCCCTGTTCCACTATTTTTCTGTTCGCTTCAACTACACGTTTATTCAATTTTTATTCTAAGCCGGGTGACTCTCGCCCGACCCGACTCGCTTACATTAGCTGCTGATGGGGGTTGGACCCATGACCTCCTCCTTACCAAGGAGGCGCTCTACCACTGAGCTACAGCAGCAACTCCGTCGCAACACAGATTGCGCACGGCTATTTCGCTACTCCTCGCCCGATACAAACAACCTCTTCGGGAGAGATAAACATTCTCCAACATTCCTGCCCCATCGTTAGCCTATACGATAAGCGCAGGAACACGTATTTGCAATTAGTTTTTTAATATAAAACGCGTAGTTTAGTAAAATCCCTCTCAAACTGCAAACATAAAAATTATAAAAATTTACAAAATTTTCAAAAATTTCTTAAATTTTATTATTTTCTGTCCTTCCTGCAAAGGCAGGAACCCAGATTCACCAAAATTTGCACGCTTTTCATTAAATTGCCCACTTTACCTTCTCACTAATCACTAACCACTAAAAACTAACCACTATTCCCCCTAACCCCTTACCCCATATAGATTAACCCTCTTGCCGTCATTCCGAACCCATTTGTAGGGGCAGGTCTCGTGCCTGCCCTGATTTTCATCGAAGGATTCGGTGCTTTCATGGTTTTGGGCTTTAACTTTTAAGCTTTAAGCTGCCTCGATATACTATCTGCGATGTACTAAATTCGCCCGGCGGGTTTTTGTTTAGCCGTCGCCGGCCCGTGGTGAGCGAAGTCGAACCAAACGGCGATGTTTATTTGGAATGCCGCATTTCGACCTTCAGTTCGCCCGCCCCGTGAGATGCGGCCTCCGCTATCTCATCGGGGCCTTATATTTTCACTCTGCTCCGCCCTGCGCATCTTTGGACGTATGCATTTAAACCTTCAGTTCGTCTAAATTATTCACTCCGTGCCTGCGTGAAATTATTTGTCACGAATCGCGGCTTCAGGTTTAAATGCTATTTACTTCTCCGGTTCCTTTAACGATATACTATCTGCCATATACAATGCACGAATACATCGCGGCCTCAGGCAGAAATGCTCCTTACTTTGTTGCGAGCGAAGCGTGGCAATCCATTCTCCGGACGATATACGACCTGCTATATACAATATACAAACCCCCATCGCGGCTTCAGGTTTAAATGCTATTTACTTCTCCAGCTCCGCCGCACGTCACGTTACCGCTACCTATACCCATACCGCATCTCTCTCCCCACACTCACTCTCGTCCCTCTCTCGGAGAGAGATTCGCTACTCTCTACCTTGATTTCGGACAAACGCATCAACTCCACAACATACCTACCGAAAAACTCCCTCCACCACATACATAGATAGAAAAGAAGAAGAAAACTCTATCTCTCTACCTCGATTTCGGATATATTGTAGCCAAAGCATCTTAGTTAATATAGCCAATTTGTCCGCTTTTCTCTCAATCCAACATCCAAACTCTAAAATTAAACATCCCCCCAACCAACCCCACAACATACCTACCGAAAAACCCCCTCAACCACATACAACAGACAGAAAAGAAGAAGAAAACTCTATCTCTCTACCTAGATTTTGGATATATTATAGCCAAAGTATCGGTAGTAATACGATGCCTTGCGTCGTCCCGAGCGAAGTCGAGGGATCCCAATTCCTACCAACGAACTATGAACTACCAACTATAAACTGCCGCTTCGCGGCCTCATTTTTACCCTAAAAACGCGTATCCATTTCTGCCACACCATCCGGTCATATCACAACCACCACTCGCCGCACCTCCATTCTGCCCCCGCTTACTTCAATTACCTATTTTAACAGCATGAGTCCGTGTTTTCACTCTGTGCCCATCCGGGTCTGTGCAAATCTTCGTCAGCCAAAAGTCCTAAAAACCAGATGTCCAAAATCTATCGAAAGCCGTTTTTCAGAATTGAAAAGCCGCTTTTTGCCCCTTGACTTGACTTTTCGAAAACTGACCCTATATATATTTAGTCAGCGGTTCCGATAAGTGTCGGGGCTGGGCTCCATTTTCTAAAAAGTCACAAAGCCGGACACCGTATTTGCTTATTTTCGCCGCTGACCTGCAATTTACCGTTTGATTTGTTAAGAAAAGTCATTTTGCTTCGCTATTATAAAGCTGTGTCGTATGCCGGATAAATTGATTATCGCACGCATCCAGCAGGCCAACGATATCGTTGACGTTGTCAGCGAACACGTCAGCCTCGCCAGAAAAGGCAAGGAGCTGGTCGGCCTGTGCCCATTCCACGAAGACCACCGGCCGAGCCTCTACGTCAGCCCCGTAAAGCAGATTTTCAAATGCTTCGCCTGCGGCGCTGGTGGCGACGTCCTAAAGTTCGTCCAGATGCGGGAAAATCTCACCTTCCCCCAGACCATCGAACGACTCGCCGAACGCGCTGGCATAAAAATTAAACCCGCCGTCCATAATAAAACCAACCAGCAGTCCGCGGAGCTTAATCCCAATAGTCTTGCCCGTGTCAACGAATGGGCCGCCAAATGTTTCCAGGCAAATCTCGCAGACCCGAAAAAAGGAAGCGATGCCCGCAAATATTTGGCCGATAGACAAATCACCCCCGAAAGCATCAAAAAATGGCGCATCGGACTGGCCGGCTTCAACAACGACCTCGTGCAAAGAGCAAATTCCGCCGGAATTCCAATTAAGCTTCTCATCGACGCAGGCCTCGTTGTCGGCCAATCCACTGACAAATTCGTAAATCGCCTGATGTTCCCTATCGCAGATGTCACCGGCCGCATCATCGGTTTCGGTGGCCGAACTCTCGACGGCACCGGTGCGAAATATGTCAATTCCCCGACAACCCCGCTGTTCGACAAAAGCAATTGCCTTTACGGCCTCAATTACGCCAGACAGCAGATTGATTCTTCCGCCACCGCCGTCGTCGTCGAAGGCTACACCGACTGCATTATGCCCCATCAGGCCGGCTGCGAGAACGTCGTCGCAACTCTCGGCACAAGTTTCACCAACGGCCACGCCCGAATCCTTCGCCGCTACGCCAAAAAAATCGTCCTGATTTTCGATAGCGACACCGCAGGCCTCGAAGCCGCAAACCGTGCACTCGAAGTTTGCCTCGCCCAAAAAGTCGATATCAAAATCGCTTCCGTCCCGCAGGGAAAAGACCCTTGCGATTTCGTCCTCGCCGCCGGAAAGGAAGCGTTTGAGAAACTTATCGCCGAAGCCGTCGATGTCTTCGCCTTTAAGTGGAATAGACTCATCGAAAGCCTCGGTCGCACCGACACCCTCATCGACAATAAGGCCGCCATCGAGGAATTCCTCCAGAATATGGCTGTCGCCGTTCGTTCAGGAAATCTTTCAGCCATCGACCAAGGCCTGATTGTAAACCGTCTCGCTGGAATCATTGGCCTCGATGCCAGACAGATAAGCGACGACCTCAACAAAAGACTCGCCAGGCTACATAAAACTTCTTTCTATCCAGACGAAACTGTTGTTAGAGTCCAATGTACGATAAATAGAGATTTCGGGAGTGGCTCTTTTGCTCTCGCCCAGCGGGAAATCCTCGAAGTCCTTTTGAACGAACCGAAGCTTTTTGAAATCGTAAAACAAAAAGTTACGCTAAACATCTTTGATGTGCCGCTTTTAAGCCGAATAGCGAATATAGTGTTTGAAACGTTGTCCGCTGACCCCATTGCCTCCGTGGCAGAAATTCTTGCTAAGACTGAATCAGTGGAGTTGGGGCACGCTATTACTGAATTGGCACAAACAGGTGAAAGAAAGAGCAAAAGAGCCGATTTTTTGGTTACTCTTAATGGAGCACTTGCCGCTATTGATAGCTATGTAGCGCATAAAAATATTCCTGCGAAGCAAGAGGTTAGTAATACATCTGAGTTCCTAGAAAAAGTTTGGTTGGCAAACCGAAACAAAACCAACATAACTTTGGAGTAGTATAAATAAAAGTATTTTTATTTTGGATGGATTTTTACTGTGACTAAAAAACTTATAAAAGCTACAAGACCCGATTCCGAAAATCCCCCGGAGCTGACCGATGCACAGAACAAGACTATCGAGCAGCAGATTAAGGCCATCACCGAAAGGGGAAAGAAAAAAGGCTTTCTGACCTATGAGGAAATGAACGAACAGCTTTCCGACGACGCCATCAGCCCCGCCCGCCTCGACAGCCTCCTCGCTACACTCGACGAAATGGGCATTAGCATCCTCGATGAGGCCGACGTCGAAAAAACCGAAGAGGAAAAATTCGAAGTCCCCGAAGAATCTCTCGAGGAGGAAACCGCCAGACACCTCGACGAGGACGAAATCATCGAAAAAGAGCTCATCATCCCCGAAGTCGCCCGCCGTATCGACGACCCCATCCGCATGTACCTCACACAGATGGGGGAGATTCCACTGCTGACGAGGGAGAAGGAAATTTCGCTGGCGAGAAAAATTGAGATGGCCAGAATGATTTTCCGGCGAAAAATGCTCGAATCCGATTACTGCGCGAAAGGCGCCGTCGAAATTCTCAACGAGGTCGAGGAAGGGATTTTGTCGTTCGACCGGACGATGAAAATCAGCACCGCGGAAAATCTCGTGCGCGGGGTAATCAAAAGGCGCCTGCCGCCGAATATCACCACCATCAACGAATTGATGAAGCGGAACCAGTCGCTGTTCAAAAAGTCGTTTGAAACGCAGGACCCGGAGCAGCAGCGAAAAACCGCAAAGCAGTTTCGCAGGAACCGCCGCAAAATCGCGGCGCTGCTGGAGGAACTGAGCCTGCGTACGAGCAGGATTCAGCCCATGCGAAATAAGCTCCACGGTATGCTCCAGAAAATGAAGCAGCTTGAACCAATCATCACTGCCGGTCCGAACCAGGATTACGCCGCCGAAGACATCACGGCGATGCAGCAGGAATTGGCCGGCCTGCAGGACCTCATTATGGAGACACCGGAACAGCTCGAACGAAGGCTTCGCGCAATCGACCGGGTTTTCGAGCAGTACGAAAACGCCAAACGCACGCTTTCCAGCGCGAACCTGCGGCTGGTCGTTTCCATCGCGAAAAAATACCGCAACCGCGGCCTGAGCTTTCTCGACATTATCCAGGAAGGCAACACCGGCCTGATGCGGGCCGTCGATAAATACGAATATCGCAGGGGCTACAAATTCAGCACCTACGCGACGTGGTGGATTCGCCAGGCAATCACCCGCGCAATCGCCGACCACGCCCGCACCATTCGCATTCCGGTCCACATGATTGAAACTATGAGCCGCCTGCGGGTCGCCAGCAAGCAGTTGATGCAGAAATTAGGCCGCGAGCCGACCGTTGAGGAAATCTCGCTCAAAGCCAATATGAGTATCGAAGAGACGCGCAGGGTGCTGAAAATTTCCAAGCACCCAATCAGTCTCGACCGGCCCATCGGTGAGAGCGAAGACAGCTACTTCGGTGATTTCATCGAGGACGACCAGATTGCTTCGCCGGTCCTGTCGGCAACGCAGGAAATGCTTAAGGACCGCATCGATATTATTTTGAAAACGCTGTCCTACCGCGAACGCGAGATTATCAAGCTGCGATACGGCATCGGTGACGGTTACACTTACACGCTCGAAGAAGTCGGCAGGATTTTCAAGGTCACACGCGAGCGCGTCCGCCAGGTCGAGGCAAAGGCCATCCGCAAACTCCAGCACCCCGTGCGAAGCAGAAAACTCGAAGGATTCCTCGATTACAAAAGTGCGTAATCCGAACCTTGCCTGCCCGCCATAGCCTTAGCGACGGCGGGTCGTTGCGAGGCCTGTCGTTCAAGGCCGTGGCAATCTCGCCGCTTCGGCGTCTCTTATCTTTTGCTGTCCGCTATACGCACGACGACGCACAAATACGCCCGGCCGCTTTTAACTCTCAAATTCTTATTTTCCCCATTCAACTAAACACTTAAAACTAATTTTCCCCGCAACCTTTTGCCGGCTTCAACGTAATATAAAATAGAGACCTATTCCTTGGTAAAAAAATGGATTCGTTCCGGGAAGCCCGTAAGGTTCCAGCCAAGGGATAAGCCTCTATTTTTTTACCCGCCTCCGCAGAAAGCCGAAGCCGCAGTGCGCAAGTATATAAAAAGACAGGTGTTACGGCAGATGGCGGAAGACCTGAAAAAATTTATTTTTTTTCTGATATATTTCTTGCAAGCGACATCATTCGTCACTATAATTCAAAGCGGTAGTAGGGTGATGAGTGGAGGAGTGGCGAGTAGCCATAATACCTCAAAAAGAGGCGGGTTTTTTCCCGCCTTTTTTATTCGCGTTTTTATCTGAAACTGAAACTCAGCATTTCCTTCTCACCATCAAACCACTGAGGCCGAGCAGTGGATTCGACAAGCTCACCACAGGTAAAAGTGTGACAGGCTCGGGGATAAGAACGATTTTAGACGTCCCGCCGAGTATAGCCAAGCACATATGCAATGTGCGGTGCTGTTTTGCCCATCAGCGCCAGATGTACTGCTGGTATTCTGCCGGCACCTTAGTCCATTACTTAGCCATGTCCTTGAGGGCTTTGAGAGGACGGACCTTGATGACTTTGCGAGCCGGCTTGGCCGCAAAAACCTGCTCCTGCTTGGTGAACGGGTTGATGCCCTTACGTTCGGGGGTGGCCGCCTTATGAATGACCACGATCTTCATCAGACCCGGCAAAGCAAAGACGCCCGGGCCTTTCTTGCCCACGGCAGCTTTGATCTGGTCTGAAAGGCCATCGAACACCGACGCCACCTGCTTGCGGGAAAGCTGCGTGGCCTCGGCGATGTTGGATAGAATCTCACTCTTCGTTGCGGGTTTGGCACTATTTGCCATTATGTTACTCCTTAGTCTGGGATTTCCCATATAACCTTGTATGTCCTGGCTCAGCTACGCCGCTGAGCCTGATTTGCAATAAATTACCCATGCTGTCTCGGAAAAGCAAGTTTTTTAATTTTATCGCGCATTCTTTTTACCCCTTCTCACCCTTCCCACTTTTCATACTTTTCATTCTGAACTTTACCCCGTGAGATACGGCTCCCGTTATCTCACCGGGGTCTGAACTCTGAAATCCCCCCGCATTTCTACCTTCAGTTCGCACTATTTTAAATTACTCCGGCAATTCATTCTGTTGATTTTCCTTGAACGATATACGATATACAATCTGCAATATACAAATTGCCTGCGTTCTATTGTGCGTTGCTCATCGCGGCTTCAGGTATAAATGCTTCTTGACCTTACCCCAACTCAAAACTTATCGCTCAAAACCCAAAACTAAAACCCCCTCGAAGTCTTGCGAAGATCCCGGAAACCTTGTTATCCGAGACCCAGTATTTCCTTGGACGATATACGCAGTACGCACGACGTAAAACGCAGGACGAATGAAAGGCCCGATAAATGGATTCTTGACAGAAAAGTCTTTCTACCGGAAAATGAGCGGATAAGTTCCAATGAAAAACATTATCCAATTGCATAGAATTACTTCCGGCGACAAGCCATTTCCCTGCTTAGCCATTTGAAAAAGGCTTTTTTGACGCTGTTGCAAGGAATTTGCGAAAAATTTTAAAAATTTTACAAAAATTCGAAGATTTTCTGTAAAGAAATCGCCAGATGCGCATCATTACTTACATGAGCGATGCTCGAAAGCCGTAAATATTAGCAATTTTTCAAGGAGCGGAATTATGAAAAGGTCAATATTTTATCGTTTGAACCGGCATAACAGCAACTTTAAAGTCGCAGTAAAGGCGATTATTTTTGTGATGATAGCGTGCATCCTGCTGTTTTGCACAACCGGCTATGCTCGCAATCTTACTTTCTTAGTGACATCTGACCTGCATTATAATTATGAACCCGGAGAAGTATCAAACCCTGCACAGATTACAGCTATGAACAATTTGCCGGGGAAGCTGTATCCCGAAGAGATAGGCGGGACCGTTGATACGCCGTCATTCGTACTGGTATCGGGCGACATGTCAGATAGAGGTACCTACGCAGGCTGGTTTGGACCAACAGGTTTTCTGGCACAATACGGCTTGAATGGTACAGATGGTATGCTTCATTATCCTGTCTATGAAGGCCAAGGCAATAATGATGTGCTTCATGATTTTATTAAAAATTCAATAATTTCACGACACGGTAATATTTATTATTCTTTTGATGCCGATGGTGTGCATGTAGTATGTTTGGATGACTATCCTACTTTAGAAATCCTGAACTGGTTAAACAGCGACCTTGCAAGCATGTCTGACCCATGTATGCCGGTCGTACTGTTTCATCACAGACCTTTCACAGACTCGGCGCTGGATGCAAATCGGCAGTATTATATGAGTATCATCGGCAACTATAAAATACTCGCACTTTTTTATGGCCATTTGCACGACAGCAGCCACACTCTCTATGATGACCCGTACAGTGACGCTGTTTATGACACATTCTTGACAGATACGCCAACACGCCACTCAAGCCCCAACTATTTCTATGTGGTGCACATAACAGATGACACAATGACGGTAGTAGAGAATAACTGGTCGGAATGTGACCTCTATAAAGATGGAAAGACCGATTTTTTAGATTTTGCGGTATTTGCCGAGCAGTGGATGCAAATCGATTGCGGCCCGTGCGGCGGAGCCGATTTTACCGGCGACGGAAATGTTGATGCCAATGACTTAAAAAAGCTCGCAGATAAATGGCTCGACAGCAGGATTATATGCCGGAATATTGTGACAATCCCAATCGAATGAGGGGAGCAACAGGGAATACAAAGTATGCCTAAATGAGAGAGCTATATTACGTCTACTCGACAATCCGATGGAGAAATTCTACAGTTAAATCAGTGGATAATAAGTCCGTTGCTTGTTATATGCCGTTTAACAGGGAAGACTTTTTGGCTTTTATTCCAGGTCAAACATCGAATTATCCATTGGCTCGAACCAGCCCAAATTCATTTCAGCAGGTTTTACTCCATCCGAATTAACGCCGTTGAACTTCGCCATTTTCTTAGAGCTTACATGGCCGTCAACCCAGCCGACATTTGCATACCCGCGATGTCTGAAGTGAATAGATGGAAAGGGGTCCCATATAGGTTCTGGTTTTCGATTGATTACAAAATAGCGAGGTTCAGCAAAAGAACACTCTAAATAATAAGGTTTGCCATTACCCATCGTAGCCATAGCAGTATCTGTAAACATTAGTGTGTCTGCTGGCCGACGTACTTCAACATTTTTCGCCGGTGTTGTACAGCTTTTGTCCTCGTATTCATCGGTCCAAAGCCTTGAACCGATGTAGATCATGTTGTAACCATACCCTTTGGCTCCTTCATCGTAGTTATAATTGGATGGATTTGTTCTTGCGAAGTTTACCTTCTGTGGACATTTATCAACGAATCCACCGCCCAAATATGTTGCGAGAGGGCCCTTTGTGGAATCGAATGGGCTGCTGGTATCATTACGCACACCATACCAGCGATACAAATTGGTACTGAAAATATCCGGAGCAGCGGGGACATAATAGTCATTGTTGCTGTTTGCGTAGGCAATATTAGCAAAGAGAAGCTGGCGGATATTGGCCCCGCATTGGATTTGTTTTACTTGCGACCTTGATGTAGCCAATGTAGGGATTAGAATACCCATCAGGAGTGAAAGTGTTGCAATAACTACTATTAATTCAAGCAAGGAAAAAGCTTTTTTGTTTTCTCCGGACATTTTAATTTTCCTGCTGGAGTGTTTATTGTGCGAACACACCGTCCAACAACTCTACTAACCACAATATCCCTGGACTTTCGCGGTGTGTAGTTTCCGGGCCCGCTATCTTTTCCGGTTCGGAAAATTCATCGGCGAGGTTATCAACTTCCTCAAGATACTGGAATTCAAGCTCACCTCTTTCCTTTTGCCCGCTGTCGCCGTAAGCAGAGAACTCTATCTTTTCAAGTAAATTCCTGAAGAGATTAATTGTGAAAACGACCTGATACTTACTGCGATTTGCGGGTTCAATCAGTGTGACTTTTGCTCTCTCATATTGAATTTCTTCTTTATTATAATCTAATGCTTCGGTTCTGAATTTAACTCTCTTTTCAACCGCATCGCGGCGCACAATATCTATAGTATTCATGCCAAACCATGGTCTCGATAATCCTTTGAAAAAGCTACCGGCCGGATAAGTAGCGATTAACTTTCCATTAAAATCTTTCAGGTAAGCTCCTTGCGGACCATCGATAATTTTTATTCTGTCTCCCACGTCTATCTTGAGCCAAGTCGGGTGTTTCTTGCTTTCACCATATATAAATGGAACCCGGCCCCAGCCCAAAATCTGCTCGTTGCCGATTTTCCCGGAAATACGAAAATAAGTCCATCCTCGTTTGTGCATCGTATCTCGCTTGTCCACAACAGATGCGTCCGGTGGCCAGGGATAAAGGAAAGATTTGAAATTAACTTCATCCAAAATGTTATATGAAATGCTGGACCGGAAGTTTTCAGCATTATAAAAACGGTGGTCTAAAACGCCAACCAAAAGGCCGGTCTCTTTATCTCGAATATAAGTCAGATAGGGTATTTTACCTTCAACCTGGTCAATAAATTCTACAAATTCCGGTGGGTCTG
>Ga0214473_10000767_pt1 | contig 44158 bp, 30 predicted proteins | sample RVTome_7_FD_203509 | JGI IMG/M metagenome (GOLD analysis project Ga0214473, IMG submission 203509) | Soil microbial communities from uranium-contaminated site in the Upper Colorado River Basin, Wyoming, United States - RVT98D197 | ecosystem: Environmental > Terrestrial > Soil > Contaminated >...
ACTCGTAATCAGCCACGTCGCCGGCCGCGTAGAGACCGGGGCGAGAGGTCAGGCCATTCCGGTCGACCTTGACGAAGCCTCTCTCGTCCAGCTCGCAGAGGTCGGCGACCAAGGCGCTCTGGGCGTCGACGCCGACGAACATGAACACTCCATCCACGGGCACGACCTTGTCGCTGCCGTCCTCCTTGGAGCGCAGCCGCACGCCGGTCAGCTTTCCGCCATCCCCTAGGATCTCCTCGAGCCCATAGGAAAGGTGCATGGTGATCTTGGGGTTGATGAAGCACAGTTCCTGGATGCAGGGAGTAGCCCGCAACTGCTCGCGCCTATGGACGAGGTGCACCTCGGTGGCAAACTTGGTCAGGACCAGCGCCTCTTGGGTGGCCGCGTCTCCCCCGCCGACCACCGCGACGACCTTGTCACGGAAGAGGGGTCCGTCGCAGGTAGCGCACCAGGAGACGCCCCGCCCCGCAAACTTCGCCTCTCCCGGCACTCCGAGCCTCTTGGGAATCGCCCCCGAGGCCAGAATGACTGCCCGGGCCTCGACTTCCTGATCGTTCACAGTGAGTACGAAATCGCAGCCGTTGGGCCGGATCGTCTCCACCCGGGACAGGGTCCGAAACTCGGCGCCAAAGTTCTGCGCCTGGCGAAGCATGAGGTCCCCCAGCGCGTCGCCTGAGATGCCGTCGGGGAAGCCCGGGTAGTTCTCTACCCAAGACGCAGTGACGATCTGACCGCCGGTCAGACCGGCCTCGAACACGACCGTCCGGGCGCGGGCCCTCGCGCCGTAGAGCGCCGCCGTCATCCCCGCGGGCCCGCCCCCGACGATCGCAATGTCCACTGTGTCCGGCACGCCATCCTCCTGTCAGTGGTGACCCGTGTGCGCCGCCATTATTCCCCGTACCCGCAGAGTCTACCCCTGCGAAGGCGCGGGCATGCGTGGCGTAACTCTCAGGGAAGATAGTACAACGTGCCGCTCTTGGAGGAACCGCCGTATTCGCTTGCCGGTACGACCGTGCCGTTCTCTGCCACCCACCGGAAGACTTTTCTGAGCGACTCTCCTGACCCGCCGCCAGAGAATCCTCCAACCCCGCCCGGGCCGAAGCTTTGCCCCGTGGGAATCAGCACGTAATGGACCTGCCCTGCTGCCACCATGCCTTGGAGCTGAGTCAGTGTCGGCGCGGGATCGCTGCCCCCGTTGAAGCCACCCATGGCTATCACCGGCCCGCCGGTGGCAAGGATGATGGGCACGGCCACTTGCGAGCCCTGTACTGCGACTAGATAGGTGGCGGTCGCTCGGTGCTCCTCGAGGTAGGTGATCAGTCCCTCGTCCACACTCAGGTCGTCTCCTACCATGCCACCCGGAGGTCCGCCGCCCGGGGGTCCCCCGTTCATGGCCGCGTCTCCCGGGAACATCCCCGCAGGGGCCGCACCCAGAGGACCCGGGGGCGCATCGGCCGAAACCACCATTTGGACGCCGTCACCCCCTTTGCCGCTCGACCGGAGTGTGCTGGAAACCGGCCCCGCGGCCGCGAAGGGACCAGAGAGGCTGCGAGAGATCGTGCTAACCGAGTAGGCGAGGGGACCCGCCAGCACAACGGCCGTCGCGGCGGCGACCGTCACGTAGATCAGGGATCGGGCCCTGATCAGCCTGGCAAGAACGAGTGTGAGCACGAGCGCCGCCAGGCAACTCACGGCGATGATCCCGATGGCCAGGCCGGGCACGTAACCAGAGGTGCGCCCAAGCAGGGACGCCGACCATAACGCGGTGCCGACGATCCCGGCCGGGAGAAGCCAGGCAAGCCATCTCCTGCTCGAACTCAGGCGCCATAACGCCACACAACCGCCGCCCACCAGCGCGGCTATCGACGGGCCAAGAACCACAGTATAGTAGGGATGAAGGACCCCCTCTGCTCCGCTGAACACGACCAGGAACAGTAAGGTCCAAGCGCCCCACATGAGAAAGCCGGCTCGGAGTCGGTCGGTACGCGGCTTTCGCCCGGTGACCCACAGCCCCGCGAGCAACCCGAAAACGGCGAGTGGAAGCAGCCAGGAGATCTGATTGCCCAGTTGGGCATTAAAGATCCGCAACCAGCCTGCGCTGCCGGAGAAGTTGGGCCCACCGCCCCCGCCGGGGACCCCGCCCGCTCCCCCGCCGCTGCTGCCGAAATAGCCGGCGGTTCGACTGAAGACGAGATCGAGCACGGAGTTGTTGGTGCTACCACCGATGTACGGCCGCGAAGCCTTCGGCCATAATTCGACCATGACCACCCACCAACCGCTCGCCACCACAAGCGCGACGGCCGCCGCGAGCATGTGCAGCAGACGGCGAGCGAGTGACGCCCGTCCGCAGGCGAGGTAGACGAGGACGAAAGCGGGCAATATTATGAAGGCCTCCAGCATCTTGGTGGTGAAGGCCAGCCCCATTAGAGCCCCGGCACCGGCGAGTTTCCAGGCCGATCCCTTCTCCAGGGCCGACCACAACGCCCATGCTGCCAGGAGAAGTAGCAGCGTAAGCAAGGCATCAGGATTGTTGAACCGAAACATGGCCACCGCCACCGGGGTCAGCGCCATTGCCAGCCCTGCGAGCACGGCAGCGGCCTCCCCGGCCCAGAGCCTGACGAGCCGGTAGACGATAAGCACGGACGCCACCCCAGCCAACGCCTGAGGCAGCAGCATGCTCCAACTGGAGAATCCGAACACGCGCCCGGAGAGCGCTTGCACCCAGAAGGCGAAGGGTGGCTTATCCACGGTGATGAACGACCCAGGGTCTAGGGAACCGAACAGGAACGCCTTCCAACTCAGGGTCGCGCTCTTAACTGCTGCCGCATAGTAGCTGTTGCCCATGCCGTTCCGCGAAAGGCCCCAGGTGTAGAGGACGGCGGCAAGCACGGCCAATGTCGTCAGGGCGGCATACGACCACCACGGACGCTCTTTGCCGCTCCACAGTCGCCGGAAAAGGACCCGAGGATCCACGTGATGGTGAGGGAGTGTTCTCATGGTGCCCCTATCGAGTCGGCGGCCGTTCGCTCTCGTCCTGATCCCATCTAACCAGACCGCGTGTAGGGTCGCCGTTAGGGAGAAGGCTCGGTACTAGGCATCGCCCGCATTCTGCGAATATCGGACGTCATACAGAGCCCACCAGGGAGCGCTCACCATGGTAGACGAATCGTTCCGACTGATCGTGCGTCAAGGCATCAAGCTCGGGGTGCTTGAGGATTTCAAGAAGTTAGCTGCGGAGTACACAGCCAGCGCCGAGGCGAACGAACCCGCCACCCGCGGTTACGAGTGGTTCATCGCTGAGGACGGCTCCGCCTGCTACCTAAACGAGTCCTACGGCAGCTCCGAGGCGTTCCTGCTCTATTTCGAGAATGTGGGACCGAAGCTGGGAGCCATGCTCGCAATATCCCCCCTCGAGGAGATGATCGTTCTGGGCAACCCCAGCCAAGAGGTAAAGGAGATGCTGGCCGGGCTGGGAGCCAAGTTCTACGGGCCCCACGTCGGTTTCGCGTGGTGACGGGCGCAACGGGCGGCCCAGGCCCGCGGGCGGCGACCCTGCCGCCTGCCGGAGCCGGCGCGTAGCCCAAGCACCGGCAGGGCGCGCGCGCCGCGAGCCAACTGCGGACGCTCGCGCCCGTCGCCCTGATCGGCCGCCCATGGCTATTCGGCCGCGGCCATCGAGGTAGCCACCTTCAATAGTTGCGTCCGGCTGAGCGCCGAGGCCAGGGAGTTCGACACCCAATGGAGGGTCCCGTCCCGCTTCCACCAGATCCGCTCCACCGTGTCCACCGTACCTACGATGGTGAACGTGACGCCGCCTTCCACCACCTGCTCGCCCGGTAGGGCGGCGGGAGCGTCCAAGAAGGTCGTCTGCATGAGACCGAGGTACTGCTCCCCACTTCCGAGCCGGAAACTCATGGATATGGCCGCCCGAGGGCCTGCGTCAGTTTCGATCGTGTAAGCGCGGCTGCCCGCGTAGCGGCTGCCCGGCGGCAACCACCCCGGCGTCTCCACGGGGAACCCGGCCTGCTGCTCAAGGTACCGCCATTGGGCCAGCTCCACGTCCTTCAGCGTTTCTCTTGGGTCGGGGACGGCGGCGTTTGCGGCTACAAGCACCACCACGCTTCGCAGGTCGTTGTCTTCGACCACTCTTCGAACACCGAGTGCCTGGGCCACTTGAGCGGCTTCCACCACCTGGCTGCGCCCCAGCTGAGCCGAACAAAGCACCGTGGGCTCGGCCGCGGACTCATCTGCGTCGGTAGCGGTCCCCGCGGCCACGCTCGCGCCCTTCCCCTTAAGGAACGCCGCGATCGCGGCGGCCTTCTGCTCATCTGCCCCCCCGCCACGCACCTCCACCCGGATCCCGGACAGGTCGATCTCGTTCGATCGAGGGCCGAGATCACCGTCGCCGGTCGTAACGGTCTGCTTTTCCTCGGGTGGAGTGAGCAGATCTTTCACAGCGGCGTTCACTTGTGCCCGCGTCGACACGACGAAGGCCAGACCATCGATCGTTTGATCTGAGCCGGAAAGCAGCACCTGCTTGATCCGGGCCATGTCGAGGTGCACGAGCCACCAGGCCAGTTTGAGGGCGTCAAAGGTCCCGATCTCGGTGGCGACGTAGTCCGTCAGCGTGGAGATAGCCGAGAGCACCCTTGTGGACTTGCCCCACGAGAATACCTGCTCCTTCGCGGCCCGAAGAAAGGTCTGTTGCCGCTGGATGCGCGCCCAGTCGTGATCCAGATCGTGCCTGGTGCGCACGTATCGGAGGGCGGCGTCCCCACCGAGCCGCTGGTACCCGGGTTGCAGATCGATGCGCAAGAGTGTCTCGCCATCGTCGTAGTAGCGGCGATCGACGTCGACATAGATGCCGCCCAGTTTATCGATGGCGGCCTGGAAGCCTTTGAAATCCACCCGCATGTAGTGATCGATCTTCACGCCTAGCAGTTGCCGGATGGTCCGTATGGCGAGCGCGTCGCCACCTAAGGCGTAGGCCGCATTGAGCTTCTGTACGCCGTACTTGCCCAGGTCAACCCGCAAGTCGCGCGGCAAAGAGAGGATGGAGAGGTAGCCTTGATCGGGAGCCACGTGCACCAACATCATGGTGTCGGAGCGGCCGTACGTCTCGCCGCTTGAGTCGCGTTTATCGGCTCCCAGAAGGAGGATGTTCATCCCTCCCGGAGTCCCGGGATCGAACATGGTGGTTGCGGTCGTAGCCGCGGTCGTACCCGCCGACGAAGAGCCCTCAGATCCGCTGGCCGAACCGGCAGAAGTGACCGCCGTGGTCATGGGGTCCGAAGTGGGGATGGACTCCCGCAGCGCCTCGCGGGCCTCCTCGATACCAGGCTGGTCGTGCGCCTTGGATAGAGTGCAGGACAGCCACGCGTACGCTCCACCCGCCCCCAGCGCGGTGGTCATCACCAGGATCCCCACAGTCAGCAGAGACCTTCGCAACCACCGCGAACGCCGTGACCGATCGGGCATCTTCGCCCCCTTGCAATCCGGGGATGATCTCATCCGCCACAACGGAGATCAGAGTTATCGGGCCTGTCTCCATCTTAGACGACGGCGGAGGACGGCTCAACCAGGCAGCGTTCGCATTCCAGGGCCATTCCTGTCATGGTGGACCCCACAATGGACCCTAGTCTCCGGCAACGTCTTCCCCTCTATCCGAGCCAGTTCATCTGCGCCGTGGCCATGGTCTCGCTCGGACCACTCCTCGACGCGATGATGCGCGACCTCCACATCTCCCTCCGTCAGGGGGGGCTAATCTCGGCAGGGCTCTTTCTCGGCGAGATCATCGGGACCATCGTGCTCAACACCCACATGGCCAAGCTACCGGCAAGATGGGCCCTGGTGGCCGGCGCCGCACTGCAAGGAGCTGGGCTTGTCGCGGCTGGCGCCGTATCGTGGGACCTGGCTTCTGTCTTTGCAGCGTATGTCGTCGTCGGAGTCGGGTGGGCGTTGCTCAACACCATCGGCTGGATGTGGATTCCCGCGCACGTCAAGCAAGGGACTGCCGCCGCGGCCATCCTTATGATCTTGTTCTTCTCGCTGGGCATGATGCTCACGCCTCTTGTCCTTGGCTTCATCGTAGACCTGGGCGCCACCTGGCGATGGATCATCGCGGCGGAAGGCGGCATCTCGCTACTGCTTTCTCTGGTCTTCGTCGCCTTGCCCCTGCTGGACATACCCGGCCGACAAAACGTCCGTTTTGATCACCTGAGAAAGACGGCCGCTTTCAATCCGGGACTACTCATCGGGATGCTGGGAGCCTCCTTCATGTACGTGGGAGCCGAGGCCAACCTCGATATCTGGCTGCCGAAGTTCCAACTCGATACCTTCAGCGCGAGCGACACCTGGGCGGGCTTGTCGGTCACGCTCTTCTGGCTGGGCTTGGTCGCGGGCCGCCTTGCCTTGAGGCCACTGACCCGCCGGTTCTCCCCCTCTCGCATCCTGCTGCTCTGCGCGTGTACGCTGGCCTTGATGGCGATCGGGGTGGCGCTCGCTCCCACGCAGACAGTCTCTCTGCTGCTCTCCGTGGGAGCCGGCCTGGGAGCGTCGGCCTCGTTTGGGATCATCGGCAGCTATGCAGGCCGGTTCCCAGAATGGCGGTCGGGCGTGGCTTCTTCGGTCTTCGTGCTGGCCGGAGGAGTCGGCAGCATGGTCTTCCCCTATCTGACCGGCCCGATCGCGAATGCCGGCGGATTCAGACTGGCCCTGGCGCTGACCGCTGTACCGGCCGTCGCCTTCGCGGTGTTCTCACTCCTCATCCACGCTCGGTCGGGAGAGGAACGCCAGTAGCGCCTCGTTGAACGCTTCCGCCTGCTCGAGATTGGAGAGATGAGAGGCAGACTCGATCACGACCAGTTGCGACCCGGCTATCCGCTCGTGCATGGCTTCAGCCGCGGCTACGGGCGTGCCCGGATCCTTCTCGCCCACGATGATGAGCGTGGGCACCTTGATCTCCGACAGGCGGTCTAGCGCATCGTGCGTCTTTATGGCCGCTGCGCACCCGACGAACCCGCGCGCATCGGTGGCGCGGATCATGGCCCGCATAGAGTCGACAACCTCCGCATGCTCCTTCACGAAACGCGGGGTGAACCAGCGGCCGATGGTAGGCTCCGCCTGCGACCCCATCCCCTCGCGAGCGGCGCGTGCGATGCGCTCGTCCCAGATCTCCCCCGCCTCGGGGGCCGTCCGGCCGGACGTGTCGCACAGCACCAGACTCTGCAAACGCTCGGGACAGGTCAGGGCGAGCCATTGCCCGATCATGCCGCCCATGGAGATGCCCACGAAGTGCGTACGCTCCACGCCTATGGCGTCCAGCAGGGCGCGGACATCGTCCACCAGTTGAGAGAAGGAGTAGGGTCCGGCCGGCACGTCGCTTCCGCCATGGCCGCGAGTGTCGTAGCGCAACATCCGATATCGGGCCCCCACCGCTTGTGCCTGCGGCTCCCACATGCCTAGGTGGGTAGCCAACGAGTGACTGAATGTCACAACCGGCGCGCCCGGCGGACCGGTCATGTCGTATTCCATACGTATGCCGTTCGCCGTGATTCGCATGCACACACGGTACTACCGGGGAAGAGGTCCTTCAACCGGCCCATCGTCGCACGGGTCGCCGCTGCCCATGCCGCCTCCCCTCTGGTATGTTTGCCCGATGACCGGCGCCGACCATATCAACGATCCCCTGAATGAACACCGTCCGGTGACCACCAGGGCCGGCACCGATATCCTCGCCGTCAGCTTGATGCTCCTGTTCTCCCTGACCGGGGTGGGGCTATCGCTGATGCCGGTGATCGCTGAGCAGCTTCAATCTACGTTCCACTATTCAGACTCGCAGATAGGCCTCCTCACTTCGGTGTTCATGTTCGCCCTGGGAGCGACCGCGATACCCGCAGGACTTGCTGCCGCCCGCTGGGGCGGACGCGTCCTGGCGATCGGCTGCTGCGTCCTCCTTCTCGGGTCGGTGGCGTTCGCGCTCAGCGCTTCCTACGGCTGGTTCATCGTCGCCCGCTTGGTCCAGGGAATCGGCGCGGGCGTAACTGTGCCGGCCTGCGGAGCCGTGATCGCCGACTGCATATCAACCAGGTACCGCGGGAGGGTATGGGGGATCTACGGGACCGGAGTCGGGATGGGAGTGATGATCGCCCTTCTCATCATGCCCAGCGTGTCCCATGCCGGCGGCTACCGGGCGGTCTTCTTGCTGAACGCAGCGCTTGCCGCTGTGCTGGGCGCGACGGTGCTCGCCCAGGCTCCCGTACGGATGAGACCGTCTCACAGCGGGAACGTGCTGGGAGCACGCGCTCTTGCCGGGGCGCTGGCCGCGGTGGCGACCAACCGCCGGGTCTTGTTGCTTTCTCTCTTCAACACGGCAGCGCTCGCCGTCTCGGTCGGGGTCGTCGTATGGACACCCCAGTTCCTGCACACGAGCTTCGGGGCCAGCCTGAGCGTTGCCGTCTACCTGACCGCCGGGTCGGGCCTGGCCCAACTGGTGGCCAATCCGCTGGGCGCCGTCGCGATGGGCCGGTGGGGCAAACTCGGCGTCATCTTCGTTTCCATGGCGCTCATGGCGCTATGCACCGCTCTGGTCCCGTTCGTCCCCGGACTCTGGCTCGCCTTCATCCTCGTGACCTTGGTAGGCTTCTTGACCATGAGCTTCTTCTCGCCGTTGTTCGGGGCCATCGCCGAGGTGATAGAGAAGCCCGAGCAGGCAGGGGCGGCCACGGGTCTCATCGAGGTCTTCGGCTTCACGGGCGCACTCCTTGCGCCATGGTTGTTCGGTCTCCTGTTAGACAACCTGGCAGGCGACAGCGGGTACGTCGCCGGCTATCTGCTGCTTGCGGCCTTCGGCGCAATCGCCACCGTGGGCGTCGCCTTCTTCAAGATCCCCGCGGCCCGCCGGCGGGACTGAGCCGGACGTGCGGCCCCTCACGATCGACGGCCACGGTCGCGCGGCGTTCCGCTATGCTAAAGAGCATGGACTTGTCCCGCTTCGACACTATGGAGGCTTCTGATCTCAAGAGCTACCTGGCCTTCATGCTGTGGCACTACCGGGTGGTCGACAGCTTCTGGTTCTTGTACCTTGCCGAGGACTACGGCCAGCCGGTCGCCGAAGAGATGAACGAGCGAGTATGGGCCCGAGTCGCCGGTCTAGCCACCCGCGACCTGATGAGCAGGTTCTCGATCGCGGAGAAAGGCTTGGAAGGATTCGCCAAAGTCTTGCGCCTCTATCCCTGGGCCGTTCTGCTCGCCTACCAGATAGAAGAATCACCCGACGAGATCGTCCTCACCGTGCCGTGGTGTGCCACCCAGGATGCGCGCCGCCGGCGGGGGCTGCAGGAATACGTGTGTCAGGAGATGCACCGCCGGGAGTTCCTGGGCATGGTCGCGGAGGTGGACCCTCGGATCCAGGTGTCCTGCGACTTCGCGCCCCCCGGCGAGCGACCCCCTGGGTTCGACTGCCGCTGGCGGTTCACCCTCGCCGAAACACCGGCGGTCGGTAACTCCGAGGCGGAAGCCTGGGACGGCGGCGCGGACGGTGGCGTGTTGGGGGGGAGATGAGATCCCGCCTGTCGTTGGGGAGCGTCCTTGTCGGTGTCAGCATGCTGGCCATCCTCGTCCTGGCCACGGCGTGCGGCAAGACGGTTCTCGATAGCGGGGTGGAAGGGGAAGTACGCATCGGCCCGGTCAATCCGGTCGAGCAGCCGGGTGTGGACAACACCGCCCCTTACAGTGCACGGCTGGTGGTAAGAGCGGTGCCCGCCGGCAAGGTGGTAGCGGAGACGAGATCCGGAGCGGACGGCCGGTTCCGGATCTTCCTCGCTCCGGGCGTTTACGTGCTTGAACCCGAACAGGGCGATCCTCTACCGGTGGCCACCCCACTCGAATTTACGGTCGTCAAAGGGCGATTCGCCGCGGTGACTGTGAGCTACGACTCCGGCATTCGCTGAGATCTGGGCGGAAGCCGCCGGCGCGCGCTCGACCTCACGGCCAGCCCCCTAGGCGTCTACCTGGTCGACCTCCTCAAGGATCAGAATCCTCACCTCACCCTGCACTCCTGCCCACTGGACGGCCTCGTGCATCTCGTAGGAGTCGCGGAACTTCATCGCCCCCTCGTTGTCCGTCCATTCAAACAGAGCCACGAACTCGTTGGACTCGTCCACAGCGCGAAAAAGCCGCCCGCCCAAGGAGCCGTTCATCTTGCGCCGCTGGCCGTCGTCGTCGAAAACGGGCCTGAATCGAGCGAGATCTCCCACCGTATGTTGGATGAGCACGTAAGGCACGGCACCATTCCTTTCCCCCAGCGATGCACCCAGTTATCACCACGCTACACGCCGGCAAGCCACCCTTCAACCCCTCCACGTATTTCTCCGCGCCCCGACCTTCGATCGGCGCGGCGTGCGCGGGCGCTGCCGTGCATGTCAATGGCAACAGAAAGCCCTACGGCGCAGTCTAGGCGGCGCTCACGTCGCTCTCGAGATAGGTGGCCAACGCCTCCGCAAGCGTGCGGAATATCCAGGCCCGTTTGGCGTCGTCGGTTTCGAGCAGAGTAAAGCGGAACCCAGGGTGAGGAGAGTAAAAGCCGCTCAAGGGCACCACGCAGATCCCGGTTGACGCCAAGAGATGGTAGACGAAGCGAGCGTCCAGGGCAGCGCCTTTGGCCTGTCTTTCTACTGTCTCCCGTAGGCGCTGATCGGCTATGGGCAGCCTGTTATCACCGTTCAGCACGCCGGGCTCGAAGAGGGCCGTCATGTAGAAGGCGCCCTGGGCCGGATTCACCTTGATCCCCGGCACGACCCGCAGTGCCTCGTATGCCTCCTCGGCTCGGGCGGCGAACATTCGCGCGCGCTGGGCCAAGTGGCCCGGATACCGTGCATCCCCGAACAACCTGGGTATGGCAAGCTGAGGCCCGCTTGTGGAACAGACCTCCAGACGCTTGGCGGCGACGAGCGAATCTACGTAAGCCGAGAAATTCTGGTCAAGAGAGCGGTTGAGCACTTCGATCCATCCGCACCTCGATCCCGGCCAGGGCACTTCCTTGGAGACCCCGCGCATGACTATGGCCGGCACGTCGATGGCCACCTCGGAGAGGTGAACGGTCTCGGTATCTGGGAATACCATGTGAACATAAATCTCGTCGGCCACCAGAAACAGATCGAACTCCCGGGCGAGGGCGACGATCTCCTCCAGCACCTTGACGGGATAGACCGCCCCGGTCGGATTGTTGGGGTTGATAAGCAGGATCCCGGCGATGGAAGGATTCGCCTGAACCTTGTGGCGCAGATCGACAAGATCGGGCATCCACCCGTTAGCGGGATCGAGATCGTACGTGAGGTGAGGTAGAGCACAGTGGGCGGATTCGGCCGACGAATGGGTGCTGTATGCAGGAGAGGGACCGATGACTCGAGCATGCGCGCTCAGGAACCCGTAGACCTTCGCGACCGCATCGGCCACACCGTTGAAGAAGATGATGTCGGCGGGCGAGACCCGAGCACCCTCGCGTTCGTTCACGTGCGCAGCAAGCGCCTCGCGCACCTCCATGAAGCCCTCGGTGGGACAGTAGCCCCATGAGCTATCGGCGTCGATGACATCGTGCACGATCTCGCGAATCCAGGGAGCGACCGCCTCCCCTTTGGCGATGGGATCGCCGATGTTCTCCCAGGTTATCTCTACTCCATGCTGACGCACCAGTTCGCCGAACTTGACAATGTCGCGAATGGCGTACGACAGGTGCGCAGATGAAGGGCTGACCAAGTTAGCCCTCATCGAATCATCCTCACTTCCGGGACCAGATCAAAACAGTATACAGGCTGGTCCCCGCGAAGAAGTTCACGATGACCCGGTCTCGCCGGCAGGCTCAGGGCTCGTTTCGGAATGACGCCTTGCCGGCAGGTTGCGATCGGCGCGGGTGAGGCAAAGACGCAAAGAGTGCTCGTTGCAGCCCTACGGACGCGACTGAGGACGACGGATCTCACCGCCCAGCCCGGACTCGGCGGCCAAAGCTTCATCCTGAAACGAGCTATTAGCTTCCCCCGAGACCCGATGCAAGTAGAGCGACAGCAGCGACAAGGCGGCGGTCAACACGAACGCGAGCCCTATCGCCACCCGGAAACCGAGCGAGTGGGCGATCGGACCGACCACATAGGGGAATATGATCCGCCCCAAAGCTCCTGCCATGATCACCGCGGAAAAGACCACCCCCGCATGCCACGCGGGGAACCGGCCGGAAAAGCTGAGGATGAGAGGGAACCCCGCCGACGCGCCCAGTCCAGACACGAAAGACATGACCATGGACATCGCGGGCGAGGTAGAGAGAGCGACGCCCAGAGCGAACACCGCCATGACCGCGGTGCCCACCAGTAAGAGCCTCGAGGCACGAAAACGTCGCGTCAAGGGGATGACCAGGGTCCTGCCTATCACCAGACCGACCCAAAACAGCGTGACCGCCAGACCGGCCGTAGTCTTGCCGACGGCGAAGGTGTCGATCTCGAACTTGGCCAACCAGACGTTGAGGATGAACTCGGCCCCGATGTACAGTATCGAGGCGCCCAGCACTGCCGCGAACAGGCGAGGATTGAATCCGATCACCTCTCGCAGCCGACGGAGGCGGAGATTCTGCCGGCCCTCGATGTCCGACACCGGAAGGACGGTAAGAAGGACGGCCAGGGCCAGGGAGAGCCCGGCTTCGGCTACCAGCACCCATCTCCAAGAAGCTCCCAGCGCCAGCGCGCCCCCGATCGCCAAAGGCGTGACCATCATGCCCGCCGCAAAGAAGAGGAGTAGGACGACCATCGCCCGCCCCGTCCCGACTTTGACACGCGAGGTGACCCACATCCCCGGGAGACTGTTGAGGAACACGCAACCTGCCCCGACCACCACGTAGGCCGCGAATAACGACCATAATCCCTTCGCCAGAACGCCGGCAGCCGCAAGCCCCACGGTCTGCAGCCACGCGGCCCCGATGAGCGCCCACTTCACAGGCACGCGGGCCAGGGCGAGATTCAACGCCACCACTCCGGCAAGCATCCCGATGGCGTAACCCACCGAAGTGAGCCCCCCTTGTGAAAGAGGTATGTGGAGATCCTTGAGCGTGGGATCCAGGATAGGGCCCAACGAGATCATTACCACGCCGACCATGAATGTGGTGGCGTATAGCGATGCGTATGAAGTCGTTGGGTTTGAGCTCGCTCCTTGGGTCACCAGCAGAGTATGGAGCGGCGCTTCCTCCAAGGCAAGGGCTCCGGCGAGCGGCGGGGCGCGTGCCGCCCGCCGCGACCGGCGGCTTCCTGGTACGCTGATACGGCCATGGAGCCATCGACCCCGAACACCGCAGTCCTCGCCCCTCGCGATCAGACTATGGTGCTGATAGTCACCACACTGGCCGGGTTCGTGTCGACCTTCATGGGGTCGGCGATAAACATCGCCCTTCCGCTGATCGAGTCGGAGTTCCATGCGTCGGCGGTAACCCTGGGCTGGATCCCACTCGCCTACATCCTCGCAGCCGCGGCCGTGCTCATGCCCGTAGGTCGAATCTCCGACCTCTACGGCCGCAAGCGGGTCTTCGTATGGGGCCTGGCGGTGTTCACCGTTGTCGCGTTCGCTTCCGCCTTCTCTCCCTCGGTGCTTATCCTTATCGTACTGCGGGTCGTCCAGGGCCTGGGAGCCGCCCTGGTCTTCGCCAGCTTCACCGCCCTGATCATCCTTGCCTACCCGCCCGAGACCCGCGGACGAGCGCTGGGACTCAATGTAGCCGGTGTCTATCTAGGTCTCACCCTCGGTCCCGTGCTAGGGGGGATCATAATCCACAACATCGGCTGGCGGGGCCTCTTCTACGTGGTTAGCGCCCTCGGTGTGATCAACTGGGCCCTGCCTGCTTGGAAGCTCCGCGGGGTCGAGTGGCGGGAACCCAAGCTTGCTCGTTTCGATGTGCTCGGCTCGGTGGCGTACGCCCTTGCGCTATCGGCATTGCTGCTGGGATTCTCGTGGCTCCCCGGCCTGTTGGGGATACTTCTCATTGTCGTGGGCGTGGCGGGACTCTCGGCTTTCCTTTGGTGGGAGACTCGAGCGGCCGATCCTGTACTGAACGTCGACCTGCTTCGCCGCAACCGCGTGTTCGCCTACTCGAACGCAGCCACGCTCATCAACTACGCCGCCACTTTTGCCATGACCTTCCTCATGAGCCTCTATCTGCAGTACACGAGAGGTCTCAACCCTCAGACTGCCGGCTTCGTCCTCGTGACCGGCACCTTCGTCCAGGCTGCCTTCTCTCCGATGGCCGGCCGGCTGGCCGACCGGGTGCAGGCTCGCTTGGTGGCCTCAGCGGGAATGGGCCTCTGCGTCCTGGGCCTGCTCGGCTTCGTGTTCCTGGGCGAGACCACCCCCTACTGGTACGTTATCGCCATGCTCTGCGTGCTGGGCCTGGGATTCGCGTTCTTCTCCTCGCCCATCATGAGCGCGGTCATGGGAAGCGTGGAGAAGCGCTTCTTGGGCGTGGCCTCGGCGACCATCGGGACGATGCGCCTGGCAGGGCAAAACATCAGTCTCGGCCTGGCCACTTTGGTGCTGGCGATAGTCGTAGGCAGGCACGCCATCGGACCGGGCGACTATCCGCAACTCTTGACCAGCGTGCGAATCAGCTTCGCCATCTTCACGGTTCTATGCGCGCTCGGTGTGGCCGCTTCACTGATAGGACCGCGACACGACGGGGATGGCACATCGTCATAGGCGGCCGGTAGCGCTCTCCCCCGAGACCCGGTGCAGGGCAAAGGCCAGGACTATCACGAGAGCGGACAGTACCGCCGTAAAGCCCAGGGCCAGCCGCAGACTGAGTGCCTCGGCCACCGGACCTATCAGATAAGAAAAGACGGTGCTGCCCAAAGTCCCTGCCAGCATCATCCCCGAAAACGCCACCCCAGCATACCAGCCGGGAAAACGGTTGGTATAACCCCCGACGAGAGGGAAGCACACGGATGCCCCCACGCCGGCGAAGAATACGCAGACCAGGGATGAAACGAGGTTGGGTGAGAGCACCGTTCCTAGGACAAACGCAGTCTGTACGGCGGCAAAGATCGCGAGCAGACGGGAGGGTGCCGCCAGATGAGTCAGGGGAGCGATTGCGTACCGTCCCAGCATGATGCCCGCCCACAGCAGTGTGACACTGATCGCCGCCACCGCCGGAGTAGCACCGTGCGCGTCTATCTCAAACTTCGCCAGCCACACGCCCAAGATGGTTTCCGACCCCACATAGAAAAAGATGGCTGCGAGCATGGCCCCCAACAGCCGCGGGGCGAACCCGGCCGTTTCTTTCAGTTGGCGGAGGCGGAGATTCTCCCTTCCCTTTACATCGGGCAGCCGCGATGTGGTCAATGCCGCGGCCATGATGGCCGAGAACGCGGCCTCGCCTATTAACACCCATCTCCAGGTGGCACCAAGGCTCAGGGCGGCCCCGATGACCAGCGGAGCCACGACGACTCCGAGGGCAAAAAAGGCAAAGACGACGAGCATCGCCCTTTCGGTGCCCGCGCGCACATGCGCCCCCACCCAGACGCCGGAGATGGCGTTGGGGATCACAGCGGTCAAGCCGGTCACAAGGAGAGCCCCGAAAAGAGGCCAAAGGCCGGGGGCCAAGAGCCCTGCGACTGTTAGCGCAGCGGCCTGGACCCAGGCGACTCCCAGCAGGATGGACTTGAGCGGCACCCGCGCTAGGCCGAAGTTGAGCAGCAACACTCCCAGTACTCGGCCCAAGAAGAACCCAAGCGAGAGTATGCCTCCCTTCACCAGCGGGAGGCGAAGGTCACGCAGGATCGGGTCCAACAAGGGTCCCAGAGAGATCAGCATCGCCCCAGCGAAGAGCTGGGTAGGGTAGAGAAGTGCCAGTGGATGAAGCTGCTTCTTTGGCTGAGGTTCTTCTGGAGTCACGGGAGTACTATGGACTGGCGCCTAGCTTCCGTCAATCCGCTGCTGCAAAGGACTCGGCATGTACCCCACACCCTTTGCGCTCGAACGCTTCTTCGCTCGGCACGAGTTCAGCGCCCGCTACCTGCTGTCGACCTCCGATTGCGAGGGATTGGCCATGGCCGATCTCCTGGCCCGCGCCGAGCCAGACCTCCGGGAGCGTTGGGAGCGGCTGCATCTCGGCTATACAGAATCGCAGGGGTTGCCGGAGTTGCGTGCTGAGATCGCCACCCTCTACGAGCGGACGGATGCGGCCGAAATCCTGGTAGCAGCCCCTGAAGAGGCCGTTTTCTTGGCCATGAACGCCCTGCTTGAGCCGGGAGACCAGGTGATCTGCACCTTTCCCGGCTATCAGTCTCTCTACCAACTCGCGCTCTCCATCGGATGTGGGGTGACGTTGTGGAAACCTACTGAGCCCGAGGGTTGGCGCTTCGACCCAGGCTGGCTGGAGCAGAACCTCCGCCCCGACACCAAGCTGGTGGTGTGGAACTTCCCGCACAATCCGACCGGGGCGCTGCCCGCAGCCGAGGACTTCGGCCGCATGGTGGCCGCCGCCGCCGGTGTCGGCGCGTGGGTCTTCTCCGACGAGATGTACCGGCTGCTGGAGCCGTCCGGCGACATGCGCCTCCCCGCGGCCGTGGACCGATACGAGAGGGCCATATCGCTCTCCGGGATGTCGAAGGTCTTCGGGCTCGCCGGACTGCGGATCGGGTGGGTGGCCTCCCATGACGCACACCTCCTCCAGCGGATAAACACCCTGAAGGACTACACCACCATCTGCAGCAGCGCTCCCAGCGAGCTGCTGGCGCTTATGGCCTTACGGTCGCGCGATGAGGTCGTCGCCACCCACCGCGACCGAGTGGGGCGAAACATCCAGGCCGCGCGCGGGTTCTTCGACCGCCACGCCTCCCGGTTCAGTTGGATACCCCCGCGGGCCGGCACGGTCTGTTTTCCCCGCCTGGTCCCCGAGGCCCCGGGAGTAGGGGAACCGGCCGCGGGGAGGGGCGGGGCGGAGCAGTTCTGCGAGCACGTGCTCCGGGACACTGGAGTGCTCCTACTGCCCTCGACCGTCTACGGCTACGGGGACGACCATTTTCGCGTCGGTCTGGGCCGCGAGGACTTCGTAGCGGGGCTCGGTGCTCTCGACGTCTACCTGGAGAGCCTCGAAGGTCAGACCCGCTGAGGCCGGCGTCTGACGACAAACGGCGCGGAAAGCACGCGAGGGCTTTCCGCGCCGCCCATCTCGGCCCGGCAAAGCCGGGCCCGAGACAGCTGGGTCGACACTCGGCTCAGAAACCGATGGCTTTGGCGTTCGCCTCGTACAATTTGTCCTGTTCATCATCGGTCAGCGGCAGACCGGCCAAGAAGCTCATGCAGTCGTCCATGCTCTCGTACGGGAAGTCGGTCCCGAGCAGGAGCTTATCCATGCCCAGACCATCCCGCGAGCACACGAAGGCGGCAGGAAGATAGTTGCCGCTCGTGGTGACCCAAAGGTTCTTCTTGAGATAGTGGCTGGCCCATTCCTTGCTCCCCGAACCAATCTCCGGGTTCGGTGTCGAGTGCTTTTGCATGTAGGCACGGTCCACGCGGTCAACCAAGAATGGCAGCGCTTCGCCGTAGTGCCCCATAATGATCTTGAGCTTCGGAAACTCGTCGAACACGCCCCGCACAATCATGCGGAGGAACGCATACATGACTTCCGTCCCGAAGCCGAAGCTGGGCCCGCCCAGGACCATCCCGAACTCACGCAACTGGGGGATCATGGGGACGGCGGGATGGAGATAGATAGGGATATCCAGCTCCTGAACTTTGGCCAAGAGCGGCCAGTACCGCTTCTCGTCGATATAGGAGTCGCCATAGTTCGAGTGTGTGTTCCAGCCGGTGAAACCCAGCTCCCTTACGCAGCGCTCCAGCTCTTTCGCCGACCATTCGGGATCCTTCGGAGCCAGCGAAGCAAAGCCACCAAAGCGAGTCGGGTACTTCTTGAGGGCCGCGGCCAGGATGTCGTTGGACTCCTTGGCGACCTTCTTGCACACCTCCACCTCGAACTGCTCCGCCCCGGGAGAGGTCAATGAAAGCACGGCGTAGTCGACACCGGCGGCGTCCATGAGCTTGATGCGGCCTTCGCCCATCTCACGGAGTTCGGGCTCCTTACCCAGAGGCATCCAGGCCTCGGGAGCAAAACCAAGTCCTCTCTTTTCGTCCACCCTTGGATAGCCCTTGTTGGTCCGGAGGGCGTCCATCCATACATCGGTCACAAAATGGTTCTCCAGGTCCATCTTCGTCACGTTCCAGGCTCCTTTCGATAGCGGGGAAGCAGCCGGCGCGCCGGCTGCTTCCCCTGTCTGCGCTGCCCCCGCCGCGGTTATCGCCGCGGCGGGGGGTGATTCCCGAAAAGCAGTCGCTCTACGAGTAAGCTATCGGCTCGAGTTGGCTAGTCGTGGGGATGCTAGGATCGCTCGCGAAGCACAGCGAGACGTCGTAGGGCCACTTGCCGCCCTCGACCTTGCGCCACTGACCGACAGCGATGCGGATCTTGAACACGTTTAGCACTGGGTGCACAGTCCCCAACTTGACCGGGGCGGTAAAGTCGACCGGCCCGTTGACGGTGTCGAGCTTCGTGGCCTGAACGACCGGCGGAAACAGCTCCTTGTCTTCGATGTCGGTCATCCGCTTGTACACGTCGATGGCCCACTCGAACTTGCCGTACTGGCCGATGGGCTCGGTCCAACCGTTGCCGGTGTCCGCGACGTACTGATCGGCCAGTTCCTGGCAGGTCTGCCCCGTGAGCGAGCTCTTGTAGGGGAAGGTCGGATGCCACACCACTTCGCCCGAGAGTCCGATGCCGGAATCGCCCAGGGCGACTAGGGTCTCATGGAACAGCAAGGCCTTGCCGAACCAAGAGATCTTGGGTTTGAAGCCCTGCTGGAGGGACTGCTTCCAGAAGTTGGTGAACAGCGGCGGAGTCTCGATGCCGGTGCAGATCTCGCATCCGGCTTTCTTGAACTCCGTGATCTGCGCGGTGAAGTCCTCAGCCGTGGCGTCGTGCAGGCTGGGCTGGACCACTTCGTATCCGGCCGCCCTCAGCGGGGCCTGGATCCCGGTCTTCTCGCTGGCCCACGCCACCCCATCGGCATCGTTCGGGAGCAGAATGCCCACCTTCTTGTTGTTCGGGACCTGGGGCCACGCGCCGATACGCGCGGCGGCCGCGTCTTCCAGACCAAACCAGTACATGTAAGTCCACTTGAACGGCTTGTCGGGAGTGGCACCCCGGCCGAGATAGAAGGGCTGCCAGGGGACGGAGTTGGCCAGGAAGGGCACGCCTAAAGCCTCGCACTGGTCGGCCGCCGGGTTCACGTTGTCCGGGCTGGACGATGCCAGTATCATGTCGACTTTGCTGTTGAGGATGAGGTCGCCGGCCACCTGCGCTGAACGCGAGGGGTTGGACTGGGTATCTTCGATCACGAAATCGAACGTGTGTAGCTTCTTGTCGCCGCACACCACCCCATCTTTGATCGCCGTGCTGACGACTCCGACGATCCATTCATCAGGCTTCCCAAATGAGGCGATCGCACCGGTCTTGGGCGATAGCACCCCGATCTTGATCGGACGACCGGCTTCCGGTCCCGCCGAGACCGTGGTAGTACTGGCGGCAACTGTGGTGGTCGTGACTTGGCCGGCGGTAGTCGTGGCCCCACCGGTAGTCGTCGTAGTCTCTTCGGTCCCGCCGCAGGCGACTACAAGTCCACCCAAGCCGGCGCCAAGGCCCACCGTCGCGCCGGCGACGCCGGCAATCTTCAGGAATTCGCGTCGGGATACAGCCTTCTCATCATTTGCGTCGAACACGTCTCAGCCCCCCGATTTGGTAAGAAAACTCGACACGTATTGTAAGCATAGCAGGATTTGTCGCTACCAGAATTGCAGGCCTATTTCGCGGCGCCAGAGGTCTGCCGACTTGGTTCGTCGACGCTCCGGGTAAGCTTGGCGACCGTCACGTCGTCCGCGAGACCCATGCAAAGTTCAGCTCTCTTGCTGAATCTGATCCTCTGCCTGCCGCAAGCGCTATAATCTCTTGCCCCGTCCCTAAATACAGTGTCCGCCCCGAATAGACGTCCGCCCCCGAATCCAGCGAGGAGCCCGAGGCTTCATGCCCCCTGCCGTAACGACCGATCTTCATGGCGATGCGCCCGCGGCCGCCCCGGCCCCCAGGCCGGTGAGCGCCGCTTGCGCCGCCAAAGCCGCCGGCGCCGCCGACCCCGCTAAGCGCATCCGCAACGTGGCCATCATCGCCCATATCGACCACGGCAAGACCACCCTTATCGATTCCATCTTCCGGGCCGCCCACGTCTTCCGCGACAATCAGCGAGTCGAGGAGCGGGTCATGGACAGTCACGACCTGGAACGGGAACGAGGCATCACCATCCGTTCCAAGCATTGCACGGTGGAGTGGGGCGGCTACCTCATCAACATCGTCGATACTCCGGGACACGCCGACTTCTCCGGAGAGGTCGAACGCGTGCTTTCCATGGTCGACTCCGTGCTTCTTCTCGTCGACGCCAACGAAGGCCCCATGCCCCAGACCCGCTACGTGCTCATGCGTGCCCTTCGCCTGGGATTGAGGCCCATCGTGGTAGTCAACAAGGTCGACCGGCCGCTCGCCGACCCCCATGCGGCCCTGGACAAGACCTTCGACCTCTTTCTCGAACTGGGAGCCACCGATGCACAGGCCGATTTTCCAGTCGTCTACGGCTCGGCGTTGGAGGGGTGGATCGTGCGCGATCCCGAGACCGATCCTCACGAAGGCATGGAGGCCTTGTTCGAGACCATCATCGCCGAAGTGCCCCCACCCCAGGCGAAGCTCGGGGCTCCCTTCCGTATGCAGATCTCCACTCTGGCTTGGAGCGACTATCTGGGCCGTATTGGCTGCGGCCGGGTGTCGGAAGGCATCCACCGCCGAGGCGACGAACTGGTGCGCACCTCTTCTAAGTGGACCGGACAGGAGCGGGACGAAAGCGACTGGGAGGTGGTGGGGAGCGAAACCACCCGCAGCGCTCACCTGTGGGTCACGCGCGGACTGGAGCGCGAGGAAGTGGACGAGATCCACGCGGGCGATATCGTCTGGGTCAGCGGGCCGGTCGAGATCACCATCGGCGATACTCTATCCGCCCCGGAGTTGGCGGATCCGGCGTTGCCGCCGCTCGAGATCGAGGAGCCCACGGTTTCGATGTTCTTTCTCGTCAATAGCGGCCCCTTCGCCGGAAACGACGGGCAGGCCGTCACTCTGCGGCAGATCAAGGACCGGCTCGACCGGGAACTGCGGGTGAACGTCGCCCTACGCGTTGAAGACCTGGGCCGCCCCGACGGCGTGAAGGTCTCGGGCCGGGGGGAATTGCACCTGGGCATTCTGATCGAGGAGATGCGGCGCGAGGGGATGGAACTGTGCGTGTCCCGGCCGGAGGTCATAACGCAGCGGGATAAGTCGGGCCACCTGCTTGAGCCGATGGAAGAGTTGACGATCGACGTGCCCGACGAGTATCAGGGGGTCGTCATCGAGAAACTGGCCCAGCGCAAGGGGGAACTTAGGGGCATGCACAACACCGGCACCGGGGTAGTCCGGCTCGAGCTGAGCATCCCCACTCGGGGGCTCATCGGCTACCGGGGCGATTTCCTCACCGACACTCGGGGGCTGGGCATCATGTCGTCCCGCTTCGTAGGCTACGAGCCCTGGCGCGGAGAAGTGTCCCGCCGGGAGAGGGGCTCCTTGGTGAGCATGGAGAACGGCCCGGCAACCGGCTATTCCCTGGAGAACCTACAGGCGCGGGGCACGCTTTTCATCTCCCCCATGGACGTGGTCTACGCGGGGATGATCGTGGGCGAGCACTGTCGTTCCGGAGACCTGGCCTGCAACCCCACAAAGACCAAGAAGCTGGGGAACTACCGGGCGGAGACCAAAGAGATCGACGTGGGCCTCAAGGTCCCGCGAGAGATGACCCTCGACCAGGCGTTGGAGTGGATCGCGGCAGACGAATTGGTGGAGATCACGCCCAAGTCGGTGAGAGTGCGTAAGGCCGTTCTCGGCGTGGAGGACCGCAAGAGGGCCAACCGGGTGCCGGCGGTCGGGCAGAACTGAGGCCCCGCTGCCCGGGAACCGCCGTCCGGATCGCCACGCGGGCCGCGGCCACCCGCGGGCTCGTGTCTACCGCGATCCGAGGCGGTCTAGGGTAGATACTGCTCGGCGATGTTCACCACTTCGCCGTCGACCCGTTCGATCCACCAAGGCATTTCGTGCAGATGCGCGCCCCCTTCAGGCGGGGACGCGCTCCAGAAGCTCTTGAACTGAGCCCACGTCACAGGCTGGTCCATCCCCCCGCCGAACGTAGCCGTGGTGATGGGCGCCGACGCCACCACCGTGAATTCCCGCTTCTGGGGATTAGTGTTGCGGATAAAATAGTCGTTGGGCAGGTCCTCGCCCGGCGCGATCTCTCCTGCCTCGACGGCAGCAGCCTTGGCCTCTTCTCCGGAGAGCATCTCGGCGTAATCGATGCTGATGTGGCGAGTGCCGCCTGACTCCCACACCTTGTCGATATAACCCATGGCCCGGATGTGGCCGTTGGCGAGACGGGTCTCGGCGCTAGAAAGCGCCTCGGTAGTGGTCGGGTTAGACGAGCCGGTAGTGCTGGATGATGCGGTCGTGGTGGTGGGCTCAGAAGCGGCGGTCGGGGATGTCCCCGCGCTGGTAGAGGTGGTCGTTTGGACCGTCTCGCTGGTCGATACCGTAACCGTGGCCGATGTCACCTCCTGGGAGCTGCAGCCTGCCGCGCCCAGAGCGAGCGCCAGGGTTAGGGCGAGGACCACGGCCAGAGCCGGTCCGACGACCGCTGCCGGCCCCTGCCGACGCCCCGACCTACCACCATTCCGTGTGATCCTCTGTACCATCGTCTCCCCCTCGCAGTCGAGTCTCTTCACCTTATCGGCTTTCGGCTAGAGCTGCGGTTCGATGTCTCGCTCGCGCATCCGAACCACCTACATGGTTTATGTTACACCGGGCGCGGGTCGTCCCACCAGATACGTGACCGTCGCCACCTGAGAGCGACCAAGGAGGGCATGACCCGCGGACAGGTTGACGGAGTGCCCGGAAGCTCCTAGGCTGGCAGAATCGACGCGTAAGCTCGGCCGCGGCCGAGCTTACCCGACCGCGGGGCTCACGAGATCGGAGGTCTGGCATGGGGCAGGTCGAGAGACTGACTAATGGAACCACCGGGGGACCGGTGTTCGTGTACGTGAAGGACGGTGAGATTCTCCGCATCACGCCTATCACGCTAGACGAGAGCGACGCGCAATCGTGGGCCATTGAAGCGCGCGGACGCACATTCACACCCCCGCGCAAGAACACGGTCTCCCCCATGACCGTGGCGCAGCGGTCGCTCGTGTACTCGCCCAAGCGCATCTTGACCCCCCTGAAGCGGGTGGACTTCGATCCTAAAGGCGAGCGTAACATCCAGAATCGCGGTGTCTCCGGGTACGAGCCCATCGGTTGGGATGAAGCCCTGGACATGGTGGCGGACGAGATCGTGCGAGTGAAGCGGGAGTATGGCCCAGCAGCCATCCTCTCCACCCCCTCCTCGCATCACTTGTGGGGGAACGTCGGTTACCGGCACAGCACCTATTTCCGCTTCTGGAATCTGGTCGGCGTCTGCTACGCCGAACACAACCCGGACAGCTGGGAAGGCTGGCACTGGGGCGCGGCCCACATGTGGGGCTTCACCTACCGCCTGGGGATCCCCGAGCAGTATGACCTGCTTGATGACGCGCTGAAGAACACGGAGCTCATCGTGTTCTGGTCCGCCGATCCCGAGGCCACCTGCAGCGGCACCTACGCGGCGTTCGAGAGCACCTGCCGCCGGTTTTGGCTCAAGGAACTAGGGATCCCGATGATCTTCATCGACCCCTACATGAACCACACGGCCGGGATCTTCTCCGACAAATGGCTCGCGCCGCGCATCGGCACCGACGTGGCCATGGCTTTGGCGATCGCCTACGTGTGGCTCACTGAGGACACCTACGACAAGGAGTATGTGGCGAGCCGGACCGTAGGCTTCGACGTGTGGAAGGACTACGTGCTCGGTTCCGGCGGCGATGGCGTGGCCAAGACGCCGGAGTGGGCCGAGGGCGAGTCCGGCATCGCCGCACGCGAGATCCGGGCCCTGGCCCGGCTGTGGGCTTCGAAAAAGACCATGCTGGCGGCGGGAGGCTTGGGCGGCCTCGGCGGCGCCTGCCGCGCCTCTTTCGGCAACGAGTGGGCCAGGGCGATGATCGCCCTGGCCGCCATGCAGGGAATGGGCAAACCGGGCAGCAACATCTGGTCGACCACCCAGGGAGTGCCTGTCGACACCTCCTTCATGTTCCCCGGGTATGCAGAGGGTGGCATCTCCGGCGATGTGGACAATACGGCGGCCGGGTATCGCTGGATCTACCGCATGTTCGCGAACAAGGGGGGCGCCACGCGCAGTGCACACCACTCCACCGAGGGCCAGACCGTGCCGCGGCTCCGCATCCCCGAGGCCATGATGGGCGAGCATCTGGAATGGTGGGGCAAGGGTTTCTGCGGCAGCTCCATAGAGTCGCAATTGCAGAAGTACGAGTATCCAGCCCCCGGTTACCCGGAGATCCAGATGTACTACCGCTACGGCGGCTCTTACATCGGCACCATGACCGAGACAAACCGCTATGCCCGTGCGTACCGCGAAGGCACAGTGCCGTTCGTGGTGAACCAGAACATCTGGTTCGAGGGCGAGACCAAGTTCGCCGACATCATCCTTCCAGCCTGCACCAACTACGAGCGCTGGGACATCAGCGAGTTCGCCAGCCCCTCCGGCTACCTGCCCGACGCGTACACGCAGGTGAACCACCGCATCATCACCCTGCAGAAGAAGTGCATCGAGCCCCTGGGCGAGTCGAGGTCGGACTACGAGATCTTCGCCGGGCTGGCGAAACGACTGGGCATCTGGGAGATCTTCACCGACGGCGGCAAGACCGAGCTGGACTGGGTGAAGCAGATGTTCCACGCCAGTGACCTACCCAAAGTCGTCAGGTGGGAGGACTTCGAGAAGAAGGGTTATTACGTTGTGCCTCCGGCCTACGACCGCGAACCTACTCCCGCCCTGCGCTGGTTCGCGGAGGACCGGGTGCGCGACACGCCCGACTGGGGCCCCCATCCCGCGGACACCGTGGGCCTCAAGGGCCTGCAGACGTCCTCCGGCAAGATCGAGTTCGTCTCCAGCAGCTTGACCCGCTTCGAGAAGACGGGCGCGGTGGACGCGGAGCGCCCGGCGATGGGCCCGCAGCATATCGAGAGCTGGGAGGGACACCACACGGCCGAGCTGTATGACAAGTACCCGCTCCAGCTGGTCTCGCCTCATCCCCGCTACTCGTTCCACACCATGGGCGACGGCAAAGAGAGCTGGGTCAACGAGATCAAGAATCACCGGATGCTGAAAGACGACGGGCACTCCTACTGGATCATGCGCATGAGCACTGCCGACGCACACGCGCGCGGCATCGGCGACGGCGACCTCATCAAGGCCTTCAACGACCGGGGCTCGGTGATCCTCGCCGCGCAGCTGACCGAGCGGCTTCCCCAAGGTATCGTGCATTCCTATGAAAGCTGCTCGGATTATCTGCCCCTGGGTGAGCCCGGTTATTCGCCGGATACCGCCGGTTGCGTGAACATCCTGACCCCCAAGCGCTACATCACCCCAACGTCAACCGGGATGGCCAATCATTCCTGCCTCGTTGAGATCGAGAAATGGGAGGGCGAAGGCAAATGAAGAAATGGAACATGATCATCGACGTCGGCCGATGCCACGACTGCAACAACTGCTTCCTCTCCTGCAAGGACGAGTACGTGGGCAACGACTATCCACCCTACTCGATGGGCCAACCCTGGCACGGGCACCGCTGGATGAACATCATGCGCCAGGAGCAAGGGCAATACCCCCGAGTCCGGGTGTGCTATCTGCCCATGCCCTGCCTGCAGTGTGAAGACGCTCCCTGTCTCACCCCCGACGGCGCCGTATACAAGCGCGAGGACGGCCTGGTCGTTATCGATCCCCAGAAGGCCGCGGGCCGCCGGGAGATCGTCGACGGTTGCCCCTATGGGGCCATCTACTGGAACGACGAGATCAAACTGGCCCAGAAGTGCACCGGTTGCATCCACCTGCTCGAGGACGGTTGGACCGACACCCGCTGCAGCCAGGTATGCCCCACTGAAGCCCTCAAGTTCCTCTGGGCCACCGACGAGGAGATGGCGGCGTGCGCCGCCGAGGAAGGTCTCGAGACCTATCGCCCCGACCTGGCAGCGAAAGCGCGCGTCTTCTACAAGAACCTCCATCGCTATACGCAGGCCTTCGTAGCCGCCGGAGTGGTCTATGGCGACACCGATGAATGCGCCGCCGGAGCGGTGGCCAGGCTCGCGCTGGCCGGCGAAAAGGTAGGCGAGGCCTCTGCCGGAACGTTCGGCGACTTCTATATCGACAGGCTGGAGACCGGGAAGCAGTACACGTTGACCGTTGAGGCACCGGGGTACAAGCCCGTCGCCATGACCGTGGACCTGCCGGCGAGCATTAACCTGGGCAGCATCGTCCTGCAGGCCGGTTAGCGCGGCCCGTGGAGGCGCGGCCGCCAAGCCGACGGGAAAGAGGCTCGCGATGGAAAGTACGCAACGCTATACCAGCGGTACCAACGGTGGGCCCGTCCACGTGTACGTGAAGGACGGGAGGATCGTCCGCATCACCCCCATCGTCCTGGACGACACCGACGCCCCATCTTGGGCCATCGAAGCCCGGGGGCGCACTTTCAAACCGCCTCGCAAGACCACGCTGTCGCCCTTCTCGGTGATGCTGCGCTCGATCATCTATTCCCCCAAGCGCATCCTCACCCCGCTCAAGCGCGTCGATTTCAATCCGCACGGGGAGCGGAACTGCCGCAACCGGGGCGTGTCGGGATACGAGCCTATTAGCTGGGACGAGGCTCTGGACATCGTGGCCGGCGAAATGATCCGGGTGAAGAGAGAGCACGGACCGGCGGCGATGCTCTCGACCACGTCGTCTCACCATATGTGGGGCAACGTGGGCTACCGACACAGCACCTATTACCGGTTCATGAACCTGGTGGGCTTTACCTACGCCGAACACAACCCCGACAGCTGGGAGGGATGGCACTGGGGCGGTGCGCACATGTGGGGCTTCACCCACCGGTTGGGGATTCCCGAGCAGTACGACTTGCTGGAGGACGGTCTTCGGAACGCCGAGCTGATCGTGTTCTGGTCGTCGGACCCCGAGTCAAACCAGGGGCCCTACGGAGCCTTCGAGAGCACACCCCGGCGCTTCTGGCTCAAGGAGCTCGGGGTGGAGATGATCTTCATAGACCCCTACCTGAACCACACCGGGGCCCTTGTTGGAGACAAGTGGTTCGCGCCCCGGCTGGGCACCGACGTGTGCCTGGCGCTGGCCATCGCCTTCACGTGGATCACCGAGGGTACTTACGACAAGGAGTATGTGGCCAGCCGGTCGGTTGGCTTCGACGAGTGGAAAGACTACGTGCTTGGGATGACCGACGGGGTGCCGAAGACACCGGAGTGGGCGGAGGGGGAGTCCGGGATCGCCGCCCGCGAGATCCGGGCGTTGGCCCGGCTGTGGGCCTCAAGACGAACCTTCCTCGCGGCTGGAGGCGTAGGCGGCCAGGGAGGCGCCTGCCGGGCCTCCTGGGGCAACGAGTGGAGCCGGGCGATGATCGCCCTGGCCACCATGCAGGGGATGGGCAAGCCCGGCCGAGGCATCTGGTCGACCACCATGGGCGTGCCCCTCGACACCGATTTCGTCTTCCCCGGTTACGCCGAAGGCGGCATCTCCGGCGACGTTGACAACACGGCCGCAGGTTTTCGCTGGATCGGTCGCATGTTTCCCAACGGCGGAGCCACGCGCACGGCACATCACTCCACTGAGGGCCAGACCGTACCCCGGCTCGAGATCCCCGAGGCGTTGCTGGGCGAACGGCTGGAGTGGCGAGGCAAAGGCTTCTGCGGCGCTTCCATCGAAGGGCAGTTCCAGAAACACCGGTACCCGGCGCCCGGCTATCCCCCCATCCAGATGTATTACCGGTACGGCGGCTCGTACATAGGCACCATGACCGAGACCAACCGATTCGCCCGGTCCTACCGGACCGACAAGCTGCCCTTCGTGGTCAACCAGTCGATCTGGTTCGAGGGGGAGGCGAAGTTCGCCGACATCATCCTTCCTGCCTGCACCAGCTTCGAACGTTGGGACATAAGCTCTTTCGCGGGAGCCGGCGGATACCTGCCGCACACTGAGACCACCTGTAATCATCAGGTCATAACCCTGCAGCACAAGTGCATCGAGCCGCTGGGTGAGTCGAAGTCCGACTACGACATCTTCGCCGAGCTATCCAAGCGCCTCGGCATCTGGGAGCTCTTCACCATGGGCGGCAAGACCGACCTCGATTGGGTCAAGGAACTTTTTTACGCCACCGACCTGCCTAAAGCCGTCACCTGGGAGGAATTCTTCACCAAGGGCTACTACGTGGTACCCGCGCCCAAGGACCGTAAGCCCACCCCGGCCCTGCGCTGGTTCGCCGAAGACCGGGTACGTGACACGCCCGATTGGGGACCGCATCCGGCCGACACGGTGAGACTCAAAGGTCTCCAGACCGCCTCGGGCAAGATCGAGTTCGTGGCTTCCAGTCTCAGGCGGTTCGAGGCGACCGGCACAATCGATCCGGAACGCCCGGCTCTAGGTCCGCAGTACCTCGAGAGCTGGGAAGGGCACCACACCAGGGAGCTCTACCAGAAGTACCCGCTGCAAATGGTATCCCCGCACCCCCGTTACTCGTATCACACCCTGGCCGACGGCAAGGACGGCTGGATGATAGAGGTCAAGAACAACCGGACTCTGAAGGACGACGGCCGCTACTACTGGATCATGCGCATCAACTCCGCCGACGCCGCCGCCCGCCGCATAGCCGACGGAGATCTCATCCGAGCGTTCAACGATCGCGGTTCGGTGATCTTGGCCGCCCAGGTGACCGAGCGCCTGCCCCGGGGCACGGTGCACTCCTACGAGAGTTGCGGCATCTACGATCCGCTGGGCGAGCCCGGTGAATCACCCGATCGAGGAGGCTGCATCAACATACTCACGCCCAAGCGCTATATCACTCCGACTTCCACCGGACAGGCGTCCAACTCCTGCCTCGTCCAGGTGGAGAAGTGGGACAGCCAGGCCACGGTAAGGCTGCCGGACCACTGAAGGGCCGCCGGCGAGGCAGAGACGATAGGGGGCAAGACGTGAAGAAGATCGATTTCGAGGTCCACTTCGCCACTCGGGGCTGGGTGGAAGCGCTGGAGAAGAATCCAGGCTATCCCCGCCTGGCCCGCGACCCGGCGTCCGGCAACCGCCGCCTCTATTACCAGGCCGATGCCGGGGAACCGCTGCCCGATGCGCTGCTGGAGAAGCTCCTCGACATTGACGCCGGCCGCATCGCCGCGATGGACGCCGCCGGGGTCGACATGGCCATACTCTCCCTCACCTCTCCCGGCGTGGAGCAACTCGAGCCTACGGCGGCGACCAAGCTGGCCCGCGAGGCCAACGACGAGTTGGCCCGCGCCGTCGCCAAGCATCCCGGCCGCCTACTGGGCTACGCGGCGCTCTCTCCCAAAGACACCGAGACAGCCGCGAAAGAGATGGAGCGGGCGGTACAGGACCTGGGACTCAAGGGGTGGAAGACTCACTCCAACTATGGCGACTCCTATCTGGACGAGAAACGCTACTGGCCGCTTCTCGCGAAGGCTGAGGAATTGGACGCCCCCATCTATCTGCATCCCACGGTGCCCAAGATTAAGGAGTTCTGGAGCTACGGTCTCGATCTGGCCGGCCCCTCCTTCGGGTTCGGCGCGGAGACGTCGCTGACCATGATGCGGCTGGTTTTCAGCGGAGCGTTCGACGCCTTCCCGAATCTCAAGGTAGTCATCGGCCACTACGGCGAGGGTCTGCCCTTCCTGCTCGACCGCATGGACTTCGCCTCCAACTTCCCCCATGTCGCGGCCGACACGGGCGCGTTCGTGCCTCTCGAGCGCAGGCCGAGCGACTACCTCAAGGAGAACATGTGGATATCGACCAGCTGTAACTATCTGCCCGCTGCCTTCTTGTGCTGCCAGGATGCCCTGGGCATGGATCGCATCGTTTTCGGGAGCGACTACCCCTACGGCAAGATGGAGGAATGTCTGGCTTTTCTCGCCGGCAGAAGCCTGTCGGCGGATGACGAGCGGAAACTGTACGAGTCCAATGCCGCCCACCTGGGTGTGACCGCGCCGGGGTCGACGCGATGAACGGAGGTCTGAGATGAAACCGACTCGAGTGTGTCTTCTGGATGGGGGATCGATGGCCATCGACGGCCACAAGGTCTACTGGAATCGAGGGCCTGCCGGAGATATCCGCTTCCCCGTCTACAGCGTGCTCGTCGAGCACGAGAACGGCCTTTTCCTCTACGACACCGGCTTCGACCTGGAGTTCATGCAGACCTACGTGCCCCAAGACCAGCCTATCCAGTCGCAGGACCAGACTTTGCCCGCACAGTTGGCCAAGGTCGGATACCGGCCGGAGGATGTGACCCATGTCCTGGACTCTCACCTCCACATCGACCACTGCGGAGGCAACCACCTGTTTCCCGGGGCCAAGATCGTATGTCACGAGAAGGAGCATGAGCAGGCACAGAACCCTGAATTGTTCGAAATGCTGAGCTACGGGGCGGTGGCTTGGTTCGCGCCCCAACTGGTCATGCACCGCCAGGAGATCCCGGCGTGCGTGGATCCCACCCTCTCGCCCGAATTCCAGCTGCTGAGCGGAGACGTGGAGTTTGCCCCCGGGGTCTGGTTGTTTGAGACTTTGGGACACTCGGCCGGCCACTACAGCATGTTGGTGGAACTCGAGGGACGTAGGCCCATGCTTTTCACCGACGACGCGGCCATGACGCCCAAGAACTTGGAGATGATGGTCATCGGCGGATTCCACCTCGACCCCGTGGCCGCCACGCGCTCGCTACAGAGGCTGAAGGATCTGGCCGCCGAACACGACGCCGAAATGTTCTGCTCCCACAGCATGCCTGATTTCGAGACCTGGCGGAAGGCGCCGGAGTGGTATGAGTGAGCGACCGCAGTCCCGGGGAAGGTGACGCGACTTGAAGCGCTTTGTCAACGGCACCAACGGTGGGCCGGTCCACGTGTATGTCGAGGACGGACGGATTGTCCGCATCGTGCCCATCGTCTTCGACCAGACCGACGCGGCTTCGTGGACGATCGAGGCGCGGGGCCGTCGGTTCTCGCCCCCGCGCAAGGTCACGTTGTCTCAGCCCACCGTCGCCCACCGCTCGCTGATCTACTCGCCCAAGCGCATCCTCACCCCGCTCAAGCGGGTCGACTTCGACCCCAAAGGCAAACGCAACATCCAGAATCGGGGTACGTCGGGGTACGAGCCCATCTCCTGGGACGAGGCCCTCGACATGGTGGCCGAGGAGATGATCCGGCTCAAGCGCGAAGTCGGGCCCGCCGCCATGCTGTCCACCGCCAGCTCTCACCACATGTGGGGCAACATCGGCTACCGCCACAGCGCCTACTACCGGTTTATGAACCTGGTGGGCTTTACCTACGGGGAGCACAACCCGGACAGTTGGGAGGGCTGGCACTGGGGCGCCACCCATATGTGGGGCTTCAGCCACCGCCTGGGACTTCCCGAGCAATACGACCTGCTGGAGGACGCCCTTAAGCATACGGAGATGATCGTGCTCTGGTCGGCAGACCCGGAGGCCACCTGCAGCGGCATCTACGCCGGGTTCGAAAGCACGCCGCGGCGTTTCTGGCTCAAAGAGTTGGGAGTGGAGATTGTCTGCATCGACCCGTACCTCAACCACACCGCCGGCCTCTTCGCCGACAAGTGGCTGACCCCTCGGGTCGGCACCGACGTTTGTGTGGCGCTGGCGATAGCCTATGTGTGGCTGACCGAGGGAACGTATGACAAGGAGTATGTGGCCGGCCGTACCGTCGGCTTCGACCAGTGGAGGGACTACGTCCTGGGCGCGACCGAGGGGACGCCCAAGACCCCGGAATGGGCCGAGAACGATTCCGGGGTGGCCGCGCGCGACATCAGAGCCTTGGCCCGGGCCTGGGCGGCCAAGAAGACCATGCTCACTCCGGGCAGCAACCACGGGATGGGCGGAGCGTGCCGCTCCGCCACCGGCAACGAGTGGACCCGAGCGATGGTCGCGCTGGCCGTCATGCAGGGAATGGGCAGGCCGGGCAGCAACATCTGGTGCACGACCGCGGGCGCGCCCGTGGACACCTCGTTCTGCTTCCCAGGCTACGCCGAAGGCGGCATATCCGGCGACGTGGACAACTCGGCAGCCGGGTTCCGCTGGCTATACCGCATGTTCCCCAATGGCGGCGCCACCCGTACCGCCCACCACTCCACCGAGGGCCAGACGGTGCCGCGCCTGCACATCCCCGAGGCCATGATGGGGCAACACCTCGAGTGGCGGGGTAAGGGCTTCTGCGGCTCCTCCATCGAGTCGCAATTCCAGAAGTACGAATACCCGGCCCCCGGCTATCCCCCGGTTCAGATGTACTACCGGTACGGGGGTTCCTTCATCGGCACGATGACAGCCACCAACCGCTACGCCTCGGCGTACCGGGAAGGGGTGGTGCCGTTCGTGGTCAACCAGGCTATCTGGTTCGAAGGCGAGACGAAGTTCGCGGACGTCATCCTGCCGGCATGCACCAACTTCGAGCGCTGGGACATCAGCGAGTTCGCCAACTGTTCGGGCTACGTGGCGGACTCGTATACCTACTGCAACCACCGGGTCATCACTCTGCAACAGAAGTGCATCGAGCCCCTGGGTGAGAGCAAATCCGACTACGACATCTTCGCCGAACTCTCCAAGCGCCTGGGCGTCTATGAGATCTTCTCTGATGGGGGCAAGTCGGACCTCGACTGGACCAAGCAGATGTTCGCCGCCAGCGACCTCCCCAAGGTGACCACCTGGGAAGAATTTGAGAAAAAGGGCTACTACGTGGTCCCCGCGCCGGTGGGCCGCACTTCCACGCCTGCTCTCCGCTGGTTCGCAGAAGATCGCGTCCGCGACACCCCGGACTGGGGCCCGCATCCTGCCGATACCGTGGGACTAAAAGGCCTGCAGACATCTTCAGGCAAGGTCGAGTTCGTTTCGAGCAGCCTCCACCGTTTCGAGCAGAGCGGCGCCGTCGATCCTGAACGCCCCGTTATGGGCCCGCAGTACATCGCCAGCTGGGAGGGCCACCACACCGCCGAGCTATACGAAAAATACCCCCTGCAGATGATCTCTCCCCACCCCCGTTATTCGTTCCACACCATGGGGGACGGCAAAGATGGCTGGATCAACGAGATCAAAGACCACCGCGTTCTCAAAGAAGACGGCCGCTACTACTGGATCATGCGCGTGAACGCCGCGGATGCCGTGGCCAGGGGGCTGAAGGATGGCGACCTCATTCGCGCCTTCAACGACCGCGGCTCAGTGATCCTGGCTGCGCAGGTGACGGAGCGCCTGCCCCAAGGCACCGTCCACTCGTACGAGAGCTGCGCAGACTATCTGCCGGATGGGGAGCCCGGTCATTCACCCGATCGGGCGGGATGTGTGAACATCCTGACCCCAGTTCGGCATATCACGCCCACCTCTCCGGGACAGGCGCCGAACTCCTGCCTGGTGCAGGTCGAACGGTGGGACTACGTCGCAGAAGACCCGAACATCGCGTGAGACTGCGGGAGACCGAAGACCTGGGCGCGTGATCAGGCGATGCCGGGGCGAAGCATCGCGCCTTCGTGCCGGCATCGCCTATCTGTCGCTCCCTAGCGCGATTCTCGGGACGCCGAGCTCATGAAACTCCGCATAGACACTAAGTCCCTGGCTCGGAGGAGCGCGGCACGGCCGTGGCTCACGATCGGTCTATGGTGCCTTGTCCTGATCATTGCAATCGGGCTAATAATCACCTTCATAGGCGATGCCCTCACAACCGATGTTGGGCCCACGCGAAACCCCGAGTCGAAGAAGGCGCGGAATCTAATCAACGAGCGCTTTCCTGCCGCCGTCGAACCCTCCGCCGTGACCGAGATAGTCCTGGTGAGATCTGCGCAACGATCTGTAGAGGACCCGGTCTTCCGGTCGTACGTCGAAAACCTGCTGGCGACTTTGTCAGCTCTCGGGCCACATGTAATCCCTGGGGGCACCGATTATTACAAGTCTCGAGATGAATCCCTGGTCTCCCTTGACAGGCATACCACTGCCCTCGTGCTCACGCTCGTGCCCAGCCGGGAAAATTGGACCAGGTACTTCGACGTCTACGTAGGTATCGGTCAGGATCCCTGGCGGATTCCGGAGGATCCTTTGAACCCCGACCGGGACAAAGGCGAATTTCGGGTTCACGGTCTTAGTCTTGGAGGAGGGGATGAAGTAATGATCATCCGCTCCTCCAGACTTACCATCGAAGATGCCGAATACAAGCAATTCGTCAGCGATCTCTTTTATGACCTCGCCGCTCTGGGACGCTCTGTTGTTTGGGGAGGAACCTACTACTACGCCGTAGGCGATAAATCACTAGTTTCTGGTGACGGACATGCCAGTATCACTCCTTTGGTTATGGGTAATCGTGACAGAGTCGGGCTGGTTCAAACGGTTATCGTCAATGCCAGAAACAACAGCGATTTCAATGTCTCCATTACTGGGGATGCCAGCATAAACAAGGACTTCAATGAACTTTCAGCCCACGACTTGAGGAGTGGCGAGTTACGGGTCGGCCTTCCTATCGCGGTGTTCATTCTCGTATTTGTCTTCGGGGCTCTGGCTACGGCAGTCGTGCCCCTGGCCGTTGCCATGGTGTCTATTGCCATCGCCTTGGGGTTGGCGATGCTGTTCGCCCAGGCCATGAATATCTCAGTCTTCCTGATGAATATGGTCTTCGGGATGGGCCTTGCCGTGGGGATCGACTATTGTCTCTTCATCATTGTCCGTTATAGGGAGGAGAGGGCCGAGGGCCTGACAAAACACGCCGCGATTGAGCGGACCAGTGCTACAGCCAGCCAGGCTGTGCTTTTCAGCGGCATCACGGTCTTCCTAGCCCTTATCACCTTGATTCTGGTACCCCATGACGTTTTTGCTAGCCTGGGGTTGGGCGCCGTCCTAGTAATCCTAGTGTCCATAACGGCCTCGTTGACCCTGCTACCTGCCGTTTTGAGCCTGCTTGGCGATCGGGTCAACATGTTGCGCATCCCCGTCGTCTATAGAATGCAGACTAAGTCCGATATCCAAAGCATCGGCGGTATGTGGGACCGTATCTCTCGAACTGTTACGCGGTCACCAGTCATTAGCATCGTGCTGGCCGGTGGATTGTTGATAGCGGCTGCAGTCCCCCTCCTGGACATGAACGTTGGAGTAGCGGGAATAAGCTCGTTCCCCGACACGCTTGAATCGAAGAGGGGATTCCTCGCCCTGGAGCAGGATTTTCCGGCAGCGCTTACGTCTCCTACGCTGATTGTTGTGGACGGTGCCATCGATCAGCCAGAAGTGCAGGAAGGAATCGATCGGCTTATTGCCGTCTTGACCCAAGACCACGCATTTGGAAATGTGAGCCAGGAGGTCAACCCCCAAGAGGATCTGGCGAAGCTGGAGGTCCCCGTAAGTGAAGGTGACGCCGGCGGCGAGATTGCGATGGCCGCCGTCAAGCGCCTCCGAGATGCCTATATCCCGACCGCGTTCGCCGGAATTCCGGCGAGAGTCTTGGTAACCGGCGGGATCGCGGACAGATTGGACCAAATCGATATCGCCAACTACGGCATGCGCGTAACTATTCCTTTCATCCTAGTTCTGAGCTTCATCCTTCTTATGCTGGTGTTCCGTTCCATAGTGGTCCCAATAAAGGCAGTCATCATGAACTTGCTTTCCGTGGGGGCAGCTTACGGGCTTATGGTCCTTGTGTTCCAGAAGGGTGTGGGAAACGATCTGTTCGGGTTCCCGCAGGTGAACACTATCGAGTGGTGGGTGCCTACCTTCCTCTTTGCAGTGCTGTTCGGCTTGTCCATGGACTATCACGTATTCCTACTCAGCCGTATTCGTGAAAGATTCGTCCAGACCCATGACAACGCCGGTTCGGTAGCTTACGGGATCCGTACAACGGGGCGTCTTATCACCGGAGCGGCGCTTATTATGGTTGCCGTATTCGTCGGGTTCGCCGCCGGTGACCTAGTGATGTTCCAACAGATGGGATTTGGGCTGGCGGTATCCATTCTGGTGGATGCCGTCATAGTGCGCTCAGTGCTGGTGCCGGCAAGCATGAAGCTCCTCGGTGATTGGAACTGGTATCTACCGCGCTGGTTGAATTGGCTGCCAAGAATATCAGTGGACGACTAAGACACATGCCGGTGAAGGGTAAAGTCGAGCCGCTTGGTGTAGCAGGGCAAAGATCTAACGCCGCCGCCTGTCGCGGCGCATAATGGAACGGCGGCTGCATGAGGGGGCCGCCGCTTGTGGCTGCAACCGCGAGCCTCGGCCTCATTTGCACGCCGACTGGCGGGCGGGCTGGATGTCAATCGATTCTAGGAGGAAGCGTGTACTCGAAGACGCTCAAGCCGGAGATCATGTCCACAATGCTGCCCAGGGACTTCCCGGCCGACAAGCTCACCAAGCCCCAGCACAAGATGGTGGTGGAGAAGGACGTCATGGTCACTATGCGCGATGGCGTGCAGGTGGCGGTGAACATCTACCGCCCCGATGCCGTCGGTCCGTTCCCCGCCATCCTGGCGGCCGACTCATATCAGAAGGACCCGGTCGACCTGCCGCTCCTCCCCATCTTCCACATGCGCGAGACCAACGACATCGAGTATTTCGTGTCGCGCGGCTACATCTTCGTGCACTCCGATTCCCGCGGTACCGGACATTCTCCCGTGGGGCAGTTCGACCTCTTCGGTCAGGAGATGCAGAGCGGCCTCTACGACTTGGTCGAATGGATCGGCGCCCAGGACTCGTGTACCGGAAAGGTGGGCATGCTGGGCGAGTCGCTCTTGGCTTGGTCACAATGGTTCGCCGCCGTGCAGCAACCGCCCCACCTTACCTGCATCCTTCCTTGGGACGCCGGGGCCGATATCTACCGGGACGTGGCCTAGCACGGCGGCATGATGGCGGTGGGTTTCCCGACCGCCTGGAATATGTGGGAGATCCGAGGCCACTATCAGCTTGGTTGGGCCGCTCGAGACCCGGGCTTTGCGCCGCCCAACCCCGAAATGGGCAAATGGGACATGGTCTGGAACGTGATGAACCATCCCACCTACGACGACTTCTGGAAGGTCCGAAACCCCGACTTCTCCAGGATCCAGGTGCCGGTGTTCGTAGTCGGCGCCCTCCACAAAGTGGGACTGCACCTGCGCGGGGTCGTCCGTGGCTACGAAGAAGTGCAGACCCCCAAGAAGATGATGCTCATCCACGGCCTGCTCGACGGCGACGAGATGGGCATCTACAACTCACCTGAGATGAAACAGCTCATGCTCCGCTGGTACGACCATTGGCTGAAAGGCAACGACACCGGGTTCATGGCGGAGTCTCCAGTCTGCATCTTCGTACGTGGAGCCGACGTGTACCGGCGGGAGAACGAGTGGCCTCTGGCGCGCACCGACTACCGCAGGCTCTACCTGCATGCCGGCCCCAGCGGCGCCGTGGAATCCCTTAACGACGGCAGGCTGTCCTGGCATCCACCCACTGAAGCCGACAGCTCTTTCACCTACTCCTATCCCGATCAAGACTGGACCCACTTCTCAGGCGGCGGCACCGCGGTCATCGAGGAGAACGGGGTGGTCTACGGGCAGCGGCGTATCCCCACCTTCACCAGCGCTCCCCTAGAGGAGGATCTGGAGGTCTCGGGCAGCATAGTGCTTGTGCTCTACGCCTCCAGCGATCAGAAGAACACCGACTTCTTCTGCCGCCTGGTGGACCAGGCCCCGGACGCCGAGCAGATACCAGGCATGCCGCCCAAGAGGCTCATCCTCACCCGGGGCTGGCTGAAGGCCTCCCACGCCTGCACAAGGAGCGAAGAGCTCTCCAAGCCCTACCGTCCCTACTATCTACACGACGATCCCAAACCGATCGAACCGGGCAAGATCTACAAGTACGAGATCGAGGTATGGCCGACCTGCAATTTGTTCAAGAAGGGGCACCGCATCCGCATCGACGTGGCGTGTGGCGACTCACCTGCCCTGGACTTCGGCGGCCACTACTACGGCATCAAGGTCGGCACCGACACCTACCATCACGACAAAGACCATCCGTCACACGTCATCCTGCCGGTGGTCCCGGTTTAGGGAGGCATCCGGTGCTTGCGCGCCAGCGCGAAACCGCATAACATCCTCTGAATGAGGGCACGCACCGCCTCGGCGCCCAGATAGTTGACAGGGGAAAGGGGGAATGACCGGGCAGAGCGGCGGCAGACCGGTTGGACAGCGGTCTAGTGTGTTTGCGGGAAACCGCGCGCTGACTCGTGCACGAGGGGCGTCGCGCCTCAGTATTTTTGTCATGATGCATTCGCGAGAACAAGGGGGGCGAAATGAGCGAAATGGACGAGATGAAGAGTGAAGGCCCGACTGAGAACCCTGCGGAGTTAGTGTCCGAAGGTAGGGCGGTAAGTCGCCGCGATTTCCTCAAGATGGCGGGCATAGCCGGAGCCACGGTCGGAGTCGGCGCCGGGCTGTCGGGCATCCTCGCGGCCTGCGGGGGCGCAGAAGAGACCACCACCACCACGGCCGGGGCCACCACCACCACGGCAGGGGCCACCACCACCACGGCCGGGGCCACCACGACGGTCTCGGCGGGCCCGGAGACGGGCCGTGAGATCAAGATCGGCTTCGTCGATCCGTTGACCGGCGGAATAGCCGCCTTCGGCATACCCGGCCAGTACTGCGCCGAGCGCTGGAGAGAAGTGGCCGGGGACGGGATGGTCTTCGGCGATGGGAAGCAGCACCCGGTCAATATCGTCGTCAAAGACAGCCAGTCCGACGGCAGCCGGGCGGCGCAGGTGGCGGGCGATCTGATCACCCAGGACAAGGTGGACATCATCTTCGCAGCAGCGACGCCGGATACGGTCAACCCCGTCGCCGACCAGGCCGAGGCTCTGCAGTGCCCCTGCATATCCACCGACTGCCCCATGGAGCCGTATTACTTCGGCCGGGGCGCCACCCCGGACAAGCCCTTCAAGTGGACGTACCACATGTTCTGGGGCCTGACCGAGCTCGTCGGGTCCAGCATGAACCTGTGGGCACAGGTCGAGACCAATAAGAAGGTCGGGGCCATATGGCCGAACGATCCTGACGGCAACGCCTTCCGCCCCGGCTACAAGACGGCGGCGGAACCGTTGGGGTATACCATCATCGATGCCGGCTCGTTCCAGACCGGCACCGAGGACTTCACCTTCGCCATCAGCGAGTTCAAGAAGGCGGGATGCGAGATCTTGACCGGCGTTCCGATCCCTCCCGACTTCACCAACTTCTGGAAGCAGGCGATCCAGCAGGGCTGGCAGCCCAAGCTGGTCGACATCGCCAAACCGGCCCTGTTCCCAAGCGCCATGGAGGCGATCGGGCAGGTCGCGCTGGGCATCGGCGGTCCCTCCTGGTGGCATCCTACTTACCCGTTCAAGTCGTCCCTCACCGGAGAGACCTGCCAGGAGATAGCCCTGGACTTCGAGAAGCGCACCGAACAGCAGTGGCAGCAGCCCCTCCTCCACTACATCATGTTCGAGGCCGCGGTCGATGTTCTCAAACGCACGAAGAACCTGGACGACAAGGAAGAGATCATCGCCAATGTCGCCACCATCAAGCTGGCCGACTCTATCGGCGGTCCTATCGACTTCACCGCCCCGGTCAAGATGGGCACGCTGCACCCGGTGCCAAACGTGGTGGGGACACCCCACTTCGCCGGGCAGTGGATGAAGGGCACGCAGAATCCCTGGGACATCAAGGCCTGGCAGTTCGATCTCATCCCCAGGAACAACATATTCGCGCCCACGCTGACGGTGACGGGACCGTACGTGCCGATGCCCATCACCTCCTAGATCAGAGAGGCCCGCTTTGGACGCGGCAGCGCGCGGTTTGCGCGCTGCCGCGTCCCGCTTGACAAAGCCGTCATCCTCGGTATTGTTGCCCGAGTGAGCGCTCGCCGGTACGCGCCGGAAAGCGTCCACCCTCTTTTCGGACCGGGAGGTCTTCTGCCAACGCTATCGGCCTGCAGGTCTCGGCAACGAGGTCCGCTCCTCCGGGAGCCGCGCGACATCGGAGGCCCGGCTCCCCTGGAGCCTATCGACCACTAGACGAAGGGGGACCCTGCCTTGAAGAAGATCGACCTCGAGAATCACTTCGCCACCCAGGCCTTCGTGGACGCCCTCTACGCGAACCCGGGTCATCCGCGATTTGTTGACGATCCCGCCGGCGGAGGGCGGCGCGTGTACCACTCGCCGGAATATTGGCAGCCGTTCGGCGATCCGCTCGTGGATCGCCTCCTCGATTTCGACGATATGCGTATCCAAGCAATGGACGCGGCGGGGATCGACGTGGCCGTGCTCTCTCACACGGCGCCCGCCCCCGAACAGCTCGAGGAGAAGATGGCCAGCGCGATCGCGAAAGACGCTAACAATAAGCTCGCCGAGGCCATCGACCGCCACCCAGACCGCTACCTCGGGTTCGCCACCTTGGGCCCAAGGGAGCCTGAGGAAGCGGCGAAGGAACTGGAGCGGGCCGTCAAAGAGCTGGGCTTCAAGGGTTGGAACACGCACTCCAATTTCGGCGACTCCTACCTGGACGACAAACGGTACTGGCCCATCCTTGCCAAGGCCGAAGAGCTAGGCGTTCCCATCTATCTCCACCCTACGTTCCCGATCATCTCCCAACTCACAGAATACGGTCTGGCTTTGGCCGGTCCAGGCTTCGGGTTCGGAGTCGAGACCTCGATGGTGATGATGCGGCTAATCTTGAGCGGCGTGTTCGATGCTTTTCCCAGGTTAACAATCATTCTCGGCCATTATGGCGAAGCCCTCCCTTTCCTGCTCACGCGGGTCGATCGCTCGTTCCTCCAATATCACGTGCCCAAGGGTTCCGGGTCAATGCCTTCCATCGAGAAACGCCCCAGCGAGTACCTGCTCGGCAACATGTATGCCACCACCAGCGGCAACTACCTGGCGGCCGCTTTTGACTGCACGCGCCACGCGATTGGCATCGAGAGGATGCTGCTGGGAACGGACTACCCATACGAGAGCACCACGGAGATCGGCGAGTTCTTGGACGGGTTGGAAATGTCTCCCGAGGAGAAGACCAAACTCTACGACGAGAATCCGAGGCGGCTGGGGTTCACTCTCTAGAGCCGTCGAGCGCAAGGAGGTAGCGGATGTACAGCAAGATCCTCAAACCCGAGATCATGTCCACCATGCTCCCCAGGGACTTCCCCGCCGACCGGCTGAGCAAGCCCCAATACAAAGTAGTGGTCGAGAGGGATGTGTTCGTCACCATGCGAGACGGCGTGCGGGTGGCCTGCGACATCTTCAGACCTGATGCCCCCGGCGAGTTTCCGGCTCTCCACTTGACAAGTGGCTACCAAAAAGAGCTCGATTATCTGCCGCAATGGCCCGTCTTCCACTTCCGCGAGACCAACGACATCGAGTGGTTCGTCTCCCGGGGCTATGTATACGTTCATCAAGACGTCCGGGGAACCGGCCACTCGGTTGAGGGAGAGTTTCAGCTCTTCAGCCAGGAGGAGCAGAACGACCTCTACGACATGGTGGAGTGGATCGCGAAGCAACCGTGGTGTACCGGCAAAGTGGGGATGATGGGCGAGTCGTACCTTGCCTGGGTTCAGTGGTTCACCGCCGCCATGCAGCCCCCCCACCTGACCTGCATAGCTCCCTTTGATGCCGGCGCAGACATGTACCGCGACGTGGCCTTCCATGGGGGCATCATGGCCCTGGGTTTTCCGGCCAACTGGTGGACTGCTGAGATCCGAGCCAACTACCGGCTGGGGAAGTATGGGCCATCCCCGGACGTGGGCAGGTGGGACCTACCCTGGAACGTCATGCATCACCCCACCTGCGACGATTTCTGGGAGGTGCGCAACCCGGACTTCAGCAAGATCCAGGTGCCGGTCTACAGTATCGGCGTCCTCCACAAAGTGGGGATCCACCTGCGGGGCAATACCCGAGGCTACGAGACGGTGAAGACGCCCAAGAAGCTGCTACTGTGCCACGGGGACTTCGAAGGCGATGAGATGGCCATCTTCAACTCTCGGGAGATGCAGCTGCTGCACCTGCGCTGGTACGACCACTGGCTCAAGGGTAACGACACCGGCTTCATGGACGAGGATCCCGTAACCGTGTTCGTGCGCAATCGCGAGGTCTACCGGCCGGAGAAGCAGTGGCCGATCCCGAGTACTCAGTATCGGAACCTATACCTGGCGCCGGGACCCAGCGGCGCTGTGGCATCCCTAAACGATGGAGCCCTGACCTGGGACGCGCCGACGGCCTTGGCCGCAGTCGGCCCGCCGCCGGTCGCTCCGGCATCCGGGACCAACTCGAGGCCGAGAACGGCCTGGGCCCCGGAGGACATCATGGCCGCCGGCGAAACGAAGGCCACAGTAACCGCCGATTCCACGAGCTACGATTACCCCGATCCCGACTGGTCACATTTCTCCGGACTGGGGACCGCGGTCATGGAGGATGGAGTGCCGAACCCAGTGCGCAAGATCCTCACCTTTACCAGCGCGCCCATGTCGGAAGACCTCGAAGTGATCGGCAACATCGTCCTCAACCTGTGGGCGTCGTCCGATCAGACCGACACCGACTTCTTCGTGCGCCTGACCGACCAGTTGCCCGATAGCGAGCAGGTGCCGGGCATGCCCCCGCGCGGCCGCATGCTCACCCGGGGCTGGCTGAAAGCGTCCCACGCCTGCACCAAGGATGAGGCCAAGAGTCTGCCCTATCGCCCGTACTACAGGCACGATGCGCCGCAGCCCATCGAGCCGGGCGAGGTCTATAAGTTCGAGATAGAAGTATGGGCGACGGCCTGCTGCTTCTCGAAAGACCACCGGATCAGGGTGGATCTGGCCTGCTACGACTCCAACGCCTTCGACTTCGGCGGACACTACTACGGGCTCAAGGTGGGACGGGACACCGTCTATCACGACAGGGACCACCCATCGCACATCGTGTTGCCGGTGATCCCCAAGAGGTAGCTAGGAGGTAGCTGCGTAGACCTTCGGGGCGGCCTCGCGCAGTCGCGCGGGGCCGCCCCGAAGGTAGTCCCGCCCTACCCAAGCCGGCGTCGGGTGCTCAGACGGCGGCGCGGCACCACGCCCCGACGGAGGCGCCGCAAATGAGCTATACTGCGCTAACACTATTACAGACTCGGTTGTCCCCCGCGCTCTTTCCCAAGAACTCGATCGGATCAACTGCGTCTACAAGCGCAGTGCGATCCCATTAGAGACGCACGGCAAGGAGCTTCATGAGTTTTTCCGACCTCGGCCTGGAACCAGGCCTTCTTGAGGCTGTGCGCGGTCTCGGCTACAAAGAACCCACTCCCATCCAAGAACAAGCTATACCCTTGGCCCTCGCGGGCCGCGACGTCTTGGGCTGCGCCCAAACGGGCACCGGCAAGACGGCTGCTTTCGTCCTTCCGGCGCTGCAGTTGATGGGCCGGCGCAGGACCATCGGCACATTGGTGGTCACCCCCACCCGAGAGCTCGCCGGCCAGATCGAAGAGGTGGCCCGCGATTGTTCCAAGCACACGGGCCAACGCGTGGCTGCCGTCTACGGGGGCGTCGGCTACGAGCCCCAGATAAAGAGGCTGCGCCGCGGTGTGGAGCTTCTGGTGGCCACGCCCGGCCGCCTACTCGACCTCCACCAGCGCGGAGACGTCGATCTCTCACATGTGGAGATCCTGGTGCTCGACGAGGCCGACCGTATGCTTGATAGGGGCTTCTGGCCCGATGTCAAGCGCATCATCAACCTGCTGCCTCCCAGGCGCCAGAACATGCTCTTCTCGGCTACCCTCGACCGCGACGTCATGCGCGTGGCTGGGCCGATGCTACAAGACCCCGC